>ERZ1027232.66-NODE-66-length-59288-cov-13.142437_pt1 | contig 59288 bp, 55 predicted proteins | sample MGYA00519478_ERZ1027232 | MGnify/ENA primary metagenome ERZ1027232 (study PRJEB26926, sample SAMN06164468) | human gut metagenome | biome: ENVO:00009003; feature: ENVO:2100002; material: ENVO:00002003 | host: Homo sapiens | place: USA | collected 2012 ...
AAGGTCTTTCACCCACTTATGAGCAAGCTCATGTGGGCTTAGACCTTTTGACCCTAGTATCAAATAAATTATAACATATCGAAATGATGTTTACGATAGTATAATGAATATAAATTTTTTACCTAAATTTTTTATTTAAATTCCACCGCCCGCTTATGCGGTGGAATTTACTCCCGCACAGTTGATATTTACTCTTTCATATAAGAGTGATAGGCTTATCTTTCCGTCTGACAGCAGTTGGAGGAATAATACTATGAGTAAATATATACCTGGTAATCAGAAACACTTAACTCTGGATGATCGTATTTACATCGAGAATGAGCTTTCCAAAGGTACTTCTTTTAAGGACATCGCACGCTTCCTCTGTAAGGATCCCACTACCATTTCCAAAGAGGTGAAAGCGCACCGCCTGTCCGACTGGTATCACAAAGGTACCTTTTATAATGCCAAAAACTTTTGTGTCCACCGCTACCATTGTAAAAAGACCAATGCCTGTGGGAAAATCCTTCTTTGCGGTATCAAGTGTACTTCCTGCCCTACCTGCAACCAGACCTGCCCTGACTTTGAAAAGGAACGTTGCAGCAGGCTCGATAAAGCTCCTTATGTCTGCAATGGCTGTGATAAACAGATTTCCCATTGCACCATTGCTCACAAATACACTTACAATGCCAGGTTTGCTGACCGCAAATATCGGGAATGCCTTAAGGAGTCCCGCTCCGGTATCAGCATGACCAGACAGGAACTTCACCAGAAAGACAGGATCATCAGTCCTCTGATCGGGCAGGGACAGTCTCCTTACCAGATCATTACGAACCATCCGGAACTGAAGCTGTCTGTGCGTAGCGTTTACACCTATCTCGACATGGGGATCCTGACCGCAAGAAACATTGATTTGAAGCGTAAAGTGAAATTCAAACCACGAAAGGTTCACAAAACACAGATCTCTGACCGCCGTGTTTTCCAGAACCGGACCTACGCCGATTTCCAACAGTTGGAACTGTCTTCCTTTGTGGAAATGGATACCGTGCATTCTGCCTCCGGTTCCTCCAAAACGCTGCTTACTTTCTTTTTTACAAGAGAAAAGCTGTTTCTTGCATTCCTGATGAACCGTAACACAGAGGGTGCTGTAAGACTCATCTTTGACCGATTGGAAAAGCGCTTTGGTACTTATGATTTTCAGACACTGTTTGAATACATTCTCACTGACAGGGGATCCGAGTTTGGAGATCCGGAATCCCTGGAAACCGGTTTTACAGGGATCCAGCGTACCAGTATCTATTACTGCGACCCTATGCGCAGTGGGCAGAAAGGCGGTCTAGAGCAGGCACATACCATGCTCCGGATGATCCTGCCCAAAAAGACAAACTTTGAGTTTCTGACCCAGTGGGATGTCAACCTGATCGTAAGCCATATCAATTCCACCCCGAGAGAAAGCCTTCAGGGCAGAACCCCTTACGATGTAGCACTGGAAACTCTGGGAGAAGAAACCTTAAAAGCATTTCAGCTCAGGCACATTGCCCCTGACGAGGTCAATCTGACGCCCAAGCTGATACGCTTTACCCGATAATTCATTGAAAAAACCTGCTGTCAGACTGGAAGTAAACTTTTCACATTTTTTGAATGTGGCCGGTGGAATTTAGCCTGACACACTACCTTCCAGTGGCTTGTTTGCTATACAGAAAAACAGAGAATTTCGCCATGAATTACTATGATTATAACAGAAATCCAATATTTTTCCTCTAAAATTATTCGATTTCAAGCAATTTTTAAAGACACGGTGGAATTTACCTGTGCACTGGAATTTAAAATTTCAAGTCAGCTATAAATTTTTTATGAAATAAAATATCTTATGATTGACTTCGAAAACTATCTGTAATACTATACAATATAGCATTTATTTCAAATTTGAAATATTCATTTTTGTAAAAGGAAGCCTTCGAATGAATACTGATATCGAATTCGTACAAAAATTCAATCTGGCTTACAACGCCATGTGTAAGCCTCTGTGCCAGCAGTTAAAGCTGCCACAGACAGCTTTTGATATTCTCATGTTCTTCGGCAATAATCCGGAATACCACACTGCCAGTGATGTCGTGGAGATCCGCCGGATCAAGGCGAATCTGGTGTCCGTCAATGTGGACAAGCTGGTGTGCGAGGGGTACCTGGAACGCAGAGAGGCTCCGGATGACCGTCGGAAGACTCTGCTGTTCTGCACGGAGAAAGCACAGGATGTCATCGAAAAAGGCCGCATGATACAGAGCATTTTCAAAGATACTCTGCTAGATGGCACCGATGAGACAAGCAAAGAGATCTTTTTCCACATGCTTCATGTCATGGAAGAAAATATGGACAATATCCTGAAAGGAGCTAAATAAATGCAGATTTTAATCACAATTCTTGTCACCTTTTTCGCCGGCATGGGAGCCGGCCTGGGCACCGGTTTCGCCGGAATGAGCGCTGCTGCCGTCATCAGTCCCATGCTGATCACTTTCCTCGGCATGGATCCCTATATGGCCGTGGGTATCGCCCTGTCTTCGGATGTCCTCGCCAGTGCGATATCTGCCTATACTTATGCAAAGAACAAAAATATTGATATCAAAAACGGTCTGATCATGATGGGAAGTGTGCTGGTATTCACCGTCGTAGGCAGCTACGTATCCAGCCTGGTACCTTCCGCTACCATGGGGAATTTCTCCGTATTCATGACTTTCCTGTTAGGTATCAAATTCATTGTCCGTCCCGTAATGACCACCAAAGAAGCCATGCAGGGCGTCTCCGCAAAGAAAAGAGCCCTCCAGTCTCTGGTATGCGGCATGATGATCGGCTTCATCTGCGGTTTCGTCGGCGCCGGCGGCGGTATGATGATGCTGCTGATCCTGACTTCTGTCCTGGGTTATGAACTGAAGACCGCTGTAGGAACCAGCGTCTTCATCATGGCATTTACCGCATTTACCGGTGCTGCATCCCATTTTGCCATCGGTGGTATGCCCGACTGGACGGTATGGATCCTGTGCGTTGTATTTACCCTGATCTGGGCGCGGATCGCTGCACTGTTCGCCAACAAGGCGACCCCCAGGACCCTGAACCGTGTCACCGGTGTGATCCTGGTGGTGCTGGGCATTGCAGTTATGTGTTTTCACCTGTTAGCCTAGCTGATTTCCTATACCGTGTGTATTTTCCGGCGGAGTGATCGTTGCATTGCTCCGCTGATTTTCTATGATCTTGCGGATTTCCGACAGATCCCTGGCAAAATAAATGCCTTCCTGTCTCTCCGGGGAGGACAATCCCATCTCCGTCATATGTGATAACAGTGCTTTCAGGCTGTCATAATAGCCGTTAAGGTTATAGAGAATGCAAGGTGCCTCCAGGTGCTTTAATGACACTTTGGACATCACTTCAGCGATCTCTTCCAGTGTTCCGGTTCCGCCGGGAAAAGCAATAAATACATCTCCCAGTTCGATCATTTTCGTCTTGCGTTCTGTCATGTCCTTTGTGACGATCAGCTCCGTAATGGCATCATACTGGTATTCCATATCAATGAAAAACTGCGGTTCCACGCCGGTCACCTCGCCGCCTGCCTGTAATACGCTCTCCGCGATCTCTCCCATAAGACCGGATTTGGATCCACCGTACACCAGGCGGTTACCGCTTTCACCGATCCAGGTTCCCAGCTCACGCACCGCTTTTCTAAGAGAAGGATCATTTCCTTCATTTGCTCCCAGATATACTGTAATGTTCATCGTATTTTCCTCCTGCTTCCAAGTATAAGGGCTTTCCTTTCTTTTGACAAGGCAGGAGCTACCGGCACAAATGTGAATGACGTATCGGTTGCGTTAATTCAGGCATAGTACACCTGCTGTCCGGATTCTTCTTTTACATAAGCAATAAATTCTTCCGCCACATGGGACAGGGTATGATTTTTATTCCAGATCAAAGCATAATCCGCATGGGCATTCGGATGCTCCACCGGCCGCACGCAGACGTCCTTGTCTCGGATCAGGGAGGAAATCGATGCCGGATAAATGGAGATCCCGACTCCGTGCAGACTCAGCTCATAAGCATTCATCATATGAGCGATGCGCCCCCGGATCACCGGTGCATGCCCCGTTCCCTCGAACCATTTATCGATTTCACCTTTTCTGGATTCTCTGGAGGGAATCAACAGATCATAGGGCAACAACTCCGAGGGCTTCACCGGATCATTTTCCCAGGAATACAATGCATGTCCCTTGGGGATCACTGCCACCCAGGGTTCTTCATACACCGGCAGCACGTGGAATTCCTCTGTGTTATAAGGGGCCGTGATCATGGCAATCTCACACAATCCCTTCGTTACGCGGTTATTCACATCATCTGTGTTGCCGTTCCACAGATTGTACTGTACATGAGGATGTCTCTGCTGAAATCCAGCGATCCACTCCGCGAAAAGTCTGGGTCCGCAGCCCTCTACCGACGCAATGTATAATGTCCCCTGCAGTCCTTCCTTGCGTTCTCTGACATCCTCCTCCGACCGGTTCACCAGGTCCAGGATCTGATTCGCATACTGCAGGAACAGCTCTCCCTCTTCTGTCAGGGACACTTTATGGGGTGTGCGAAGGAACAATGTCGTCCCCAGCTCCGCCTCCAGATCCTGGATCTGACGGCTCAGGGGCGGCTGCGCGATCGCCAGCTGCTCCGCGGCTTTCGTGAAGCTTTTCTCCTCCGCCACTGCCTTGAAATACCGGATATGCCGCAATTCCATCTTCCCAGCATCCTCCTTCCATGCTTTTTCCAAAAACCAACTTAATCTTTCTATTTGTGCAATACGTTTTTATCATACCTATTAGGTATTATTATGCTTCTATTATATGTATTTCACATTATAAGCGCAATATGGTAAATTATAATCATCAAAAGGAAGTCAGGCCTGACCCCTTAAACGTAACAACAAAGTCAACAGTTCATTTGTCTTGGAAAGGTTAAGGGTGAATATTATGAAGAAGATTATGGAAAAGGTTAACGAGTTTTTTGACGAGTATTACAAGAGCTTCGCTGAAAAGTTCTAAGTAACGAAGTATCCTTTATTTTATGATAGAAGTGTGTTTTTCACGCTCATATACACAGAGAAAAACAGCAGATCTGGCGGGATCTGCTGTTTTTATATGGTCATTTTTCCAGTGATTTTTTGTCACTATTTTCCGACTGCCAATCTCGGGGAAATTATTCTTACTATAATCAGTAACCTCTATGGAATCCATATAGTCCAAAATATCTGGATATTCCTCATCAACCGGAATTTTAACTTCAAATGTCTTGAACTCAAACACATACGACGTTCCTTCAACAACAAGTTTTCCGGTCAAAATAACCTTCTTCGTAATTCGTATCATGCGTATCTGAACTTTAATCATTATTTAATTTGAGCGTTCTCATTGTCGTTTCAAATTCTGATTCCGCATTTTCATCCAACAGTTTTGCGCAAAACAAAACTTTATTCTTAGAAAATCCAAAATACCATATTTCATCCTTTCCATTTATTGTCCAACCATCATCCAGTGTCCATGATGCAATATTATTAATTGGCTCTGTTTTACTTTTACAGCATACTAAGCTTAAACTTAAAATTGCAATAACGAATATCAATTTTCGTTTATATCTATTCTTCATAACTTAACAGTACAGCCTCCCTATATTGGGAACACCTTTAATATTCCTTTTTCCGTTGCATGCTTTTCCCAGTCATTTTCCGTCAATATCTCTAGCGGTAGTAATCTCTGTGGACCGTTCTCATCCTCTTCATATCCCCAGGAGTATCCGCCCAGGAATTTCAGTTTATTGCTATTCATTCGAGAGGGCAGATCTACTAGATAGGTATAAGCTGTCCATTTCAAGTGTCTACACCCAGCCAAATTACAACAGGGAGCATCAAATATTTCTGCCGGATAACCATACGCAAAATATGGATTCCCTTTTTCCAGATTTTCATCACTGACATCTACGGAAAGCTCCCTGTTTTCCCCATAATTTTCAATTCTTTCCACGAATTGAATGAACCCACAGAATCTCCGATAACCGGTTGCATTCATATGTTCAAAGTAACCATGCATTACCGGATAACCTGTGCAACATATTTTATCTATCGGAAATCCCTGAAGGGCATCATAGCCAATTTCCCTGGGATCTGTACCTTGCGTATATTCTACGGTGAGATTTTCTTCTATTCCATGAAGTGTAAAAGGAATTGTTACTCTGCTCTTCAGCGTGCGAAACACTTCTTCATGTGTCATTCTTTCGTTACTATCTTCTGCAAGCCAATCTGCCTCGTCTAATGCTTGTTCCACGGTAAATCCAGTATCTTCCATAATGTTTTTCACATTTGCCGCCTGCTTTTCATTTACACATTCCTTTGCATATTTTTGTACTGCTTCACACATGGTATCAAGATCTCCGTTCCACTTCGGTCGATTCTAAACGGATGTCCACCGGACATCCGGAACCCTTCCTCTACTTCTTTGAAATGTCTTATTTCCTGTGACAGTTCTTTGTAATGCATATTATCAGGGTCTGTCTGATGAAAGTCCTGCATAAGATGTCCGATTTCATCATCGCCCTTATAGTTGCCGTTTACATAAATTATATGTGATCCGTCCTCAAAAAGTTTCCCCGTCTCTCTTACATATCGGTCGATATGGTACAAAGGCAATCCCTTCAAGGACACACCGTTATAATTTATTTGCTTTTTTACCATTACATTTAGAACACAGTGTCTGTAAATTTGATGGAATTGTTTTTCCTCCTTTGGATACAGGAATGATATGATCTATCTGTAACCCTACTTCATCTGGCATATATTTTCCACAAATCTGGCAGGTATAATCATCGCGAATCATAATCTGCCTCCGCAACTCTTTCGTCATTAACTTTCTCTGATTTTTAGATTCATATTCTGATAGTGGACAAGCCAATTCTATCATTGACAGTTTTCGATATCTATCAAGAAGATAATCATAACTACAGCAAAACATTTTATCTTCATTCATGATTTTGTAAGCTGTTTTTGTATAATTCCTCTGATAATACCGAGTTTGCAGTCTCTGAAATATAAACTGATACGTTTTCCCTTCGTCCAAAATTTTGTTATATTGCTTTTGTCTGTATTCCTCCAACATGGAACTTCGTATTGTATAATTACAATCCTTCTTCCATTTTTTTATTTTCTCCTCATGTAATTTTATAAAATCAAATTTATTGTTGATCAAATAGCGGTCAATATAATCTTCGGCTTTCACATTTCGTTTGCCTGAAATATCAATATAAATTGTCATGTATGGAAATTGAAACGGATTTCGCATAATTGTCATGACAACGAGTAATAATACAAAACACAAAAGAACGAATATAAAAAGGAAAATCAAATCTTTCTGCTCCACAATTATCACCTCAGAATTTAAATTGTTTTTATGAACATAATTGTTCTGTTTAGCTAAAAACTTTCCTTCTACAAAATTCTTATTATCTGCTCATATAATAGGATTTCTCTGTCACTCACATTTCTATTGTTATGATAATGACCGAAAAACCATTTCTTAAATTTTACTTTATGAAGAATCTTTTCAAAGTAGTCTGTTTCTCTGTCAGGTTTGAATGCTGTACCCCCAAGTAATAACTGTGTGCTGGATGCACAGCAATGCGTCACGATATAATCCACTGTATTATCATGTTTTTCAAGGTTCCTACAGCCTTCCATCATCTCTTCTTCTGACGGAAGTTCTTCCTCCCACCAGCTCACATGGTTTATGCGATAAGGCACTTTATCCCGATTTAATTGCTTTTTCTTTTTGCCATACTTCGGATCCATCGGATCCAAAATTCCACCGGTTATGTCATGACTGCTTGCACCGCCGAAGGTAAATATACTTTTACCATCAATCTCAAAAATCTGTCCTCTCATAAGATGTATCACAGAAGGTCTGATTTTATGTACTTTACCTCCATTCCAGGTGTCTACCGGATAATCGGACAGTCTGTCAAAATTTTCATGATTACCATCAACAAATAATGTTGTATATGACTTACATTCGAGCTGATTCAATATCATTGCTTCTTTTTTGCTGTCACCGCTTTTATCCCAGATTCCACCAAAATCTCCACATATAATTACATAGTCTTCTTTATTCATCTCCAGTTGCTCAGGGAAAATATCGGTATTGAATCTTTCAAAGTTTCCATGGCAGTCTCCGGTAATATAGATCATTTCACATCTCCCCTTAACTTTCTACTATTTTACATATTATCATGAGATCTTTTTTCTGTCATTTACTCCAAAACACCAATACTTGCTTTACACCTGAGCATATATCCATATAAACAAAAAAGCGGCAGCTTTGTTTCTGCCACTTTTCATTGTTTAGCAAATTATCTAACAGTAACTTATTCAATATTAGGAATGGCTATCAACAATACATTTAAGCTTTATCTTATTACTACTTCTGCAACAACTGGATAATTGCTTCTCTTTCTTCACCCTGGATTTTTAAAGAATCTAATGCTCGTTCCATTGTAAAACCAGCACTTTCCATAAGGTTTTTCACATTAGCTGCCTGCTTTTCATTTGCATATTCATTTGCGTATTCCTTTGCATATTCCTGTACTGCTTCACACATGGTATCACGTCCTTCCTCTACTTCTTTGAAATGTCTTACTCCCTGTGACAGTTCTTTGTAATGCATATTATCAGGGTCTGTCTGATGAAAGTCCTGCATAAGATATCCGATTTCATCATCACCCTTATAGTTGCCGTTTACATATATTATATGTGAGCCATCCTCAAATAGTTTCCCGGTCTCTCTTACATATCGGTCAATATGGTACAATGGCAAACCCTCTTGAAATTTGTCACGCTTATAAATAAAGATTACATAAGAATCCTTGATTTCCTTAAATTCCTGACCTTCTTTTAACATTCGGGAATCAAGGACACTGCTATGGTATCTTGCTCTCCTTATGTGAGCACCTTCGGAGTTTCCCTGTACCTCAATGTCCATTTTCTCTCCGTTTTCATCCAGTGCATGTACATCAAGTGTGATATTACGTCCCCCGACTGCAGCGCTTTTCATTTCTTCCTGTCCGATTACACTGATAACCTTGATCTTTCTCTCCAAAATAATTCTAAGCAATAGCTCCGTTGCTTCTATATTCTTATCAAATACCCGGCTCATCAGGTCATCATCGAATAAAGTAAGTCCATCGATCAGCTTGTTGATCCTGTCCTGATTCTGCGTAACCTTGCTGTTTTTATCTTCTGCCATTGTTTCCCCTCTTCCTGTCTTTATATTATCATGTTGCATTTTCTACTGCAATTAAATTTCTCTGAAAAATGTGTGGTGAATATTCCAAAGACGTGATTATTTATATATTTGAATCTATAACCGAATGAATGCAGAAAAAACTTTTAAAAATTTGCAAAACCAGATTATTTAGAAAAGGTGCGCATAGCTTTAGGGCAGATCACCCAATAGTCACCCTAAAAAAAATCCTCAAATCCACAATTTTTATGGATTTGAGGAATGCTGGTGGCCGGACTTGAACCGGCACGGGGTTGCCCCCGAGGGATTTTAAGTCCCTTGCGTCTGCCTATTCCGCCACACCAGCGGACGCATTGCGTTATACTCTACTGCATGGACTTACGCGCTAAGCACTGTTCCATTGAGCTCATCAACGCAAATGGATGGAGGTGGATTCGAACCACCGAAGCAAATTGCAGCAGATTTACAGTCTGTCCCCTTTGGCCACTCGGGAATCCATCCATGTCAGGCAAAGTGCCTTAACAATGTGAAATTGTAGCATATGTTCACACAAATTGCAAGATGTTTTTATTATTTTAGTGTAAAAGTTCAGCCATAGGATGACAGAAGCGACGATTGGGTGCTCGCACACAAAGCGTCAATTCTGTCATCCTATGAGCAGAGCGCCAATCTATGAGCAAAAGTAGTCACGAAGTGACGAAAAAGCGTGCTAACGCAACTTTGCGAATGGCGCAGGCTGAACTGCTTCAATATAATATAAATAGAAAGGATACTGCGACAGTTGCATCAGTCCATAATCGGTCACCTGATATCCATCCTGCTGCAATCCGGCGATGGCATCTGTGCCAAGTTCGGTCGGTGTAAAATACCAGAACCTGTCGGAATCCGCCTGGTTGTAATCTCCGTTCACGATTTCATTATCCGGATAGTAATAATACAGCACGGTCCAACCCAGATGTTTTACACCATTCGTGACCATATTTACATCCTCATCGGGGGTACCGATCAGATCCAGTGTCTTTTCGGTCTCCACCTTCTGCTGTTCATAGCTGTCATAGCATTCCCGATAGTTCTGAATTCCCAGGCCGAATAATACTACCAGTAATACCGCCAGCACAATTCTGCTTACAGCCTCCAGGCCCTTCCAGGACTTCTTCTCCAGCTCTGCAGCCAGTTCCAGCACACGGCTGCTGCCCACCGCCAGCATGACGATTGCCACCGCGCTTAACGGATACAGATATCTCTGTGCCAGCATCGGTGCCATAACAACACTTAACAAATAAGCAAATGCCAAAGTTCCAAGGATTGTGCAGGCTCCCACTGCCATGGCATATGTCTTGTCAGACCAGTTTCTCACAGAAGGCTTCTGCATATGTACTCCGTCTTTTTCCACGGAGAATACAGAAGAATCCACTGCCAGGGTCACCACCAGAAACAGAATCACCAACGGGAATACGATACCATTCATCCCTCTGCCGCCCATAACGATCTCCAGACTCTGGTCCAGTCCCAGGATCTCTGTCATCCACCAGCCTCTGCTGACATTTTTCAAGCCGGCATAGAAGAAATATAGCCAGGGTGCATAACCTATGAAAAATGCTACGATGGCCAGAACACCCTTTATCCATGTTTTCCCACGGTATTTGATCCATACGGCCACTCCGGTGAAAAACATCATAATGCCTACAGCCACCAGTGCATAATAGTGAGAATACGCTGCTGCCAGTGCCCACAGCACCATGCCTGCCCAGGTCTTCCTGCTGCCGTCAGCAATGACTCTGTAGGAACAATAGAAGCAACCCATTACACACAGGAAAGCCAGCGCATACATGCGGACTTCCAGATTGTACTCCAGACACGCCTGTCCCAGACCGGAGATCATCACAAAAAATGTTGCCGGAAGCAGCCCGAAATGTTTCCGCACAACGGTCAGTGCCAGTACGATCCCGATCACGAAGGGCACCAGAGAGGCCAGGTGGAATACCGGTACCTTATATCCGAACAGGGTCCCGAATAATTTCAGCCAGTAATAATACAGTGGCGGATGATTGTCCCAGTAATACAATACCTGCAAAATGCCATCCACATCCTTGTGGGCCGTATTCGCAGAAAACGCCTCATCCCCCCACAGTACGCGGTCGGACATCATGCTGAAATTCAGACACACCACCAGCACTGTCAATGCCAGTACTGCCACCGGTCCTATGTATTTGCGAAATACGCTCCACGCCTTGCTGTCGGTAATCTTACTCAGGACGCTCCGGATCTTCTCATGCTTTCCGGCTTTCGCTTCTTCCACGAACAATTCCGCAATGGCATAGACCAGCATCATGCTGATCTCCAGACATAGAACTTTCACTGCATATTCTCTGGATTCCAACAGCTTTCTCAAGATCGTATTGCCGTCATTGCCGGTCAGCGACAACAGGATCCAGGGAATGACCAGCATACAGAGCAGGCAGGTGAGATAGCGAAGGACATATTCTCCCTTCCCGATCGTGACAGACTGTCCGCTTTTTTTGTTATTTTTTAAAATAGATTGCCGCCAGATCCCAATGGATACCAGCGGCAACAGCAGGGTAATAATGATGGTGAACATCGAATATCCTCTCTGTCTTTTGTATTTGTAACTATTCAGAGCCATGTAAATAGTATCGAATGAGCGTCGAATCCTTGCATTCGTAAGAGCATTTGATACTATTTATAGGGCGAAGTAACCACCATGAGCAAAAAGGAAGCCTCGCAGAGGCGGTTTTGCGAATGGTGTTCTGAATAGTTACATATATTTATTCTTCTACGTATTTCAGGATCGTTGCCGAGGTCTGTGGCATCTCGATCAGAACCTTGCCTGCCCTGATCTCATACTCCGCACCTTCCATGCAATACCCGTCATCCCTGGACTGCAGGATCACTTTCATCTTACCTGTCTTAGGGGTTCCGATCTCCCACACATGAATCTCTTTGGTGATGGGATGATAATTATTATTGATCAGGATTGCGCACTGTCCCTTGCGGTTAAAACGTCCGTAAGAAATAAAGTTGTAGTCATTCTCCAGCATTTTCAGGGAACCGGTCCGCAGCTCCTCGTTCTCCCGGCGCAGATGGATAATATCCTTATGAAATGCCAGCAGTACCTGATCCTCATGTCCCCAGGGATACGTTCTGCGGTTGTCGGGATCCGTGAAACCACAGACACCGGCCTCATCTCCGTAATAGATCGTAGGTGCACCCGTCCATGTCATCTGGATCACAACACCTTCCCGGAAGACCGCTTTATTAATACCCTGTTCCGCAGCCTGGGGTCCCAGTGTGTTGGTACGTCCCACCTTATGATTTGTTCTCGTCAGGAAACGGGAATGGTCATGGTTGGACAGTTCATTCATTGCCACCTGCCAGCTGGGCATGGAGAAGCTGGAGGTATGATGCCGCATAGCACCCCAGAAGCTCTCGGAATTGCCGAGCAGATCCTCCCGGTAGTCATCACTGTGTTTCTCCATACCGGTCAAAAACCAGGTCACGGGCTCCATGAACGCATCGTAGTTCATAACGGTATCCCATTCATTTCCCTGTAACCAGTCTCTGGTGTTGCCGTAATGCTCTGCCAGAATAATGGCTTCCGGATTGGCCTCTTTTACCGCTTTCCGGAATTCCTGCCAGAAATGATGGTTGAATTCCTGACTGTGACCCAGATCAGCTGCCACATCCAGTCTCCATCCATCCACATTGTAGGGCGGAGATACCCATTTTTTCGCTACATGAAGGACATAGTCCATCAGTTCCTGGGATCCCTCGTAGTTCAGCTTCGGCAGTGTGTCATGTCCCCACCATCCATCATAGGAATTGTTATAGGGCCATGCTGCCTGATTGTGGAAATCAAAGTAATTCCGATAAGGGCTGTCAGCACTGACATAGGCACCCTTGTCATATCCTTCCGCATTCTCATAGATGCGCTCTCTGTCCATCCATTTATTAAAGGAACCACAGTGATTGAACACGCCATCCAGAATGACTCTCATGCCCCTGCGGTGTGCCTCTGCCACCACCTGTGCAAACAGCTCGTTGCTGGCTTCCAGATTCGCCTTGTTAGTCACACGGTCGATGTAACGGGAAGCGAAACGGTTCTCCCGCTGTCCGTCGGGAAGCAGATCCCCTTCATCACTGACAATCTTTCCAATATGGGGATCAATATAATCATAATCCTGAATATCGTATTTGTGGTTGGAAGGGGAGACAAACAGAGGATTAAAATAAATCACCTCAACTCCCAGATCCTGCAGGTAGTCCATCTTGTCCAGCACACCCTGCAGGTCTCCGCCGTAGAACTCACGGACATCCATCTGTGCGGGATAACGTCCCCAGTCCTCTACGCGGTGTACCGGTTCTCCGATGTAGCAATATTCATTAGTCAACACATCATTGGAAGAATCTCCATTGCAGAAACGATCCGTATAGATCTGGTACATGACCGCTCCCTTGGCCCAGTCGGGGGTGTGGAAACCGGGAATGATAATGAAATCATAATATTCATTAACTTCCTGCACCAGGCCCCGCATATCAAAGATACCGGTAATTCTGCCGGTCTGCACCTCAAAATAATAAGATACCTTCTGATCATCCAGACGCATTACGTAGGCATAATAGTCAAAATCATTTTTGCTCTCCACACGTACCATAAGATGCTTCTGTCCGCCGCATACCAGGAACACTCTGTCCACATTATTTCTGGCGGTCCGGAAGCGGATCGTCACTTCGGAAAAACAGGCCGGCTCTTCCGGAATCACATATTCCGCACTGGTATCTGTAAAAAGTGCTCTCCTGTTAAATACAGGTCTCATGGCCGCAATGTATTGCTGATTATATTCTGTTCGACGTAATAGCTCCAGATCCATAGTATCTACCCTTTCTGAGACTAATGTCTTACTATCTATATTATGACACTGCTTCTGCCAAAGTGCTTTGTTGTCTTGTGCGCTCCGGCAGTGTGACATGTCCCAAGCTCAAAAGCTCTATTTATTATACCCTTTTTCCTTACATCTGACAACTGCCCGCCTCTTTATTCAGCGATTTTTAGACAGTAAAAAGGACAGTCTTGGGAGGACTGCCCTTTTTAGAGAAGGTATTTCTTTCTTATGGGGTATAGCAAAAAACTATATAATGTATTGGGGGGGTTACGAGTATTATAATAGCATGCACTCCTATTTTTGACTATTCTCAAAATTCACAAATATTACAAAAGTGCATATGCGTTTTTGTGTATTTTTCACAAAACCAGTTTGTACAATACTACCAATCCAACGAAACTCCCGCGAAAACCTTTTCCTATACGAAAAGACCCTCAAACTCTTCTCTGGTGATCTTCTCCTTCTCCAACAGCAGCTGTGCACAGCTATGCAGCACATCCTCATGCTGTAAGATAATATCCTTGGCTTTGGTATAGCAGTCATCGATGATACTCTTGACTTCCTTGTCGATTTCGCCGGATATCTCTTCACTGTGAGCCTTGGCATGAGCCAGATCCTTACCGATGAAGACCTCATCATCGTCATCATCATAACAGATGACACCGATATGATCGGACATTCCGTAACGGGTCACCATACGGCGGGCCGTCTTGGTGGCTTTCTTGATATCGCTGGAAGCTCCTGTGGTGATATCACCGAAGATGATCTCCTCCGCAATACGTCCTCCCAGAGATACCATGATATCCTGGAGCATACGGCTCTTGGTGGCGAACATCTCATCCTTTTCCGGCAGGGGCATGGTATAACCGGCAGCTCCCACTCCGGTCGGGATAATGGATACGGTATAGACCGGTCCCACATCCGGAAGTACATGGAACAGGATCGCATGGCCTGCTTCGTGGTATGCAGTGATCTTCTTCTCCTTGTCGGAAATGATACGGCTCTTCTTCTCCGCACCGATTCCCACTTTGATAAAGGCTCTCTTGATATCCTTCTGTGCGATAAAGGAGCGGTTCTCCTTCGCCGCGATAATGGCCGCTTCGTTCAGCAGGTTCTCCAGATCCGCTCCGGTGAAGCCTGCAGTAGTCTGAGCGATCTGCTGCAGATTCACATCATCCCCCAGAGGTTTGTTCTTCGCATGTACTTTCAAAATCTCTTCTCTGCCACCGATATCCGGGGTTCCCACCGCTACCTTACGGTCGAAACGACCGGGACGCAGGATTGCAGGATCCAGAATATCCACACGGTTGGTGGCCGCCATAACGATAATGCCCTCATTGACGCCGAAACCGTCCATTTCTACCAGTAACTGGTTCAGGGTCTGCTCTCTCTCATCGTGTCCTCCGCCCATACCGGTACCACGTCGTCTTGCCACGGCATCGATCTCATCGATAAATACGATACAAGGTGCATTATGCTTTGCTTCTTCAAACAGGTCACGCACACGGGAAGCGCCCACACCAACGAACATTTCCACGAAATCGGATCCGGAAATGCTGAAGAACGGTACTCCGGCTTCTCCGGCCACTGCCTTGGCTAGCAAGGTCTTACCGGTTCCGGGAGGACCCTCCAACAGGACACCCTTGGGGATTCTGGCTCCGACACCGGTGTATTTTCCCGGCTCCTTCAGGAAATCAACGATCTCCTCCAGTTCTTCCTTTTCCTCTTTCAGACCGGCTACCTGAGCGAATGTGACACTCTTGTCACCCAGTGTCATCTTGGCGCGGCTTTTGCCGAAGTTCATCATCTTGCCGTTACCGCCGCCTGCCTGTTGGGCATTCATCATCATGAACAGGAAAATTCCCACCGCCAGCACGACCAGCATCGGCAGCATATAGGTCAGGAACCAGTTCTCCCTTTCAATGTCATTGACCATCGGATCAAACCCATACTCACGTACCAGGGTCTCCAGTTCTGTAATGTCCGTTGCGTACAGCTTATGAGACACACCGTTCTTCATCTGGATCTCCAGATATCCGGTAGGTGCTTCTCCGTTGGGCTGCACCACGACTTCCGATACATTGCCGGCATCCAGATCCGCAATGAACTCCGCCTTGGTGTATTCATCTGTACGGTTGTTCAACAAGTTGAGGCCGAAGATCACCAGAATCAGAAGTATGATAAATATAAAATATGAATTGATTGTTTTGCCGTTTTGTTTCAACTTCACGGGCCTCCTACATCTTTGTATTGCTTAATCGAATTCTACCACACCGATGTAAGGCAGATTACGATATCTCTGATCATAATCCAGACCATAGCCCACCACAAACTCATCGGGAATATTAAATCCGGTATAATCCACATGGACATCGATCACTCTTCTCTCGGGTTTGTCCAACAGGGTGCACAGACGTAAAGAAGCCGGACCTCTGTCCTTCAGCATCTCCAGCAGATAGCTCAGGGTTCTTCCGCTGTCCACGATATCCTCTACTACAATAACTTCCTTATCTTTCAGAGATTCGTCCAGATCCTTCACGATCTTGACTACACCGCTGGACTTGGTATCGCTGCCATAGCTGGATACAGACATAAAGTCCAGAGATACGGGAACAGTGATACGCTTTGCCAGTTCACACATGAAAAAGCTGCCACCCTTCAGTACACATACAAGGTGTACCTGCTTACCCGCATAATCCTTGCTGATCTGCTCACCGATCTCCTGGATTCTCTTATCTACTTCCTCTTCTGTCAACAGTACTCTGATATGCTCTGCCATTTTCTTTTGTCCTTTCGCTTTTAAGCGAACTCCTTTCTTATTAATTGTACCTTTAAAATACGTTTTGTATTCTCCGTTACTTTATAATATTCGCTGATACGGTATCCCACGACCCACAGTACATGCTCTCCCTCTGCCAGGATCGGCAGTCTGTCGCGTTCCGCCTGTGGGATCTTTTGATCGACCAGATAACTTTTCAGCGATTTATGGATCATCCCGCCTCTGCCGTCAGCAATGGTCAGATAATCACCCGGCTTTCTTGTCCGTATCACCGGACATTTTTTTATTTTATCATAATCAAACCATTTCGTATACTGATTTGTGGGAACTTCTTGGTTTTTTTCATGGGCAGCGGCCAGGTCACATACACAGTATTCCACCGTTCCCGCTTCGCATTCCACTGTCCCTGTCTGTCCGGGAGACAGCTGCAGAGTTGGTTGATATTTCTCAGCCACTTCCGTCTTCTCCAAAAGCTCCCTGTCTGTTCTCTCTACTGTCAGCAGGACTTCCTCATATTGCCGTCTGCCCCGGATGCCGAACGGAAGACAGATCTGCCGGTTGCCTTCCCTGGTAAACAAGGTCAGCAGCTCCTGAATATGCTGGTAAGTGATGTCTTTCTGCCCGGGAGACAATTGCTTCACTTCTTCATACAAGAGGCGCTTACGGATCACAGGATGCAGCGCCAGAAACGGTTCCACCGCAATACAGATCACCGCGTTCCGGCTGTCCCCCGTCTCTGCGGACTCTCCGTCACCGTCCGTTGCCCGGATACATCGGCCAGCTGCTTCTTTTGTCTGCAGTTCCAGATAGTCCTCCGTCTCCGCCAGCAGCTCCGCCGTCTGATTCATATGCGCTACACACCCCTTTACAATATTCTGCTCCGCATAAGGCAGAATATGATGCCGAATACGATTTCTTGTGTAGTCATCCTCCTCATTGGTGGCATCCTTGCAATAGACAATTCCTCGCTGTTGTAAAAACTTCTCGATCTCCCACCGTTCCAGACATAGGAGCGGTCGTATAATCCGATCTCTCACAGGCAAAATGCTGGCCAGTCCCCGGATTCCACTGCCCCGGAACAAATGGAACAGCTGGGTCTCGCTGCGGTCATTGCTGTTGTGGGCCACTGCGATCTTCGTGGCTCCCCACTCCTTTGCCGCCTTTTCAAACGCCTCATATCTCGTTCTGCGCCCGGCTTCTTCCTCAGAGATTTTCTCCATGCGGGCTCTGTTCCTTACCTCTGCCCTGGTCAGGAAAAAAGGGATTCCTCTCTCCTCGCAGAGCTGCTCCACATACCGCGCATCTTCTCCGGCCTCCGCGCGAATGCCGTGATCCACATGCACTACGGCAATGTCTGTAGGTACTTCCTTCTGCCATTCCAGCAACAAAAATAAGAGGCAAACCGAGTCTGCCCCTCCAGAAACACCGGCTACCACACGGTCGCCGGCCTGCAGCATGTGATGCTCTCTGATATATGCAAATACTTTTTCTCGCGTATCCATCCATGTATTCATGTTTTTACTCTATCCTAATTATGAGGAAAAATCAAGGCGGCATCACGTGTTTTCCCACAGGCAGAGCACAAATACCGTCATATCGTCCCGAATCCGCCCTTCTGAGGCACAGATGGCATAGGACAATATTTTCTCTGCGACCTCCTGCGGGTTCTGTTCCTGCAACCCTTCCAGCACCTGTGCCATGCGCTCTTCCCCGTCTTCCATCATATCCAGAACCCCGTCCGTCATCATGACCAGCAGATCTCCCGGCCGGATCTGACACATCTGTCGTTCTATCTGCACTTTTTGAAAAATACCTAACGGCAGGCTTTCGCCGCCGACACAGAGAACCCTTCCGGAGGTCTTCCAGAACGTGGCAACACCGCCCACCTTGCAGATCTCACATTCGCCGGTATACAGATCCAGGCTGCAAAGGTCTATCGTAGGATGATCGTCCTCTTCATTTTGCGCATACAACGCGGAATTCAGGAGATTCACAGATGCCTCGGTCCCGAAGCCCGCCTCCAGCATTTTTTCCATGAGATCCATGACTCTGCCGCTGCCCCGGCTGGCATCCTCCCCGGAGCCTGTCCCATCAGACAACATCAGGATCAGCTTCCCTTTTTCCGATTCCATGGTGGCATACTGATCCCCCGAGACTTTCTCCCCTTCTTTTACCGCCCGGCTCACCCCCGTCAGTGCTATGTATTTCGGTTCCTCTGTGAACAGAAAACAATGCGGCTCCTGCTCCACGAGATAAGGGCTTCCTGAAGAGACCTGCAGCTTTTTTCCCAATAATACCGTCAGCATGTCCGCCACCTGTGCCGCCTTATAGTGCCTTTTTTCGGTGGACAGTGTCATACTGATCCCTGCTTCTGTCCCGGAGCTGCTGCCGTCCTTCTCCACATAGCAGAGGTCTCTGGCGATGATCCCTTCACTCTTGAGCGCCTGTACCAGGCTTTTCCTCTTTTTCTCTTCCAGCGGACAATACCCCAGTTCCTCTCCTGCCACCCGTTCCATGATCCGGGCCACTTCCTGCAGATGGTCTCCCATGATCTGTCTGCTCTGCCACAGCATACATTTTTCCAGAATATTCTGCCTGTCCTCTCCTGCAATCTGTATCTCCTGCCGAAAGCTCTTCCCCAGTTCCTCAAAACTCTCCGCATATCCCATCAGTTTCTGTCTGCACAGCAGTGAGATCTGTGCACACTGTTCTCTCTCCAGCCGTTCCTGCTCCTTTTTCCCTATGATCATGGCATCCTCCCCTTTCTGTTTTCACGATTATAGGGCAGTTTTCCTCTTCCTTTTGTCAAATCGAGGGAGGGAGAGACTTCATTTTTTGCGACAAAAAAAGCAGGTTCACTGTTGAGAAACAGTTTCCCTGCTTAATTGTCTTCCTGAAAAAGGATCTCACCTTCGTATACCAGTCCCAGCTTATCCTTCGCCACCTCTTCCACATAAGCTTTCGTCTGAGTGTACTTACCGAATTCCTCGATCTGTTCCGCTCTGGTCTGCTCTGCTTCGATCTGCGCGCCAAGGCTTGCGATCTGGGTATCATAGCCCGCAATCTTCTGTTGTAATTCCACGCTCCGCACCGCAACGACCACCATGATCATCAACACGACCAGGGTCACCAGGAACATACTGAACCGGTTCTGGTGTCTCTTGCGGTAGGCTGCTTTTCTTCTTGCCATACGCGCATCTCCTTTTAATGAATATTTTAAGCATTTTCCTAAGTATAGTCAACTGCTTTTTCAGCCAATTTCCCGTTATCCGCAAGGCTTTCCGGATTGGGTGCAGAAGAGTATTCAGGCCCAGTGCCACATACTTTACAAAAAAGGGACTGATTGTCCTGTGATACAGGTACATTCCCGCCAATGCCCCCAGCACGGCAAACCATCGCAGGTTCCCGTTACTTTCATGAAACATCAGCAGAAAGACCTTTCCCGCACAGTAGATCCAGAATGCCAGATCTTCCAGAGATACCATGCTGGTACTGTGAGCGAACACTCTTCGCAGGATCCGCAGAATATCATACAGAAAAGTGATCCCCACACCCAGCAGAAAGGAATGCAGCAGAAAAACATTTTCATCCATCAGCGGAACAGCCTGCCCAGGAAGGATTCCTGTTTTTCTCCGGATGCTGCGGTATCCGAATATACAAGGCTGTCGATCCGGCCGTCAATATCCACTTCCCCCTTGTCTAATGTCAGGCGGTTCACATGGAGCTCGTTGCCACGGATCATCAGCATCCCCTGTTCCGTCTCCAGCAGGATCTCCCGCAGATCAAAGGAAAGGACGTCATTTACCCCATTCACGGTACATGTCCGTCTGTTGGTCATGGTCACTTTATGCATACGTCCTGTCGCGTTTAAATCTTCCATTCTCTCCATAGCCTCCCATCCTCCGCTCCTTCCGGAACCGGACTTACAATGTATTGTATGGGAAAATGTGGAAATTTATACATAGAGAACCTGATATTATATATAACGGAAAAGTTCTTTGGCTTCTTCTTTTTTCACGGTCTCCTGTACATCCAGGACCTCGACTTTTACTTCCTTGTTGCCGAAAGAGATGGAAATGATATCTCCCTCTTTGACATTGGCGGATGCCTTTGCCGGCTTATCATTGATCAGCACTCTGCCGCTGTCGCAGGCTTCATTAGCCACAGTACGGCGCTTGATCAGTCGGGATACCTTCAAATATTTGTCTAATCTCATGCTTTTAACCTCACGATCATCCGTTTCTGAAAAACAAAAGAGACCCGAAAGGTTGTCCTATCGAGTCTCTGAAAATTCAGCTTCTATTATGCGTTCAGCATATCCTTTAATGCCTTACCAGCCTTGAACTTAGGAGCCTTGGAAGCAGCGATCTTCATAGGTGCGCCGCTCTGAGGATTTCTACCCTCTCTAGCTGCTCTGCTGGATACTTCGAAAGTACCGAAGCCAACTAACTGAACCTTACCATCCTTCTTTAACTCTTCAGCAACAACATCGGTGAATGCCTTTAATGCCTTCTCTGCGTCCTTCTTGGAAAGACCTGCCTGATCAGCCATAGCTGCAACTAATTCTGTTTTGTTCATATTGAACTCCTCCTGTAATGAGTTTTCGTTATTAATTTTACGCTCGAAAATAGTTCTTTTGAAACGTCTATACATATATATATCTGTTTTTATCCCTTTTGTCAAGGTTTTTCCGCATATTTACGGCATTTCTTCCCCTCCCGGAAAGGATCATTCTGTCGATGAAGAGCTGGCCGTCAGGTCTACAAATGAGTAGGATACATCCTTTTCTTCTTCATCCACCTGTACCGTATAACTTCTGGTTTCATAACCGGATTTTCGCAGGGTGATCACATGACTTCCTGAGGTCTTCTTAAAACTGCAGGGGGAAATTCCCACATAGTTGCCGTCCAGATATACCTCCACATTTTCCGGAGCATCAATATGCACGCGGTAATAGGTCGTAGTCGTATCTGCGGTGGAGGTAGATTCCGTTGCGGAAGAGCTGGAAGAACTGCTGCTTTCCGTACTGTCTTCACTGTCGGAGTCCGCCTTATCCAGCTGGACATCCACTCCCGCGGATTCCTGCCCCACCCTGAGATACTGTGTAAGCGACTTATAGCCGTCCGCCTTCGCTATGATCTGATGAATACCGTATTCCAGCGTGACCGGCTGGGAAGCATCCACCTGACTTCCATCGATATACAATTCTGCATCGGAAGGATTCAGGGAAAACAGCACCATACCGTACTGTGCCTCTGCCACTTCCAGATCACCGATATCCAGTGTTGTTTCCTCGTTGCGGTTGATTACGACATTTTTCGTGCCGCCACCTCCATTATAGCTGATATCTACCTGATAGCTTCCCTCCGGCACAGTCACCAGCATGTCCTCTGTGATCCGTACGATCTGTGTCTGGCCGATTTCCAGCCAGCCGCCCACAAAGTTCTCATCATTGACCAGTCTGAGGTATCCATGGCCTTTTTCCACCGTTACGCTGAGCACTGTGCTGTCAATGCCGTGAAATGTCAGGATATCCGCCGGATTCAGATCCATTTTTTCAATGCTGTGTCCCTGGGAAAAATACTGGGTATCCTTAGACAGCTGGAACACCTCTTCCCCGATGGCCACCTCATTCCGTACGGTATTCATCTCGTAGTGCTCCACATCTTCATACTGCCATGCTGTCTGCGCCAGCTGCATGGAGGTCAGATGCTTCTGACTTTTCAAAAAAGTCACATCCACGATGTCTCCCTCCTGCAGCTGACTCAGGGAAATTGCCTTTCCATATTTATCTGCGAACCGCGTTGTTCCGTCCATGGACAGCGTGTAGCGTTTGCCTAGATCCAGATTTAACAGTGTGACAGTGTTGTCAACATTATTGATATCCACCAGTACCGCCGTATCTGCGGAATCATAGCTGTCCGGATTGGTGACAACAAAGCCGGTATCTATCCGCTCTGCCTGTGCGATTGCAGCAGGTGTGGATGTCATCTGCGCCTCTGTATCCGCTCCGGGGGACGCTGCCTGCCCGCAGCCAGCAAATGACATTACTGTCACAAGCAAAAGACTTACCACTGTCTGTTTCGTTTTCGAATACTTTTTGTCTTCGAATCTTTTCAACGTTTTTGCTTCTCCTTTGTCTCCTGACGCTGCGATCCTGCCGCAACGTCTCTTCCGTTGTCTGCCGTTCATTGCCCGGCTTTTATCTTTGCAGCAGTTTCAGGAATTTCTTTCTGGCCGCTTCCTGTTCCAACAGGCGGTCCAGTTTCTCCTGATTCTTCTCCGGGATCCAGGCCTTGCCGGAATTATAATAAAAGTTTACGATCTTCCACAATTTTTCAGGATAGGACAGGCGGTAGAACAGATCCTGTCTCTCATAGGGCTTTAACGGTCTGACACTTTCATAAGCCGCCAGAAGCACTCTGCCCCATTCGGCATCCCATTCACTTTTTTCCAAAAGCTTTCGCAACAGCAGATACAGGTCTCTCACCGGCCCGTCTGCCTGACATTTTTCGAAGTTTACCAGGAAAAATCCACGGTCCTGCCGCAGAATATTATGATATTGGTAATCTCCGTGGCAGAAACACAGCGGTACTTCCTCTCCGCTGTCGGAGGCAGCCAGCTCGATCTCTTTCCATTCTTCACACAGTTGTCTTGCTTCCTCTAAAAAAGGATCAATCACTGCAGACAACCGGATCTCGAACCAGGTCTTCTGGCTGCGCTGTTTCAAAAACCTGCGGGCTCTCTTGAGCTCCCGGTTATGCTTCTCATAGTCCCGGCTGGGGAGATATCTCTCTATGACCGGTGCCGAAGTCTCCTCCGTCTCCGGAAATACCGGTGTAAATTCCAGATCACCGTGCAGTCTCGCCAGAAGCCGCATGGCTTCCATACATTCTTCCCTGTCACGGATATTACATTCTCGGCCTTCCCACCAGGTCTTCAGAATATATCTGACACCGTCCCGGTCTGTCACCGATAACGCACCTTCCTTTGTGGCAAGCAATCGCTCCGCAGAAACGGTTCCCCGTTCCTCCAGGTGCTTCAGGACCTGCTCCTGCAGACGCAGCTGTTCCTCGCGTCCTGTATATTCCTTGAAGATCAGGCAGCCCTGCTGTGTATCGCACAGAATCGCTCCCCTTCCTTTTCGGGTACGCAATACTTCTATCTCATACTGCTCCAGCAGTGCCACTGCTCTGTCATTCACTTACAATCCCTCCTAAGATACGTCCTTAACCGTTTTCCGGTTCCTACGCTATCTTATGAGGAAAGCCTGTAAAGTATGCTCAATCTTTGTCTGCCGACAGTTCCTTTACCTTTTCCAGCAGCTGTTCTCTGGTATTCTGCTCGGGATGTTCCAATACCAGTTCCAGCAGCTGTTGCAGCATCTCTCCCAGCTCTCTGCCCGGTTTCATACCGGTGTCGATCAGATCCCTGCCGGTGACCGCCAGTGTTTTCAGGGAGACGCACTGCTTCTTTTCCAGCATTTCCTGATACAGTTTCTTCCAGAGTTCGAGATTCTCCAGTTTTTCTGTTCTCAGGTAATCGCTCTGTGCCAGAATATCTGCCCGTTTCACCGGGAACAACAGTGGGAAAATATCTTCCCCGATCTTATTCACCGCCCGGCGGACAATCCGCAGATCCGGTATCACATCATTGCCATAATCATGGTATCTCACCAGACGGGTGACCACCGCAACGGTATCATTATCAAATCGCAGTCTCCGCAAAATCTTCCGCGCCATCTCTTCTCCCACCGCCGGATGTCCGTAGAAATGAGTGATTCCGGCTTCATCCACAGTAAGTGTGGCCGGCTTGCCGATGTCATGGAGCAGCATGGCATAACGCATATTCTTGTCCGGCCCGATCTCCATAAGTGCATGTAATGTATGCTCACCCACATTGTATTTATGATGCTTGTGCTTCTGTGGTGTCTCCATCATGGCATCGAATTCCGGTAGGATCACCTTGGTGACACCCATGTCATAAGCTTCTCTGAGGGTGTCGGGATGAGGGGACACCAACAGTTTAGTCAGTTCCACCTGAATCCGCTCCGCACTGATCTTCTGCAGGGTCGGTGCCAGCTTCCGGATTGCCGCCTCAGTATCTTCGTGGATCTCGTAGCCCAGCTGGGCTGAAAAACGAATTGCCCGCATGATCCGCAGGGCATCTTCTCCGAATCGTTCCTCCGGGTTGCCCACACAGCGGATCATCTTCGCCTCGATGTCTTTTAATCCGCCGAAAATGTCGATCAGGCCTTCCGTTTCATTATAAGCCATGGCATTGATGGTAAAATCCCGGCGTTTCAGGTCCTCCTCCAGGTTCGGAGTAAACGTCACTTCTTTGGGATGTCGGCTGTCCTCGTATTTTCCATCCACACGGTAGGTCGTAACCTCAAAGCCTTCCTTGTCCAGCATGACGGTTACGGTGCCATGCTGGATTCCGGTGTCGATGGTGCGACGAAACAGCTGCTTTACCTGCTCCGGTCTCGCCGAGGTGGTGATATCCCAGTCCTCCGGGGGTCTGCCCAGAATGGAATCCCGCACGCAGCCGCCTACCACATAGGCTTCAAATCCGGCATTCTGTATGGTTTCTATGATATATTTCGCTTTTTCAGGTATTTGTATCTGAATCATATATATCCTCTTTTGCAAAAATCACATACGCTCATTGCTCTGTGAGTTTTCGCTTGTTACTGCTTTGTGTCTATTGTTTGTTTCTAAGAAAGGCTATGCCTGCTCCGGGTTCATGATGAACTTATCGATGACTTCCACCAGTCCGTCTTCATCGTTGGTGCCGGTGATATAGTCCGCCGCATCCTTGACCGCCGGCTGGGCATTCCCCATTGCTACGCCGGTTCCCGCATATTCGATCATGGAGATGTCGTTGTAACCGTCCCCGCAGCAGATCGCATTCTCTCTGGTCAGTCCCATGCCTTCCAGCATATGATCCAAAGAGGTGGCTTTGTTCACATCTTTCGGCATGATCTCGATGAAATAGGGTTCGGAACGGTAGATGCTTGCCACATCGCTGTATTTTTCCTGCAGCTGTTTCTCCAGCTCCGGTGCGATCTCTTCCGGTGCTGTCATCAGGCATTTATTAATATCGAAATTCACATATTCGACGAAATTGTCAACGACCTTTATAGGAATTCCGTTGATTCTGGCTTCCAGCTGCACATAGTCATCCGGCTCGAACGCAGAGATGACGCCAGGACCCTGATAAGTGATCAGTCCGCAGCCATTCGCTTTGGCGAATTCGTACAATCCGGGCACAATGGACAGGGGCAGTGTTCTCTGATAGACCACTTCTCCTGTCTTACACTCCACGATACGGGCTCCGTTAAATGACAGTAGGTATCCGCCGTATTTTTTCAGTTCCAGCTCCTCTTCGCATTTCCGCATGCCGGGGGTGGGACGACCCGAAGCCAGGATCACCTTGTGACCATGCTGTAAAATATTCCAGATTCCCTGTTTGGTAGCTTCCGTGATCTCTTTTTTTGAATTGGTCAATGTTCCGTCAATATCCAGTACCAGAACTTTTTCCTGCATGTTTATTCATACCTTTCTCAAAGTTATTCTCTGTTCAGCTCACGTAACTGGCAGAGTCACATTATCATGTTTCCCGCCCTTTTGCGACTATTTTTGCTCATAACCTAACAGTACCTGTCTCTTCTGCTTGTGCAGTGAAACAGGTACTTGTCTGTTGTCTATGTTCTGTTCCTGAGCAAGCTTTACTGTGCCTGTGTTGCGGTCTCTTCGGTAGCAGCAGTCTGCTCCTCGGTGATCTCCTGGGTCTCTGCGGTCGCGGTCTCAGCGGCTGCGGATTCCTCTGCCTGCACCTTCAGGTAATTCAGTTTACCCTTGGGATCCTCTACTGTTACATCTGCGGTAATATCCTGCATATGCTGACTCATTGTATCGGATACCAGCGTATTCTTGATGTTGATCTTCCACTCGGGCTGATCCTGTCCGATGTAGTAAAGTACATAGGTGGTGTCACTGACAGTGATGGCTACGGTATCTCCTGCCTGACGGCTGTTGTCGAAGATCCAGTTGCTCAGCTCCTCTGTCATACCGGTCTTGGTCACCTGCTCGAACAGACCGCCGTTCTCTACTGCAGAAGTATCCTGTGTATACTTCTTGCACAATTCTGCGAAGCTGTCCTCGGTAGCTGCACCGCTCTTCCACTCCTCCAGGATCTCTTCACCGGTCTTATCCTCGGTGGGAATAATCACACGTACATCTGCGGAAGGAGTCTCATCCAGATATCTCTTCTCAAATGCCACGGCATAGTAGCAATGGCTGTTGTCGTTAGTAATGACGGTGGTGTCTCCTGCCTTTCTGGCATCATCAAACAGCCAGTCGGAGATCAGGTAGTTCACGGAAGACTTCTTCTCATTCTCGTGTGCTTCGCCGTCTTTTGCCACGGTCTTCTCCGCATCATCTGCCAGTACCTTCGCATCTTCCATTGCCTTGGCGATCTCAGCATCGGAAGGCTGGTAAGCGGTATCGGTGCTGTCGGAAGCTGTTGCATCTGTAGCTGCCGTTCCGTCTGTTGCAGTGGTATCGGTGGTTGCAGCAGTCTCCTCTACGGGATCTGCCAGTTCGGTAGGTTCTGTAGGCAATTCTGCCTCAATGGTCGTCAGGCGATAGTCTACGGAATCGTAGGTTGCCTTATTTTCCTCATAATAGCTCTGGATCTCATCATCACTGGGAGCATTGTCCTCCTGCAGCTTCTGATAATAAGCGTTCATTACCATGTCGTTCTTCACATATTCTTCGATACGGCCCATGGTTGCATAGCTTCCGTAGATGGAACGTACATATTCCTTCTCGGAGATGCCTGCGGATGCAGCGGAGGTTTTGATGGTCTCCTTGAAAGTGTTGTACTCATCCGTGGTATCGTAGGTGAAGCCGGCTGCTTTGGCTTCTGCCATCAGCGCCTTATTCTGCTTCAGGCTCTCTACAGCATTCTGCTCAAAATAGTCCTGCCAGGTCAGAGTATCGGAATACATCTGGGTGGACAGATCCTTGCTGGTATCCAGTCCGAAGTATGTCAGATAGCTGCCGTACTGGGTGATATAATTGTTCTTGGTCAGGTTGTATTGGTAATCGAACTCTACCTTGTTTACAGCTTCTCCATTGACCACCACATAGGTCTCATGAGTTGCCAAATAGGTACGGATGGGGAAAGATGCTACCAGACATACCAGAGCCACAAGCACTACGATGCCGATGGCCGTGCTGATGCGCTCTTCCTTTTTCTCCTTTTCCTTCTCCTCTTTACGCTTCTGTACCTTACGGTCATATTTGGTCATGACCTTCTGTTCTGTTTGTTCTTTATTTTCTGTAACTTTTTCATTCTTAGACATTGCTTACATGTCTCCTTCCTGGTGTCTTAAGTCCCAATGACTCCTTATTTTACCGTATTTCTGCGGAAAAAGAAAGCTATTTCACATATTTTTCAAGTTTTTCCACGATATTTTTCACACATCCGGGCTCAAAAGGACTGTCCAGTCCGACTTCTTTGATCATATTAGTGTAAAAATCACTGGCGGACAGCCTGCACAGCTTCAGATAGCTCTTCCACGCCTCTGTAAAATCGGCATCCATCTTCACCTTGTACTGTAGTGCGCAGGTCTGTGCCAGACAATAATCGATATAATACAGAGGGTAGTCGTAAATGTGCAGCTGCTTCTGCCAGAAGCCTCCCTGTCCGAAGAAAGGATCTCCCTCGTAATCCAGGTGGGGCTTGTACTCCCGCTCCAGACGGCTCCATGCCTGCTTTCTCTCGGCCGGGGTCAGCTCCGGGTGCTCATAGACGATATGCTGGAACTCATCCACCATACAGCCGTAAGGAATAAACGCAGCCGCATCCTCCAGATGCATTTCCACGTAATCCTGCGCTCTGTTGCCGAAGAACAGGTTCATCCACTTTTCCGTGAAAAATTCCATGGACATGGAATGGATCTCTGCAGTCTCCATGCCGATATCCGCATGCTCTCTGATAGGATCCTGTGCAGCGAGATACCCCTGAAACGCATGACCACACTCATGCGTGATGACGTCCACATCACCGCTGGTACCGTTAAAGTTAGCGAAGATAAACGGTGCATGGTAGAGAGGCAGATAGGTCATGTAACCGCCAGCTTTCTTGGTCTTGCGGCCCAATACGTCAAACAGTTGGTTCTCCATCATGAAATCAAAAAATTCCGCAGTCTCCGGGGACAGCTCACGGTACATCTTCTGGCCTGCTGCCATGATCTCTTCCGGGGTGCCGGTGGGCGCCGGGTTGCCGTCCTTGAAATATACCTGCTCGTCGATATAGCTGAGCTTCTCCAAACCCAGACGTTGTCTTCTGCGGTCATGCAGTTTTTCCGCGAAGGGTACAAAATACTCTTTGATCTGCTGACGGAAAGCCTCTACCTCGTCCTTACCATAGCAGTTACGATTCATACGGTAATAGCCCAGTTCCAGATAATTCTCGTAACCCATGGCTCTGGCCTGTGCGGTACGGTTCTTCACCAGTTTGTCGTAAATGGTATCCAGCTGCTCCTCATTTTTCCGGAAAAAGTCACTCATTTTCTCCCATGCCTGTCTGCGGACATTGCGGTCGCAATTCACCAGATAGGGCCGCAACAGGGACAGGTTCAGTTCCTTGCCGTCAAAGTCGATCTTGGCACTGGCAATCAGTTTATCATATTCCATAGTCAGGGAGTTCTCTTCCTGCATCAGCGGGATCAGCGCCTCGCTCATAGACTTCTGTGCCAGCTCCATATTCTTGAATGCTACCGGACCGATCTTCTCCTCCAGATAAGCTCTGTAGGGGGATTCATATAATTTCTTCTGATAAGCCAGCACCAGATTGCTGAATACCGGTCCCTGCTCATCGTAGTATTTATGCTCTTCCTCATAAAACTTGTCGGAAGTATCAATGTCAAAGCGGATGTTCGCAATGGTCATCAGCGTCATGACACGATCGGTCATCGCGTAATATTTTTTATGCACCTCGAACTGTTCTTCACCGCTCTTCGCCGCATCCAGCTCCCGGATCAGCTCTCCCATCTCTTCCTGTACTTTGGCAAAATCTATTCTCTCGTAAGGCATGTCCTGAAATCTCATAATTATAGTAACCCTCTCTTTCTGTGTCCTTAGGAACCTATACTGCTTATCTTACCCCAAAATGCCGGGAAAGTAAAACTTTAGAAGCGTTCTGTAAGATTTTTCTGGATTTTTTGTAGCCTTTTTGTAACATTTTTCAGACTTGCCAATAAGGAATCCCTATGGTATGGTGGTATTAGAAGTAATTTTTCTTCTTTCAAAAATTCTTATAGACCCGTCAGTGGTCAAAGTTTCCCTTATTATTTATTTTATATGGAAAATATTTGTTTTATTTTTACATTTATTTTGCAACAGAAAGGAGATTTATGGAGTTAAAACAAAATAATATAACCAGCAACTATTTCTCGGAGGAGTATTTGATGAATACTGTGTCGAGATTCTGGAAAAATTTTGTTGCGGAAGAAATTTCGTATGGGAATGCGATAGCTGCTGCGCCGGGGAATGTGGCTGTGGCAATACCGGCTTCCGGAAAGCGGAATTATAAGGATCTGGTGTTCCGGAAAATATTTCATGACAAGGAGAAGCTGCTCTCGCTGTACAATGCGCTGAATCACTCGCATTATGAAGATCCGGAGCTACTGCATATTACAACTTTGGAAAATGCGGTTTACCTAAGCTTGCAGAACGACCTGTCATTTGTGGTGGATTTTGATCTATGGTTTTTTGAGCACCAGTCCACCCTGAATCCCAATATGCCGTATCGCTTTTTGCTGTATCTGGCAAGTGAATATTCAAAGATGAGCACAGATGACCTGCTTTATTCCAACAAGTTACAGATGCTGGATACTCCACATTTTGTAGTGTTTTATAACGGAACGGATCCTCTCCCGGAATACAGCACCCTGAAGCTGTCCAGCGCCTACCGGAATAAGGAAGAGACTCCTCAGCTTGAATTACAGGTACAGGTAATCAATATCAATCTCGGGTTCAACTCCGAGCTGATGGATGCCTGCCAGATTTTAAAGGATTACGCCCAGTTTGTCGCAGAAGTCCGTGAGCAGGCAAAGGTGTATCCAAACCGGCAGGCCATCGTTCAGGCCGTGGATGTGTGTATTAAGAAGGATATTTTAAAGGAATTTTTGCTTGAGAATAAGAAGGAGGTTATTGATATGGTGTTTTTCGAATATGACGCCGAGGCGGAAAAGAGAGTTATTTATAAGGATGGCGTAGAGGAAGGCAGAGCAAAAGAAATTGTTCGGTCATGTAAGGACTTTAACTTGTCAAAAGAGGATGCAATCCACAAGTTAGAGACTCTACTATCAATCCCTACACAATCTGCCATTGACTATTACGAAAAATTTTCAAAGGAATTTGAAAATGAATTCTCAAAAGCACAAAAAATTATGTAAAAGGAGTACATTGGTATGAACTTTTTTGAGTATGATGCTGAGCTTTCTATTTCTACACAGGCAGCCATGGATTACTATGATAATTTTTCGAAGGAATTGGAAAAGAAATCTTTGGATGATCAAAAGGCCTTATAAGAACCCAAAAAGGGCAGCCCATCATGGACTGCCCTTTGGTTCTTACATAACTCTTACAGATATGGTTCGTTCCTCTTAGGAAACAACCTGATCTCAGCTTAAGCTTACTGTAACAGAGACAGTACGCCCTGGTTAGCCTGATTGGACTGAGCCAGCATAGCCTGACCTGCCTGAGCCAGGATGTTGTTGTTGGAGTACTTAACCATCTCAGTAGCCATATCGGTATCACGGATCTGGCTCTCTGCGCTGGTGGTATTCTCTACAACGTTATCCAGGTTGTTGATGGTGTGCTCAAGTCTGTTCTGAACAGCACCAAGTGCGGAACGCTGGGTGGATACCTTCTGGATAGCAGTTGCGATAGTCTTAACAGCCGCATCAGCATTCGTGGAATCTGTTCCATTTACCTGCAGTCCGTTTACACCAATGCCCTTAGCACTCATAGACTCTAAGGATACTTCGATTTTGTTCTCGGCGGTGGTATCAGCACCTACCTGGAAGCTTAAGATCAAAGCTTTCTCAGAAGAACTCAGTGCAGTGCTTCCGGATGCTCCAATTGCCAGTTTCACATTGACAGCAGCACCTGCTGCAAGGTCATTCAAATTTCCGGTATATGTACCAGTGATAGTAGCATCTGTGGTTTCAGGCTCTAACTGCTTGCTGATGGTAGCAGAGCCTGCAGCTTTTACATCAATTCCGTAAGCTTTCTTAATTTCAGCAACTGTATTTGTAACCTCTTTACCATCCTTCAGTGTAACGGTTGCGTTTTTTCCATCAGCAGAAGTAACCTTAACAACTTTCTCCGCTAATTTTTGTGCTGCGTCATCTGCAATATTAAAATTAGTATCATCACTGGACACTACTTTAACAGTTCCAATTTTAATCTCGGCACCATCTGTCTTTTCACCTATCGTGCCACCATTTGCTGCTACAGTTACTCCATCAACCGTTCCTAATACGTCGTTTGCCGCAAAGGTCTTCTTATTGCCATTTGAGGCAGCGTCACCCTTTAACAGATAAGTCTCATTGAATTTCGTGGTTTCAGATACACGGTCGATTTCATTTACAAGCTGATCGATCTCATTCTGTACATAGTTTCTGTCGTCTGCAGACATAGTACCATTTCCAGCCTTTACTGCCAGCTCGTTCATTCTCTGCAGCATATCATGTACTTCGGTCAGGGCGCCTTCAGCGGTCTGTACTGCACTGATACCATCCTGTGCGTTCAGGGAAGCCTGTGTCAGACCTCTGATCTGCTTTCTCATCTTCTCACTGATGGACAGGCCTGCTGCATCATCAGCTGCACGGTTGATCTTGTAACCGGAAGACAGTTTCTCGGTGGACTTTGCCTGAGAAGCGGTGGTCAGACCTAACATTCTGTTAGAGTTCATAGCTGTAAGATTGTGTTGTACTACCATAATAATTTACCTCCTTGTATTACTGCCCAATTCCTTTTGCGGCAGTGTGCGTATCTGTATTGTTATTGAGAAATCCTTTTCTCCCAGATACTTGTTTTTAGTTTTATAGTAACCGGAGTAGGAGCTTCCCTGTCGGGCCCTGACAGAGCCGCTCTTCCTCCGGTTATTACCATATGAAATTATTTGTCCGCATTTCCCTTTGTGATGATCACGTTGGATTTTTTGCGGTACTTCTCCGGGTGCTCTTCTTCCGCATAATATTTAGGAAGCTTCGCTCTCTCCTCCGGATCTGTGATCTGGTTTTCTAATACCGTGCTTCGCACGATGTTCACCTCTCTCGGTGCATCGATCATGATACGGAGATGATTCTTAGTTCCTCCCAGGAACACGATCTTGATATTGTCATTGATCATCAGGTATTCTTCCGGACTAACGGTCAGACGCAGCATATAATAACCTCCTTGCTCTCTTCAGCCTTCCTTGCCTGCTGTTTCTCACTGATGCAACATTCTATTATGGAATGTTGCATTTTGTCTTGCACTACATATTTCGGCTGACCATGTGAAAACTTTAGTCTTTTTTATAAAAATCGCTAATACGTTATTTCTATATCATTATAGCAATTATAAAGGCCGCATGTCATAGCTGTATGTCACGAAATACAGCATCTTTGTCATCCTGTTCAATCCCCAGATAATGTTTTGTGATCTGAAAAGAAGAATGATTGTAAATCTCCATCAGCAATGCGGGCGGAGTTCCCATTTTCCATGCATGGTAGCCGAAGGTCTTCCGAAGGGAATGGCACCGGATCACGTCTTCGATTCCTACGGCTTCAGCAGCCTTACGGACAATGCGGTAGGCCTGGTATCGGGAGAGTGGGGAACCGGTTTTTCTGGGGCTGGGGAAGAGGTAGTCTGTGTCGGCTATGGAAGGCTGTGTTGTCCGGTAGGACAGTAATGTTTCCTGAAGTTCTTTGTTGATCAGGATTCGGGTCTCTTTTCCTGTTTTCTTTTCTGTGATCAGAAGATGAGTGTAAAAACGTCTGCGTTCTCCACAATAGACGTCACCCCAGGTGATATGAAGGATGTCGTTGATGCGCAGTGCGGTGTTCAGACCGATCAGGATAATGGTGTAATTCCGGAATTCCGGCTGTTCGGTAAGATAGTAGTTTTTGAAATCATGTAAAAGCTGTTTGCTGCGGATAGGTTGTGTTGTGCTCATAGTGGCCTCCTTGAAATGATAAATGAATTTGGGAAATGCAACATTCCATAATAGAATGTTGCATTTTTCTATTTTAATCCTTTCATTTCTGTGGTATTCTTTTAAAGACTGCATATCGCTATTTTTCGACAAATACTTTCCTTTTTTGAAACATATACAGTCAGAATCAGGAGTACACATGAAAAGCTTTATATGTGAAATGTTCTATAAGCAGCGGGCGGCATTCGAACAAAGCTGCGCTTCCAGGGGTAAAGAATATCCTCTTCCGGAAGATGTTTTCCTACAATCGGATATTTTCTATGACGAGAAGCATGTTCCGGCACATCGTCTGGATGTCTACCGTCCCAGGGGACGGGACGGAGAGATTCTCCCGGTCATCGTCAACGTACATGGCGGAGGCCTCCTCATAGGGAACAAGGAATTCAACCGTCCCTTTTGTGCCTCCCTTTGTGAGGCGGGGTATCTGGTATTCAGCATTGAGTACCGGCTGATACCGGACTGTCTCTTCTATGACCAACTAACTGACCTGCATCTGGCACTGGATTTTATCCGGGATCATCTGACGGAATACGGCGGTGACATTTCCCACATATATGCCTGCGGTGACAGCGGCGGTGCCTGTCTGCTGACTTACGGAATCGCCATGCAGCGAAGCACTGCACTGGCACAGGCTGCCGGAGTAACCCCTTCTGACCTGCCAGTCCGGGCACTTGGCCTGGTCAGCGGTATGTTCTATACGAACCGCCTGGATCAGATCGGACTTTTCCTCCCCAGATATCTCTACGGCCGGCATTATAAAAAAAGTGCTTTTGCCCCCTATGTATCTCCGGAGCACCCGGACATCGTGACCAGCCTGCCACCCAGTCTCCTGATCACCAGTGACAACGATAATCTTCAGAGCTATACTCTGAATTTTGAAAAGGCTCTGCGCAGACATCAGATGCCCCATAAACTGATCAACTACCCGAAGGATCCCCGCCTGACCCATGCGTTCAGCGCTTTTTACCCGGATCTTCCGGAAAGCAGGGAAGTGATCCACCATTTGATTCATTTTTTTGAACATACCGGAGATGACTGTAAAGGAGGATACGTATCATGACATACGACGAAAATGTTTTCAAAGAAAAAGCTAATCGGAAAGCCCGTAAGATCTGGATCGTTTTTGCTGTTTTACTGAGTGCCAACTATGGCTCCGATGCGTCCGGGGGATTATATCCCACCACTTCTTACCTTATTTTCCTGGCATTGTGCTGGCTGCCTCTGATCTTCGGCGAAGTGCTGTTACGTGTAAAGGGCTGGGCAACGGAGCTCTACCGCTACGATCTGGTCATCGGTTACGGCATCTTCTATACCTTTGTAATCTGTACCACAGCGTCACCCATCGCATTCACTTACATCCTTCCGGTGACAAGCTTACTGGTCCTGTATAAGAACCGGAAATTCATGATCAACTGCGGTATCGTCAACTCTCTGATCATTGTGGGCGCTGCCGTCTACCGCTACATGCTGGGCTTTAACAGTGCTTCCGATATGAAGAATTACCAGCTGCAGCTGTCCTGTATCATCCTGTGTTACATCTGCTATGTCATGTCCATCCGCCATCTGAACGAGTCCGACGGTGCCATGACCGACAGTATCAAAGCCGACCTTCACAGAGTGGTGACCACCGTAGAACAGGTCAAGACATCCAGCAATACCATTCTGGACGGCATTACCGTTGTCAGAGAACTGGCTTCTGAGAACAAGCACGGTTCCGATATGGTCATGCTGGGTATGAATGAATTGACGGATAATAACCATATGCTACAGGATCGGACGACCTCTTCCACACAGATGACTTCCGACATCCGTGCCCAGGTGGAAAATGTTGTGGCACTCATCAGCGAAATGGTATCTCTGGTCGGGAAAACCGAATCCCATTCCAGTGTCAGTGCAAAAGATCTGCAAAGTCTCGTAAGCACTGCAACTACGATGTCAGAGCTTTCTACGGAGCTGGAAAATGTCCTGCAGAATTTCCAGCAGGAATTTGGCATGGTGAAGCAGGAGACCGGTACCATCGAAAAAATTACAAATCAGACGAACCTGCTGGCCTTAAACGCTTCCATTGAAGCTGCCAGAGCCGGTGAAGCAGGCAAGGGCTTCGCAGTGGTAGCTGATCAGATCCGTACCTTAAGTACTGAAACCCACGCTTCCTCCGGACAGATCAGAGAAGCTCTGTCCCGTCTGGATGCTACTTCCGCTAAGATGACCGCTTCCATTGAAGAGACCTTGAAGCTGATCCAGGTTACCCTGGAAAAGGTAACACATACCGGTGAAAATGTAAATCAGATCGCATCTGATTCCGCACAGCTTGGCAGACATATTCAGGTAGTTGATAATGCAATTAAAGAGGTGGAAAGCTCCAATACCCAGCTGGTATCCAATATGGAACAGGTATCCAACATCGTGGAGACTATCACCGGCTGTATTGCACACTCCAGCCAGACCAGTGAGCGTATGCTCAGTAAATACGAAGAAACCGCTTCCAATATCAACACCATCGAGGATGTCATGGAGAACATGATGTGTGATCTGGGTATCGGCGGCTTCATGGGTATCGAAGATATTCAGCCAGGTATGAAGATCGATCTGAAAGTAGCCGGCCAGGGAGATACGGAATACCTTGGAGAACTGATCGAACAGATTCCGGAGGGGCTGCTGGTATCCTGTCAGAAGGAGCTAGCACTCACAGATACCGCTTCCTGTACCTTACAGATCACCGCAGGCAACATCCTGTATTGTTGGGACAAGGCAGTCATCTCTCCCGCTCCTGAAAAGGGTGCTCATGCCTTCAAAATCATCATTAATACCAGACCCAGGATCAATAACCGCCGTAAATACCCCCGTATGGATCTGAACAATGCCTGCACCATCAAGTTCAAAAATTCTGATACGGAATATGCGGCCACCATGGATAATATCAGTGCCAACGGCTTTGCTTTCCTGGCGACAGACAATATCTTCACCCAGAGCAAGAATGCCTCGATCACTGTCACTATCCATGATTTCGCTCTCCCGGATCACAATGTGCTGGAAGGACGTATCATCCGCTGCTCCGATGATAACGGTCTGTTCATCGTAGGCTGCCAGATGCCGGAGGATAATTTCTATATTCTGGAATATGTAGAGAAAAATCTGGAAAGTAAGAAATAGTCAAATACAAAAGGGTGCCGCTGTGCGACACCCTTTCTTGTTTGGTTTTATAGTTTCATCTATGGCTTCAGGAGCCGGGCGATCAGGCCCTCGACCTCCTGGAGCTGTTCTTTTGTGCTCTCCTTGTGGCTTTCCTTGCGGTACTTCGAAGGGGACATTCCCTTCATGGCGTGAAAGGCCTTGGTAAATACCAGGGCATCACTGTATCCGCAGGACAATGCAATACTCTCGATAGGATAATTCGTGGAGTCCAGAAGTTCTCTCGCCTTGGTAATACGGAAGGTAGTAAGGAACTGCTGGGGAGACATCCCCAGATAGTTCTGGAACAGCGTATATAAATAGCTGCGGTTGATACACACATAGTCCGCCACATCCGTGACCTTGATGGGGTTACAGTAGTTGCTCTGGATAAAGGAAACCGCTTTTTTCACATACTGGTTCCCCTTATCCTCTTCCTCTCTTGCCACCACACCGGCGCTGTCGGCGATCACCGACAGAAATACTCCCAGCAGTCCGTTCCGGCGCAGATCATCCGCAATGCCAAAGGTATTATGCTCCATCATATCCCGGACAATGGAATACAGTTCCTCCGATTTATCACAGGAAAAAATAGGATGCCGGTCCGACAGTCCCATGCTGTGTAAGTATTCTTCGGCGCGGCTTCCAGCAAAGCCCACCCACAGATAGCTCCAGGGATCCTTCGCATCCGCCTGATAAAAAGCCAGTTCATTGGGCTGGATCAGGAAACCGTAACCCGCCTCCAGCCGGTATTCCTTGTCATGAAACCGGAAATGTCCCTTGCCGCTCAGGACATAGTGGATCAGGTAATGTGGCTTGGAGGCCGGCCCGAAGCTGTGCAGCGGTGCCGTCTGGGAGCATCCGCAACAGTTCACATACAGACTTCCTGTTTTATCATTGACAAAATCCAGTTTAAATGCTTTTTCCATGATCGGACCGTTTCCTTTCCGCGTTACCGCTCTCTCATCTAATTCACGAGAATCCCACCGTTTTCATCAAATTCCACACCGAAATCCCTGCTGTATTCATTCATACGCTGCAAAATTCTCTTCTTATCCTCACCTGCTGCCGGAGTAGGCTTAAAATCATTCCGGGTGGACACAGAACTCACCATGCAGGGAATGATCCTGGCATTTCGGTCCTCCACCTTCTGTCCGTTTTCGAATGTAAAGGTCTGCTGGAAGATCATGGTATCCTTATCTGCCGGGTTCCGGTTCGCTCCGAAGCAGAAATTCGCCAGGCTATAGATGATATATCTGCCCTTATATTCTTCGATTCCCTGAAGGACGTGGGGATGATGACCAATGACCAGATCCACGCCCCAGTCAATGCATTTTCTGCCAAGTACCTGCTGGTAATTCTCCGGATAAGTATCTTTCTCAATCCCCCAGTGACAGCATGCCAGGATCAGATCTACATTCTGTTCCCGCAGGGTCTCGATATTGTTCTGGATCAGCTTTTCCGCCTGTGCGCCCCACTCTACCTCATTGACAGAGATTATTCCTATTTTCAGGTTCCGTTCTCCGCCGTGGGCTGCCGCACTGTCCGGGATCTCATAGATACCCACATTTTTATCATAAGCATAAATGATCCCTTCCTTCTCTAATGCCACCACAGTATCCCGGCTTCCCTGTTCGCCATAATCCAGGCGGTGATTGTTGGCGAAGCTGACGGCCTCAATGCTCCCCAGCGTCAGCAGATGTGCGTAGGCCGGATCCCCTTTGATGCAGTAGGTCTGTCCCTCCCGCATCTGTTCCGATGTGGTCAGAGGCCCTTCCAGATTCACGATGGTCATATCGTCCGCCGCAAAGATGTCTCTCACATTTTCAAAGAAATAACCTTCGTCCTCCGCCTGATCATAGGCCTGACGGAAGGAGGCACTGTAGTCTTGTTCCTGATGATTTCCCAACGTTACATCCCCTGCTGCGGAGATGGTGATCGTATAACGTTCACCCGTCAAATCACCGGAGTCATGGCAAGATCCCGATGTTGTTGCGTTCTCTCCACCGGAAGCCGTCCCTGTCTGTGCCCCCGTAGCAGAATCTTCTGCCGTCTGCCCAGCCTGCGTAGTTGCATTGTAACCGCCGATAGGCTGCGCCAGATCTTCCCTTCCCGGAATGTAGACCTGCTGGGTCAGATCATCGCCACATCCACCAAGCATTATGACTGCCGCTGCACAGAACAGTGCTGCAAACCTTTGTTTTCGATACCCCATAAGCTGCTCCCTCATTATCGTAGCATGATCCGCATCTTTGGTGCTTACCGTTGCTTCGCAACTATCATGATCCCATTCGCCGTTCGTCAATCCTGCAAGCACATTGACTCTCATACGTCAATTATAATATCATTCCGCAGAAGCCTCCGATGTGGAAGTAATGTCTCCGTCTCCGTACAGATTCTCCTGCAGGAATTTCTTGTTGGCTTCGAAATCCACTTCCAGCACTGCCATCTTACGGATGGTCGCATCCTTATAGGTGCCCTCCAGCGGAATGCTGTTCTGGATAATATCGTAAGTCACGGCCTTAGGTGCCATAAGGCTCAGCCGATAGCATTCTGTCTGGGTCAGATTCGTGGTCAGATTCGGCATCAGACCATCGATCAGCTCCTGGGGATTGGTCAGCATTCCCTGCGGAAGCTTGTGGATCACCTCTGCCAATACCTTTCTCTGCCTCTCGGTTCTGCCGAAATCCGTACCGATATAACGGTTTCTGCAATACGCCAATGCCTGCGGTCCGTTCAGGTGTACCATACCGCCGGAAGTATCTTCAAAATAGTCGGTACCTTCCGGTCTTCCCAGCAGAATGTTGTATTCCACCAGATAGCCGTTGACATATTCCACTTCCTTGCTGGTCAGCTCAAGATCCACACCGCCCACTGCATCCACCAGATTGGCAAATGCTTCAAAGTTCACCAGTACATAGCGGCTGATATGAATATCGAAATTCTGCTCAATAGTCTCCATCAGCAGTTCTGCGCCACCATAGGAATATGCCGCATTCAGACGATTCCCCTTATGTCCCGGAATGTCCACATACATATCACGGAGCAGGGATGTCATGTAGATCTTCTTCGTCTTGTTGCTGATGGACAGCAGGATCATGGCATCTGATCTGCCGTCTTCACCGTTTTCACGGGAGTCGTTACCGATCAGCAGAATATTGGTCACGCCTTCTTCCTTCATGGGAGAGGACGCTACCGACTCGATCTTCTCATAGTTCATCTCTCCGTAGACCTTTCCTACCAGCACATACAATCCTGCTGCCAGGAATACAAGGATCAGCGCCACTGCGATCAGGAAACGCTTGAGTCCTGACTTTTTCTTCTTCCTGCCGCCCCCGGCTCCCTTTTTATTTCCTTTTCTGTTCCTTTTATCCGCTTTCGTGTCTATCTCCTCACGCTTTCCGGATCTTCTTCCGGAGCGTTTTCTATCGTTATAATCGTCCTCATAGTCCTCTACATAGTCATCCCGTCTGCTGCGGCGGGTTCTGCCTGATGTCTCCTGTCTGCGGTGATCAGCGTTACTGCTACGGCCGCCACCGTTACGACTCTCTGAAGTCTTACGTGCCGTCTCTCTGCGGGCTGCCTGTCTCCTGCGGTATGTGGGATCATCCCAGTCCTCTGCATAGTCCTCACGGGATCCTGCTCTTCTGTCGGATCCGATCACATCCAGTTCCTCCTCTTCCTCGTCATCTTCCCTCATATCATACATCTGCGGAGCCGGGCGGGCTGCCTCACGCTCCGCAGAGTGTGTCCCCACATTCGCCGCCGGGCGCCCCGTACTGCGGCGGGCTCCCGCCCCGGATGCCTGCATTTCCTGCATCTCCTGTTGTAAAAAGGCTTCCAGACCCTTTTGTATATCTTCCATCTCCTGAATGGAGTCTCTTTCCTTATCGCTCATCCTGTACCTCACTTCCACATACCTGATTTTGCACGCTTTTATTCCTATTCATCTTCTAGGATAATACCATAATCTGCTGTATTCGTCACGACAGAAATCCTTAAAATTTGTTTAAATGTTATCCGGTATTTCTTAAGAAACGACAACAAGAAAGACCATCTGCGGCAGCTACACGATTTTCTTTCGTATGCTTTCCTCAGATGGTCTCTGCATTTTTGTTGACTTATGTCTGCTTTATTTATGAGCAAGCCTTGCGTCTATGTAATTTTTCAGAGATTCCACCGTCTCTTCTACACCCAGCTTGCTGCTGTTGATAGACAGATCGTAATTACGGGAATCGCCCCATTTTACCTTACAATGGCTATTGTGGTAAGACTTTCTGCGACGGTCCTTCTCGATCATACGCTCTTCCGCATGACGGGCATCCAGCTCATAGATCTCCATGACACGTTTGATCTTGGCCTCCCGGTCTCCCAGTACGAAGATGGAGATCAGATTCGGATTGTCCTTCAGCACAATCTCGGAACAGCGTCCTACGATCACAAAGGATTCCCCTGCTTCCGCCTTTTTCTTAATATAATCGAACTGCATTCTGGCCACATTGTCTGCCGGAGAGCTGTTCATTCCCATTACACTGCGGTACAGGAATTTATTACGTCTCTTTTCGTCGAACTCAGCCAGCTCCTTGCTGCTTACATTCATGCTTGCAGCCACCTCATCTAACAGGTTGTGATCGTACATCGGCAGTTTGTAATACTCTGCCAGCTTCTGTGCGATCTCATGTCCGCCGCTGCCGTATTCACGGCTGACGGAGATAATCAGTTGTTCACTCATGGATCTGCCCTCCTTATGGCTGGATGTATTTCCAAAATTTTTTAAACTCGTATTCTGCAAATACATCTTACAGATATCTTGCATAGATCATCAGCATAGAGATCCCTACTACTATTATAGTCGCAGGTGCCATAACTTTGCAATATTTTCCCCACTTAATCATATGACCGGCTTTCGCTGCGGTGGCGATACCTACTACGTTGGCAGAAGCTCCGATGGGAGTTGCGCTTCCTCCAATATCGGTTCCCATAGCCAGTGCCCATGCCAGAATGGACAGCTCCACACCCTGGGTAGCGGACAGACTGCTGATAATAGGGATCATGGTAGCCGCAAAAGGAATATTATCCACGAAGGCGCTGGCGATGGCGGAGATCCACAGAATAATGGCGATCATCAGCATCAGATTGCCGTTACTGATATCTCCGATGAAGTTCGCCATGACTTTCAGGATACCTGTCTGCTCCAGGCCACCTACGACCATAAACAGTCCGATGAAGAACAGCAGCGTCTTGTAATCAATCTGTCTGATCAGCTTCAGCGCATCTTTGCCTGCAGCGATCAATGTCACGATGGAGATGAATACACCGATGCAGGATACGGTCAGTCCAGTCTGTGCATGGGTCACCAGCAGTACTACTGCACACAGGAAGATAACAGTGCTGATAATAAATCCCTTTTTGTCGGTAATGGCCTCGGAAGGATCCGGGTAGGCCTGGTTGCTGCCTGCTGCAGCAGCCTCGCTGGCTCGCAGTTCCTTGTGGAATACCAGATAGAAATACAATATGACCACGATCAGGGATACACCTGCGATCACACCGGTATTGGTCAGGAAATCCGTGAAGGAATATCCCAGGGAAGTACCGATGATGATATTGGGGGGATCTCCGCACATGGTAGCGGATCCTCCCAGATTCGCACAGAACACTTCTGCCAGAATCATAGGCACCGGATTGAATTTCAACAGTTGTGACAGTTCAATGGTAACGGCTGCCAGGAACAGGATTACGGTAATACTGTCAATGAACATTGCCAGAATACCGGATAATACCATAAAGGTGACAAACAGCGGTACAACCTTATACTTGACCATCTTGGCAAGGCGCATGCACAGCCAGCGGAAGAATCCCACCCGGGCCATTCCCTCTACCATGATCATCATTCCTGCTACGAACACGATGGTCTCCCAGTTGATACCACTGGAAGCCTCTGCGGACTGTCCCGCCGTGTACCAGAAATGACTTGTGAAAAAGCTGCCTAAGTTCAAAGTCTCCAGCACTGCGCTCATACTGTGCATTCCCAGTCCGAATACCAGTACCAGTGTCAGCAGACCGCAGCCCAATGTGATAATGTGTCTCTCCCATACTTCCAGGACGATCAGTACAAACATCGCCAGAAATATGATTACTGCAAGTATTTGTGCTACCACTTTCCCTGCCTCCTTGTAAATTTATCATTTTATCTCGTTAAGCGTTTTTTAATCTTGCTTTCACCTTTTATTTTCCCCTTTTTATGAGAAATTAAGTGGATTTCGCACCTCACGATTTAGAACGCTTAAGATTTGATTCTATCCGAAATATCGGCATAAGTCAATTCTTCTTTTGGCTTCTATGCATAAATATTCCGTTAAAGTTTTCTCAGCTGAAAATACAAAAGACTCCCGAAAGTTTGTATCATGCGTACTCACTTTCAAGAGCCTTTTCATATCCTGTTATTTATTCATTCCGGAAGCTTTCGATATCGTTCTTTCCCACATACCGCAAGAACATCCGGTGCATATCAATACCGCTTTCTCCGAAATACAATTTCATGTACTTCTCACCGTCTTGCCGGATTGCCAGCGTGACGGACTGTTCCACCACTTTGCCCTCCGTGCCGTTAATCGTCACAGTTTGCTGCAACGTGTTGTTCAAGAATACGGAAATCGGTAACTGTGCCAGCGGACCCAGCGTGGAACTCATCCGGAATACCAGTTCGTACCGTCCGATCTTCGGGAAACGCAGCTGGTATACCGCACCGGTACCTTTCTTCGTGGACAGCTTCTCCAGCGGAAGTTCAATCTCCTCGCCGGTCTTCGGCTCCGGCAGTTCCAGCCGGGCCAGCACCTGTCCGCTGTCTCCGGCTCCTTCGGTGCTTACCGGACTGTGAAGCTCCGTACACTCCTCTTCCTCTCTGCCAAGCAGCCTCTCCATGGCAACGGAACGTAACAGGAAGCAGCAGATGTTTGCAGCATTCCGCATAAGCTGCGCTCTGGTCAGCCTGCCGTCTGCCAGTCCTTCCGCAGTGTTGTCCTTATTAGAATTGGATGCTGCGTCTGCGGTCACCATGTAAATATCATTCTGCGCCCGTACCATGGGAATCGTCTGTTTCCCGGAGCCTGGCTCACCTTCCTCATTGATCTTTGCCCACCAGTCGGTCATGACAATACCCTGATAGCCCCATTCCTTACGGAGAATGGTTGTCAGAAGATCATAGCTGCCTGCGGTCCACAGTCCGTTCACCGGGCCATAGGTGGACATGATGCTGTAGGCTCCGCCCTGTTTTACGGCGATCTCAAATCCCTTCAGATAGATCTCCCGCAACGCCCTCTCGGATACAATAGCATTGGCATCATGCCGTTTGAATTCCTGATTATTACATGCAAAATGCTTGATGGTTCCGGTAACTCCATATTTTCCCATGCCTTTCAGCTGTGCCGCCGCCATGGTACCGGTGAGGTACGGATCCTCGGAAAAATACTCAAAGTTACGTCCGTTCAACGGATTTCTGTGAATATTGATGCCGGGGCCTAAGAGGGAATCAATCTTGTTCTTGCGAAGCTCCATGCCCTCCATCTCATACAGTTCTTCCACCAACTCCGGATCAAAGGTACATGCCAGCAACGTACCGTTCGGCAGTGCATAGGCCATGGTACCGCAGTCCATACGGATGCCGGAAGGACCATCGGAACAGCAGGCCACCGGAATACCGAATTGCTGCAGTCCATCCGTCACACCGCCGAAAGCTGCTGCTGTTCCGGGGGTAACTTTCGGGGAACACATGCCTTCTCCGCGGGTCATACAGATCAGATCTTCGTCTGACAGCTGTGTCAGAAACTGCTCCGGCGTGATTTTTTTGTCGTAAACATCCGCCAGTTTCCAGCCCTGATCTCCCACATATTCGCTCTGGGTGGGTCTTTCCCGCAAAATACGTTCCGCCAGATCTATGGTCCGTAAGGGCACATCCTCCCAGTTGGCGATGGCATGGTCATTCTCTCCGAAGAAAAACGGTCTCAGGCGCTTAAATGCCTGCACCGGAGCCAGTGCTTCCGTAACGGTTTGTACGACCTGCAGCTCCGATAACGTCACTTTGCCGACTTCTTTTGCACTCCGCACATCGGTACCGACATAGAAGATATAGTCTCCTGCTTCCAATACATAGCAGGATTTATGTCCAGTGACACCACTGTCATCATAGGACGCAAGCTCCGTCAGTTCTGCTTTCAGGATCAGTTCTTCACTTGCTCCGGGCTTCAGTTCTTCCGTCTTGGCATAAGCTGCCAGCTGACGCAGCGGCTTTCCCAGCCTTCCCTGAGGAGCCTCCACATAGACCTGTATGGTCTCTCTGCCGGACATACCGCCAACATTTGTCACTTTCTCAATGACAGTTGCCTCGGTACCCTGCACTGCCAGTCCCATGCTCTCTGTCTGGAACCGGGTATAGGACAGTCCAAAGCCAAAGGGATATTTTACCTTGTCTCTGGCAAAGGTCTCAAAATAGCGATAACCTACATAGATGTCCTCGGTATAAAAATTCTCCACCGGATCCCCGAAATTCTCCGTGGAAGGATAATCCTCAATATCTTCCGCAATAGTATCGCTGAGCTTACCACCGGGATTCACTTTTCCTGTCAGGACATCTACTGTAGCTCTGCCGCCCTCCTGGCCGCCCTGCCATACATAGAGCACAGCCTGTGGCTGATACCGGTCGACCCACTTCATATCCATGATATTACCCACATTCAGCACAACGATCGTCCTGGCAAATGCATTGCAGACATTACGAAGAATTTCTTCCTCCGCAGCTGTCAGCAGATAACTGCCTTCCGCAGCACTATTATCCTTGTCTTCTCCTGCGGTTCGGCCGAGAACCACAATCGCCAGATCCGACTGTTCCGCCGCCTGTCTCGCCAGTTCTTCGCTGACGGGCATTTCTTCCTGGTTCCAGGGCTCCATAGCCCATCCCTCTCCTATATCAAAAGGATGATCCTTCAGCCATTCCCGGTACTGTGCCTCCAGTACCTCATTCACCTGTACGGTGCCGTCTTCCTTGAGACTGTCTGTAATATTGGTCACATATGGAGCATTGACCATACCTCCGGAACCCGTACCGCTCTTATAATGCTCGAACTGGGTTCTGCCGAAGATCGACACTTTCTGCCCTTTTTGCAGAGGCAGCACACCGTCTTCATTTCGAAGCAGTACGCTTCCCTCCGCCGCCACACGTCTTGCCAGTTCCGCATATTTCTCATAATCCAATGTATATTTCATATATCTGTCTGCTCCCTTCCTGTTATATCTATATTTCTGTATCTTTTATCCTAATAATAGCATTAATTTCCCAATACATCCACAAGAAAAGCTCTTTCTCTGACAGAAAGAGCCTCAAAAACATTTTATTGATTTTACAAGATGATCCGAACCACAAAATCCCCATCCTCCATAAAAAACTGATATTGTCCGCTAAGTTTTTCTACATAATATACGATGCTTCTGGCTCCCAGCCCGTGTCCCGAACGTTCTGTCACCGGAACGCCATCCGCAAATGTGGGAACACTACGCACTGTATTTTTCTCCATCAGAAGAAGATGCCCCACCTTTTCCGACAGAGACAATTCTATGTATCGTTTATCCTGCGGCAGCTCCTGTACGGCATGCATGGCATTTTCCAGCACATTGGACAGAATCGCACAGAACATCATTTCCGAACAGGGAAGTTTCTCTCCAATGCTGACCTGTATCTCCCATCGGATCCTCTGCTCCTCAAACCGCATATTATAGATGGACAGTACGGAATTCACCATCTCATTTCTACAATAGGTCTTGATCACTGTATCATCATAAGTCTGGCTGACCTCATTCAAATATTCCAGCGCCTTGTCGGTTTCTCCCTGTTGGATCAGTGTTCGCAGCACCGACAGATGATGCCTCGTATCATGCCGTAAAATGGACATCTTTTTCTCGCTTTTTCTCGTATTGGTCATTTCTGTCTGGAATGAATTCAGCTGCATCTGGATCAGTTCATTGTACTGCTCTGCCTTGTTCTTCATCTCGTACTCCCGGAAATATACCAGTAAAAAGAGCAGATACGTCAGACACATGGCAAAGCCCAGGAACTCCGGCACCGCCTTATTGCCGGAATACAACAGACTGGAAAATTTGGTCGTGGCATAGTCAAAAATGTAATAAATGATCGGCAGGCTTCCAATGATCAGAAGTTCCCGGTCCGTTTTGGCAAACAGCATGGCTGTGGTCTGGCATACATACCGGCATAAAAGGATGAAAGCTCCCACCGTCACCAGAATACGACAGACATAATAGCACCATTCCTGTCCTGTCAGAGCCAAAGCAAACAGTCCCATCCAGTTACTGCACTGACAACACAGATATGCCGTGAAAATAGAAATCAGGGAAGGAAGAACACGGAATTTGTAATACAAAACCAGTACAAATAACAATGGGGCATGCACGATCAGCGGATAAATCTGATCTACTGTTTCTGTTCCAAAGAGAAGTACACACAGAACATATAGAATTCCTGAAACAACCGCCAATGACAACAATTGCAATATATTTTTCTTATCCTGCTTCACTCCCAGAAAAAATGCCGACAGGAAGATTCCAAACAGCATTGTCGTTATATGATGTGTATATGTTAATATCTGTAGTACCATTTTCTTCTCTCTTTCGTATTCTTACCATACATTTTTTACGGTATAAACCATTTCTGTTATATGACCCACCCCGATATGCGAATAGAGGGTAGGATTGTGGGAGTGCGTAGCACGTAGGCATCAAAGCCGGGGGCCTTTGACCTCGACTTTATTATATAAGACTCTCAACGAGAAATCAATTTGTGGATGATTTGACTTTTTGCGTCACAAATGTCAGCATGTCTCGCCTGTGGGATTCAGTAGCTTCTACGCCTTTCGCCGGCGTCTGGTATCACTGGGACTGACACCATAAGCATTTCGGTAGGTTCTGGAAAAATGCACCAATGACGCAAATCCGGTCTTCTGCGCGATCTCCTGGATCGCCAGAGAAGATTCCACCAGAAGTCTTCCGGCTCTGGTCAGCCGGAGATTGGTAAGGTATTCCAGAACGGTGGCTCCGGTCACCTCGCGGAAAATACGGCAAAAATAGTATTTACTTAAATGGATCTGGGATGCGATGGTCTCCAGATCTATTTTTTCCGCATAATGGGCATTGATATAGGCGATGGCATCCAGAATCTCCTGTCTGGGAGCTGCGGAGAGCTCCGGCATCTGTGTCCGCTCCTGCCTCGTATAGTAGTCTCTGCACAGTAGCAGCAGTTCCAGACAATAGTTTTGCTTTAATTTCTCGGCCACAGCATCGTGGCGGTTATAATATTTCCGCAGCCGTTCGAAGACCTCTACCAGTTCTCCGGACTGTTCCGTTGTCAGATGCAGAATATCATTCTGCAGAACCTCCAGGAACCGCTGCTTCTCCGCAGGTTTCAACATTCCATCCAGATAATCCGGTGCAAAATTCAAGACATACCGGGCATAGAAATCCGAGGACAGACTCTGCATATAATGGGTCTGGTAGGGTTTGATCAGGATAATGTCTCCCGGATTCAGCACATGACAGACACCATCCAGGAAGATGTATCGTATCCCCTTCACCACAAAAAAAAGTTCGTAAGTATCGTGATAATGATTGGTCTGCATATCATTTTTTTTGGTTGTCTCTATGTATTCCAGAAACAGATCGGAATAAGGGTCAAAAATCGTACGAAGCATAGTTTTCCTTTCCCGGAATCATTCCGGCAAGATTCATTCGATTGCTTTTTATTACCGCAAGATATGTTAAACAATCTTAAAAATAAAAGATTATAATGGGATTATATAATAAATCTTGTGCCATGTGAAGTATATGGGAAGGAGATAACTTATGGAGAAAAGACCTTTAGACTATGCAAAAGCATCCATGGATACCATGATGCGCAAATGGGAAGCCCCCAAGCTTCCGCCCGAAGGAAGATTCCATTATCATCAGGGAGTATTCCTGTCCGGAATGTACAAAAGCTATGAACTTTGCAAAGAGGAAAAATATTTTGATTACATCAAATCCTGGGTGGATGCCGTCATCACCGAAGACGGTGTGATCAAACAGGCTGATATGGGGCAGTTCGACGATATGCAGCCGGGTATTCTGTTATATCCCCTCTATCATTGTACCGGTGATGCCAGATATAAGAAAGCCCTGGACTCTCTGATGGCTGCCATTGATCGTTATCCCACCACTCCCGAGGGCGGCTATTTCCACAAGGCTGATCTGCCGGAAGAAATGTGGCTGGACGGTCTGTACATGGAAGGTCCGCTGCGCGCGCAGTATGGCGCAGAATTCCATCACCCCGAATATTTTGATGAGGTTATCTTCCAGGCTCTGACCATGCAGAAACATACCCGTGACCCCAAGACCGGTCTGCTGTATCATGCCTGGTCCTATGACAGGAAAGTAGAATGGGCTGATAAGGAGACCGGCTGCTCCCCCGAATTCTGGGGCAGAGCCATGGGATGGGTGCCTGTAGCCCTCCTGGACGAACTGGATTTCATTCCCGCCGATCATCCGGACAGAGCAAAACTGGAAAAAATGGCGGTAGATCTGTTAAAATCTCTGCTTGCATTCCAGTCTGAAGACGGCAGATGGTATCAGGTAGTCAACCGGGGCGATGATCCTGCCAACTGGCTGGAGAATTCCTGCAGCTGCCTGTATGTTGCCGCCCTGTGCAAAGCGATCCGCAAAGGTCTGCTGGATGCATCTTATCTGGAATATGCCCGCAAGGGTTATGAGGGTGTGATCCGCTCCCTGACCTGGGAAGGTGATGACCTCATTATCGGTAATGTCTGCATCGGAACCGGTGTCGGTGATTATGACCACTATATCCACCGTCCCGTATCCGCCAACGACCTGCACGGGGTCGGCGCCTTCCTGCTGATGTGTGAAGAGTGCGAACAGGTATTTTAATATCTTGTAACTATTCAGAGCCATGCAAAACCAGGCTTACAGATCCTCGCTGCCGGGATTCCGGCGGCGGGCAGATCTGCTTATATTATTACTTTTTACAGCTTTACTTTTACAAAATCATGTTCCATGGCGGGAAGCACCTTTTCGATCAGATCCGCCGTCCGCATGCGGAGGCTGGAGGTATTGATGCAGGGGTGGCATCCGAAATATTCGCTGTCCAGCACCTCTTCATCGATCAACAGCTTCACCTGATGTTCCTTATCGTTCATCAGACCGAGTACACTGACAGAGCCGGGGGTGATATCCAGGAATTTCTCCATGTATTCCGGCTTGGCAAAAGAAAGCCTCGCCGAGCCGATCTGTGCCGACAGATCCTTGGTATGGAACACCTTGGTATCCGGGATCATCAGCAGATAAAAGGCCGTCTCCTGACGGTTGCACAGAAACAGATTCTTACAGACCATGGACTCCAGGATCTCATCCACTTCCTTACAGTCCTCCATGGTCATCGCCGGAGCGTGATCCACACGGTCATATTCCACCCCGAGCCTGTCCAGCAGGTCATAGGTACGGATCTCTTTGTCCAGTCTGCCGGTCGTATCTGCAGGTCTTCCTTTTTGTAATTCCAATGCCATGTTCTTTCCCCTTTGCTGTTTAATATCCGATGGTGTCATTTACAAGAATCACATGAATTCTGTCCGTATGTCTGGAATATCTTGTGATCAGGAACTGACAGCAGATGGTATCCGGAGATTTGCAGTCGAAGCATTTTCCGGTTTCTTTGCAGGGAGTCTTGATGTCAAATCTCTGGGCATTGATAGGTGCAGCCACGTTTCTCGCACGCTTCATGGCACTGTCTAAGTCTGCGCAGACCTTGTTCATGCCGACGATGAAGATTACTTTCCTCGGTCCCTGGGCTATGCAGGAGACACGGTTGGAATTGCCGTCGATATTGACCATGACCCCATCGCTGGTGATGGCGTTGGCACTGGAGAGGAAGATATCCGCATCGTAAGCTGCCATCAGTCCTGCTCTGGCATCCATCTTAGAGCGGTCGATATAGTGGTAATTGCCTGCTTCCAGAGCGGAGATCAGTCCGATCTCTCCGGCGCTCATGCATCCGCCCATGGCAATGGTGCTTCCCTCCGGGATCAGCTCCAGTGCCTGCTTCAGCGCAGCTTCTTTATCCTCTGCGTAATAACCTGACATGTTGCGGGACTGTAATCCCTTGATGACTGTTTTTGCCAGTTGTTCATTTCTTTTTCTGATCATTTCGTTCATCTCTTAACCCTCTTGTCTTTCCGTAGCCTGCAAGCCTTCCGGTGCTTTAAACCTGTACTTCCGTACACTGTGCAGGCACAATTTGCGCGTGAAAAGTTTATACTGAAAAATCCTTATTGATCCTATTTTATCACTTTTGTATCTCTCTGGAAATACTGATCCTATTCTTACTCTATTTCCTCTATCCGCTGCTGTTGTTCTTTTTTTACCGTTAAATATTCTCTGGCATAGTGTACCTCTTCATCGGTCGTCAGAATGGCTTCCTGTCCCTGCGGCATGTTAATATCCGTTGCCACAAGCAGGAGGGAATCCTCCTTCAACCAGTTTTCCAGCCCTGTGAAAAACTGCGGATCGTAATGCTCTGCCCCTTTCAGCTCGTTATGATATCTGTCAAAGGAATAGTCCACCGGAGACAGTACATTATAGTCATAATAGCAGATCCCCTGTCCCGTCCAGAGGCTTGTCACCACCAGATAATCGTAGCCGTCCTTTTGCGTAAGGAAGATCTGCGTGTTCCCGGCATGGGCAATAGCGAACTCCTGTGACCACAGAGGGATGATTCCATATCGTCCGTCTCCCAGATATTCGTAGACCTCTACTGTTCCCCAGTTTCCGGCCTTCCGCAATGCTTCCGTGAGATCCCCGTTTTCTTCCTCCAGATAGACCTTCGTTACGACCTTTTCCTTGTAGCCGTTATGAGTCAGATCATAATATCCGGTATAGACTTCTGTCATATCCGGTTCTTCTTTGTTACTATTCTCCTCTTCCAAATAACGAGAATAAGAAGTACGTACCGAAAAATCTCCCAAAGAAAATTTTCCATCTTTTCCCATGGATACCGGTGCCGTTATAAGAAAGCTGGTCTCATAAACCAGGTCCGCCATCTCATTCATATTTATGCCAACCCATACATTTGCAAAGGGCTGTCCTCCCCGAAATTCAAACCGGACCTGCGCCCCCATACCGGTGCTTTTATAGGTATATCCTTCCATTTTCTGCAGCAGGCGGGTCAAATCCAGATCAATACTTTCCTGAGCATCTATCTCCCCATTTTTATCCAGAAAATCCACATGAAGTGTGTGGAACTCCTCATCCAGCTCCGCCGCAAGAATCCTGCGGTCAAAATCCTCGACCACTTGTGTATATTCAGATACCTTCGGTGTTCCTTTTTGTACATCTACATAATACAGTCCTTCCACATAAACACCGGTTCCTGTCCCTTGTATGGTAGAAATATAGTACTCCTTGTCGCCATCCCCGTCATAATCAGCTGCTTCTACAGCAGGGGGTGCCGAATACATGTTTTGCCAGAGGACGTCCACCTTGTATTCCCGGTCACCGTCATGGATCACCAGACAATCTTCTGCACCGTTGCCCCAGACACTGACCGTCTCATCATAGGAATAGGACAACACCCCATATTCTCCTTCCGGCAGTTCCCGGACAGCATCCACCGAGACTTGATCTGCCAGGGTTTTCTCCTGATATAGTCCGGTCTGATAAGTAAGGTTTTTAGGCTTAGGCTCCGTTGTCGTCTCCGGGGTTGTCTGTGAGGTGGCCGGAGTGGCTGTAGCGGTTTCCTGACCTGTTTGTTCCGTCTGGGCAGATTCCGTATCCGGAATTTCCAACGCGTCCCCGGTGCTGCCGCAGGCTGCCAGAGAAAGCGCTGCAATCAATACCAGTAATCCGCTGCTTATTTTATTGTGAAGTTTTCTTTTGTGCATACGCCCTCCCCTATAGCCGGTAAATACATTTTCTATCTTTATCATATCTAACGAATCTGGCAAAGTAAACCCCAAAAAGTGCCGACACCATGCTTTTCGGTATCGGCACCTTTTCTTTTTAAAATGCTGAAAATCACTCTGAAGACATTGTAACACCTAAAGCCAGCTTTAGGTCAAGGATTATTGTTTTACTCTTGCTTACTATCTTACTCGTTTTGGATATCATTAGCAATTTTTTTATTTTTATATCACTTTCCTTGTTTCCGCATTTTTTACAACATTTCTTGTAGTAATTAAGAAATGCAGCTATCAAATAAAAATAAGTATTCATGTATAATTTATGATATACTATTTAGCATCTTTAAAATTATTATTCTGAGAGAAAGGAATTCCGACTATGGGAATCAGATTAGTCTGCAGTGACCTCGATGGTACACTTTTACAATATGGAAAAAAAGAATTGGAAGGCGAGATTTTTGACCAGATCCGGGCACTTCATGACCGGGGGATCCTGTTTTGCCCGGCGTCTGGAAGACAGTATACCAGTCTGCGGAAGCTGTTCGCTCCGGTGGCGGATTGCTGTATTTTCTTATGTGAAAACGGTGGCGTGATCTACAAGGACGAGCTGTGCATTGCGAAAAATCCCATGCCCCGTGCCCTGGCGGAAGAGATTGCAGAAGATCTGTGGAGCCGGAGTGACGGGCAGGGCGAAGTCATGCTCTCCGGACAGAATACGGCTTATCTGATGGAACGTGGGCTGGGAATGCTGGACAGAATAAAGTTTATTGGCAACAACTATCAGGTCATTCAGGATCCCTCCGAAATTCCGGAAGACATCGTAAAGGTCTCCGTATATCTCCATGAAGGCGTAGCGGCTTATGCTGACCGCTTCGTCCCCCGCTGGGAGCAGGCGAACTGTGCGGTGGCGGGACCTTACTGGATCGATACCACCCTTGCCAACAAAGGCATCGGTGTGCAATCCATTTGTAAAATTCTTGGCTTTGACCTCGCGGATGTCATGGCCTTCGGTGACAATTATAACGATGTATCCATGCTGGATATCGTGGGACATCCCTATATTATGGACGGAGCTGCCGGTCCGTTGAGAGAAAAATATCCTCAGCACACTCCCCGGCCCGAGGATGTACTGCGGAGCCTTCTCTAGTCCTGAGCATCCGCAGTATCCGCAATGATGCCCAACTCTATTTTCATTTTCAAAATACGCAGAACCGATTCGTTGAGGCATTCCTCGGTAATCTCACCGGTTTCGACCGCCTTAATGACTGCGGGTACCTGTACTTCAAAATCGGTGCAGCACAGCATATCATTTCCCGCCTGTACCGCCCGCACGGCAATCTCCGCATCCCCGGCGAACTGCCTTACTCCTTCCATGACCAGATCATCGGTAATGATCACGCCGTCAAATCCTAATTCATTACGCAAAATATTATGTACCGGTAGAGAAATAGATGCCGGTACCTGATCATCCATGCAGGAGACAACATTGTGGGCTACCAGCACCATATCCGCCCCTGCGTCGATGCCTGCCTGAAACGGCAGAAAATCAGAATTTACAAACCTCTCTATGGGACGTTCATCATAAGCGATCCCTGTGTGCGTGTCCGAGTTATTGCCATATCCCGGGAAATGCTTTAATACACTTCCCATCTGTTCCTGCGACATGGTCTGCACGACGGTCCTCACATACTCCGTCGTCTGTTCCGCATCCTGCCCGAAACTGCGGGCATAAATAAAATCCTGCGGATCCTGTGATACATCGCATACCGGAGCAAAATTCAGATTAATTCCCAGGCTCTGCAGTAATTGACATTTTTCCTGTGTGTCGCTCCGAATAAGATCCCATCCGCCCTGCGCATACAGTTCCTGAGGAGAGGCAAAAGGCGTTTCCCGCAAGTTCGCATTTTTGCTGACACGGTTTACCGTGCCGCCTTCCTCATCCACACCGATCAGCAGAGGCACTTTTGCAGCATTCTGATAGCTTTGAATGGCTGCTGTTACTTCCTCTTTTGTTTTCCCGGTAAAATCCCGGGCAAATAAGATATATCCGCCGAGATGATACTGCGTCACTTTGGATGCTGCATCCGTCTCCGGGCACCGGGCGATGAACATCTGTCCGACTTTTTCCTCTAAGGTCATTCCTGCCAGGAGTTCTTCTGCCCTCTGCTCTACAGGATCTTCCGTTTTCACCGGTTCGCTTTCTTCTGTCTCCGGCAATTCCGTAGGATCTGCACTGTTCTCCGCACCGTTGCCGCTCACATCAGAATCCGATACACTCTGTTCCGACATAGGCTCCGGCTGAACTTCCGGTATTATTTCCTGTGCAGACTCCTCTGTACTTCTTAAATTCCACAACAAAAAAACCAGAATTCCAACACATATGACAGATAACACGATCACTACGATATTCCGCACCTTTTTCATTTCGCATTCTCCATAATATTATTATAAAGATGCCAGGGTCAAAAGGTCTAAGCCCACATGAGCTTGCTCATAAGTGGGTGAAAGACCTTAGGACCCGCCCCGATATGGGCATAAAAGTGGGAGGATAATCCCACGATATGCGAATAGAGGGGCGGATTGTGAGAGTACGTAGCACGGAACAATCCGTAGGCATCAAAGTCAGGGTCAAAAGGCCCCGGTCTTCGGCTGATACTTCATACTCGATACATTATATACGGTAATAAACGCCTTGGGGTCCAGTTCATTGATGAATTTCATTAATTTCTGGTACTCACTTTTGTCCACAATGGTGATGATCTCGTTGTGTTTTTCAAAATGATAGGCACCGATGGCTTCATAGATCGTGGCACCGCTGTGCAGATCTCTTGTAATAAACTGGCGCAGTTCTTCCTCTTTCTTCGTAATAATGCAGACACGCCGCTTGATATTATTGTCAAAAATAAAATGATCCAGAATGATTCCGTTGAAATAGGTACCCAGGATACTCAGCACCACCGTTTTCTTATCATATACCAGTGCCGCGGACAGTGCCACACACATACCGGAGAGAGACATAGCCTTACCCAATTCCATATGGAGATATTTATTCATGATCTTCGCCACAATATCCAGTCCTCCGGAAGATGCATTCCGGTTGAACAGAATGCTGAGTCCCACGCTGACCACCAGAATATAGCAGAGCACGTCCAGCTCCTGACTGTCTGTCAGGGATCCGAAATTCGGAAACAGAATCTCGAAAAGTCCCAAAAATATCGGCAGCATCACAGAGGTATACACCGTTTTTACTCCGAACTCTCTGCCACAGGTAACAAATCCGATCAGTAACAATACCACGTTCAGAATCATGGTAATGACAGACAACGGAAGCGGAATAAAGTTAGCCAATACGATTCCCAGACCGGAGATGCTGCTGACCGACGCATGACTCGGCACCAGGAAAAAGTAGACTGCTGCCGCGATGATGGCTACCGCCACAGTCAGGATCCCTGTCTCTTTCAGAATTCCTGCATAATTTATTTTTTTCTTCATGATAATATTTTCTCCAGTGATATATTTTAATTTGTTTCTATACTTTTCTCATCTTATCACACCTCATCTTTTTTGCAAATGAAAAGCATCACTCCCGCATATGCCCGAATGGCCTCTTCTGCATTACAGCTTAAAGTACTATTACAGCGGCTTCAAGTCCCTCTATTTTTCCATCAAAGGGTTTCTCTCTAAGTAAATCATATTTTTGTGCATACTCATGAAACACTCTTGCGCTGCTGCTGCAGTTGAAGATCAAAGCAAGTGTCTCTTCGTCATTTTTTCTGGTCAGGACGATCGTCTCTTCCCCGTCCCTTGCAGCTATTTCCAACGGTTCACCCTCTACGATACATGCATGGTTTTTTCGCACCTTCAGCAGCTGCCTGTACCATTCAAACATCTCTTTATCCTGGTATTCTTCATCCCAGTACATGCCACGTCTGCAATCCGGATCATTTGCTCCGGGCATCGCGAATTCATCTCCGTAATAAATCATGGGCATTCCCGGTAATAACAATTGAAAAGCTGCAGCCAAATGCTGCTTTTTCTTATTATCATCACATAGATGTAGAAATCTTGCTGTATCATGGCTGTCGATCAGATTCCACATTAGAGGATAGCATTTTTTGTTTAAGCGCCCCTTCAAATATCCAAGATTCTGTATAAACTGGCTGACATTGATTTTTTCATCTGCAAGCAGATCTATGAGATTCAGGTAAAATGGATAATTCATGACCGTATCCCATTCATCTCCCTCAAGAAAATCTCCTGCATAATGCCAGATTTCTCCAATGATCAGCAGATCCTTTTTTACTGCCTTAACAGCCTTTCTAAATCGCTTCCAGAAGAAATGACTGATTTCGTCACCTACATCCATTCTCCATCCATCGATATCGCATTCCTTAATCCAATAACATGCAACATCTGTAACGAATTTTTCAACCTCCGGATTTTTCAGATTTAACTTTGGCATTCCGCCATAATAACCAAAACATTTGAAGTTAGGAGTTTCTCCTTTTTCACCCTTCAGCGGAAATCTCTCGATAAAATACCAGTCCAGATATCTGGATTTATCTTCTTTTTCTATAATATCCTTAAATGCAAAAAAATCTCTTCCTGTATGGTTGAATACCGCATCCATCACTACTTTCATTCCACACTCATGCGCTTTTTGCACCAGCTCCTTAAGATCCTCTGTTGTTCCGAAGGAAGGATCAATCTGGTAATAATCAGTGGTATCATATTTATGGCAGGAATCCGATTTAAAAATAGGTGTTAAATACACAACATCTATTCCCAGCTTCTGAATATGATCCAAATGATCAATAATTCCTCTGAGATCACCATGCAGATTATCCTTAGATGTAATGGGGGCTTTATACCACAGCTCCTTGTCTATTGGCTGTGATGCTGCAAAGCGAGATGGAAAAATCTGATACACAACCTTGTTTGCTGCCCACTCCGGCACCTCAAACATTTCTTCCTCACGAAGGTTTTGCGGACAGTCGAACATTCTGTCCCTGTTTGTAATGCATTCCCTGCTAAACTCATAGTTGCCGTAATATACCTTTTCTCCCTGCATATCCGTAAATTCAAAATAATAACGGAGGCATATTAAATGCATCTGAAGCTGTGCCTCATAATAATCATGAAACTGTGATGTGGCAACCTTCTTCATCGAAATCGTCTTTCGTGTATCCTTCCATCCCAATGGTATGTACTTGTCCTCATAATGAAGAATGATCTCTTTTATATCATCTTTTTTTACCTGCACACGTATCACAAATAAATCCTTATCGATTGCATAGCAGAATCTTTTATCCATATCATGAAGAATTGCCGAATATTCCATATTTTTTCCTTTCTATCGCTCGAAAAAAGCGTTTTTTCCTTCTTGATTATAATTCCTTTTTATTATGCTGCACAAGTCACAAAACGATAAAAAGGTCACCGTTTCTGCCTGTTCCGTTGGGGCAACGGAGGATTTCATTGCGCATTCTCCTTCTGAAATTTGTGTTCGTAACTGTCGAAATTTACAGAAATATGCATTTTATCAGTTATATCTTATAATTTTAGAAATATGTTGTCTCTTTGGATGAGTTCGACATGAGCAGAAACGGGATCAAGCACCGCAATATCTGCGATTTTCTGTTGGCAGAGGAATGGAATTAAAATCTCTGCGAATCTCCATCTGAAAGTCTCACTGTAATAGATTTTTTCTTCTTCAACTGTAAAAGGTGGGCGCTTACGCTCCCACCTTCACACTTTTATTCAATTACTATGTCAGATACTTATTCTTCTGAACCACTCTTTTTCCTTACATAGAATATGGCTCCAATAACAATCAGCATAATACCTGTCTCTTATACACATCTCCGAGCCC
>ERZ1027232.73-NODE-73-length-57226-cov-19.132795_pt1 | contig 57226 bp, 50 predicted proteins | sample MGYA00519478_ERZ1027232 | MGnify/ENA primary metagenome ERZ1027232 (study PRJEB26926, sample SAMN06164468) | human gut metagenome | biome: ENVO:00009003; feature: ENVO:2100002; material: ENVO:00002003 | host: Homo sapiens | place: USA | collected 2012 ...
GCTCGGAGATGTGTATAAGAGACAGGGAAAAATCTTAATATACTCTTTTTTACGCTCCATTCCCTTTTTCTCAAATTTAATATTTGCTTTTACTAAAACCGATTCCAAATCGGGTGAATCAAATATCGGAACTATATATTCGTATGCCCAATGCTTCTTAAACATTTCTTTATTTATAAACTCTCTCTTTTGAACCTCGGTGCAATCATCTGTATCCATAATAATAAAAATTCTAAACGAAGAATCTATCTTGCTTTTCTTTCCATTCTTTATAAGCTTAACATCTTCATAGTTCGCGATAAAACTTTGATAACTGCCAAAAACCGTATTATTAAGAATATTTTTCAAACTTGTTATCTGTATTGATTTCTCCCCTTTTTTATCACTAACGATATCCATCTTCAGCCTTAAATTTGACTTTATATACTCACATATCTGTTTTTCCGACTTCCCATGAACAATTACTACAGATTTGAGATAACATGGCTCATATTTTCCCATAGTCTCCTCCTAATCCAAAATATCTCTCAATTCTTCAAAATCGATATCTCTGCTCATTGGAACACCACCATACATTCCTTTCAAATAGCGAGTACGATAATTCAGATTTGGATGTGTTCTATCTTCATAGTCAATTATTGGCAAAAGCTTCTTATTTGCGTCTTTATCCACCATAAATGTGTATATATAGTTTGGATCTATATTCGAATCTAATAACATAGTATTATGCGTTGTAATTATTAATTGACCTTCAATGCAATTTACAACATTTTCTAAAATATTATTTATTAGCAAATCGTGGATTCCTGTATCAATTTCATCAATTATTACAGTCTGTCCTTTCATACACATTAATAGGTATGGAATAATGTCTAATAAATGAAGAGTGCCCGTCGATTCATATTCAGCATCAACATCAATCAAAGTATTATATACTAATTTTTTAAATACCAAATTGTATCTTATTTTATCTTCATTATATTCCCTTCTATAAAAAGCCTGTTTTATATCTGAATATGTCGCAGTAAAAAACTCATTAACTAATTTTTCAGCTCTATTCAACTCCTCCTCTTCCAATATATTAATTTCTCCCTCATCTAATTTTCCTAGTATTTCATGTGTCAGACCTATTTTCCCTCTTTCACCCCGATTACCTGCTTTCACCTTTATTGACATAGTCATAAATGCTGCAATTACATCATATAATCGAGGATGTATTCGTTCCTCAATATAATTATCTGCCTTATCTTCCTTTTCAAAAACGAGTATTGATAATAATGTATGTTTACCCCAATACTTGTTTAATAAATCCTTAAATTCTTTAGCATAGTCACTGTTGGTGAAAATTTTTTCATTAATTTTAAACTCTTTTTCATTTAAATCGTACAACAATGTCTTATTTTTATTTAAAACATACTCTAATCTTTCATGAACAAGCTTTGTATTATCATACTCAATTGTATATTCGCCTTTGCATTGGAAAATAATAAATTCAAATTTAAGCACCATATTTTCATTTGAATTTATTGTTTTATAACTTTTTATTATTGATTCTGTCTCCCTTAAATTCTTTCGCAAAAAGCTCATAAAACTTTCATCAACATTTTTATCTAAATTGCTTCTATTATCCAATATCTGTTGTAAAGTATTTCGTATCGACATAGTTTTTAACGACTCACACAGAGTATAAAACAAAGTTGCAATGTTTGATTTACCCACACCATTTTCACCATATATTATTGCCAATTGCTTCATTTTTCCTTGTTTGTAAGTCAAATCAAAATCTAAGTTTATAAGAGACCTATAGTTTTCAACATGAATTTTTGTAAACATATTGCCACCTCTGTTATACTTTTTCTCTTTTTGTTATATTATATAACACATTTCAAAAAAATATTCAATAGTTTATTGTGTTTTTCCATATATATATTTTAAGTTTTCAATCTTGCACTATACTTTCTGTTCAAAACTCATTCAATACATCGACTTATATAATAGACTATGTATTATACATTTCATCACATAATAGTTCTTCTCAAAATATTTTACAATTAATTATTCTGGTCATTATGTTTTATGTATTTTCCACCCCATTTCCGCGGTTTTGGGGTAGAAAGATAAGCCCGTGGGGTAGAAAATCTGTCAGCCGCTTCTTATCTTGCACCTGCTGCCTGCTTAGGCAGAATAGTCTCTTTCCCATCATCAGTCTTTTCCAGTCCTCGATTGTGAATCAGTAAGTCCTTGGTGTTCTCCACCAAATCCTGCTCCCCGGATTCAAAGATAGCCAATCTGTACTTTTTCTCCTTACACTCCTCAATCAAAGGCTGTAGGCTGTCCATAACCTTAGGATCAGCCTTTTCCGCATTCGTCATCCAGACAATTGCGTACTTACCCTCTCTATTCACTGTCAGATTCATAGGGCACCTCCTTTTCTTAAAATGATTGCCAGATTTTTCATCTTTATGCCGGCACAAATGAAAAACTTGTTAAATTCATTTTATCCAAGGATAGGTTTTTCTACATTGAACGGAATTTGAGCAAAAATTGAAAATATACACTCAAGTCGCAATCGAACAGTTGTTCTTTTCTTTCTTTTGTGCTATACTTTCCACAAGTGTTTCAAACGATACACTCATAACACATACAGGAGATGATTGAATTGAACCGAATAGATTTTCACAATGTAACCACAATTCTTTTAGCAGGCTTAATCGATGCCGATTTTTCACAAATGGATTTTATCTATATGCTGTTTGGCAGCTTCGCAAATAACAATGTCGATTTTGCTTTTGACAATGGCTTAGTTTGCAAATGGATAAAAGGGCAATCTCGCATAAGCCCGAAAATCATTAGCTATTACAACAATGATAAAAACAGAGAAAAATTTGCCAAAGATGTCGAGACTGAATTGCTACCATATATCAGTGATATCTCCAATACCATTTCATCCGTTAAGGATTTGATATTATGTGACATCACTACTTCAGATGAGAAAAAAGGCGAACTGCTAAAACATTTAAACAATTCCCCTGCTCACTTTATATGCGATGTACTAATCTATGGTTTTTCCAGAAATTTCGTCAAAGCCGGTAGTAAGGACTCCAACTCTGTCTCTCCTCGGTTAGACGATGTTATGTATTTGCCACTCCTTCCAAAACCAACCAAATATTTCACCGGAAGAAAGGATACGCTTGTTACACTTCATCAACTATTATCCGAGCATTCCACAGTAGTTGTAGGCGGCATTCCCGGCATAGGAAAAAGCGAACTGGCAAAGGCATATCTTCAAGTTCACATGAAAGATTACACCAATATCCTATATCTTGATTACACCGGAAGTCTCTATGAAATGATTTGTAATATGGATTTTATTGATGATACTGATTCATTGTCAGAAAAAGAGAGATTCAGTAAACATTTCCGTTTCCTCAGAAGTCTCAAGGAGGACAGCCTGCTGGTTATCGATAATTTCGACAACAACAATGATGACCTGCTCCGGTTTGCATCACTGAGTCATTTATTTCCCGAAAAAGTGTAATAATGGAATTAGGTACTGTTATGGAATTAGCTGTATCAATCTTTTTATCCACAATACTGATTACATCCTTAGTCCAGGAACCAATATCTGCCACAACATATCTGCCTTCCATATTCGCCATACGATCCGCAACCGCCGCAAAACATTGTGAAAAACAAAATACATTTTCAATTGATATGGAATAGTTCTCTTCTTCAAACACAAAGTCAAGAATACCGCTTCGCTTCAGATAAGCCGTCAGCTTCGGTGCCTCCACGCCAAACCTCTTAAGTGGAACCCCCACTCCCAACACTACGATTGCATCATGAGACAGTCCTCTGGTTTTTAGTTTCTTTGCAACTGCTGCCAGTGTAAGCAAGAAGAAATCCTCATCTGCTGTCTTATCCTCTACTACTGTTTTTCTTTCACCGCCGATGCAATAATAACTGCCATCATAATAGAGGCTATTCTCCACCACCGGTGGCTTGCCGTTGCACTTGCTTACCCCATTGCTAAAAATATGGTTCTTACTCTTAATAAGTGAGAAACCGTGGTCAATCCCAATCACTACTGGCTCTGCTGTAAAATTGTTATCTTTGTACATATCCTGTACCTGCCTTTCTGCCCTATGGGCGTTTTGTTTTTGTAAGTATAGTATATAAAAAATCCACCCAACTCTCATTGATTGAGAATTGAGTGGAAATTGAATGTATAGTTTACATTATGAGAAGTTTCAGGATGGAAGCGTGAAATGTATTGAGGATGAGATACCTTTTGAGCTGCCGGAAGGGTGGGCATGGTGCAGGTTTACGTCTGTTACTGTTAATCGTGATAGCGAAAGAAAACCTATCTCATCAGCTAATCGTACTAATGTTGCTAAAATATATGACTATTATGGTGCTTCTGGAAAAATTGACAAAATAGATAAGTTTATATTTAATGAGAAACTATTGCTGATAGGTGAAGATGGTGCAAATCTTGTAACAAGGAGTAAACCTATTGCTTTTTTTGCAGAAGGACAGTATTGGGTAAATAATCATGCACATTGCATTGATTCAACTGATAAACTGATCTTAGAATATCTTTGTTTATATATTAATGCAATTAGCCTTGAAAAGTATGTAACAGGTTCTGCTCAACCTAAAATGACACAGGATAATATGAATTCAATACTTATTGCACTTCCACCATATGAAGAGCAAAAAAGATTGGAATTTCAGGTTGATCACATATTAAAGACAGTTTCGACTATCGAAAACGAAAAAGAGGATATTGTTAATTACATTGTTTCTGCAAAATCCAAAATTCTAGACCTTGCTATTCGTGGCAAACTTGTACCACAAGACCCGAATGACGAGCCAGCATCTGTGCTTTTAGAACGTATCCGTGCAGAAAAAGAAGAACTCATCAAAGCCGGAAAAATCAAGCGTGACAAGAAGGAATCTATCATCTTCCGTGGTGAGGATAACTCTTATTATGAGAAGGTAGGAAGCACCATAAAGAATATAGACGATAGTATTCCTTTTGAAATTCCTAAAAATTGGTGTTTCATACGACTTAAAGAATTGTGGGAACTAATTTCCGGAAGAGATTTATCTCCATCAGAATATAACGATAATCAAGATGGTATTCCATATATTACTGGGGCAAGCAACTTTAGAAATGGTAAAATCGAATTAGTAAGATGGACGCCATCTCCACAAGTAATTACACAAAAAGGTGACTTATTACTTACCTGCAAGGGTACCATAGGAGAAATGGCTTTCAACAGTTTTGGAGAAGCCCATATTGCTCGACAGATTATGGCAATACGAAATATTTATGGCTTGAATTCGGAGTATCTTTCTCTTTGTATCAGCTTCTATATCGGAGAAATAAAAGCATCTGCCAAAGGATTGATACCAGGCATTTCAAGGGAAGATATTCTTAGCCTTATACTTCCAATTCCACCGGAGAATTATCAAAGTTTAGTTGTATCTCAAATCAAAAAGAGTAATCATGCATTGTACTTGATAGAAAAGAGCCTCAGTTAAGGCTTTTTTCTATTAAATCTAAATCATAAAATATTGACGATATGCCACAGGAAATTTTATCTTGCTCAGCAAGAGGTGGAATACAAATTAACACATTTTCCAACTGATTCAAATAAAACCCTTTTTGTGCAGTTCCTGTTGCGCTTTTTACAATAAAGTTTTGAAAATATGGTGCATCAAAAAACAATTTTAAGTATGTCTGTAAAATACATGATGTAATGACTGTTACGCTACGTTGAAAACATAGATTTTCAGGCTTGCCCTTATAAATGCAACTTCTTCCTAATGTTGCAACCGTAGTCAAAAGTATATCATTGATTTCAACATTGGTTCGAGAATGTTCCTTTATAAAATTTTCTTTATCTAAATACCTAACATTACTTAAGTCAGAAATGGTATTTTCAATAATATTTCTTGAAGATGCCATTATATATGGTGTTACAAAATCAAGTCCTTTTGGTGGGTTATGTGAACCATCAACAATTTTTTTGCATATTGCTTTTAATCTGCACCATTTCCAACTATCTGGAATTGTAAAAGGAATTTCATCGTCAATATTTTTTATTACTTTCCCTACCTTCTCATAATAAGAGAATTCGACACTTTCACCTCTATAATTTATTCAGCGGATATCCGCAAATAAATTTATGGAGGTGTCTTTACATGAAGACAGAAATAACTTTTGAAAATCACCTGAGAAAAGGTAATCTATCCGGTAACACTATCGAATCGTATCTGTGGACAGTGAATTACTTCACAACAAATTATGAGAAGGTTTCTAAGGAAAACTTACTTGCCTACAAGGGCTATCTGATGGAACATTTTAAACCCAAAACTGTAAATCTGAGAATACAAGCAATTAACAAATATCTGGAATATTTAGAAAAACCACAATTGCAACTCAAAGCAGTAAAGATTCAGCAGAAAAGCTTTTTGGAAAATGTAATCAGCAATGCCGATTATAAATTTCTGAAGAATCAGCTTAAAAAAGATGGTAATTTGGAGTGGTATTTTGTTGTCTGGTATCTTGCTGCGACTGGTGCTCGTGTAAGCGAACTAATTCGTATAAAGATTGAACATGTGCAACTTGGATATTTTGATTTGTACAGCAAGGGAGGTAAATTACGCAGATTATTCATCCCCCAAATATTGCGTGAAGAAACGCTAAAGTGGTTGGGTGAAACCCAACGCACATCAGGTTATCTATTTCTAAACAGGTATGGTGACCGCATAACGACTAGAGGTATTTCTCAACAACTCAAGAATTATGCGGATAAATATGGATTAGACAGCAAAGTGGTCTATCCACATTCTTTCCGTCATAGATATGCTAAAAATTTTCTTGAAAAATATAACGATATTGCATTACTTGCTGACCTTATGGGGCATGAAAGTATTGAAACTACACGTATATATCTGAGACGTACTGCCAGCGAACAGCAGGCACTTGTTGATAAAATTGTAACTTGGTAAAAGTCAATTATCATCAAATAAAACGCAGCCGCCCAAAGTTGAAGGCGGCTGCGTTTTATAATAGTGCATTTGAGATATCATCTATTTTGAACAATATGTGTTTAATTTTTCCTGCTATTAGCTTTTGTTCTGTATACGTTGGAATAGGTATTAATGTTTTTCTTATATGTTCTAAGTGTAAATTCGGAACACCAATCCCTTTTAATGAACTATTGAAATAATTCTGAATATATGAACTTCCAATTGTATGCAAAATATATTCTGGAAAAATCATATTATTAATAATTCTAATCAGTGCAAGGCTAACGTAAATATCAAAAACTTCTTCATGATCAACAATAGCTGCAACGCCTGTAGTTCCATTTTTTGCGAGGAGAATATCATCTTTGGCAGGAGCTAATCGACCATATAATTCCTCATGTAAATACTCAGGAATATACATGACATTTTCCCAATCAATCTTTCCTGATGTGACATTCTTAGAAGATAAAAACATATAACCACTATCGCTATATTCTGGTGTCTTATGAGTTCCATCGGTCAAAATCGATGATATAGATTGTAATCTGCACCATGTCCATCTGTCTGGTATATCAAAAGGAATTTCCTCATCTATGCATACCGTGTTTTTACCTATAGTTTCATAATAAGAGTTATCATCACCTTTGAAGATGATAGATTCCTTCTTATCACGCTTGATTTTACCTGCTTTGATAAGTTCTTCTTTCTCTGCTCTTATACGTTCCAGAAGAACGGAAGCAGGTTCATCATTAGGGTCTTGTGGGACAAGCTGTCCTCGGATGGCAAGATCAAGGATTTTTGATTTTGCCAACTTAATATAGTTGACTACTGATTCTTGGTTAAGTTCAACAGCTGAAACAATTTTTTCTGTTTCTATCAATTTGTTGGATATTCTTGTCTGTTCTGAATATGGTGGTATCGGAATTAATTTAGGCTTTATTCCAGGTACAGTAAGCTGTGGAATACTTGAGCCTTCCCCTGTTTCAATTAGTGCTTGGAATACAATTCTCAAATATTCAATATTTATCCCCTCAGCAGGAACAATAGTAATTAACCTCACTATTGGTACAAAGGGCATGTGCCTAATACAGCAAAAGCCAATAGTTCCTCTTGCAGATACGGTAATTGCAGATTTATTTACTCTTGCTTTATTGGTAAAACCATACAGACCATCATTTTCGGTGCCATTAGCAAATATAGGAATGGAAAACTCATCTGTTTGTGTCTTGGAGTAATTTTCAGGCTTATCTCCACCGGCAAAGATTTCAAAAGTAATCTCCGTTAATCTACACCATCCCCACCCTTCCGGCACTTCAAACGGTATCTCATCTTCAATACATTTCACGCTTCCATTAGCAAACTTCTCATAATGTAAATTATCCTCACCAACAAAGATAATGGTATCATTCTTAATATCCTTAGGTTTTAACTTGCCATCTTTGACCATCTGTTGTTTTTCAGCCCTGATACGCTCCAGCAATACGGATGCTGGTTCATCGTTTGGATCCTGTGGAACTAATTTACCGCGAATAGCAAGGTCAAGAATTTTTTTTCGTAATGCTTTTGTATCCATTATTCTTCCACCTCTCCTATAAGTGCTTCCAATTCCGCAACTGCCTTAGATATTTTGGATGATTTTTCCTTTATTTGTTCTAACAATTCTGCAAGAGTGTAATCATCTGTCCTCGAATCACTCTTCATCCATGTAATATCAAGACTTGTTTTATCCCTTGCTAAAATTTCATCATATGTGAATTTTCTCCATCTTCCATTCGGATTTTCTTCACTATATGTTTCTTTACGTGCTGACAAATCACCATCCGCATAGCAAGCAACAAAGTCATCAAAATCTTCTTTCTTCAAAGGATTTGTCTTTCCAAATGATGGCATGTCATTTCTGAGGTCATATATCCAAACTTCTTTAGTATTCGCCTTGTCCGTTTTACCTCTCGTAAAGAACAATACATTTGTCTTTACTCCCTGGGCATAGAAAATTCCGGTAGGCAGTCTAAGGATTGTATGCAGGTTACATTTTTCCATAAGGTCTTTACGGATTTTTTCTCCATCACCATCAGCAAACAAAACATTATCTGGTAATACAACTGCTGCTCTTGCTTTGCCATCTGTATTTAAACTTCTGTAAATATGCTGTAAAAAATTAAGCTGCTTATTACTTGTCGGAAATGTAAAGTCGTCTCTTGTAGCACGCTCTCCACCCTTCTTGGTCCCAAAAGGCGGATTCGTTAATACTACATCATATCCTTTCATTTCTTTTCCAGCATTGGATAAAGTATCTGCCAGCTTTATTTCACCTTCAATATCATGTAGCATTGCATTCATCAATGCAAGTCTATGTGTATCATGCACAAGCTCACAGCCGGTAAACGCCTCTTCTCTTTCGAATTTTGCAGTATCCGCATCTAATTGGAATAAATCATCTGTATTCTCTCTCACATACTGGCTTGCAGAAATCATGAATCCAAATGTTCCACAGGCTGGGTCATTACAGCGTTCTCCCGGCTGTGGTTTCATCAATCTTGTCATCACATCAATAAGGACTCTAGGTGTAAAATACTGACCTGCTCCGGATTTCTTTTCGTTCGCATTTTTCTCCAATAATCCTTCATATAGATTACCAAGTCCTTCTTCGCGAGCAGAAAACCAATCAAGACCATCAATCGTTGTAATGATTTTTTCGAGGTTCTTCGGCTCCTCGATATTAGTCGCAGAGCCTTGGTAAATTTCTCTTACTCGTCCTGTACAATTCTCGCCCAAATGATTGAGCAATTCTTTATAAAATTTCTTTAATTCAACTCCGCTTTTTGACTTCAATACATCCCAACGATAACCTTCTGGTATCTGCTTCTCTGCACCGGTTTCTTTCGCCATCTTTAAGAATAGAATATATGTAAGCTCTGTTACATACTGATGATATGTAATGCCATCATCTCTTAACACATTACAGAGATTCCAAAGTTTTGATACGATTTCTTGTGTTGTCATGCAGTTCTTCCTCCATCATCGTATAGATACTCATTGAGTTCTAAAACGACACTTTCTAATTTGTCACTAAATATTTTATTTATCTTCGCAAATCCACCCTGCGATTTGAAACGACTGTCCTCATCAAATACTGTAATATTCAGTACTGATTCATTCAGCAAATAATCTTCCATTCTCTTAATCCAGTTTTGTTCCTGCATAGTAAAAGAATGTGCTTTTCGCAATCGATCCACAGCCTTTCTAATTCTTGCCTCATGGCTGATAAGCACTGAACCTATAGCATATCTGCGAATCAAGCTTATAATATCTGCTGCCATTTCCTCATTTGTCAATTGTGATATTGCCGTATTTAATTGCTGTGTTGTATATCCCTCTCTATCCAACGTAAGCATCAGGGACTTCAAGCTATCCCTGGTAAGTTCACGCGGCTTTGTACAGATAATTTTTAATGCTGCAATCTCATTGATATTATTTTGAATATAGCTTGAGAATGCATCTATGTAATCTTCTGGGCGAGCATCTTTATTTCCGTAACCCCTTCTCTCTTCGATAAAAGTATCTTGTTTATCAGAAATAACAACAGGTCTACCACCATTTGGCTTACTTTCCTGAATCATACGAAATAAATCATAATATGCCAACAATCTCTTTTTAGCATCTTCCGGACTGCGTTTTTGAATATCAACTACAAACTGTGTCGGGTCCATTCCTCCTGACATATCAATGAAATGCTCCATCGTTTTTGCATCAATATTTTTCTTTTTACGCTGTAGCTTTGCGATTACCTGATTAATCTGATTCTTTACGTGTGCTTCATCATTCAATTTCTCTAAACCTTCTAATAACTGTGTAAATGATGTGCTTGGATTTGCTACTACTGGTTTCATTGTATTGACATCCTCTAAAGCATCGTAAACACCAACAGGGTCATAAATATCAAAATGTGTCTTGTGAATCTCTTTGCACAAACGTGTAGCACGTCCCAACATCTGCTCAAACAAAATACGGGATTTAACACGGCGCATAAACACTAACGTTGAAATCGAAGGTACATCAATACCTGTTGTCAACAAATCAACCGTGACAACAATGGATGGATAATCTTCATTTTTGAAACGCTTTATTGCCTCTTGTATTTTCTTTTTATTTCCGTTGGCTACACTGCCAGTAATCTTCATAATTGCATCATTATCAACACCATATTCTGTGTAAATATCCTTAAGTATTGATACAATCATATCTGCATGGTCATCATTAACAGCATAAATCAATGTTTTCCCCTGTTCCCTCGGGGATTCTGGATCTATATTTTTTGCTATTTCTTCCAAAACCGTTCTATTAAAGGATTCTACTATAACCTGCTTATTAAATGAATCTACATCAAAATCCAGTTCATCCTCTATCAACTCACTATTTTCGATTTCTCCGGTGATTGGGTCATATATTGTAACCGCATCACCCTTTTTATAATGAATACCTTCTGTATTTAATTTAGTCTTTAACTCATGAGGTGCATCATGATCTACCAAATATCCCTCAATAACAGCCTCACGATAGGTATATTTAAAAACCGGTTCTCCAAAGATTTCTGTAGTCTGTAATGCCGGTGTTGCTGTAAGTGCAATTTTCACAGCATTAAAATATTCTATAACTGACCTATACTTACTCTGATATTCTCTTTGGTCTCTATAAAGAGCCTCATCTTCTCCCATTTCTTTGTCTAGGACGTATCCGCGGTGTGCTTCATCTATTATGAGCAGATCATAATCTGAAACAGCAGGCATGGTTTCACCATCATTGTACATAATTCGCTTAACCATTCCCTGAACAGTCGAAATGTGGATACGAGTCTCCTTATCAATTGTTTTGTCTTCTAAACCTTTAATATTATAAATATCATCAAGCGTGAGGAGATCTTCCATTTTTACTTCTTCGAAAACATCCTGAGCCTGTTCTCCTAATGCTGTACGGTCTACCAAAAACAAGATGCGACGAAATCTCTCTGTCTTAAGGAATCGGTAAATCATACCTAATACAGTTCTTGTTTTACCCGTACCGGTAGCCATTGCTAATAATGCGGTTTGCTTTCCGTTAATAACAGCCTCCTCTGCCGCCCTAATTGCGTTCAACTGATAAGGTCTCAAATTCAGTCCGTCTTTATCTGTCAAAATGTCATATGACATTTCCTTCAGATTCTTATTCTTACCTTCTATATCCGCAGCAAGCAATTCTTCCATTCCATCAGGACTCATCCAGCCACGCAATGGCATCGGTGAATTATCCGGTTTTCTTAAATCCAAAAACCAGATACCGGATTTTGTCTTATACTGCTCAAGGTAAGGTCTTCCATTTGTTGCAAAGGTAAATGGAACTTTAAATTCTCCCCATGTATCTATAACGTATTTCTCATCTTCTTTTCGAATACATCTTGGATAGTCTTTTCCTTGATAATCAATAACAGAAGGGATATCCTTATGAATAGCTTTTGCTTCGATAATACCAACTAATTTCTCTCCTTCAAAAAGTGCATAATCTGCATATCCTCTATTTCCCACTTTAGAATTCGTAGGATATTCAGCGATTGCGAGATTTCTACCTTTTGTAGGACGAGTTCCCTTGGAGTAGCGCAGATTTTCGGTATCTGCATCCCATCCTACCATTCGTAATTGTTCATCAATCAAAAAACGAGTTTCCGCTTCTGTTTTTGGTCTTTGATTGGCTGCTTTATAAGCTTGCTTCTTACGCTCTGTCTGTTCAATAATCGGAGCCGCTGCTGCCATTTGTTCTGCTAACTTTGTGAGTTCTGATTCCTTTTTCTCTTCAGCCTCTTTATCAACTGTACCTGATACTGTATTTTCTTCCGGCATCACAAAATCTTTATGAGAATAGTTCCAATCTCCATAGGTTTGCATAAACCATTCGCATAAGCTGTGTGCCATAGGTAAGAATGTTTTATCGTCTGCTACTGAGGCATAATTTTCATGTACTGCCTTATTTCTTACTTTTCTAAGGCCATGTAAAATAGTAACCAAGTCACTTGTAAGCAGCCCTTCCCTGCTTAATGTATCTATACGAGCAACCGCTGTGTTATCATGTGGAAATGATATTCTATCATATGTAAACATCAAGTTTACAATTGTCTCACCAATCATTCCCAACTTCATTAAACATGAATTTGAATCAGAATAACAATATTTCTCAGCCATTTCACCAAAATTTGAAAGCACCGGAAAATCTTTCTCCAAAAACTCAAAATTTGAAACCATAATTACCTCCTTCACTCATCTTGGAACTTCTCATAATTTTGTATTATCGGAAGTTCTTACATAAAAAATTATTCACCTATATTTATCCCATAAATATTTTCGCAATTGAATGTTTCTATATCTGTTTTTTCAATTATTTTTTGATATTCATAATCCATTTCAATTTTGCCTTCTCTTTTATATAGCCTGGTCAAAATATAGTAATCATTATTTTCAAAAACAATAGGGCATATTGTATAATTCATCTGCCCTGATTGATATTGAAATATGTATTGACTATCTTCACTAGTTTCTTGTTCAACCAACACTAATTTATAAGAAGCTCTATCATTTTCTAATACAATACCAAATATATACATAAGTAACATCTCTACAGCAACTGTAATGAACACGGCAAATATCATATTCTTACCATTTCTCTTATGTTGATTCTCTTCTTCAATATCTTTTTTCTTTTCTGCCTTACTCTCTAACTTCTTTCTCTTACGACTAGATAATTTCTTTTCAATCGCAAATTCTATACCATATATGTTTACTACAAAACAAGCAAAAATAATCGCAATCAATAATACAACTACATTGTTTGCTGTTGAATCTTTTATTAAGTCAATAATATTAATGCCTGATGTTATAAGAACGAGAATAAATAGTAAAAACATTTCCGTAAGCCAATACCCTAACAACCTGAGTTTCCTTCGCCAATGGAATTTTGATTTATCTTCTGAAACCGAGATTTTATAATATATATAATTTATTGAAAACAACACTACAAGAACAGCCGTCATCTGAATGATTTGTAGTAAAATACTCTCATTGTCAGATGATATATAACAAGAATCTATTCCATATACAGAAAATCTTCCTGTTTGATATGCATACCACATACCTTTTATCACCCATAATCCTACAGTCATAACAGCCACAAATAGTGCGCTAAATTTTGTAAAATCTTTCTCTGCAATTTCTTTACATTTTTTAATAACTTTATATGCTCTATCTTGCATTGTATCTTTTACATCTATATTTTTTTCTTCCGAATTTTCCAACTCCTAGTTTCTCCTTTACACAGTTTATCAGGACTCTATCTCCACAATATCATCCAACTTGCATCCCAAAGTCACACAAATCTTTGCCAAAACTTCCACTCGGACATCTTCGTTTTTGCCAAGCTTTGCCATTGCATTTGTACTGATTTTTGCCGCTCTAATCAATTCTGTTTTCATCATTCCACGTTCATTTAAAATAACCCACAACTTATCATAATTTACTGCCATTTCTGTCCTCCCGAAACATAGAAAGAAATATTTTTTGTTAATTTTCAGTATAACATTTTTCAATTGTTTTCTCAATGCAATTTTGCAGATTTCAATTTGCAATTCTGAATTTTACACATACAAAAACACCGGTCAGATTTCTCTAACCGGTGCTTCTTCAAATCCTATTTAATTATACTCCGCCAATACTTCCACGTATCCCTGCAATCCTTCCGGCTTCATTGCAAAACTCACATAATTTGCAGGCTCTTCTCGTGCCAATCTTGATAAGTACGCAGCATCTAACGGCTCTTCGTAGATTACATTAGCTTCTGCCTTATCACATTCTATAACAAGTTCTTTGCCTTCCATATCTGTCATAATTACTACATTTCTGTCAACATCATAACGGTAAATTGTGTAGTTAAGTTCCATAATACCACAGTTATCCTTTCCCCACTCTCTCTGCCAGTCCAATCATACCGCCAACAAACAATTCCCTCTTTATCTGTCCGATTCTCTCCTCCACCAATGCCTTGTTCTCCTTTCCCGGCACCTTCGAATCCTCACAAACGCCCTGTTTATCAGCCTTTCCAAACTCTGTCAATGATGTCAGTAGCGGGTCAGTTTCCCTTATATGAAGTGTCCTTCTTATCTCCTTTGGAATGACAATTCTGCCTAAATCATCTATCCTTCTTACAATTCCTGTGGCTTTCATATTAATAATTCCTCCTGATTCTTACATACTTTCCATAATTTATAATGTATGTGTAGTATGTGGAAAACAGGAAGAATTATGCATCGCATGTAATGATTTTCATATGGCCCCGGTTTCGAAAATGTAAATTTTTTCATTTTTTGAAACCGGACAAAAAGCGTCTATCCGGTTTCAATTAAGGAACAAATAAACACTCATCAAATCACAACATTTTTCCATAAAAATATTGTGATTTATACGCGATACATTTATCATATTAATATGAAGTTATATTGGAGGGCTATAGTATGAATGGGGGCAATGGGTTCGATAATTTTGATGGACCAACATCGGCATATGTTAAAAGAAACCGGAAAACCAGTTTTGCATATAAGTTTAAGAAAATGCTTTATGAAAGAAAAAAAGCTGAGGTAGAAAAAAGCATTTCTTTTGACGATAATCATGCAATTGAGGAAGTATGTCAGTATGTTCAGGACCAATGGGGATTTAAGGAAGCTGACAGAAATTCTGCTGAATATAAATTCATGTATAAGCAGATAAAGCATGACATGAATAGCGAAATTAACCTGTTTCTGTATGTGCGTGAGGATAATAACGCGCATATGGATATTGAAATAGAAACTACTACTGGTTATATTACAGGCGGCGTTACCGGAAAGAAGTCCTCAATTAAGGAATTTAACAAAATTCTGCGTGATGTATTCATATATTATGGTGTCATGCAGGACGACATAATCGAGAAAACCAAGAGATACAAGAATCTTGTGAGTATTCTGATGCAGGAAGCTTAAAAGGAATACAGTTTTTCTAACAAATAAAAAACGGAGTTATATATATGGACACTATACATTCAGACATTTTCCCAGACGGAACTCCTGTTGATGGCTGGTTTCACAATACCAGCATTCCAGAACTCACCAAACTGGGAAAGCAATATATTATTACAGATTATGGTATACATGATGACGGCAGAATATACACTGAAAATTTCCAGAAACTGATAGATCTTGTATACAATGCTGGAGGCGGTGTAATCGTTATTCCGCGTGGTACATACATGACTGGAGCTTTATTTTTCAAACAGGGAGTGAACCTATATATTGAAGACGGTGCAACACTTATGGGAAGTGACAACATCAACGATTATCCAGTCTGTAAAACAAGAATAGAAGGTGAAACCTGTCAGTATTTTGCCGCACTTATTAATGTTTCAGGAATTGATGGCTTTACATTGTGCGGTAATGGAACGATAGACGGTAACGGCTTACGAAGCTGGAAAGCCTTCTGGCAGCGAAGAACCTGGAATCCCGACTGCACCAACAAAGACGAACAGCGTGCAAGGCTTATCTATATGTCAGGCTGTACCAATGTTACTGTTGCCGGATTGCACATTTGTAATTCGCAGTTCTGGACTAATCACCTATATAGATGTTCTCATGTACGTTACCTTAACTGCCGCATTACAAGCCCCTCTGCGCCTGTCAAAGCACCTAGCACTGACGCAATAGACATTGACGCCTGCACTGATATTCTTATTAAAGGCTGCACAATTAATGTTAATGATGACGCAGTTGCTTTAAAAGGCGGCAAAGGACCATTTGCTGACAACGACCCAGACAATGGCGCTAATGAACGCATAATTATTGAGGACTGCACATTTGAATTCTGCCATGGATGCCTTACATGTGGCTCAGAATCCATACACAATAAGAATATAATAATGCGTCACATCAAGGTCGACTCAGGTTACAACCTGCTCTGGCTGAAAATGCGTCCTGACACGCCACAGCATTACGAATATATCACTATAGAATATGTTCAGGGAAAGATATTTAATTTCATCAACATCAATCCGTGGACACAGTTTTTTGACCTGAAAGGAAGAACTGACATTCCGCCATCTTCCACAGAACACATTATAATAAGAAAGAATACCTGCACCTGTAATGTTTTCCGCAACATAAAAGAAGCACCTGAACAATACACTCTCGCAGATATCCAGATTGACGACAATATAATAGAAGAAATCGGAACACCTTCCGATAAATCAAAACATACCGGAGCAGAATAACTGCCCCGGTATGTTTTATTTTATTGGTATTGAATATGATATCAGCAGGATATGTTAGTGGCGCGGGCTTGATTTATTCCTGTGCTGTGTGGAAGTTAATGCCGCTATATACAAAAGTTCAGGGCTTGAAATCTCGTTCAAGCGAAGCGCGTTTGATTTCAAGCCCTGTAAAAAACTCTGTATATAGCGGCATTTACTACCACTAAGCTCAGGAATCATGAAAGCCTGTACCACTAACATATCCTGCGTCATACATATTTACTGACCAATTAAGCTGCTGTCTTCTCAGAGTTCTTCTCGCTCTTTGCATAGCTCTTTACTGAGTTAACTACGATGATTACACCGAGTACGATAAGGAGTATAGCAATTATAAGCTGAAGTCCGTTAGCGATGAATACGCTTCCCCAAGATGTCTGTCCAGCAGGAATTGTAACAGAAGCTGCTAACTTGATAGCCTTAACCATTGCAATTGTTCTCTGTACAAGTGCTGTAAATGTTACACAAAGCATGATGATAAGAGGAGGGAAAAGCATTTTGTTGCTTCGTCCTGTAACCTTTAAGAATACGCAGAGTGTAAGAATTACAAGAGCACTTAATAACTGGTTAGCTGAACCGAATAATGGCCAGATATTTGCATATCCAATCTTAGTAAGGATGAATCCACATACCAATGTTACAACTGTTGAGAAGTATGTATTACAGAATAATTTTCTCCATCCTTCTGCATGTTCCATATCATCTACGCTGAAGAGTTCCTGGAAACTCATACGACCGATACGGGCAACTGCATCAAGTGATGTAAGAGCAAGAGCAGATACACACATTGTCATGAATACTGTTGCAAAATGTACTGGAACACCAAACATTTCAAAGAATCCTGCTACACCACTGCTGAAGATTGCGAATGGTGTCTTAGCTGGAAGTGCTCCGTTAGTAGCAGCTGCACCAGCAACACAAAGGGCAAGTACTGCAAGTAAACTCTCAAGTACCATTGCGCCGTAACCAACCTTAAGCATATCCTTCTCGTTATCAACTGTCTTAGAAGATGTACCAGAAGATACAAGGCTGTGGAAACCAGAAACAGCACCACATGCAACAGTTACGAAAAGAATTGGGAACATTGTTCCAAGCTTTGCATTGTTAAATCCTGTATATACAGGAAGATTCATTGAAGGATGTGCAACTACAAGACCAACTGCTGCACCTACAATCATGCAGATGAACATGAATGTTGTCATATAGTCACGAGGCTGCTTCATTAACCACATTGGCATAACTGCAGCGAAGAAGATATATACAAATGTGATATAACTCCATACATCTTTGTTGAACTCAAGTGGGAAAAACATACCAACAGCAAATGCTGCGATAATAAACACAATACCAAGCACTGCTTCTTTCCAGCCTGAAAGCTTTAAATTCTTCTGGATAAGACCAAATACAACGGCAAACACCATGAACATGATAGATACCATACCGGCTGAACCATTTGTCTTAGCAACTGCTGATAAAACAGTAGCACCATCAGCATTTACTGTATAAGCATTAAATGTACCTGCAACCATATCTGCAAATGCTGCGATAACGATAAGTGTAAATAACCAGCAGAAAAGTAAGAAAATCTTACGGCCAAACTTACCGATGTACTTCTCAATAATCATACCCATTGACTTACCTTCATTCTTAACTGAGGCATAAAGTGCACCAAAGTCTGTAACTGCTCCGAAGAATACACCACCGATGAGTATCCAGAGTAAAACTGGTAACCATCCAAATGCTGCTGCCTGAATAGCACCTGTTACAGGACCTGCTCCTGCAATTGATGAGAACTGATGACTGAAAACTGTCCAGCCATTAGTTGGAACAAAATCTTTACCGTCGTTATATTTAACGGCTGGTGTCTCTGCCTTAGGGTCGATACCCCATTTCTTTGCTAACCAACGACCATAAACCATGTATGCACCAAAAAGTACAACTGCCGCGATAAGCACGATTACTAATGTGTTCATAATGTCACTCTCCTATAAAAATATATTTCACCAGTCAAACGCAGTGGAAGCGGTGCTCGCACAAAAAAACCTTCGTCGATGCACTAATCCATTTCTGGATTATGTGCAAAGACGAAGGTATATTATTTCTACTTCCGCGTTACCACTTTGCTTGCCGGATACTCCGACCACTCTACTGCCACTCGGTATATTCATCTCTTATGGCATGCCCTTTTAACGGTGGGTACCGGTTCCAACTACTAGACATCTGCCTGTCTTTCACCAGAACTGCTTGCAGGTGAGGGCTTAATCATTCCTTGCTGCCGTCTCTCATCAACTGACGGCTTTCTGTGAGCGGTGATATGAAGAAGTCATTTCCTGTTCTTCGCATTTGACTGTTGATTTGTACATTAAAATATTCCTTTGCGGATAATTTGTCAATAAGAAAATTAAACATTTCTTAAAAAAACTTAAATTTCTTAATAAAATTAACATCTTCTGATACGTTTCTGTTTATACACAGCCAGAACACTTTAATATTATTAAGTAAATCTACCTTTTGATTATTATGTAAAACCGCCTGAGTAAATATAACCAGGTAATTATATTTCTCTGTTTAATCAGAAATTTATAATCAGCCCACATATATTTTATCAGTCTCTCCTATATATTCATATAAATCAATCATCCTATAGGTAAATTTTTCTTCTTTTACTGTCTGAGACTATTCTTTCGTTCCGCTCTTAGCAGAAATTTCCTATAAGCTTGCATAATATTATGCTTTGATAGGTTGATTTTCATTCTAATATTATAGTCATATCTGTTTTCTACCTATAAGATGTTTCAAAATGCGACTACCTATCGGTATCACATTCTCCCTATATTTTCCCCCCATATTTAAGATATTCTTGTTGAAAATAGTAAATATTTGCTATAAAATAGAGATAGTTTATTTTCGTGATAAAATACTTCACTAACTTAACAATTTTATATTTTATAGGAGATTATTCTATGAACTACGATGCTAATGTTTTTAAAGCCAAGGCTAATATTAAAGCCCGTCGGATATGGCTTGTTTTCTCACTCCTTTTGACCGCCAATTATGGTACTGATGCAGCTAATGGAATCTATCCAAAAAGCAGCTACATAATATTTGTTGCACTTTGCTGGATACCTTTCTTTATTGGAGAATTATTTTTCAGAATCAAGGGAAAAGCAACTGATGCGTACAGATTATGTCTTGTTATTGGTTATGGTATTTTCTATACATTTGTAATATGCACAACTGATTCTCCGATTTCATTCACATATATTCTCCCGGTTATGAGTCTTCTCGTTCTATATAAGAACAAGAAATTCATGATTAACTGCGGTATTGCTAATGTACTCTCTGTTATTGTCAGTGATGTGTACAGATATGTTGTTCTCGGATGCAGGTCTGATGCAGATATGAAGAATTACCAGTTACAGGTTGCATGTCTTCTTTTATGTTACATCTGCTATGTTATGTCTATCAGACACCTTAATGAATCCGATGGTGCTTTGAATGGAAGCATTAAAGCTGATCTTGACAGAGTTGTTTCAACCGTTGAGAAGGTTAAGACTTCAAGTAATTCTATTATGAGTGGAATTACTGTTGTACGCGAACTGGCTTCAGAGAATAAGCATGGTTCTGATGTTATCATGCTTGGCATGAATGAACTTTCAAGCAATAATGAAGATTTAAGAAGCCATACTGCTTCTTCCACTGATATGACAACCGACATAAGCTCACAGGTTGAACATGTTGCCCAGCTTATTGATGATATGGTAAGCCTTACTTCCGAATCACAGGAGCATGCATACACAAGCTCAAGCGACCTTGAAAACCTTATTACAACAGCAACTACCATGTCTGAGCTTTCTTCAGAGGTTGAGCATATCCTGCATGATTTTGAATCAGAATTCAAGACCGTTAAAGACCAGACCAGTGCTATCGACAATATATCCAGCCAGACCAATCTTCTTGCCCTCAATGCTTCTATTGAAGCTGCAAGAGCCGGAGATGCAGGTAAAGGCTTTGCTGTTGTAGCTGAACAGATTCGTGCATTAAGCACAGAAACCAAGACTTCTTCCAGTGAAATACAGAGTGCATTAGACCGTCTTGCTGTAATCTCTGATAAAATGCTTTCTTCTATTGGTGAGACTTTATCACTTATCCAGGTTACTCTTGACAAGATTACACAGACAAGCGAAAGTATCAGTCTTATCACATCTGATTCTACTCAGATTGAAGACCATATACATATAATTGATACAGCCATTAAAGATGTTGAATCCGCTAACAAGCAACTTGTAAGCAACATGTCCCAAGTATCAGATATAGTCGATACCATGACAGAGTGCATAACTAATTCAAGAGATATCAGCAGCCGTATTGTAAGTAAATATGACGAAAGTGCTACTAATATCAATACCATGGAAAACACAATACAGGCTCTTATGTGTGAACTTGGTGTTGGCGGTTTCATGGGTATTGAAGATATTAAGACAGGCATGAAGGCATCCGCAATCCTTAAAGGTACTCATGGTGAAAATGTTGAATATCACGGAACCATTAAGACTCATAATGACAACTGTATAACTCTTGAACTTGAGAAGGCACTGCCTGCAGTTAATTCAGCCATTGAATGTGACATGTTAGTAACAGTTGGCAATGTAATATACCGTTGGGAAAACGCTAAGATTGCAGCTGACAAAAAAGCATCTGCAACAACGGGCATTGTTACAATCACAACAAGACCGCAGATTCTTAACCGTCGTAAATATCCTAGAATCGATATGAACAATCACTGTACAATTACAGTAAAGGGTACAGACGAAACATTTGAAGGAAAACTTGATAATCTGAGTGCCAATGGTTTTGCATTTCTCTCAAAAGACAGATATTTCTCTAATAACAAAGGCAAAATCGTTACTGTTTCAATTGATAATTTTGATTTGCCTGCACATTCTGTATTAGAGGGTCAGATTATAAGATGCTCTGATAATGACGGCGTCTACATAGTAGGCTGCCAGATGCCAGAGGATAACTACTACATTATGGAATATGTAGAGCAAATGATACGGACTCAAAAAAATAATAACTAAAATCATAAAATGGAGAAAAGCATATTAATCAGCTTTTCTCCATTTTGTATATTCTAGATAACCATCCAGTCTTCAAACTTATTTGCATTTTCAACAATGTTGACAATTCCGTCTGCGCCGTAAGTAAATGCCCTGTGAATAAATACATTTACTTCCTCACCCTTCTTTATCGGAGCTTCCTCTACATTTCTTGTTCCGACAACCTCTATGCCGTTGACATTGACAGTTATCTCGACTTCCTTTCCCATGAAAAGCTTACCTACAACCACGCCCTTCTCAACAGAAGCGGCTGAATCAACCTTCTCATCAAGCCTTGTAATGTTGACATTCTCCGGTCTTAACACCGCCTTAACAGAATCGTCAAGCTGGTTAAAACCTTTAATCTTATTAATCTGGTCAACATGTACCGGATGTCCCATGAATTCCGCCATAAATGCTGTCTCAGGCTCTCTGTATATCTGTCTTGGCGTTCCAATCTGCTCTATATGTCCCTTGTTTGTGACAATAATTTCATCAGCAACCTCAATTGCCTCATCCTGATCATGTGTAACGAATATACTTGTGATTCCAACCTTTGTAATCATATCACGAAGCCAGCTTCTTAATTCCTGTCTTACTTTCGCATCAATCGCTGCAAATGGTTCATCAAGAAGCAGAAGCTCAGGATTAGGTGCTAATGCCCTTGCAAATGCCACTCTCTGCCTCTGTCCGCCTGATAACTGGCTAGGGTATCTTTTCGCCATGCCTGAAAGTCCGACAAGCTCAATAAGCTCATCAACACGTTTCTTAATGTCCGATTTTTTCCATTTATTAACCTTAAGACCAAATGCAATGTTATCATACACTGTCATGTATCTGAAAAGTGCGTAGTTCTGAAAAACAAAGCCTATTCCACGTTTACTTGCCGGCACATCATTAACTACCTTGCCGTCAATTATAATATCACCTGAATCCGCAGTCTCAAGCCCTGCTATCATTCTTAAGATTGTAGTCTTTCCACTTCCGCTAGGTCCAAGCAGTGCAATCAGCTTGCCCTTCCCAATTCCGAGATTAATATTATTCGAGGCTTTAAATGTGCCATATGTCTTATTGATATTACGAAGCTCAACATATTTGTCTGTATCCTGCTGTAATTCTGCCATAATCTGTTCCGCCTTTCTGTTGTAGTGCGTTTCTATCCTTCCTGCTGCCCTTTCTCTGCCTTAGCTGCCTGCTGCCCCTTGTATTCAAGCACACTCCGAAGCACCAGTATAATAACCGCCATCAGCACAAGAATTGCTGATACTGCAAATGCTCCCGTAAAATCATATCCCTGATACAGAAGCTCAATATACAACGGCATCGTGTTAGTTCTTCCGCGCAAATGTCCCGAAAGAACGGATACCGCGCCGAACTCCCCCATTGCTCTCGCTGTACACAGTACAATACCATAGAGAAGAGGCCATTTGATATGTGGGAATGTAACCTTCCAGAATATAGTCCATCCATTTGCACCCATAAGTGCTGCAGCTTCTTCCTCGTCAGTACCCTGCGAGGTAAGAACCGGTATCAGCTCCCTTGATATGAATGGAAAAGTTACAAATATAGTTGCAAGCACAATTCCCGGAACTGCAAATATAATTCTTATTCCCATAGCCTTAAGATATGGATATATAAAACTCTGTCTACCGAATGTAAGCACATATATAAGACCCGCTATAATCGGCGAAACAGTGAGTGGTAAATCTATTAAAGTAGATATAATTTTTTTCCCCTTAAACTGGAATTTTGTAATAAGCCATGAAGCAAATATTCCAAAAAATGTGTTACACACAACCGCAATAAGCGAAACCTCTATTGTCAGCTTAATTGAATGAAGTGCGTATTTGTCAGTAACAGCTGCCAGAAACACCTTTATGCCCTTAGAAAATGCTGTGTACATTACATAACTGAGGGGCAGAATAAGCATCACAAATAAAAACAACACACTTATGCCTATTAGAATCCATTTTAACGGACCTGAATCTTTTCTGATGTTCATACGCTAACCCCTTTCTACGAAATTCCACTTACAATCTTCGATGTCCTGCTCTGTAACACTGCATTTATAAAGAGAATAATAAATGCGATGAAAAGCATTACTAGCGCTATTGATGTTGCACTTGCGTAGTCATATTCCTGTAATTTTGACATAATCATAAGCGGTGCTATCTCTGTCTCATATGGTGTATTTCCTGCTATGAATACGACACTTCCGTATTCGCCAAGGCCTCTTGCAAACGACATTGTGAATCCGCCAATAAGTGCTGGGAGTATCTCTGGAAGTATTACCCTGAATACTGTCTGTCTGTGGGTTGCACCAAGCATGTTGGCTGCCTCCTCGTACTGGATATCCACCTTTTCCAGCACCGGCTGGACAGCCCTCACTACGAATGGTATTCCAACGAATATAAGTGCGAATATAATTCCCAGCCTTGTATATGCAATCCGGATTCCAAATTTGCCAAAAAATGCTCCAAGCCAGCCATTAGTTGTTGTCAGATGTGTAAGTGCTATACCCGCAACGGCTGTCGGCAATGCAAATGGAAGTTCAATTATTCCATTCATAATCTGCTTACCCGGAAAGTTGTATCTTACAAGTACCCATGCAAGAATTGTTCCCATAACTGCGTCTATAAGTGCCGCGATTAACGCAGTCTCAAGACTTACTCTGTAGCTTGAAAGCACTCTCGACCTTGTAACTGTCGTTATAAATTCCGTAAACGACAGCTTTGCCGAGAATATCACAAGGGTACATAAAGGGATAACAACAATGATTCCTAACATTGCAATTGTTATTCCAAATGAAAGACCAAAGCCCGGTATTACTCTTTTTTTCTTTCTTTTCTTCTCTTTCATTCTGTCGTTTCCCCTTCCCTTAATCACTTCTTCTCATATATTTTGTCGAACACTCCGCCATCCTTGAAATGTTTATTAATTCCTACTAATTTTATATGTTACTATGTTGCAGATTATATACCTACTAGGTTTATATGTCAATAGTGTTTTAGAATTTCTAGTTGTTTCCTGATGCCTGTTTCCTTCGGAACGCTTTTTTCTTCGTAAACCTACTAAACATCTTGTTTTCTTAGCTTGCGTAGGTCTTTTTCCTTCTAGTTTCTCTTTTATTCCCTCTCATCCCTCTCGAAAGACCTACTATCCTGCCATTTTCCCCTCCCTGCGTAGGTCTTTCTCTGTCAATACTTTCTTTTACCACTTCGCATTCTCCTCAACAGACCTACTAATCTACATAATTACCATAATTGTGTAGGTATTTTCCAAATATTATCTCATGCCTATAATTATCCTCACCCTGTTCTCTTGACTTCTTGTTTTATCTGTATTACTATATGTAATACAAGCAAGACAGAAATCACCCATCTTTACAGAAAGGAGCCCGATATGGTTATAGAACTTGATTTTGCGAGCGACACCCCCATATATGTGCAGTTAAGGAATCAGATTGTTAAAGGAATCGGCAAGGGAGAACTCAAGGCTGGCGAGAAACTACCGACCGTCAGACAACTTGCTTCTGACGCAGGCGTTAATACAATGACCGTCAATAAAACCTACCAGATTCTTAAAGCTGAAGGTTTTATTAAAACCGACAGAAGGCTTGGTGCATTTGTCGCCGAGAATATTAATATGGATATTGAATTCAGGGAAAAGCTTGAATCAGAGCTTGAGCTGCTATCCGCAGAAGCAAGCATTACAGGAATGGATAAGGCAGAATTCTTAAAAATGTGCGAAAACATTTATTCCAAGATGAATCCCTGCACAATGTAATATGCCTGTATTCATACATGCATTAACACACACAGTCCCACTATACAAGGAGGTTTCCTTATGAAAATCGCAATGTTTATGCTATTCTTCGTATGCAACATGTTCACAGTCCTGATCATGAGATTTGCATATGAATCCAACTACCGATACAACAATGGAATGCTTATCGGAGTCCACATTCCAGGCGACCATGTTAACGATGACGATGTCACCCGACTTATGACACGCTTTAAGAAAAGCATGAAATATTTTCAGAATATCAATGCAGTACTCTCAATAGCCATATGCTTTCTTAATTTTGTAAGCATGATTATTTTCATTATTGTGTTTATAATCTGGATTCTCGTGTTCGTTTTCGGAATTATGTATATCCAGCTTTCAGCGCATCGGAAAATGTATCTGTTAAAGATACAGAATGGCTGGTTTGTTGAATCCCAGAAACAGAAGGTCTTTATTGATACGCGTGCCTGTGCAAATGCTGACACAACCCCCATCAGCTTCAGATACCACATCATCATAATTGCCGCAGAACTGCTGGCACTGATTCCATTTTATTCATGGACAGACAGAGCGTATTTTTCTATGATTATTGTATTTGCAATATGTACTGTCATAGTTTCAGTATTCGGATTTGTGTTCCATATTTATATGAACAGACGACAGAATCAGGCATACAGCCTTAATTCGGACATTAACAACATTGTTAATCTGACTATGAAAAAATACATTGCTTCAGCAATGCTTGTAATGTCACTTCTTAACTTCGTGGCATGGATAACATTTGTATTAATGTGTATTATTCAGGATACTGTTGGAGACTTAAGTTTCTGGATGTACATTATTCTGCAGTTGTTAAGCGGCTGCACGCTCACTGTCATTCTTATTCTTGCACGCAACAGAAAGAACGAAATGCTTAAGGCTGACACACAGCCGGTATTTGTTGATGATGATGACTACTGGAAGACTGGATTTTACTACAATCCTAATGACCCGCACCTTTTCGTACCCGACAGGCTGTGTTCGACCAACTACTCGCTTAACTACGCCAGAACCGGTGCGAAGGTGTTCACAGGTACAATCACAGCAATTCTGCTAGGAACCTTAATATGGACAATTGTTGTACTTGCGCCGTTCCTGCATGTCACTATTGATATTAAGACTACTGAAAGCACTGTAAATGTGTCTTCATGCGGTTACACAAGCAGCATTAACATTGACGACATCATAGAACTTAAGCTTATGGATAAGCTTCCAGACGACCATTTTTTCAAGTCCAATGGCGGTGCCACAGAAAGTTATCTTGTCGGAAGATTCAAGGGCAATACTTATGGAAAATGCAGTCTCTACATTTTTAAAGATGTCTCTCCTGTGCTCCTTATAAAGACCGACAGTCAGACAGTATTCATCAATTCTAAGGATGATAGTGAGATTGTTAATCTGTATAATTCACTTAAAAACGACTAAAACAAATGCGCATTATAAGGCGGCGTATACACTGCCCCATAATGCGCATTTACTATTTCCTGTGCTTCTTTACGATATACTCTTCATACGCCACATTCACTTTCTTCCCACTGAATGCAACTCCAAACATGCCAATCTTAGCTACACCTCGCTTCTCAAGATTAGTGGTGTAACCTTTCTGCTTTATCTGCACGACTGCGCTGTCTGCCATCTTCTCAAGCTCCGCTTCCCTGCACGCCTTAAACTCCATGATATATCCCTGCCCACCACTGCTCTTAGGCTGAAGCTCAATGTCAAAACGTCCCTCACCCGATTCCCTGTTAGACGAGATATAATAACTATCAGATAAAACCGCAAGCATTCCAAATACCACCCCATGATAGAAATCTTCACGTGCTGTATCAAATACACTTGCCGACTGCAACAGATACTTTTGCAGAGTTTCTGTCAGCAAATGTGCATTCCCCGTGCGGATTGATTCCTCAAAATTCCTGAGGAGAACGCCTGTAAATATGCCATTATATCTGTCAATAATCTCCTTCTGGAACACGCTCTTTATCTCATAATTAGGTATCGACAGCGCGCATATCGGATTGTCGTACAGAGAGCCAATATGCTCTGACACACGCAGATATCCGGCAACCAGAAGGAAGCTGTATATTGTATCAATGTCTCCATTAATCTCAGGATATATGATATCTGTGTCAACAATTGCCTGAACAGTACTGCCCTGCAGCAATCTTAATAAGTTATCTGCAAATGTGGTATCAGCACTATTAAACAGCTCGCCGATTATCTCATTGCCACTTGTTCTTGACCAGAAGGCTTTGGGAACACATTTGTTATTGAAGTAATTAATAACCGACCACGGATTATATATTCCGGTTCTGCCAAACATATAGCCGTCATACCATTCCTTAATCTCACCCAGCCGGTCAGACACGCCGTAGTACTGCGCCATAGCAGAAACTTCCTCTTCCGTGAATCCAAAATATTGCGAATATTCATCATCAAGAATTGTATTAACCACAAGATTGTTAAGCCCGCTGAACAGGCTTTCCTTAGCTATGCGGAGAATTCCCGTGAGAATCCCCAGTTCCAGACTTGGATTGTCCTTTAAGACAGCCGACAAAAGATTTCTCATAAAGCCAATCACTTCATCATAGTATCCAAATATATGTCCTTGCTGGATTGGCGTATCGTACTCGTCAATTATCACGATTACATTCCTGCCATAATGCTTTGAAAGCATTGCCGACAGCTTCCCCAGTGCAAACTGATAATCTATTATCGTTGCCTCATCATCAAGTATTGACTTAAGATACTTCTTATCATAGTCACTTAATCTGGCGCTTGTCGTCAGTTCAATATGTCGTAAAAATTCATTCCTTAATGTAAAGCAGAGACTTGCGTACATGTCCTGCCATGTTGACTGGTGGGCGTCTTTAAATGTAAGAAAAATCACCGGGTACTGCCCCTGCTTCTCCTTATACAGCGCGCCCTCCCGCCATATCTTCTTATTCTTAAAATACACTGATGTATCCGTATCAGTCTTTTCAAAAAATGTGCGAACCATGTCCATAGTAAGTGTCTTTCCGAATCTTCTCGGTCTTGTAAATAAATACACCTTACTGTGATTATCTATAATGTCCCTGATAAGCAATGTTTTGTCTACATAATAGCATTCATTCGACACTTCTTTATAAGATGTTATTCCAACCGGGCAGGGACGCTTCCTGTTGTATACAACGCTGTCTTCCCTGACATAAAGATTCCTATTCTCCCTTAAACAATCCGGTCTGTCCACATCGTCAGGTATCATCCAGAACTTGCCTTCCTTATAAGCTCCCGGCAGCTTTCCCTCTGTACACAACTGGTTAATTCTTCTCGGCGTCACGCCCCATCTTGCGGATAATTCCTTCGCCTTAATATATCTAATATCCATAAAACCCCTCTTTTCTGTGCATTACTGCACATACTGAAATCCGTGTCATGTACACAGATTCCACACCGCCTCTTACTTAATTCACAACATTTATATACATCTATATTATATTCTACGCAATTTTTCGGAAATATCAAGGCATTTTCAGGAAATATTATTTTAATTTTCGGAAATTATATATTTTTCTTTAAATATTATATATTTTCTCATTTACATTTGACAACCCCGCCCCAAAGTATTATAAATATCAAAGGGAATGAAGTACTCCCTTGGGAAACCTAAACTGCTTATTCAAGCTGATGACTTCTACGATTTTATGTCGCAGGAAGCATCAGCTTTTTTTGCGTTCATAAATGCATTTACTATATTTTTAAGGAGGCTTATTATGCTGACATCTTTATCACTTATCTTTCTGGTTGGGCTCGTCATGGGCGCAATCTGCCAGAAGCTGAAACTGCCGAGAATCATAGGAATGCTTGTTACTGGTATTGTTCTCGGACCATATATCCTTGATTTCCTTGACCCGTCAATCCTTTCAATATCGGCTGACCTGCGAAAAATGGCTCTTATCATTATTCTTATCAAAGCCGGTCTGTCGCTTGACTTAAAAGACCTGAAAAAAGCCGGACGAAGTGCCATTCTTATGTCCTTCGTTCCAGCTTCATGTGAGATTATAGGTTATGTCCTGCTCGCACCCGTAATTCTTGGAATTAATCATGCCGAAGCCGCCGTAATGGGTGCCGTCCTCGCCGCAGTTTCCCCCGCGGTTGTCGTTCCCCGGATGGTAATGCTCATTGAGAAACGCTACGGAACAGACAAGGCAATCCCCCAGATGATACTGTCTGGCGCTTCCTGCGATGACATATTTGTAATAGTGTTATTCTCAACATTTTTAAATGTGGCACAGGGTGGCAAGGCAAATGTTATGGATTTCGTAAATATTCCTGTGTCTATTATACTCGGCATAATTCTTGGCATAGTAACCGGATTGGGGCTGTATATGTTCTTTGAAACAACATACGCCCGCAGACATACCGTAAGAAACAGCATGAAAGTTATTATTGTGCTTGGCTTCTCTTTCCTTCTTATTGCAATTGAAGGATGGCTCGAAGGAAAAGTGTCTGTTTCAGGGCTGCTTGCTGTTGTCGCAATGGCATGTACGCTTAAGTTTAAATGTGTTCCTGACGTATCAGCCCGTCTATCCGAGAAATTTGGCAAGCTGTGGCTCGCTGCTGAAGTAATATTGTTCGTGCTTGTCGGCGCGGCTGTCGATATCCGCTACACACTTAAAGCCGGACTTCCAGCCTTACTCATGATTCTTGCTGCTCTTGTTTTCAGGGCTGCCGGAGTTCTTTTCTGCACCATAAAAACAAACCTTACATGGAAGGAACGCATTTTCTGCGTCATTGCATATCTTCCTAAAGCAACTGTACAGGCCGCCATTGGCTCTGTACCTCTCGCCGCCGGACTGCCTTGCGGACAGATTGTGCTTTCTGTTGCTGTACTTGCAATTATAGTTACTGCTCCGCTTGGCGCAATTGGCATCGACTGTACTTATAAGAGACTGCTGACAGAGGACAAAACCCACTAAAAGCCATTATACACTCAATATAGTAGGTCATTTCCATAGTTTATGCATATACTTTCTGGCTCATAACCTACTATATTGTTAAATTAGCATATTTTCGTATGTCTTTTTCCCACATTTCACTAACAACTGTAAGCAATTTGCGAGCGAAAGACCTACTAAACATATCTTCCTTGATTGATTAGTAGGTCTTATCACTTAAACAACTTATAATATTCTCCGCAGAAACCTACTAAACCAACAACTTGCTCTATATTAGTAGGCTTCATGTACCTGTGCATAGTCAGATTCGCACAATATATTCAACCGCGCAGCATATTCAACAAAACATTTTAATTAATCATATATCTTATCAAATATTCCACCGTCAGAGAAAAACTTCTGTGTAGCCGCTTCCCAGCCGCCAAAACACCCGATATCCGCCATGTCAATGTCTTTGACAATCCATTTGCCGTCGGAAGGGATTTCCTTAATATTTCTTGAATCACTGGAAGCCTCGTATTCCTTCTGGATGTCCTTGTTTACAGGTCTGTAGAAGTTCTGTGCCTCAAGCCTCTGTGCGTCATCAGTGTACAGGAAAGAAAGATAGGCGTCTGCCAGTTCCGCAGTTCCATTCATCTGCGTGACCTCGTCAACCTTCGCAACCGTTGGCTGGCACAATACAGATGCGGAAGGAACGACAATTTCATACTCGTCCGGATATTCCTGTAATGCGAAAAATGCTTCATTTTCCCATGCAATCAGGACATCTCCCTGTCCATTCTCTGCAAATGTGGTAGAAGAACCTCTTGCACCTGAATCAAGCACTGCCACATTCTTGTAAAGCTTGGTAACACTTGCCTGAACCTGTTCCTCAGTCTGTCCCTGCTTCTTAAAATAATACCATGCCGCAAGAAAATTCCATCTGGCTCCTCCGGAAGTCTTAGGATTAGGGGTAATAACCTTAACCCCGTCATTAAGAAGATCATCCCAGTCCTTAATATTCTTAGGATTACCCTTTCTTACAAGAAAGACAATCGTAGAAGTGTAAGGCGAGCTGTCATCAGAATAATCATTGATATATCCGTCATCAATCAGCCCTTCGTCCCTTATAACATTAACATCGCCCTCAAGAGCAAGCGTGACAACATCAGCCCCAAGACCATTAGCAACCTCAAGCGCCTGCTTTCCAGAACCGCCATGAGACTGGATAACCTCAACCTTCTCCCCAGTCTTACCATACCAGTAATCCTCAAAAAGCCTGTTATACTCCTTATAAAACTCTCTGGTAGCATCATAAGAAACATTAACAAGTTCCGTCTTCTTCTGCCCACAGCCAGAAAGTCCAATAAAAGTCAGGCAAAAAATCATACCTAAACATATTAACTTTTTAAAAAAATGTGTATTCATAATTATAGCCTAACTCCTACAAAATATATTCCAAAACCAAGGTAAAGCAGCAAAGCGCCCTTTACCGCCCGTCTGCCAACACTTCCATCCCTGAAGTAATCCCACGCAGCGGGGAAAACCCACAGCCTACGCATTCTTCTTAATAAACTCAGCCACATCCGCAGTAGTTGCGTCAACCTCAGACTCCCAGCCTGCAAGGACTTCTGCACCATCAATCTTAATATCTGCTTTCTCTTTAAGTGCAAGAATAACAACAATACCTGCATTTACAAGGTGAGTCACAACATTTGTATAATCCTCGCCTTCTGCTGGAACATACAGATATACATGCTTGCTGTCAAGAAGAAGCTCCTTCTCAACCTTCTTTAAGAAATCAACATTAATCTTGTCTGAAAGGACAGCCTCAACAACCACAGGCTTCTGGTTGTTAAGCTCTGCTCTGAAAGCTGCATCAACTTCCTTAACATCACTTGCTGCCTCATTAACCCCACGGACAACACCGCATGCACTTGTCATATTAGTAATTCTGTCTATAAGAATAAGCTCACCCATAGTCTTATGGAGATTGAACTCATCAACAACGATTACATCAGCAAGAGAAATCTTGCATACAGCAATTTCATTTTTCTTAAGGAGAGCTGCTGGCCTCTCCTCGCCTGTATTGACATCAATTGTATTAACAATCTCAGTAACAACCCCCGGAATAAGTCTTGTTCCAAGCTTTACAAAGAAGTTCTTGTTATTAGTAAGAACATCATCGTCCATCCAGAGAATTGTAGCTGTTATCTCAGTTGCAAGCTTAAGGTCTGCTCCTGCTGCAAGAACAGAACCTCTTGAAACATCAACCTCGCGGTCTAACTGGATAGTAACAGGCTGTCCGATAGATGCGCTCTGGGCTTCCTTATCACCAACATGGATGCTCTTAACATGAACATGCTCCTTAGTTGGAAGAGTGATAATCTCGTCACCAACAGATACACTTCCTGCCTCAATCTGACCCTGGAAGCCACGGAATTCATGATTTGGACGGCATACTCTCTGAACAGGCATGTAGAAGCCTTTTTCTTCCTCAGTATCATCAACATCAATCTGCTCAAGGTATGGAAGAAGTGCCTCGCCCTTATACCATGGGATATTAGCAGACTTAGTTGTAACATTGTCGCCCTCTGTTGCAGAAACAGGAATAACAACTACATCTGCAAGTGAAAGTTCCTTAGTAAGCTCTGCTATCTGTGCATTAATCTCGTTAAAACGCTCCTCGCTGTAACCAACAAGATCCATCTTATTAACTGCAAATACAAAATGCTTAATTCCCATAAGCGCACAGATTCTTGCGTGTCTCTTAGTCTGGATAAGCACACCCTGCTTTGCATCAACAAGAATTACTGCAAGGTCTGCAAATGAAGCACCAACCGCCATGTTTCTTGTGTACTCCTCATGTCCCGGAGTATCAGCAACGATAAAGCTTCTGTTGTCAGTTGTAAAATATCTGTAAGCAACATCAATAGTGATTCCCTGCTCTCTCTCAGCCATAAGACCATCAAGAAGAAGTGAATAATCAATCTTGCCTTCGCGGCTTCCAACCTTGGAATCAAGCTCTAACGCCTTCTCCTGATCTGCATACAATAACTTTGAATCATATAAAATGTGTCCGATAAGTGTAGATTTTCCATCATCAACACTACCGCATGTAATAAATTTAAGTAAACCTTTCATTCTAGAAGTACCCCTCTTTCTTTCTTCTTTCCATGCTTCCTGCTTCCTCATGGTCGATAACACGGCTTGTTCTCTCTGATTCAACCGCACTTAAAGTCTCTTCGATAATCTCGTCAAGAGTTTCTGCGTCTGACTCAACGCCGCCTGTAAGTGGATAACAGCCAAGAGTTCTGAATCTTACCTTCTTCATCTGTGGCTTCTCGCCCGGAAGAAGTCTCATTCTGTCATCATCAACCATGATGATATTGCCGTCACGGTATACAACAGGTCTTTCTGCTGCAAAATAAAGAGGTACAATATCAATCTTCTCTCTCTGGATGTACTGCCAGATATCCTTCTCAGTCCAGTTAGAGATAGGGAAAACTCTCATGCTCTCGCCCTTGTGAATCTTAGTGTTGTAAAGCTTCCACATTTCCGGACGCTGGTTCTTAGGGTCCCATGCCTGTGCTGTATTTCTGAAAGAGAAAATTCTCTCCTTAGCTCTTGATTTCTCCTCGTCTCTTCGTCCTCCGCCAAATGCTGCTGTAAAGCCGTATTTGTTAAGTGCCTGCTTAAGAGCCTGAGTCTTCATGATATCAGTGTAAGCTGAACCGTGGTCAAATGGGTTGATTCCCTGCTTTACACCCTCTTCGTTAGTGTATATAAGCATCTCGATTCCAAGCTTTTTCGCTGTCTCATCCCTGAACTTAATCATTTCCTTGAACTTCCATGTTGTGTCGATATGAAGAAATGGAAATGGCGGCTTCTCAGGATAGAATGCTTTCATTGCAAGATGAAGCATAACTGAGCTGTCCTTTCCTATAGAATACAGCATTACCGGCTTTTCGCATTCTGCTGCAACTTCCCTTATAATATATATCGCCTCTGCTTCGAGTGCGTCCAAATGTGATAAATTACCCATGATATTCCTCCCTAATATTTATTAGATTCCTGTCTGTTGACCTCAAGCGTCTTAACTGTTCCGTCCGGTGCCGTCACCGTCCATGTATTGATGCTTCCCTTCTGCCTGAATGAAAGTGTGCTTCCTTTGCCGCCTACATCGGCACCAAGGAAGAAATTAATCGCCTCAAAACGACATTCCTTAAGACAAGATGTACAGCCCCAGCAGTCCTTGACATGCTTTATAAATGCTTTTCCATCAATATCTTTCTTGATAAGGTTGCCTGGACAGGCTTCAACGCACTTCCCGCAGCCAACGCATTTTAACTTATTTATCTGAATGCTCATAGCTGTCGCCTCCCCTCACAAGGTCTCTTATGATTATCTTAATCTCGCCATTCTCCTTGCGGGAGTTGACATATTTTAACCAGTCATCACTCTTAGCCGGATAATCCATATTCTCCGCAAAGCTGTGCCAACGGGTTTCTTTTCTTGCTTTCAAATGTGCTATAACACTTCTGCACACCGTAAGTCTTTCTCTTATCTCATAGATTCTAAGCAAGTCATCTGCATCCTGTGCCGCAAGATTATCAATGCTCTTCTCTAAGAACTTTATCTTCTCGTCCGCAAGCTCAAGTCTTGCTTCATTGTACTGATAATCAGTGCTTATGCCGCCTGCGTACTGGTCCATAATCTTCTGCATTGCTTCCTCAGTCTGCTCGATATCGACAAGTCCCTGCTTATTATTAAGGAAGCTCTCATATTCATGCTTCTTTTCCAGTGCTTCCTGTGACAGCTCCTCATCCAAAGCTTCCCTGACAACAAATCCTTTTCCAGAACCAGTAAGTCTCTCTGCTATCGCCTGTGCTGCAATCTCGCCCTCTGCAAGAGCGCCTGTTACATATTTCTGAGGACATCCGCCTGCAACATCACCCGCTGCATAAAGCCCTTGGATTGTAGTCTCTCGGTTATTATCAACCCAGTAACCACTCGCTGTATGGCCTCCGACTATGTATGGCTCAGTTCCTTCTATCTCAACATTTTCTTCAGAAGGACCGCCCGCCGCCTCAAGCCACTTAAGTGTCTGGCTCGGTGCCATGTTAAGATACGCTTTATAAAGGTCTTCTTCCTGCGCCTTGCTTATTCCCTTAGTTCCAAGATAACAAGGACCTCTGCCCTCACGGTTTTCCGTAACTGTTCCGTAAAGTCTCTGTGAAGTTGTAAGACCATATTTGTTCTCATACACTTCACCGTTGGAATTAAGCTGCTTTGCCGGAACTCCCTGTGCGATAGTTCCTGTCGGAGCAATCGTATCTTTACATCTTAAAGCAATGAATCTCATCTCAAATGTGGTCATCTCCGCACCTGCATTGATTCCCATTGCATATCCGGCTCCTGTATTGAACGGTGGATACCACATTTTATGTCTTGAAAATCCCGGATTGTTAGGTCTGTAAAGACCTGCCGCTCCGCCAGTAGCCACAAGAACTGCCTTCGCATTTATCTCATAGAACTCTGCATTGTTGACATCAAATCCGTATGCACCCTTAATCTCATTATTCTCCACTATGAAATCTGTAATATTAAGGTGATTGATTACCGTTACATTGTCCTGCTTCTTAACTGCATCTGCCAGTATCGGCTTGATATTCTCACCATTTATCTTAATATTGCGGTTTCCTCTCGCAACATATTCTCCATTCTCGTCCTTGAGTATTACAAGTCCTAAGTCCTCCATTATCTTAGTGACATGATTAAGCCTCTCAGACATTGAAAGAAGCAAATCCTCTCTTACAATTCCATCTGCATCTTTCTTACAATAATCAACATAGTCCTGTGGCACCCTGCCTTTAGTGATGTAGGCATTAATTGCATTAACACCTGCAGCAAGGCAGCCGCTTCGTACAATGTTAGCTTTCTCAACAATCAGTACATCAAGGTCTTTCTTCCCTCCAAGTGTGATACCGGCAAAACATCCCGCCGTTCCACCACCTATAATAAGTACATCTGTGTCAATAATCCTATTCTTCAACCTCCATGTACCTCCTTGCAAAATCTAATTCCATATAAACATAGTATCTTGGTATGTAAATCATTATATTCTCAATTTCCTATTTGTCAATAGGGTTTTTGCAGATTCTTGTTATTTGAATTGTGGGGGAGCTGGGTATTGGCTGGGTATTAGCTGAGTATTTGGTGGTATGTGCTGGTTATTCGTCATGGTATTAGATGGGTGTTGGCTGTGTGCCTACTAATCCGCCACTTGCTTCAACTTTAGTAGGTCTTTCACGGATGTTATCCTCTCTCCTGCTCTTTATCTTGCTTAATTTTGCCTACTAATCTTCCATTTTCCTCAACTTTAGTAGGTCTTTCACAACTATTTTCTTCCCATCCGCTCATCTTCTTGCTTGATTTCGCCTACTAATCTTCCACTTACGCTCTCTTTAGTAGGTCTTTCCCAGCTGTTATCCTCTCTCCTGTTCTTTATCTTGCTTGATTTCACCTACTAATCTGCTGCTTATGCTCTCTTTAGTAGGTCTTTCCCGGCTGTTATCCTCCCTACTGCTCTTTATCTTGCTTGATTTCACCTACTAATCTTCCACTTCCCTTAGCTTTAGTAGGTCATCCCCAAAAAAAGAACTTGATTTTATACGAAAAATATATACATAATAAAGCGGAGCAAATATAACACTTAAACAATTGTATACACCATGTCAAAATGGTTATTATATATGTAATGACTAATATACGGCTGTCACCTACACAACAGCAGATGACAGCCGTATATACCTAATCCCAAGGAGGTTTTATGATAATAGATTTTCATACACATACATTTCCAGATGAACTCGCTGACAGGGCTGTTGGTACATTAGCCCACAGTGGCGGCATCCATAACTATCTTGACGGAAGAGTGGACTCACTTAAAGAATCCATGAAAAAGGCAGGAATTGATTACTCCATACTGCTTCCCGTGGCAACCAAGCCTAATCAGTGCGACACAATCAATACACTTGCTTTAAAGACTAATGAAACAAGTAAGACAACCGGGCTAATTTCATTTGGGGCAGTACACCCGGCTTGTGAGAATTTCAGAGAAATACTGAACTGGCTCTCCAAAAACGGTTTCAAAGGAATCAAGCTTCACCCAGTTTTCCAGAAAACCAATATAGATGATATGCAATCATTAAGACTTATAGAATATGCGTCATCTCTCGGACTTATAATACTTATACATGCAGGCTTCGATGTGAGTTTTCCGGGCTGCGACGAGTCAAGCGTCGACAGACTTGCCACAATGATTCAGGAAGTAAAGCCTGAAAAACTCGTCCTTGCACATATGGGTGGCTGGGGACAATGGAACGATGTTTCTTCCATATTAGAGGAAGATTACATGAAAAATGTATATCTTGATACCTCATCATGCATCAAGAAGCTCAATCACAACGCAAGCCTTCCAATAGAAAAATTCAAGAAAATGGTTCTCACCCATGGCGCCGACCGCATATTATTTGGTTCTGACAGCCCATGGGACGACCAGAAAGACGCTGTGGAACTTATAAAGGAATGTGGATTTTCAGAAAAAGATACCGATGCAATACTCGGTAAAAATGCGGTTACGCTCCTTAATTTATAGTCCCATCAGAAAGTTTTTCGGTTATAACCCAAAAACTTTTGTGTTTCATACGCTTTTGCAGATACAAAATTCACGCAGGCTGCCAATTTCTAAACAACCTGCGTGAATCGTCTCAATAATCACATTATGAATCATATATTTTCATAGACGCAAGCCCCTCATTCAAGCCTGCGCCTTACGATACACTACAATTTCACCACTAATAAAACCATCAAAGCGACATGCACAACAAGCATAGCAGGAACCGTATACTTAAAATACCACTTTTTTGTCTTATGTCTGAACATCTGCATTGCAATAAAAGCTCCAAGCGAACCGCCGATTAGCGCTGTAATAAGAAGAGTCGCCTCCCTTATGCGCCATTTGTTGTGTATCGCTTTCCACTTATCAATTCCATACAAAGCAAATGTTACTACATTAATAATCAATAAATATATTCCTATAATCTTAAGCATTACTTTTCTTTAAATGCATAATCCCAAGTCTTAGCATTGCCTGACTTATTTTGCACAATCGACATCTGCCATTTTGCATCATCTTTATTCGTGCTGTCCTTAACAGTATAATATGGCGACTTTCCGCTATCCGACATATAGATTATGACGCTGTCTCCTTTCGCATCTGGTGTATCCATTGTACCATAGAATACGTAAGATGCATACGAATATTCCGTATCAATGCTCTTGCTGCTAATATACTGCGTATTCTCCTGCGGCTTATGCTCTTCGACATACATTTCGCGCTTCTCAATCACAACTTCCGGATACTTAGTCTTAAGAAATTCTTCCGCTTCCTGTGCCGTTTCCTGAGACACCTTTGCTGTGCGATTCTCTTGAACCTTAGACATTACTGGCTTGATAAGCAGTATTACTGCAATTACCACAACAATGAATACTGCAAATGCAATAGCAAGAGTCACCCTTTTCTTAACAACATTTTTATCATCCATAAATCTCGCCCTCCTTTTTCAATGTCTCTTATTAAAAATGTGCTTCTTTATTTACCACAATTATATAACACGAAACTTACATCCAGCTTACATTCACATATAATATACATTTGTACTTGCCAATCTCATGATAATCTGCTAAACTACACAGGCTGTGTTATGATACAGTAACAAATCGTGTGTTCGAGACCTTCCACACGCAAAACAAAACTAAAGGAGATAATTGAATATGAAGAAAAAAGGAATGAGTGTGAAATTCATCACACAGGCCGCTGTAATTGCAGCAATCTATGTCGTACTTGTAGTAATCTTTAACTACATCAGTTTCGGACCAGTGCAGTTCAGAATTGCGGAGGCACTCACAATACTGCCTTACTTTACACCTGCAGCAATCCCTGGATTATTTGTTGGCTGTATAATTGCTAACATCCTTGGTGGCGCAATTGTATGGGATGTAGTATTTGGAAGCATTGCAACACTTATCGGTGCAATCGGAACATACCTGTTAAGAAAGCATAAGTGGCTTGCACCAGTTCCACCAATTGTTGCTAACACAATCATTGTACCATTCGTACTTAAGTTTGCTTACGGCTCAGATGGCATGTTTGCAATGTTCTTCGTTACAGTTGGCGCTGGCGAGATAATCGTATGCGGAATCATCGGAATGATACTATTATATGCACTTACACCAGTAAGACATGTAATATTCGGTGATGCGGAATAATTCACACAACAATATATAGAACTTTATACAGTCAAAGGCAGAAGAACTACCTAGGATAATTCGGGTAAATCTTCTGCCTTTTTTTAATATCCTTCAGATATTATCCGCCACTTGCCGCCATCGCTCCGTGCAAGAGTCCATCCATAATGTATGTACTCTGTATTCGCTTCCCATTCAGGATTGTTAATATCTGACTCTTTTATCGGTGTCTGAAAATCTGTCTGAAAATAAACAACCTGCGTAAATTTTTCTGTCCATCCCTGTTTCTTACCTTTTGCATTTACTGCCTGCAAAGTACTTTCGGAGAATTCGTCATCTACAAAATAGACTTTATGAAGTTCAAATCCCTTCATATGCTTAAACTTTCTTTTTATAACTTTAACAGCATCTTCCATATCTTTCTGTGTATATATGGAAGAAGTACCATAGTCAACTTCATTTGTTGATGAAATCTGTCATCATAATCATCGAAATCGTCAAAGTCATCATCAAAATTCTCATCATTATATTTTAACTCAGCCATATCAGCCTCCTTCACCATATGCTGACATTTCCCGTTACAACCACAAGCACAATCACCGCTACTATGATCAGTACACTGACAGCCCTTCCACGCACTTCAGAAAAACGGCTGCTAAACACATATGTGACTGCAAATACAGCAAACATCATAACCAGCCTTACAATCAATCGTATTACAATAAATGTTCCAATAGAAATATTTAGTCCGCAGTCCCTCATAAATGTAAGACTCATAAGCGGTGCTTCTGTATATGGCATGCCATAATAATTCTGCAAATATATCATATCAATTCCATACACAATAAAATACAAAACTATACAGAGTGCCAGAGAAGCGGCAATTCTCTTAATCTTAACCGTATTCTTTCCGCTCGCAGCATTGACAATATATTTAGTTCCTGTGCTTGTCTCAATTCCGATATTCTCTGATACAATAAGCACAACAGACGCAAGCAGAGCCATAAGAAGCACAATCTCCCTTGCCTTTCCATACTTGCCGAATATTTCCTCGTATCCTCTGTCCGACATCATATATCCGTCAATTCCAGTCTCTTCCTTAAGATTCTCAAGATATTCCCGCTTCTGCTCAAATTCCCTCACCGAAGCATAGCGCGACGCATATATAGACACAGTCGAATTAATCTGCGATAACTCATCAATTCCAATCTCACCATTCTCATACTGTTCAGAAGCTTCCATACTTTTCTGGACAGCCTGCATATAATCAGCTCTGCGCTCATCAATCAGGGCAGATATCTGCGAATAATCAGCACCGCCCTTCTCAAGATATATCCTGTCACGCTCTCTGGAGTTGTCCGAGAAAGCCATCTTTCCATAACTGATAAAATACATAACAACCAGTAGAAGCACCACAATAACCGTAAATCCCCTGCTTGTCACAATCAGCTTGTGAATCTCCTTGAGAACAACCGGCACATTTGCAAAAAGATGCTGATATCCGGCATACAGCTTATCAGTAAGCCGTGTCAGCACATTTTTACCCTGACTCGGACGCATAAGCACAGTTCCCATTACCGCAACAGCCACGGACACAACAAGAATCATCATAAGCGCCCAGAACATAATAGCCGACTCAGATATGACAAAGCTTCCCCTTCCGCGGTTCGCATATGTGCTGATGATCTCGTTGACCTTCATAAGACGCACAATATTAATCTGTTTAAATGCACTGTAGATGCTGTGAAGCCCTATCCTGTAATACATAAGCACTTCCAGCCCCACAACTACTCCGGTCAGAATAAGCGCATGATTCCGCTTCCTGTTTACAACGAATACAGCCCATAATGCCACGCTAAGAACCACTACCGCCAGCGCACTGTATACATAATTGTATAGCACGAACCCAATCTGGCTCATCGGCATAGCAAATCTTTCAAATGCCTGTATGGACTGAACCGACGCATTGAGCGCACCTGCTCCGCCGTATAACAGCAGCGCTGCTGCAAATGTTGTAAAATACAGCCCCGCTGTTATAACCACGCCAGAGCCTGCGATAATAAACAGTCTGTGCAACGCAAGCCGAAGCCTTCCGCTTCCTGCCGAATGTACAATCCCCCACATTCCATTATCACGCTCGCCCGACAGCCCATATATTATGAAAACCATCATAATCAGCGCGAAATAAAATGTGTAATAGTAATCTACAAAACTGCCTGCCGCCTTATTATTAACAAGATAAAGCGATACATCAGCTACCTTTTCAAAATCCTTGCCCGTCTTTACAATATTGTTATATGTAAAACTATTCTTATCAGAAAATATAGAGAAAGTCATAAGCTGCTGTGCATTAGTCTGAATCTGCCTGATGTCCTCAGGATACTTACTGATATATTCAAGCTGGCTTTCTACGTCCCTTAATACGGTCAGAAACAGAAGCTGTTCGCTATCAGACAGCGGCTTATATTTTTCAAAAACCACAGATGTATAATTCTCAACTGCTGCCTCAGACTCCACACCCTGCTTATCAGCCTTCCTGTAACTTAATATCCTCTCTATATCCGAATCCACCGCATTTATCGCAGCCTCAATATCATAATTGCCATAGTAATCAACACACCACTGCCGCTGCGCGGTTTCAAACCTTAATTCCTTAAGCCCTGCGCCCTTCGTCTGCTGATAGACATACAACGATACATTAATAATAAGCAATGCGATAAAACCAATGACAACTTTCCTGTTAATCAGTCTCCTAAACTCGTTCATATTCCGCCCCTCACTGTGTAAGCCCGCTCCAAAATCACTTAACAGGAACTATCTCCACACTGCTGCTAATATTGCTCTTATTAATATACGACAGCTTATTAGAGTAGCCTATGAACAGGTACTTGTCGTCGCCGTAGTACAGATTACTCATTTTTCTTCTGTCGAGTTCTATAGTATTGACAAGGGTTCCGTCCGGATTAAGTACAAATATTTTCTCATCAATAAAATTAGTAATCTGAGTTGCACTTCCTGCTCCACCGTTACACATATATATGTACTTTCCATCATAAGACAGGGCTGCCATTACTATTGAATCATCCGCCTTATACAACAGTTTGCCATCATTTTCATTAAGCTTTCTTGAATAAAGTCCCTTATCTATCACGAAATAGTACAGAATTCCATTGTCTGTATCAACATAATAATCAGATATATTCTTGTCAGATACCTGCTCTGCGCTGCCTGTGGCATAATCATAACAATAAAGCTTGTAATTAACATCTGCTGTTAATGTCTCTTTATTAATTGAGTTATGATTAATCAAGAAAAACAGTTTGTCACCAAAGCTTCTCGCCTCATTAATAGCGTTGTTCGCTCCCTCATATGAGAACACTTCAGTTGTCTTTCCATTTGCAAGTTCTGCCTTTACAATCACTACTTTATCAGTATCTTTACTCTCAACTGCACCTGTATGCCCAATCCTGTCATATGCATACACACAGTCGTCATGAAATACTAAAGATACAGTTCCGTTATCACTTGCAAACAAATCTGCAACATTTTCTCTGCTGTTTCCATCTTTAGCAATTCTCTCTAACTTAGCCATTCCATTTTCAACTTTCACAGTGTACAGGCTTCCCTTATAGTAATGAAGCGGTGAATTGTTATAGCTGCTGTCTAATACTGCATTACAATCTGATGAATTATGCTTACATTCAGCTTTGGCACACACTGGAATAGTCTTATGTGTACTGTCATCGAGATACATAAGCATTGTAGTCGAATCAGTATCACTCCATTCCAGATAATAATAACCTGACTCCGCTTTCGCCACACGATGTCCGTCAGTTCTCCAGCTGCTCATCTCGTCTGACTCTGTCGCATTGCCGACATTAATTGTTTTGTCTGATTTTCCTCTACTCATCCCCAGAACTACTGCCGCCACGATTCCGACAACTGCAACTGCTGCAATAATTCCTATAATAACCTTTTGCTTACCCTTCATATGATGCATCTCCTTTGTTCTGATTATATAATATTTTACAACCCTTTCCACTTCAACAAAAATGTCGTGAACGACACCAATTTGTCGTAAACTGCAATGATGATTATTATCATAGTACTTTCAATTATGTATTAAAAGATATATGGTACGAAATGACTTAAATGCGGCATGAAATGCATGTCATCATTGATAATCTCCTGTTAGTTATTAATAAACTTCTCCGCATGTTCCTTTTTCCAGCTTGTATACTTTGCTTCATCATTAATATTGTAACGACCCACATTTACAGTATTAACCCAGTTATAACGTGGTTTTTCACTAAAAGTATACTTTATAACATAATTTCCATACTGCCCCTTTTTACTAAACTCAGAATAATCTATATAATATACATCAGTTTCAGTAATCCTTTTAGTTGCAAGAAGCTCACATGACTTATAGTTATCTTTTTTTAGTTTATCCAAAAAATCATACAATTTGTCGCTATTAAATTTCTTGCCAAATTTCTCTTTAAATAAAGCCTGCGGTACTCCATATACTTCTACTGTACATACCGGACCGCCATAATCTTTAAAATCCTCATACAGTGCAAAAGAATATGCTGCAACATCAACATCAGCCATTGCATCATCACCTGATTTATATTCTTTATCTCCATCATTAATAAGATATGAAAATGCAAAACCAACACGTTCATCACCTACTCCTTTCGATGAATCAGAGTTGTATTTCAATGCAAAATCCGGCGTAGACCATGCATTAACTATCATACTGTCACACGCCGAATTTCCAATTTTGCTTGATGTACCATCTGGTCTTGCCTCCCCTTGTAATTCCTCATCTCTAGCAGAATTTCCTCTTATATACATATCATCAAGATAGTTCACACCTTTTTTCTTCTCTTCAACATATGGATAATATACATACAATCCAGAAGGACTCGGTTCATCATAGACCATAAAATCATTAACTATTGAATATCCATTCTCACTCTTTGTTGTTTCATATTCCTGAAGCACATAGTTTGGCTCAGTCAATGTCTCGTTACTTTCGTGTTGTCCGCAAGACAACAACTGAAGCGACACAGCTCCTAATAATACACATGCTATTTTTCTTTTCATATTCAATTTCCCCCATATAATCGTGAACTCATTTATTTCCCTGATATACATATATACGAATTCCGTTTGAAAAAAGTCGAGAAAATTTTCTACTTATTTCATAAGTCCCCTCCATAATAAAAAGCTATAACCAATGCAACCTGTTTTTCACAATCTATATTACATTAATTATAGTTTTTTATATTTTATCCTAGTTATATGTCACGAAATGACGAAAAAACGGCATGAAATGCATTATTTTTCTTTACTATCCCCAACAATCCGACCATCACTGATAGTAATAATCCTATCCGTCATCTTAGCAATACCCTCATCATGGGTTACTATGATAACAGTCTTTCCAGACTTGTTAATCTCCTTAAGAAGCTCTAACACTTCATGTCCTGTCTTCTGGTCAAGCGCTCCTGTCGGTTCATCGGCAAGTATGATATCTGCATTAGTAACCAAAGCCCTTGCTATCGCAACTCTCTGCTGCTGTCCGCCTGACATCTTTCCCGGCAGCTTATTTCTTTCCGACAGTATTCCAAGATGTTCCATCTGTTTTAATATAATTCGCTTTCTTTCCTTGCGTTTAACATTGGCTGCAAGAAGAGGAAGCTCTATATTCTCATATGCAGTATAATAATCCATCAGTGCAAAATGCTGGAACACATACCCGATCTTTTCCTTACGCAGCTTATGTACCTGTGAACGGCTTGCCGCTGTAACCTCAGTATCATCAAGAAAATACTTTCCTGCTGTAGGTGTATCCATGCAGCCTATAATCTTAAGAAGCGTACTCTTTCCGCTTCCTGACGCTCCCATGACTGCTACGAATTCGCCGTCCTCTATCTTAAGGCTTACATCATCAAGCGCCTTAGTATCATCAACCTTTTCATTGTATATCTTTGTAATATTCTCTAATCTTATCATTTAATAATCCCCCATTAATCATCACTTCCAAGAACCTCTACAGAATCATAATGCAGTATCTTTATAACCGGATATGCCATCGAAAGAATAATCGTTACCGCAATAGCTGCTATTGTCGTTAACAATGTCGTAAGATTAACGGTTATTATACCAGCCCCGGCAGTCACCACATTTATAATAACTGCACTTACTGCAAATATAATAAGAGCCGTTACGCTTAACGCAAGAATATTACATGCCATTGCACCGATTATTCTTGAATCACTCATTCCGTATATCTTCTTTACCGCAATCTCCCTGCTTCTCTGAATCAGCCAGAACTGTGACATCAGCAGGCAGTTAAATATACAGAATACATATACCATCACATTTATCTTCATATTCTCGCCCTGAAGTGCCTTAACCACATCTGACTCACCCTTTGAGTTAAGCTTCTTGGCATTTATCTGTGATTTCGCGTCCACACTCCTTATATTACCGAATACCGCAGAATAAGAATTATCAAGACTTGTTATGTTGCTTGACAATTCAATCGTATAGCTGTCCTTTCTGCATATTTCATTCATTACATTAGTTCCGAGACAATCTATATTAAGAACCATCTTGTAATCATAATAATCTGATGTACTGCTTCCTATAACACCGCATATCTCATATTCTTCATTCTCTAAAGTCACATACTTCTTTCCGTCCATTTCGTATGCGTCTTTATACTTATATCTTCCAACGGCAATAAGCCTTTTGCCGCTGTCACCCGGCTCGCTTCCCGGGAGCCGTCCGCTTACCATCTTATATGGAAGTTCCTCATTACTCTTAAGAATAACCTCGCATTTCGTATTAGCACTTATCTGTGCATATGAAAGTGACAGCTTTCCGCCAAGTATCATATTGCCGTCTTCCACTCCATTGCTTATATAATTAAACATATCCTGACTGTTTCCAACAGTAACATCTAACTGTATTCTGTTCTTATACATGGACTGCAGCCTGTCCGTTTCCTTTGCGTATGCCTTATTATATATTGAAAGCACACCGAACACGGCATAGAACATAACGAGCTGGCTTATTATAAAAAATGCTGATATCAGCCTGTACCTGAATACACTCCGTAATAATGCTTTTATCTTTCCCATCAGCCTTCACTCCTTCCCGAAACCATATCCGCCAGTGAAGTCCTGCCAATCATTACCGCAGGTATCACACATGATATCACAAGAAGTATCATTACTGATATTATCAGAATTACCGGCATATAATGCATATGTGCCACATATGCCCCCTCATACAGTCTTCCTGTTTCCTCTAATACCTTTTTCGGAAACAGTGTCTCAAATTCAGCCCTAAGCCGTACAATCCATGCCGCCACAGCCGCAAGAACCATGACAATTGCATTCTGCATGGCTATAAGCCATATAATATCCGCCTTGCACATACCATTTGCAAGCATAATTCCATAATGTTTTCTTCTCATAAGACAATACACAATGTTAGACGCTGCAATTGATACTGCTGCAAGAACCGTTATCATAATTGCTGCTATGAAAACAGTATCGTCCACAATGCTGGAATCTTCTTTTTCTTTATCAATCTCATCCTTATAGTTACTTATATTGACAGTTATACCCTCGTCATAACAGAACTTCTTAATCTTATCTGTCACTTCATCAAATGTGCCGGACTCACACTGAAAATAAATAGAGTGTGCATACCCGCTGCTGACACCTTCTAATTCTTTTCTCAGACTTCCCGCTATCACAATCATGGAATCATCAAGCGTGTAATTATCCCATTTACCATATGAACCTTTAAACAGTCTGTCTTCGTGTATCCAGCCTGCACCCTTTTTAAGGATACCGCCTATCTTAATCTTCCCAATATCATCGTCCACATAACAGTTAATCATATCACCGGCATGATACTGCTTTCTGTAATTATATCCTGCAAATACAATCCGCTCATCTTCTCCAAGGTTCTCTAATATCTTCTTATCCTCTTCACTGAGCATAAGATTTCCTATTGCAGCTATATCCTTATCTATTATATTTACCTGTATAGGTTCATCTTCCTCTTCAAAGAGAGTTTCACTAAGAATATATCCGCTCCGTACTACTTCCGGCAGTGTACTCATATATTCATACACCTTATCTGATATGTCCTGTTTAATATCCCTGGTTACAAAATGAACATATCCCGCATCAGCCGTATTAACACCGAATTCTTTCTCTGTCTGCCTTATCGCATATCTGCTTCCAATATATCCGGTAAACACCCTGTCTATCATAAAAAATGATACAAAACACATGCCAAATAAAAGCAGGGTCACAAACATCCTTCTTGAATATATCCTGAAAACCAGCCTTAGTTTGTTATACCATCTCATATCTTTCCCCCTGTATACTGAGCTGTCTGCCTAATTATTAATCATCTGCTCTGCATGTTCCTTCTTCCATTCTGAATATACCTTCTCATTGTTTATCTTATACCCGCCTGCCGCACATGCCTTCAGATATACCTTTTCCCCTGCATCTGAAAATTTATATTCCATTATATAATTAATGTAATCTCCCTTTTTATTAAGTTCCGCATAATCAACATAATATACACCTGTTTCTGTTATATCCTTTGAACAAAGTAAATCGCAATCTTTATAATCGTTTTTCTTAAGCGTGTCCTTATATTTTAAAAACTCTTTTGAGCCAAATGTTTTTCCAAATTTTTTCTTAAATAAAGTCTTTGGGACTCCATATACCGATATATTCATCTTAGGGATATCATCATAAAAATCTTCATACATTGCCACTGATATTGCTCCTATGTCAAGACTCACCATCGTATCTGATGTAGATTTTACATCTCCAGTTTTTTCTACTCTATATGTAAACGCATACCCTTCACTATCCGACAGATACCAGTTGGGAATTGTATCATTCGAATTATAGTAAGGTAATGCAAAATCAGGTACAATACTGGCTTCTACATATGGTGCTCCATAATCACTACTTGTCTGCTTATTATATAATGCGCCATCTGGTGTATTCCCCGCTTCAAGGTCAATCCGCCTTTCTGTCGACGATTTTATATGAAGTTCCTCCAGATAAGAAACACCTTGTTGCTTATTTTCTATATATGGGATATACAGAATAGTATCCTTATCACCATTGTTACTCTTAATTCTGTAGAATCCATTAATTATCGTATAACCATCATCTGTTGTTGTAGTTTCATACTCCTGTACAATATAATCAGGATCAATAAGTGTCTCGTCTGCTGCATTATCTTTCTTACCACAAGATGGTAGTGAGAAAATCATCATTCCTGATAATGACATCCATGCTATTTTCTTACCTATTCTGTTCATAGACTTCCCCTCCTTTCTACTGAGCTGTCTGCCTAATTATTAATCATCTGCTCCGCATGCGCCTTCTTCCATTCTGAATATACCTTCTCATTGTTTATCTTATACCCGCCTGCTGCACATGCCTTCAGATATACCTTTTCCCCTGCATCTGAAAATTTATATTCCATTATATAATTAATGTAATCTCCCTTTTTATTAAGTTCCGCATAATCAACATAATATACACCTGTTTCTGTTATATCCTTTGAACAAAGTAAATCGCAATCTTTATAATCGTTTTTCTTAAGCGTGTCCTTATATTTTAAAAACTCTTTTGAGCCAAATGTTTTTCCAAATTTTTTCTTAAATAAAGTCTTTGGGACTCCATATACCGATATATTCATCTTAGGGATATCATCATAAAAATCTTCATACATTGCCACTGATATTGCTCCAACATCAAGACACACCATCGTATCAGATGTTGATTTTCCATCTCCTGCTTTCTCTTCACTATATACAAACACATACTCTGATTGGTCAGACAGATACCAGTTAGGAATTGTGTCGTTAGGATTATAGTACGCTAATGCAAAATCAGGTACAATGCATGCCTGTTCATATGCTGCCTCGCACTTACTGCTTGTCTGCTTATCAAATGTTGCACCATCTGGTGTATTTCTTATTTCTATTTCCCTCCAGTTTCTTGTCGTTGATTCCAAATACCTTTCTTCAAGATAAGAAACCCCCGCCTGTTTATCTTCTACATATGGAATATACAGAATAAGGTCTTTATCATTGACTAATTCACTCTTAATTCTGTAAAATCCATTAATTATCGTATAACCTTCATCTGTTGTTGTAGTTTCATACTCCTGAACAATATAATCAGGGTCAATAAGTGTCTCGTCCACCGTATTATCTTTCTTACCACAAGATGGTAGTGAGAATATCATCATTCCTGATAATGACACCCATGCTATTTTCTTACCTATTCTGTTCATAGACTATCCCCCCAGTCACAATCACGAACTCATTTATTTTTCCTGATATACATATATACGAATCTGTTTTGAAAAAAGTTGAAACAACTTTTTACTTATTTCATAAATCCCCTCCATATTAAAAAAGCTATAACCAATGCAACCTGTTTTTCACAATCTCTGTTACATTAATCATAGCTTTTTTTATATTTTATCCTAGATAGATGTCACGAAATGACGAAAAAGCGGCATGAAATGCATTATTTTTCTTTACTATCACCAACAATCCTAATATCCACTCGATATTATTCTCCACTTACCGCCTTCAGTTCGAGCAAGATACCAGCCATAACCTGTTTCCTCATCATCTACATCAAAGCCGGTATTTTCCACATCTTTCTCTTTCTTTGACGTATGAAAATCACTTTTGAAATATATAACCTCAGTAAAATCATCTGTCCAGCCATCTCTTTTGGCTAATTCATTTATCCATTTCAAAACACTATCTGAATTACTGGATTTATCACCTGCATAATAGACTTTATGAAGCTCAAATCCTTTCATATGCCTAATCTTTCTTTTTATTACCTTAATAGCTTCATCCATATCTTTTTGTGTATAGATATCTGAAGTTCCATAGTCTATCTCTACTTTAGGCGTTGTTACTATCTTTGTTATTACAAAGCCTATTACTGCGGCAACACAAAGGATTGCTATTACTATTATAATTACTTTTTTCTTTTTTGATTTTTCTTTATCCATATTAACCTTATCCAAACACGCCCCACATTATTCATGCCACATTATTCTTTACTATCCCCAACAATCCTGCCATCACTGATAGTAATAATCCTATCCGTCATCTTAGCAATCCCTTCATCATGGGTTACTATAATGACAGTCTTTCCAGACTTATTAATCTCCTTAAGAAGCTCTAACACCTCATGTCCTGTCTTCTGGTCAAGCGCTCCTGTCGGTTCATCAGCAAGTATGATATCCGCATTAGTAACCAAAGCCCTTGCTATTGCAACTCTCTGCTGCTGTCCGCCTGACATCTTTCCCGGAAGCTTATTTCTTTCCGATAATATTCCAAGATGTTCCATCTGTTTTAATATAATACGCTTTCTTTCCTTACGTTTAACATTGGCTGCAAGAAGCGGAAGCTCTATATTCTCATATGCAGTATAGTAATCCATCAGTGCAAAATGCTGAAACACATACCCAATCTTTTCCTTACGCAGCTTATGAACCTGTGAACGGCTTGCTGCTGTCACCTCAGTATCATCAAGAAAATACTTTCCTGCTGTAGGGCTGTCCATGCAGCCGATAATCTTAAGAAGTGTACTCTTTCCACTTCCTGACACTCCCATAACCGAAATGAATTCTCCGTCCTCTATCTTAATGCTTACTTCATCAAGTGCCTTAGTATCATCAACCTTTTCATTATATATCTTTGTAATATTCTCTAATCTTATCATTCCATATCCTCCAAAGTAACAGCCGGATTCATCTTCATTATCCTGTATACAGGAACAATTATTGTACACACAAGAGCCGTCAGATTAATAAACAATACAGACGCTATAAGCCTTAAGTTCCAGCTTATCGTATACAGCTTTATTCCAAGGACTCCCGCTGCAAACAGATGAACCAGAACATATATAACAAGCGATGCCGCGCCAAGTATAAGAATGTCCCTTGCAATTCCTCCGATTAATCTTAACTGCCCGAAGCCATACGTCCTCTTTATTGCAAATTCCTTATTTCTTTCTATAATCCAGAATTCAGACATAAGCATACAGTTAAGAATACAGAAGATATATACGACTTTATTTATCCTGATGTTCTCTTTCTGGAGAGTTTTTTCAACTGTACTCTGTCCGTTTCCTGATACTGAGCGGCTCTCAATTGCACAGTTAATATCAGCTCCATATACATTGTTATATACCTTCTTGTATGTATCATTAAGTTCTTCCGTATTACTGTCAATTGCAATTGTGTATTCCTTCATCTCATTGACAGCTTTTCTTACATTCTCTCCAAGACATCTGTTATCGAATACAATCATATTGTCAGAATAATCAGAGCCTTCATTGCCGATTACGCCTGTAACCTCATATGTTTCATTCTCAAATGTTACATAATGCTTTCCGTTTTCTTCATACGCATACCTGTACTGTGACCTTCCTAGTGCTACGAGTCTCTTTCCATAATCCTCTTCTGAGGTTCCTGGAATCCTTCCGCTCTCCATTACATAGGGAAGTTCTTCATTTGCTGCAAGTATAATTTCAGGTGCAACAGTGGATGATTTTCTTTCCGTATAATATAAGCCTACCTTCTTCGCCCTTATATTGCCTTCTGTAACACCGTCCGTACAAGCTGACAGTATGTCCGATTTATTCAATGATACAACCGACATCTCTATACGGTTCTTGTACAGTGCTGCAAGCCTGTCCGCTTCCTTCTGGTATGCCTTGTTATATATTCCCAATGCCCCGAATATCGTAACATACATTATAAGCTGTCCTATTATGAAGAAGCAGGCTGTAAGTCTGTATCTGAATACATTCTGCATAATTCTCTTTATTATATTCATACCACGCCACCTCATTTCTTCATAAGGTCGATAAGACCTTTTCCATGCAGATACACAACAGGTACTATGCACGATATGACTGTCATAATCACAGCCTCTGCTGCAATAATAAGAGGAACATATATACAGTGTGCCATTACCATTGCTTTATTGGTTACTTCAAGTGTAGACTCCATGGTAGAAGCACTTACTATTATTTTTCCGAATGTCTCCCACTGACAGTACAGCCATACAGCAAGTGCAGATACTATAATCAGTATCAGGTTCTTAATAAGAATCATTGAATAAACAGCTTTTCTGCTGATTCCGTTAATTATGAATATCGCATAATCTCTTCTGTTAACAAGACACTCAATAATTGTAACTGCTGATATTGCAACTATTGCTATAACATACAGAAGAACAGATGCTATAAATGTCTTGTCATTAGTTATTGCATTGTCTTGATTATCCTTATCAAGCTTTTCTCCTTCATTAGTAATAGATGCCCTTATCCCTTTCTCAGCCTGATAATCCATAAGCTTACTCTTTATTACATCATTGTCTTTATAATCTGCGACATAATAGACAGGTGTTGTATATTCCAGACTTTCTCCCCAGTCATACTTAGATGTATCCTTTGTTACCACAAGTCCGCTCTCCGACAGATCCGGTTTCTCAAGCGTTATGCTCTCATTAACAAGCCACTGTGCATCGTCCTTAAGAAATCCCACAACCACACATTCCGATGACATTGTCTGGCATCTCTGTCCTATCTCATACACTCCCTTATATGAACTTCCAAGCCACACAAGGTCATATCCTTCCCACTCTGCCTGCTTCTGTTTAATATCTTCCCTGCTTACTCCTGTATTACACATGTCAGCTATATCTGAATCACTTATTACAGCATTCACATAACCCTTATCAAACTGCACATTGTTTTTTATAACCAGTCCGTATGCTGATATTTCTTTTACTGAAGCAAGTCCTTCCATCATGTCACTCTGCTCAGAATGAGAACTGTTGACAGAAAAAGTTATCTTATTAATATTATAGGGATTTATACTGTAAGCCTTCCGCTTTATTCCGGTCTCACATCTGTTCTTCATATATGTATTCCATGTCCTGTCTGTCATATAGAACGATATAACACATATCAGTATAAGCATCAGCGTTACAAATGCTCTCTTTATATACTCCCTGTATATAATAATAAATTTATTAATCAGCCTCATCTTGATAGTATCCCCCTTTTCTCACATTTTCCTGTCGTCTATTCTATGAACTTATTCTTATTGGCTTCCTTCCATGCGGCATATGCAGACTCCCCGCCTTCATCCATTACATACCCCATATTGCCAGTTATATAGAATGAATACTCACATGGAATATGCCCCATCTCAAGAACCATAAGAAACTGTTTATATCTGTTATCCTTATTAAATTCGGCATAATCAATATAATATAAATCTGTTGTCTCTATCTGTCTGGCTGCCAGCAGGTCACATTCAGAGTAATTATTATCCTTAAATGTAGCCCAGGTGTTCAGCTTTTGATTCGATGAATATCTGTCATCTTCAGAAAGATATCTGTTCCACACCTCATGTGGAATGCCATATATACTCAGCTTAATATCCGGAATAGTGTCAAAAAAGTCCTCATATATAGCAAATGATATTGCTATCACATCAACAGGTGAAACTAAACGTTTCATTATTTTATCATCATCTTTCCCCATACTGGCTGACTCATCTTCCTCGATTATTTGTGAGTCAGAAAATGCTTCATTTACTGTATAATTAAATGCATCATTTACTTGCTTTTCCAATTCTTCACTATATTCACGATATGGCATAGCAATACCAAATCCTGTCACATTCTCTATTTTCATGCCATCAGGTTTATTAATCTTTTTATAAATATTATATATATCCGCCTCCAGTGAATAAGCATCATCTACATATTGAACGCCTCTTTTTTTGTCAGCCTCTGCAATATTCGGAAGATACAATTCAAGATCTCCATACTGAATTTTCTTGTATCTGTCCTCTGAAGTACTACCTGAATCTAAGCTTCCGCTTTCTTTTTCCTTAGTCGATGCCTGTGTAATCTCTGGTTTATCAAGCAGTTTGGAACTTTCATCTGATACTACATCTTTGTTTCTGGAACATGCACTGAATGTAAACATGACTCCAAATAATGCTGCTGTTAATAATACCTTTCTCATAAGCCGCCTCCTTTTTTCTTTTAGTTTGTATGCCACCTTGTTTTCTGTATTATATAATATGTAACTTACATCTAACTTACACGGCTTATCGTATACGCATAACTACTCTATAAACTTATCCTTATTATTCTCTTTCCACTTAACATAATCTTCCGGTTTAGTTATGATATAATTCATGGCATCATTAATAACCACTGCATAATCAACTGGCATTTCATCAAATTCTGCCACTATGAATAACTGCTTATATCTGTTATCCTTGTTATACTCACTGTAATCCATATAATATACACCGCTCTTATCAATTTCCCTGCTGGCGAGTTTATCACAATCTGAATAATTATTTTCAGCCAGTGCTGACATCATATCTGTAAAATCATTATAAGAATAAATATCGTCTTCCGGCAGATATTTATTCCATGTTGAAGAACTTATTCCATATACATTTACTGTAAGATTAGGTATCGTTTCATAAAAGCTCTCATATAAAGCAAATGACACTGCCTGTACATCTACATTATTATTTATCTGATACTTAGCCTTTTGAGCTCTGTTATATGCTCCCCCTTCTGTAGTTCTTGTATATGCCTCTGATACTCTTTTCTTAATAAGCTCATTCTTTGTATCTATCATTTCATTTCTTTTATTTATCATTTCATCGGTTATAACAGCAAAATCTGGTAATGCTCCTGCACAACAACTTAATTGCATATTACCTTCTACTGAAGAAGTACCATCTGGACGGTTTATTGATTTATATACATCCATATTTTCCGCATAATACGCATCATACAGGTACTGCACACCTCGTATCTTGTCACTTTCTTTTATTATAGGAAAATAAATCTCATCCTCTCCATACTGGATTTTCTCATATTTCCCAGTCTCATCTGTTCCTGAATTACCATTAACACTTTCACTTTCCTTAGTTGATGCCTGTGTAACCTCTGGTTTAGCAAGCAAATCAGAACTTTCATCTGATACAACATCTTTTTTCCCCGAACATGCACTTACTGTGAACATAAATATCAATGCTACTATTACTAATATTATTTTCTTCATAACAACCTCCTCCCCCTAAATTAGGGCATAATATCATAATAATTAATAATATTATGCCCTATTGCGTTTTAATAACTTAATGAACCACTTGCATATCCCAGCCCGTTTCTTATCATCTTGTGAATACTCTTATAACCATCAGCATATTCCCAACTACGAATTATTCTTGTATTTCCAACTGATGGTCCATCTCTTGTTACATCTTCTTCGCCATCATCAAGTGTTGTTATTAGCATAGTAAGAGACGATTCTCCATCCCCAGGAATAGTTCCTGTACTAGCTCTTTTAAACGGGCTTTGAGTCTCTCCATCTAAATAAATTTTTCCATTACCCATTTCAAAAGCTCCTGGTTTTGCAAATGCTGTTACAGATGTTAACATAACTAATGCACTAACTGCTGCTACTGTTTTAATCAGTCTACCTTCTGTCTCTTATACACATCTCCGAGCCCACGAGACGGAGCTACATC
>ERZ1027232.75-NODE-75-length-56917-cov-13.731350_pt1 | contig 56917 bp, 49 predicted proteins | sample MGYA00519478_ERZ1027232 | MGnify/ENA primary metagenome ERZ1027232 (study PRJEB26926, sample SAMN06164468) | human gut metagenome | biome: ENVO:00009003; feature: ENVO:2100002; material: ENVO:00002003 | host: Homo sapiens | place: USA | collected 2012 ...
CAGGCATTCCACCTGCTAGACTACTCGCCCTTGTCTGGGCGCACAATTCCGATTTGGTTCAATTCACTTTTATCATATAAAAAAGCCTCCCTTTCAAATATTATTATATCCAAAAGGGAGAGCTTTTTCCATTTATATTTTACTATTTTTCCACCTGCGCTGCCGTCTTGCCGGTGTACTGCACAGCAATGCGGTTCTCGGGATGGGCGTCTGTCAGGTACAGCACACACAGGAAGATCCATTCTAAAGGTTTCATGATAAAATACACCAGATCCGCCGTGTATTTACTGTGGATCAGTCTCGCCACAGGGAACCCGTAAGTGTCATAAAAATGACGCAGCGCCCGGTGGAAGCCGGGAGTCCGTTCTTCCAACACCTGTTCAAAAGCATTGGCGATGCACAACTGACGGTTCACGATCACTTCATGCCCATGCCGCCTCCCCAGGCGGATAGGCTTTACGACCTTTTCATGACCGCCGGCAGCTACCGTGCAGAGATAATGTTCATCATACATGACATTCTGCGGTGCCTGCCTGAGAGACAGGTTCCAGTCGCTGGTCTCCGTGAATGCTTTAATCACAGAATCCGGTGCCTGCCCAAACAGCATGAGGATTGCGATCAGGATCCCCAACAGCGGGAACATCAATACCAGTCCCAGCACCGGCCACCATGCAGCCTTCCGCAATATGCTGTCACACCAACGCAGCATGGGATTCTGATAAATCTTCCCCGTCCCAAAGTGTTCCGCCTCCGCATTCTGCATCAGTGCATTCCACTCCCGTATTTTCTTCAGAAGCAGTCGCACCACTAACAGCACACAGCACAGTGGAAATAATAGCAAATATCCATCCAGCAAAATCGTCGGCTTGAATATCTGTACTGTGAACAGGAGCAGCTCCAGCAGTCCCAGGTACATCGCGGAAATCGACAGGACTGTCACAAGGGGTGGCAGCTTCCGAAGCGGAATGCTCTGCAGAATCTCATACCCTATAAATGCCAGCAGCAGGAGTACTATAAAAATAGCCATGGAACCACTGTAAATCGGTGTATGTTTATTGGAATTGCTTAACTGCGTCTGCCAGTCAGCAGATGTCACATCCATAATCAACCCTAAATAACAAATTTCATAAAATCCACCCAGCCAAAATACGTGCTGGTCAAACAGCCAGTCTCCCTTCACCGGATGCCCTCGTTCCTCACAGATCAGGCAGATTACTTCACTGATCGTCAGCACCACAGGAAATACCAGTACCGCTCCCATTAAAATTGCCCAAGTAAACATTTCTGTAAAAGCCTTAATGATCTCCCATACATAATCTCTTTGCTCATAATGAATAACAGAGGCTATGATCGTAAAAAGCGCATAGCCCAGTCCGATAAATATAGAAATCAGCCATGCAAGCAACACCGGATGCTTTTTATAAAACTTTATTTTTTCCGTATTCATTTCTTTATTTTCCATCGATTCTCGCCTCTATCTGTTTCCGCATCATATATCTGGAAATATTAAATGTCCGCAGAGATGTCTGCTCCAGGCGCTTCTTATTATGGTTCAGATAATAATAGCCGAATCCTTTCGGCTGATAACTCCCCCACCACTGAGCCTGCGTATCTTCGCTCATAATATCCGTAGGGTTCTCCAGTTCATAGGCGCCAAAATCATACCCCAGGCTCTCCATATAAGGAATAATGGCCGGTGCCGCATCCGCACTGAGATCACTCAGATAAGAGTAGTCATTATATTCCGCTCCCCGGAAAAACGGTCCGGCGAAAAAATCGTCTCCGTAATCCTGTGCCACAGATTCTTCCCAGCCCGTACCGTCCGCGCCGGGTGCATTGGCAATATTTACTCTGGCTATAATATAGTCAGGATGGCTGAAGGACAATGCCAGATACAGCACGGTCACCATCACGACACCATAGCGGAACAGAGGGAAGCTTTCCCGGTAAATGTTGATCAGTACTCCGATAAACATGACGAATAGTACCGCCAGCATCCACAGGACAAATATCCGCAGGAAAGTCAGATAATAATACCGGATGTAAATGATCATACGCATTACGCTGGATGCGATCATGATAAAAGTACATAATGACATAATCGTCATAATTACTTTCAGTACCTTACTTTCCCTAAAAAAGCTGAGGCACACCAGTACCAGGATCAGATTCAGAATGCTGACAGCCAGCAGCTGGAAGAAGCCCTCTCTTGCGTACTGTGCATAGGTATAGCCCTCCGGCAGCTGCATTTTCCCCAAGAACAATCCGAAGATCTGAATACCGGAAAACAGCAGATACAATAGTGACAGCAGTGACATAATCGTAATTGCCAGTACCGGCTCACCCTTTCTGCGATCCTTCACTTCTTCCGGGATGCTTCTCTTACACAGATAAGAAGTCAGTGCATAGGAAGTAAAGAACAGAAATGTTACCCTGATGACTGCGTTGAATATATTGCCCGGGCGGATCCAGTTCATGAAATCCGTTGTCATCTTACGGAATACCGCATCGGCAGAGCTTAACAGTCCGGCAGCGATCAGCACAATCGGCAATGCGATCACTACTCCCAGCAGCCCATACCATACCTTCTTATTTACTTTTCCCTTTTCACGAAAATAGGCTTTGCCATCGGAGAAGGGCTTGCCCAGTTCGCCGAAGCTCATAACCACCAATTGGCAGATACTCCCCACATATTTCCCAAGCTTCCACCTTGTGGTATCAAAATATTGATTCAGCAGCAGACACATTACCAGCAAAAAGACCGCCAGCTTATTCAGGCTGATGATTGCCCATCCGTCCGTGCAGAAGGTGGATATCCCCAGCAGCAGAATGCTGATCATGTAAAAGGTGCTTCCTTTTTTCAAGGTAATCTCCAGTTTTGACAGCGAGAAGACAAAATACAGTAAAGTGCCTGCGAGAAAAAAAGGGAAGGTGATTCCCGATCCGTTATGAAACATGCAAAACGCATAGAACACGGCATAGAGAAACGTCACCGGTCCAAAGAAATTAAAATGTTCCTTCATGCGCTTTGTCTCCGCAGTCTCTGTCTTTTCTACCACCCGGACTACATTCTGCCCGGATATCTGTCCCTGATTTGCTGAAGTTGTTTCCTGTACTACTGTATTTTCCTGCATTGTGATCTCCCCCTTTCAGGATTTAATTGTTTTTCTCTTCTTTTGAATCTTCCACATATTCCAGAATGTCTCCGGGCTGACAATGCAGCACCTCGCAGATGGATTCCAGCGTAGAGAAACGTATGGCTTTTGCTTTATTATTTTTCAGGATGGACAGATTGGCCTGGGTCAGATCCACCTGATTCGCCAGTTCCGTCAGGCTGATCTTCCGCTTTGCCATCATTACATCCAGATTTACAATGATTCCCATAATAGATGCCTTTCTAATTTTGAATCTCCGTTCAGCCGGCGTCATTTACATAGTCGCGTATCACACGCTCTATCACTTCGTGACTGAATTTTTAGATTGTTAAGTCGTTTTCTTCCTTGTAGCGCACCGCTTCTTCAAATACCATGGCCAGCACTTTGCTGAACATGCCTGCAATGATAAATACCAAAATGATCACCAGCATGGCAATGGTCAGGTACACCACACATCTTACAGCGCTCATGGCCGCGATGAAAAAGCTTAAGTCTCCCATTCTCCTAAGGCTCGCCACATTTTCCGGTACAAAGCAGTTCTCCGCAAGCACCGTGCCAAACATCTTGCGCAGTTCATTGATCAACAATAACGCCAGCACGCCCAGAATGGCGAATATGATCACTGCCGGAAGGTAATTCTCCTCCACTGCCTCCAGATACTTTCCTATGTATTTGAGACTGAGCGGCAGACTTATCGTCACCAGAATTCCCGCATAGAACATGAAATCCAGCAGGTACTTTGTACCCTTCGCCAAAGATAACTTTTTCTCCCGCAGCTCCTTTTCCGACAACTCTCTCTTCTCCATAATGAATACCTCTTTCCTTCTTGGTAGCCTTAACATATCACTCTATGATACGAATGTCAATATAATTTTATTGATATTCGATAAATTTATATTGAATCTCATATATCACAGAGCAGATATAGGGTAAATAGGGAATTATTAACATAAATGAAAATAATTGATATAGACATTCTCAGTGCTTTTTTTTACAATGAAAGCAGTAAAAAAGAAAAGGAGGATTTTTATGGAATCCGTTTTACTATCCGCACGCTGTACTGCCAACACCGCAACTGTGTTCTGGAATAAGCCGGAAAATGCCAATGCCGACACAGTATATGAAGTTTCTCTCGATGGTGGACATTCTGTTCACACAAATCGGACACATTATACATTCACAGAATTGATACCCAATACTGAATATTGTGTTACTGTCTACAATATCGGCAGTATCCGCATCTGTACCTCACCTGCACGGCACCGCATCTATGTAACGGAAGAACCCTACAATGCCGTGGGTGATGGAAAAACGCTGAATACTGCCGCACTCCAACAGGCTTTTACAGACTGCGGGCCAAATGACGAAGTATACTTTCCCGCCGGAATCTATCTGACCGGAGCTCTTGATCTACATAGTTGTATGGCCGTGTATCTGGAGAAAGATGCTGTTTTACAGGGAAGTTCTGACCCCACAGATTATCTGCCTCGTATCTGGAGCCGTTTTGAAGGCACGGAGCAGGAATGTTACCGCAGTCTTTTAAACGCCGGACAGCTTGATCATACCGCAGGTGCAAATTGCGAAAACATCCTGCTTTATGGGAAAGGAACCATTAGTGGCGGTGGGCATGTTCTGGCTGAGCGCATGATCGATATCGAACGGGAGAATCTCAGGGAATATCTTGCCCAAAATGCTGCACTGGTTGCCACCTGTGAGAATGACCGTACCATTCCGGGACGTGTCCGCGGACGACTTATTAATTTAAGCAACTGCTCCCGTATTCGTATTACAGGGCTGACTTTACAAAACGGCGCAGCATGGAATGTCCATATGATCTACTGTGATGACATTGTGACTGACCACTGCACGCTACGCTCTGGCGGTATTTGGAACGGCGATGGCTGGGACCCGGATTCTTCCACAAACTGCACGTTATTTGCAACGGAATTTGAAACCGAAGATGACTCCGTTGCCATCAAATCCGGTAAGAATCCCGAAGGTAATGCCATTAATCGTCCTACAAAACATATCCGCGTATTTGACTGTCACAGCAACGGCGGTCATGGTATCTGTATTGGCAGTGAAATGTCCGGCGGTGTCGCGGATGTGCAAATTTGGGATTGCGATATAGCTGCCTCTTCCAATGGCATTGAAATCAAAGGAACCCCTAAGCGTGGTGGATATGTGCGCAATGTCGCTGTACGCGACTGTACCTTCCCCCGCCTGCTCATTCATTCTGTTCCATACAATGATGATGGCATTCCTGCTCCAGAGCCGCCTTATTTTGAAGATTTCCACTTTGAACGGCTGCATCTGACCGGACAAAAACAGGAGCACGGCACAGTGGAATCCATTGCCCCCATTGAAATTGATGGTTTTACTGCACCTGGGCATAAAATCAAAAATGTACTATTGTCAGACTGTGTACTGCCGCCAAATGCGAAGCTTCTGCTTTCGAGATATGATGCTCTGACAATTTCCAATTTGCACACGGAAGAGGCTCAAGCTACATCCCGATACTCCGCAACATTATGATTATATTACAATGGAGAATATAACCGGCAGCATCGAAAGCTTTCTCAACATAAAACCCTGGACACAGTTTTGGCATAGACTCTGAACCAAGCCAGTATAAGCTGATGAATTTTTACATTCTACAATTTAAATATTTACCATTTTTACAAAGCGGGTGATTGTCAATGAATATGAGTAAAATCGATATGACACAAGGTTCTATTTTAGGCCGCGCAGCACAGTTTGCATTGCCGATCTGCATCGGAAATATCTTACAACAGTTATACGGAACCGTTGATACTTTGGTCATCGGTAATTTCTGTGATGCATCCGCTTTGGCCGCTGTAGCCACAAGTTCCCAGCCACTGGAGATTCTTTTGTGTATCTTTCTTGGCATTGGTTCCGGAATATCCATCCTGATTTCACAAGCGGCAGGTGCCTCCGATGCCGATCGACTGCGTAAGCTTGCACAAACCGCAGTGTTTTTTCTGTACGCTGCCAGTCTGCCGCTTACGTTGTTAGGCGTAGCTGCCGGACCGTTCCTTCTCAGGCTGATGCAGGTGCCTGCCGATGCCATGCCCTATGCCATTGTGTATTTGCGTATCACAACGTTAGGCATTCTCGGCAATATGGGATATAACTTTAACGCAGGCATTTTACGGGGTCTGGGAAACAGTACTTCCTCGCTGTTATTTCTTGGCATTTCCTGCGTTACCAATATTGTTCTGGACCTTGTACTGACTGCTGGTTTGGGAATGGGCGTCACCGGTGTTGCCATCGCAACTGCTGCCTCACTGTTTCTGTCCTGGATGTTCAGCATTTTCTACATCCGTCATACTTATCCTGCCATGAATTTTCCTGTTTTTGCGCATGGTTTTGACCTTCCTATTCTTCATGAAATGTTAAAGATCGGCTTGCCGCTCGGACTGAATACCGCACTTTATTCTGTCGGTCATGTGCTGCTTCAGGCTCTTTATAACACACTGGGCTCCACCTTCGTAGCCGGATGCTCCGTTGCCGGTAAAGTCAGCGGCATTGCTAATATTGCCATTACTTCATATTCTTCTGCGGCTACTGTGTTTGCCGGGCAGAACCTTGGTGCCCGGAACTACCGTCGTTTATGCCGTGGGGCATGGCAGATACCGCTCTGTTCCGGCATCGTCACCCTTGCAGGAGGATTACTTGTGACTGCTTTTTGCCATCCTCTGCTGATGTTGTTCAGCCGTGATCCTGCCGTATTGGCTTTTGCACAGCGATATACTTATCTTGTTCTGCCATTCACCTGGGCCTACGCCGTGTTCAATGGCATTATGTGCTTTATCAATGGTATCGGAGAGATTCGCTATCCCACCATCGTAAATATTCTGCTATTATGGGTTGTCCGAATCCCTGCCGCTTATCTCATCATGTATGCCGGCTATGGCGAATATGCCATGGTCAGTGTTTCCGCCAGCTTTATTACCGGCATGATTGCCATGCTCTTCTACTTTAAATCCAGGCGCTGGGGCGCTATTTGCGCCCTTGCAAAAAAACAGGAATACCCACCATTAATTACTGACTTGCCAGATTCATAAAAATTTACATACTTCTTAAAAATAATCACATGGATTTTCCTTTTGTCCTGCCCTATAATAAGCGCAATTACAGGCCACAGGGCAAAAGGAGGACTACCATGTTATATCCAATCATGAACCGTTCCCGCAGCTTGATCGATCTGGGAGGAGTATGGCAATTTCAATTAGGAGATGAGACAGAGCCGGAGGATCTCTGGAGCGGACCGCAGGAAATGGACCTGATTGCCGTGCCGGCTTCTTATAATGACCAGAAGGATGATCCGGCTTATCGGAATCATTACGGTTGGGCTTATTACGAGCGAACCGTGGTGCTCCCGGCTCTTTTGTGCGGGAACAACGGGCAGCGCCAGGTATTGCGTTTTGACGCCGTAACTCATGTTGCAAAAGTTTATATCAATGGGAAACTGATTATGACACATAAGGGTGGTTTTCTCCCCTTTGAAGTTGAGATCACGGATCTGGTTCCGGAGGATGGCCACCTTACCATCGGTGTCGCTGTGGACAACCGGATCAGCCACAGCACTCTGCCCATCGGCAACGAAGGTAATATTGCCTTCTTCGGCTCGGACAATCCCGGCATTCCCAGTGTGGAAGCCGCAAAAATATGGAGAAAGAAACAGAATCTGCCGAATTTTGATTTCTTTAATTTTGCAGGTATCAACCGTCCGGTACGCATCTACAGCACTCCGGCCTCCTACATCAGAGACATTACTCTGGTCCCGTCTATCGAAGGTGACACCGGCGTCTTAAATTACGAAATTCTCACGGATGGGATAGATAGTGACGCTCCTGTCACTTTAAAAATCATAGACGCAGAAAGCAACTGCAAAGCAGAAGCCACCGGCCGAAAGGGAGAGCTTCGGATCCCGCAGGTCCATCTCTGGCAGCCTTATCCCGGCACTCCTTACCTGTACAAGGCGGAAGTTCATTACGGAGAGGACTGCTATACGGAAGAATTCGGTTTCCGTACCGTAGAGGTGAAGGGAACGCAGTTTCTGATCAACGGGGAGCCTTTTTATTTCAAGGGCTTCAGCAAGCATGAGGATTCCTTTTTCCGCGGAAGAGGACTGGATCTCTGCCTCGATGTAAAGGATATTAATCTTCTACACTGGATCCATGCCAACTCCTTCCGCACCAGCCATTACCCTTACGCGGAGGAGATCTACCGGCTCTGTGACCGTGAGGGTATCGTTATTATTGACGAGACGCCCGCCGTGGGCATCGGTGCCGGAGAGAGCTGTGATCCTTATAAGACATTTCCCATAAGAGAGCATCACGAGCAGGTCCTGCGGGATCTGATCGCGCGAGACAAAAATCATCCCTGCATCGTCATGTGGTCCATGGGAAACGAACCGGATACCGAGCATTTCCCGGAATCCGCCTACGATTACTGGCATTCTCTCTATGAATTTACCCACCGGCTGGATCCTCAGAACCGCCCCGTGACCTTTGTCTGCTGCCAGAATAATTACGAGAAGGACATCGTGACCCGGACCATGGATGTGGTCTGCTTGAACCGATATTACGGATGGTACAATCTGTCCGGTGATCTGGAAGCTGCCTCCTATGCATGGAATATGGAGCTGGATTTCTGGGAAAAAATCGACAAACCTGTGATGATGACGGAATACGGCGCCGATACTCTCGCCGGGCTCCATAACTGTGCGCCGGAAATGTGGAGTGAAGAATTTCAGGTAGAACTTTATAAAATGTACAGCAAGGCCTTCGACGGAAGAGACTTTTTTATCGGGGAACAGGCATGGAACTTCGCCGATTATGCCACCCTGCAGGGCTGTATGCGCGCAGACGGCAACCGGAAAGGCATCTTTACCCGAGACCGCCGTCCAAAACTGATTGCCCATTACTTCCGGGACAGATGGAAGCATATTCCGAATTTCCATTACAAGAACAAGAATAATTCATAAGATGAGCCACTTAAAAACAGCAGCGATACCTAACATATCGCTGCTGTTTCTGGATTTATTCTACGGTGATGGTGTACTCCCTGCGGAATACCCCGCCCGCCTGCAGAGTATTGCCATACTCCCGCTGTTCCAGGCTGCCGTCGAAGGTCGTCCGGTCGCATCTGCCGTACCAGGGCTCGATGCAGATAAACGGTGCTCCCTTGCCTGCGGGAGACCACAGCCCGAATAACGGAGCGTCAAAGCTTACGGTAAGGTAAGGCTTTTTGTCCGGAGTACACAGGCTCACTGCGGAAGCCTGGTGGTTCTCCACAATCAGGGCATCCCGGTCAAACAGGTGCTTTGTGATCTGTGCGTAACCATCCTCTGCCACCGGCAGAACATCCTCTTCCTGTCCTAGCAGTCCCTGTCCATCATCTGCGATGAGACCATACGTCAGATCCTTGTCCGTATCAAACTTGAAATAATACTCCGACTGCTTTCCTTTTTCATCCACAGGACACATAAATGCCGGGTGTCCTCCGATAGAAAAATACAAGACTTTTTCGTCCGGGTTTTCTACCTGCCAGATAACTTTCAGGTCTTTTCCTTCTAATTCATATCCAATTTTCAGGATAAACTCCAGCGGGTATTTCGCTTTTGTTTCTTCATTAGAATGCAGGGAAAACCATGCTTCCGTAGCCGTCTGTACGTCCACGGCAAATTCCATGTCTCTGGCAAAACCATGCTGCCCCATGGGATAGGCTTTTCCTTCGTAGTGATATTCCTTATTTTTCAGACTGCCCACAAAGGGGAACAGTACCGGTGCACTTCTCTTCCAGAATTTCGCATCCGCATTCCACAGATACTCAGTATCTGTCTCTTTCCCCCGAATACTTGCAAGTTCTGCGCCAAAGCTGTTGATCGTTACCTTTAAAGCTTCATTTTCCAATACTACCTGCATATTACATACCTTCCTCTCTTTTTCCCACATTATACCTCATAACAGTTCATCCGTGAACCTATTCGGGCGCAAAAATCATGCTCTATACTATCTGTTATCCTTTAACCCGGCCGTTTTCAGCCAGTGGCCGGACAAATATCTACTCACGAAGCAGATCACGCGGAAGATCCAGTCCAGTACCATGGCGATCCAGACACCAATGGCTCCGTAGCCCATGTTCACACCGATGATATAACTGAAACCGATGCGGAACATGAACATAGAGAATATGGACAGCACCATAGTAAAACGCACGTCATTGCAGGCACGAAGCATGTTCGGCAGTACAAAAGATGCTGGCCACAAAAACATTGCCATGCCATTGTGGATCATGACCAGAATGTAGGACAACTGCGTGGTCTCCGTGCTTAATCCGTAGCATTTCAGGATCCAGGGTAGACACAGCAGAATGATACTGTTTACCACAAACGTACAAACATACGTGATCTTCAATAATTTTTTCGTATAGTGCCGTACCTGTCCGGAATCACCGGCACCGACGCAGCGCCCGATCACCGTGATCATGGCCAGATTCATGGCCTGACCCACGATACAGCCCATACTGTCCAGACTGTTCGCCACACCGTTGGCAGCGATCTGCACGGTTCCGAAGCCAGCGATAATGCTCACCACGATAACGCGTCCCAGCTGGAAAATACCGTTTTCAATCCCGCTGGGGATACCTATGTAAAAAATCTTATGGATCACCGGCCAGTCGATGTGGAATCTTTCTTTTAATAAATGCACTTCGTTGGACGGGTTTTTCAGCAAATGATATAGAATGAATCCTGCCACTGCACGGGAGATCAGGGAAGGAATCGCCACACCTGCCACGCCCAGTCCCAGCACATAGACACCAAGGGCGTTTCCCCCGATGTTGATGATATTTTCCACCACGGAGACCTTCAATGTGATCTTGGAATTTCCCATGGAGCGGAACAGCGCTGCACAGGAATTGTACAGGGCAAGGAATGGGAAGGACAGTGCAGAGATCATCATATAGATCACAGCATTATGAAATACGTCCGCTTCAATTTTACCGAAAAACAGGGAAATGATGCCATTACAGAACACCATGACCAAAATCGAAATACCGATGGTAATGCATACGGAGGACACGATCAACTGTTTTGCAGATTTGCAGGCGTCCTCTTTTTTCCCGGCTCCGAGGAACTGGGAAGTCACCACCGCGCCACCGGTAGCCAATGCCGCCAACACACTGATGATCAGGTTATTGAACATGTCGATCAGGGATACGCCGGAGACCGCCGCCTCGCCCGCCGAAGAGATCATGACGGTATCCGCCATGCCCACAGTGATTGCCAGTGCCTGTTCAAATAAGAGCGGAACGATCAGTTTTTTCAGATCATCTTTTGAAAATAGTTTTGTTTTGCTTGCTTCCATTTCTTTTTACCCGGTTATTTATCCATGCGATACAATTTCAGGGAATTGTCCCATGCCGCCTTGCGCACTTCTTCCTCTGTGATCTCCTTGATCTGTGCCATGGCAGCGATCACATAGGGAATATTCAGGGAACTGTTGCGTTTGCCGCGGTTCGGTTCCGGTGCCAGATACGGGCAATCCGTCTCCAATACAATGCGATCCATGGGAATGTACTCTACCGCTTCCTTCAGCTTCTTTGCATTTTTAAAAGTCAGCACGCCGCCGATTCCGAAGTAGAATCCCATATCCAGGAAAATCTTCGCCGTCTCCTTCGTATAGGAATAACAGTGAATTACACCGCCGATCTCCTCCGCGCGCGCCTCCGTCATGAGATCCACAGTATCCTTCGCCGCATCCCGGGAATGAATGATAACGGGCTTTCGGATCTCTCGCGCCAGATCCAGCTGCCGCAGGAACCACTTCTTCTGTGTCTCGTGATCCGGCTCCGGCCAGTAATAATCCAGTCCGATCTCTCCCACCGCCAGGCATTTCTTTTTCCGGCACTGTTCCTTCAGCCAGGAATAAGATTCCTCATCCAGTTCCGCGGTCTCGCTGGGATGCACACCGATGGCTCCGTAGATATAATCATATCGTTCCATCAGCTCCAGTACTTTCCTGCAGGAAGCAAGGCTCGCACCTACATCCACCACCCGGGCAATCCCCTGCTCCGGCAGCGCCGCCAGAAGCTGTTCTCTGTCTTCATTAAATGCGTCATCGTCATAATGCGCATGGGTATCAAATATCGCAGTCATGTGAAATCTCCTTAATCAGGGTATCTATGCAAAAAAAGAACCGTCCCCGGAGCTCCTATGTCTCCAAAAACGATTCTCTCGAGTGCACCGCCAGGAGCTCGAACCCCAGACACCCTGATAAAGAGAAATGGTATCTAAGGGGTATTTTAAGTCGTTTTTTGACGGTTTACGCTACGAGAACCGTGTGATATAATAGGCATGCTGTTGACTCTTTCCAGCAGGAAGGAGGTGGCGCTTTGGATATTATTATTACTTTCTTTCTCTCCGTTATAGCAAGTGTAGTTGCCTACTACATATGCAAATGGCTGGACGGAGAAGCTTAGCAACAGTCAGCCTAGCAACAAAAAGCCCCGGGATCGCACCCCGGGGTTTTCTGCGCCTTGGAACAATTATTACTTTCTTATCTAAGTTCAATATAGCACGGGTTCCAGGCTTTGTAAAGTAGTTTGTCAGACAATTATTTTTCTATTTCTTTCCAAGATGATTCTACAAAATCCTCATACCGCAGATCTTTGTCTGCAGGATCTTTTGTGTCCAGTGGTCGCATATTCCAGTTATTTTTGATAACCGGCTTTCCTGTCCCTCTCTTCTTGCTCCGTTTTCTGGTGCTGGCGGTCGTTGATTGGGACTGATCTGTCCGGATCTTAAATACCAGGTACCCGAACATGACAATTAAAATTGAAAACATCATTGCTATTGCATCATTCATAGTATTCCCCTCACTCATCAATTTCAAATATCGTGAATACTTCATATACAGAACTATTAACAATTTTTCTGTAGTGTCCTTCATCCATGTCGTTTCCCATTTCCAACCAGACTGTGGAAGGGGTGACATTTTGGTAGAACTCTTTAACTTTATACTCTCTGTTGTGGCAAGTGTAGTCGGCTACTACATATGCAAATGGCTGGACGGTGATGAATAGCAACAGTCAGCCTGGCAACAAAAAGCCCCGGGGTAGCATCCCAGGGTTTTCTGCGTCTTGAAGTTAGACATTAGTCTCTCTTTGGCTAATTTCAATATAACATGTGTTCCCAGCTTTGTAAAGTAGTTTGTCCAGCAAAATTAAAACCAAAAAAAGAACCGTCCCCGGAGCTCCTATGTCTCCAAAAACGATTCTCTCGAGTGCACCGCCAGGGGCTCGAACCCTGGACACCCTGATTAAGAGTCAGGTGCTCTACCAACTGAGCTAGCGGTGCATTTTCTTTGTCGTTGTTGTGTCTCCCGCAACGACAAGACATATGTTATCACATGATTTTAAATAATGCAAGTACTTTTTCAAAAAAAATTAAATATTTTTTTCGATTTTTTTATATAATAGGTGAAATTAGTGATTTTTGCGGGCTTCCTGACACTTTTTGCAATAGCCATAAAGCTCTAATTTGTGTCCGGTAACGGTAAAATCTCCGGTATCCTGTTCCAGATGTACGTGTGCAAAGGGGCAGCTGGGCAGCGGAATCCGCTTATGACATTCCAGGCAGACCGCATAATGGGTATGTTCCCCACGGTTCAATTCGTATACTACGGTACCGTCTCCCATGAACGTAGTCTTCTCTACCATTCCGTGTTCTTCAAATGTTGCCAGGATCCGGTAGATTGTGGATACAGCATAATCGCTGCCTTCGTGTTCTTTCTCAATACGATTGTAAATCTGCACGGCGCTGAGGGGTTCGGTCGCTTCCTCCAGTACCTGATACACGCATTTTCTCTGTTTGGTCCATTTCAATCCCTTAGGGTAGGAAATATCATTGTGTTCACATTTATGTTCTTCCATAGATATCTGTCCTTTAATATCGCGATCCTGGGCATCCGCAGTGCTGCTCAGCTCGGTAACGCCCTGCGTTCCCTCACTGGACGGGCGTTGCTCTATCAAAATTGGATCTGTCTCTTATGCCTGCAAGCAGTCAAAGAGTCAGCTCTCAATTTTGTCACTGCTTGTGCCTACAGCCAGTTTATCACAATTCCTGCTAAAACGCCAATCACATATAAAATTCCCACGATTTTCAGATTTTCCTTTTTATCCGGATTCGCGCGGAACAACACCAGCAGTCCTACTCCCGCGCCCACCAGCAATCCGGACATCATGGCTCCAAGGCTGATCACACCACTGATATACAATTGCGTTATGGTCACAGATGCTGCACAGTTGGGAATCAGTCCCACCACTCCTGCCAGCACAGGTCCCAGTACGGGACGATTCAGGATCAGGCCGGCCAGAACATCCTCTCCCACAAAATGCAGTGCTGTGTTCAGAACAAATCCAATGACTATAATGAAAAAGGTAATGTGAAGCGTATGCTTTACCGCAGATAGAAAAATGCCATCCTTTTCACAATGGCAGTTCTCATGCTCACAGATTTCATGAATGTGCTCTTCCTCTTCATGATCATTTTCCTCATGCCCGTGAACATGGTCATGAGGATGCATCTTCCTCTCCCGGACCAACAGATCGATCACAAATCCGGCTACGGCACCAATGGCTGCTTTCGCTCCCAGCACACCCAGTACAAAGCGGATATCCATTTTCTCCGAAATCAGGATCGGCAGCATCTCATCAGAAGTGGACAGATAAATGGCTATCAGTGTTCCCAAGGTGATCACCCTGCCTGCATATAAGTTGGATGCCGCTGCTGAGAATCCACACTGAGGCAGCACACCTGCCACGCCACCGATCAATGGTCCCATTTTACCTGCTTTTCGCACCATATGTGTGGTCTTCTCGCCAGCCTTATGCTCCAGATATTCCATAGCCAGATAGGTCAGGAACAAAAATGGTACCAGCTTTATACTATCTATTAAAGTATCTAAAATAACTTCCGACATGACTCTTACCTTTCCATACTTTCTTTATCAAATGAATACTTAATCATATATTTGTTCTAAATGCAAATGAGTTGCATTTGCATTTAGAACTATAACACATTTTTTCATATTGTCAATATTTTAATTATAAAAAATGCGCTATGCTATGATAAGCTACGAAAAGCAAGAGAATGCCCATCCGGGCAAAAGCCAGCCGGTATACCGTCTTATTATTGCACTTCGATCAATCTTCGATCAATCCTTTTTTCTTCCATGCTCCGCTCCGCCAGCGCATCATCATGCCGACCGCACGGCAGCATTCATCTGCTGTCAGACCGATATAAGCACCCACTACTGCCAGATGCAGCTGTATCCCCAACAGATACGTTCCTCCCGCTGCACACAAAAACATGAAAACAGCTCCGAGGATCACCGGAAATACAGCATCTCCACTGGTTTTCAGAGCATTCCCGTATACCAGATTTGTGACTCGTCCGGCTTCCAGGGCAATATCAATAAACATCAGCTTCTGCACTAGTTCTACCATACTCTTATCCTGCGTGAAAAAAGAGATCAGGACCGGGGCACTGACTGCAAACAGAAATTCTGTTCCCATCGCCAGTACCGCTCCGATCGCCGCAGATTTTTTAGTCTGCTTATCACATATTTCATATTTTCCCGCACCCATGTACCATCCGGTCATAATGGCATTCGCCTGGGCAAGTGCACTTCCCACACAGAAGGATAAATTCGTGATCTGTGCTGTATAGGAGCGGGCAGCCACATTGATTCCTTCTGTATCCATCTGGTTCAGAAAACGGATCACCAGTGTCATCGCTATATTATAAATAATATTCTCCAAAGCGGAAGGTAATCCGATCCGGATGATCTTCCGCAAAATCTCTCCGGAATTTACTCTCTCCGAATATTTTTTTGCAGGGATCAGCCGCCGTACAAAGATCACTATCAATATCAGATTCACTACTTTGGAGATCACTGTTGCGGATGCGACCCCCTGCACACCGAGGTGGAAACGAAACAGAAACACGGCATTTAATATAAAATTCAAAATATTACCTGTCACAGTTGCGATCAGAGGCTGTTTCGTATATCCAAACGCACGCAGATATCCTGCCAGTATGGGAATCATTGCGTTCAGTATACTTCCGCCTCCTACGATCCGCAGATATTGTACAGCAGGCTCCTTCAATGCCGGTGCAATACCTACCACATACAGAATCCCATCGGAACAGAAAAACAAAAACACAGACATCACAACACCCAGGATCCCATTAAACCATAATCCCAGAGTCTTCGCCTGACAGGCGATCCCCGGTCTGCCCGCACCGATATTCTGTGTCATCACAGCCAGCATTCCCATAGAAACTACCGAATACATAATAATAAATACACCAATATAAGTATTTGCTGTTCCGACTGCTCCGACTGCCTGATCTCCCACAGAAGAAAGCATTAAAGTATCCACCATTCCGGACAACATGTAAAAGATCGTCTCCAGACACAGTGGTACAAATAATTGAAATAATGACTTATTCTGTCCTTCCATCGTAGGTTTTATATCCTTTCTGCGGTTCCTATAAATTTGCATCTTCATTTTGCAACTATTCAGAATACTATTCCGAATAGTCCCTTGAATTTTTACATATTACTACTTTATCTTTCCTAAAACTTGCATTTTTACCACAGAAAATTGACTTATTTCTACTTTTATAGTAATCTGACCATAATATCCTCTACTCCACTTCACAGAAAGGTCTGCCTATGTATCCTGAATTAAGAGAAGAACGCATTCACGGAACAAAAGAATTTCCTTTCAGCTGTTATCACCTGCATGATATGCCTGCTTTTTTTCAGATTCCTGTCCACTGGCATCCGGAGGTCGAGATCATATATGTCCGCTCCGGCTCTCTTAATGTCATCATTGAAGGGGAAGAATACGAAGCGGCCGGCGGCTCCGTATTCTTTGTGAATCCCGGTGAGCTTCATTTTATGGGTTCCGCAATTCCGGGCGTAGACTATCATACCCTGTTGTTTCCACTGGAATTTATTTCCTTTCAGACGGACGATCTGTTGGAAACGGAGTTTCTCCTTCCCCTGCGTAACCATGAATTGCTTTTGCATCATAATCTTTCCCACGAAAAAAGCTGTCCTGACATCATTTCTCTCATCCGTGAGATCCTGTCTGTCAGACAGCTTCCAAATACTTTGAGCGGGCATTTCCGATTACGTATTTTATTGTTGTCACTTCTGCAAAAAATCGCTGCCTGCGGAACCATTAACCCGATGGGCTCCAAAAGGAACGATCCAATGCAGCGTGAGATACTGACTTATCTGCAGTATAACTACACGGACCCCCTTCGGTTGGAAACCCTGGCAGAGCAATTTCATTTATCCGAGAAATATTTGTCCCGCTATTTTAAGCAGCATTTTCATCTGACTCTGACGCAATACCTGATGCATCTGAGACTGACCCATGCCTGCCATCTGTTAGAGAGTACCTCTCTGCCGGTTACAGAGGTTGCCCTGCAGTCCGGCTTTTCTAATGTAAGTCATTTTATCCGTAGCTTTCACGCTTCTTTTCGGATGTCGCCGCTGCAATACCGCAAGAAACGGGATCAGTCCTTCACATAAATTCTGATATTGGCCGGTGTTACCGGATAGGTTCCGGTGTCAATGGTTTTGGGTATACTCTGTCCTTCAAATACTGCCTCTATTTTTTCCAGTGTCATGGATCCCCAGCTCTCCGGACGCTGCGCAATTGCAGCATCTACATAGCCGGCCTTCATGAATTCTCCAACTTCATCCGTGAAGTCCACTGTTACCAGTTTTACCTTCTTCCCTTTGGACTTAAGATATCTGGCAAAAGCCAATCCCCATCCTACATTTGTAGCGCACAGTACAGAGATATCCGGATGCTCCGTAAGAAGCCGGTCAGTTAATTTTGTTGCTTCTTCAGCAGTAGGTTCTCCCGGACCGGTCATATCATAATAAGGAATTCTGTTTTCTTTCAGAACATCTACAACACCGTGGTATCTGTCCTCTACAGTCTCAATGAGGTTATCCTTCCACTTGATAATGCCAACGGCACCGTCGGCTCCCAAGGCTTCTCTCACAGCCTCTCCGGTACTCCGTCCGCACTGATAACTGTCAGTTCCGATGAGTGTGCGATAGGGAACACTATCAAATGCAGACAGGATGAAAATCACCTCCACACCCTTCTCTGCCATCTTCTGCAGCAATTTTTCCACTCTGAGATCCGCAATGGGTGAGATACAGATTCCATCATAACGCTCCTCCAACACCTTTTTCAGAAAATGCACCATTTCCAGAGTTCCTGCTTCTCCTCTTCCCTTAGGTGCAAATACCGTAATATCAAAATTCAGAATTTTGGCAGTGCGATAGGCCTGTTTCGTCGCCGGATACCAGAAAGGATCATCCAGATCCCATACCATGGCAATTTTCCTGCGCTGTACCGGTGCATAATCCACCGGTATATTAGCCAGGATTTCATTCAGCTGATTTAATTCGCTGTTCAATCGTTCGGATACATGCCCCATAAGGCTGGCATTCTGCTTCTGTTCTGCAGTAATTCCCGCCACGTTTTCCGAGGATGCCGATGCCTGACTGGAGATTGTTGCAATAGATTCCATGACTTCCAGTAGCTCTTCCTTCTTCCCATTGACTTCATCCATACGTTCTGTGAAAAAAAACTGCGCTTCTGCCAGTTCTTTCACACTGTGATTTATATTTTCAAAGGAAGAAATTGTATCCCCTACCGCGGTTTTCTGTGCTTCAAAAGCTGCATCGGATTCCTCCATGATCTCTTTCAGTTTTGTTAACGAACCTATAATCTCCTGAATGGATGCATTGATACTCTGACTTGCCTTATGACATTCCTCCGACAATTTTCGTACTTCATATGCCACATGAGCAAATCCTCTTCCGGCTTCCCCGGCTCTGGCAGCCTCGATGGATGCATTTAAAGACAGCAGATTCGTCTGCTTGGCAATACTATAGAGAACACTTGTGACAGATTCAATCTTTGCATTTTTATCCAGAAGCGTACGAATCTCTTCTGTGATCGTATCCATGGAACCTTTGAGTTTTTCCTGTGTTTTCCCCAGATGTTCCACTCTTTGTCTGCCAAGATCACTCTGTTGCTGCATCTGCTGAACCTGTGTCTGCATAGTTGCAGTCTCCTGATCCATATCCGTGATCTTCGCTGTGAATTCCTCGGCTATTTTCCGGCATTGCAATACATCTCTTTCCTGCCTTGAGGCACCTTCCGCAAGCACCTGTATGCCATGTCCCACCTTATCGGAGGACTCTGTCAGCCCCTCTGCCGCACCTTCAAATTGTTCGGATACCAATCCCAGATTATTGACAGTCTGTTTCAAGGATTGTAGCTGTTCCTTATATGATTCTTCTGTTTGTCCGCTGCTTACCGCTCTTTTGTTCCATAAAGGCATAGATTATCCCTCCAATGCTCTTCTCGCCAGTTCCAGGCATCCCATGATGCCCTGATCATCATGCAGTGACGCAGGTACTACATAATGCTCCGGATCCTCCAGTTCTTCTGTTATCACATAGCCATTGATATAGGTAATCAGCTTTTTGCGTATTAATGGGAATAGTTGCTCCTGATGCATGACACCGCCTCCGAGAATGATCATTTCCGGAGAAAGTACCATCACATAATTTGTCAATGCCTGCGCAAGGTAGTCTGCCTCCAGATCCCATACTTCCGGACAATCTGCCAGTTCCACTGCTTTTTTGCCCCATCTGGCTTCTATGGCAGGACCAGCCGCCATTCCTTCCAGACAATGATCCTTGTGATAGGGGCATTTTCCTTCATAATGGTCTGTATCCCGTTTTGTGATGAGGATATGTCCTGCCTCAGGATGAAGCATACCGTGCAGCAGCTTCCCGTCAATATACACGCCTGCTCCGATTCCGGTTCCCACGGTCAAATACATGACGCAATGTTTCCCTTTTGCCTGCCCGAAAGTAACCTCACCCAGTACTGAACCATTTACATCGGTATCAAATCCCATAGGACATTTTAACGCTGCTTTCATGCTTCCCAAAAAATCAAAGTTTGTCCATGCAAGTTTAGATGTGGTAGTAATATATCCATATTTTTCCGATGCTGGATCCAGTTCCACCGGTCCAAAACTTGCAATTCCCAATGCGTCTATCTGCTTGTCCTGAAAATATGCGATCAATTTCGGAATGGTCTCTTCCGGCGTCGTTGTAGCTATAGATACCTGCTCATAGATCTTTCCTGTTTCATCTCCGATGGCACAGACCATTTTTGTTCCGCCCGCTTCTAATGCTCCCAATTTCATAGTGATTCCTTCTTTCTTTTTATTTTTTATCTTCCGATCTATTCCCATAGGTTTTCTGATATAAATGCAGCCAGGGTGTATGCTCTGGCAATCTGGAGAAATCCTTTTGATCATAGATTTCCTGAATCTGTCCATTCCGTATCCGGATCAGACGGTCAGCCAGAGCCAGAGAATCGGCAAGATTCACCGCCAGGATCACCACTGCAATATTTTTTTTCAAAAACCGTTCCATCAGCTCCCAGATATGACTGCGCACGGACACTTCCGCATTTTTAAACGGCTGTACGCACAACACGACCTGCGGATGCTGCATCAGAATTCTCGTATATACCAGATCATACTTCTGCTGCCTGGTCAGGTTCCACACCGGAGTGTCAAATACGTCCTCCCCCAACAGATCTTTTTGTTCCTCCTGGATACTTCTCCGGATTCCAGACTGATTCCACACACCCCGGATTCGATGATCCATGGTAAAACATAGGTTATCAAAATAACTCATATGAGGAAACAGCATAGTCTCTGTGGGTAGCTCCTGGATTACCGCAATATCTCTGTTTTTCTCACTTTTTTGTGTCCCTTTCGTCAGATAAAAGCTTCCTTTCTCTGGAATCTCTCCTTGAAACAGCTCCACAAAATCAGCAATGCAACGATTATCCAGATCCTGCAATACAACGCATTCTCCCTGCCCGACCCGAATCGTAATATCTTTCAGATTACCATATTGTATCTTATCCATGATCAATACGGTCTGTCTGTCTGTATCTGCTTCCTGTCGTCTATGTTGAGATCTCACCCACCTGTCATATTCCTCCACACTCTGTAGCGGAAATGTATCAGGAATCGGATCACCTCTCTGAAACGTTTTGATGATCTGCCCGTTTACCATTAATGCCATACGATCACACAGATAGGTTGCTTCTTCAAAATGAGCCGTGATGTAAATGAAAGAAATTCCTCTTTCTGCGTACAGTCGTATGATCCTGTGCAATTCCTCCAGTTCGCTCTCGCTAATAAAAGTACTGACATTTTCCAATACGATCAGCTGACTTCCTGCCACCACCGCTTTCAAAACTTCTGTCACAAACTTTTGAAATATTGTCAGTTCGCTGACATAAGCCCCCGCCGGGATATTGATCCCGATTTCATCCAGAAAAGGCTGCAGCAGTCGTTCCAACATTCCCGGATGAATCAGATACTTATGAAATCCTCTCCGCAGGACAAAAATATTGTCTACCACGGTTAGATCCTCCGCCAGACTGCTTTTGTTGCGGATGATACTGATCCTGTTCGTCCGGTTATGCGACCTCTGCCACTGATTGACCAATTGCTCACGATAATATACATATCCGTAGTGAAGCGGCATATTTTGTTGCAACAGTTTGAGAAAAGCATCCATTCCATAACGATTGACCGGGATCAGACCGAATACCTCTCCCTTTCGTACCGTTATATTAAAATTATCCAGGAGAATTCTTCCCTGTTCCTTGTAGGTCACCTTCTCCATGCGCAGCACTTCCCTGATCAACAGTAGTTTTCCTGCCTTTCTTCCATATGAATCAGATTACGATCACTGTAGATTACAGGAATTCTTATCTTCACATCCGTGCCAATCTCCGGCATAGAATACACATGAATTCCATATTCTTCTCCAAATAGTAAATGGATACGGTTATTGACATTTACCAGTGCGATCCCGCCTTTTGTCTCGGATTCTCCCGTTGCGAGAATACCTCCGCTTTTTTGCAATCTTTCATTGATATCCGCTACTTTGCGTTCTTCCATGCCGTTGCCGTCATCCGAGATACACAGAAGCAGACAACTTTCCGTCATTTCCAGTAGGATCCGGATATGTCCCGTTCCCAGTTTGCACTCTGTCCCATGAATGATACTATTTTCCAGGATCGGCTGCAAGGTCAGTTTGGGGATACGACAGCTGTAAATCGCTGCTTTTTCCTCGGGATCACATTCAACGGAAAGCTGCAGTCTGTCGCCGAAACGATACTGCTGAATTTTAAAATAAGTCATACAGTTCTGCAATTCTTCTTCCACTGACACCAGATTTTCTACTTTGCTGATGGTATAGCGGAAAAAAGTGGCCAATGCCTCTGTCATATCTGCGACACTTACCAGTCCTGCAATCAGTGCCTCACTACGGATGCTCTCCAATGTATTATATAAAAAGTGGGGATTGATCTGATTTTGTAATGCCAGATACTGTGCCTGTCTCTTATTCAGGTTCAGCATCTCCTGTGACTGCATCAGATACTGCATTTTGCTGACCAGACTCTCCAGCTCCGGAGAAATGTGGATCCCATCTTCTCCCACCAGATTGCTGGTGGTATAACCGTCCAGAAATAATTCTATCCGCTTCTCGATACGCCGGTAAGGCAGCCATATCTCCACTACAGCATAGCAGATACCAAGCACCAACAGGCACCCTCCAAAGATCACCGGGAACCAGCCTGCCCCATTCCCCCTGATTTTTTCATAGATAAGATATCCCAAGAGCGCAGCCAGAAACAACACCATAAAACTCCACGCACACAATGTCCGAAAGTTCAGATAATGCATTTTTCCCTGCTTCATACGCTCTCCTCTCAACCGTACAGCTTCCGGTACTCTGCCGGATTTACGCCGGCAATCTTATGAAAAGTCTGGGTAAAATGCTTTCTGTCATTATATCCTACCCGCTCACAGATCTCGGTCACAGACAATCCTGTTTCTCTCAACAGCGTTTTAGCCTCATCCATTCTTACCCGCATCAGATATTTGGCAAACCCTTCTCCTGTTTCCTTCTTAAATAGGGCACTAAAATATGCTACACTGAAACCCACATGGTCACATACTTCTTCCAATGTAATATTTTCCGCATAATGTTTGTGAACATACTGCTTTGCCTGGCGGATCGGCCGGGAAGTCTCCCCCTGTCTGGCTTCCAGAGCTTCTGTCATCAGTTCTTCCTGCAGCGTTGACAGTTCATGAAACAATTCTTCCGCAGAGCCACAATGCATACACTTTTCTTCAAATATAGTGGGAGATGTAGCTCTTACACGCACAATAAAAAATCTTCCTGCTGACAGCACCGTTTCCTGAATTTCCCGTCCTCTGACATCCGGTACACTCATCACCGCATTTTTCAGTTCTTCTCCGCACTTGCTGGCTTCTGCCGGATCCAGAACTTCTATGGCATGTTCCATTTCTTTACAATATCGATCCAGAATATCCTGCATTGGTAATCCGGATGCCGGAGGTACTTCTTCCAGAAGTCTTCCCCAGCCTTCCACGATCCTCTCCCGAATCGCAAGCTCTGCTTTTCTTATGGATGCGGTCAATTGTTCCGCATCCACTGTCACACCGCCAATGGCAAGTGAAAATCTTACCGGTCCCAACATGGAACGGTTCGCTTCCAGTTGTCGCAAAAATTCCAAAAGCAAAGTTCTTATTTTATCCGTATCTTCTTTTATAAAATTAAGAATACCATACCCGGAATCTTTCACATAATCAAAAAGGCAGTCATTACAGTTTTTTGACAGGCAATGATAGAACAACTCTTTCGTTTTTTCACAGATCACAGTCTGTGCTGCCTTACTCATTTGTTCCGGATCATATCCTGCTTTCACCACTATGGCCTGATAACAATCAGCTTCCGCCTTAAAATAATAGTTCTCCTGCAGCTGCACTGCGGTTGGATTATAGGCATCTTCTACAAGATCCTTCAGCAACGCATATCTGAGGCGATTTACATCGCTCTCACTGACTCTCCGCTCAGCCATTTCCATACCCTGGGCAGATTTCTTTGCATCCAGCCGCTCACCAATTTTTCGCAGTGTTTCGTTCAATTCGTCCTGTTTAATAGGTTTTAAAAGGTAATTTCCCACACCAAGGGAAAGCGCATTTCGTGCATACTCGAAATGTGCATATCCACTGATAATGATGATTTCCAGTTCCGGACATATCTTTTTTGCATTTTTTATCAGCTCCAGCCCGTCCATTCCCGGCATGCGAATATCCGTGATCAGAATGTCCGGTCTATATTGCTGCAGCATATCCAGTGCCTGTATGGCATTTTCTGCCTGTGCCGCCATCTGCATTCCCAGTTTGTCCCACTCGACCAATGCCTGGACAAGCTTGCAGATCAGCTTCTCGTCATCTACGATCATTACCTTCCACATAATTTTAGCCTCATTATTAGCCTTTTTTCCATAAATATAGATTTATTTTAGCACTCGTTTAAATGCAATTCAACAGGAATATCCCATATTTCCGGATATTCCTGTTGAATTTTTATATTTATGGAAGAGAAAAGATTTTGCTTACTGCTGTTTGGTCAGAACAGATACTCCTGTATCGGTTACAGCACCACCGAGACTTTCACCATTGATGGCTTTTACAGCTGCTTTTACACCTTCATAACCCATAACATCGGGATTCTGAGCCATGGTACACAGCAGATATCCGTCATCGATCAGACCCAGGATAGCATCAGACTTATCAAAGCCTACACCGATTACGTTATCCTTACCGGAAGCCTTGATGGCGTTACCGGCGCCGGTGGTGGAACCTTCGTTACATCCGAAGATACCTACAACGCCCTGGGTAATATAGTTCTCTGCAATACTTTGGGATTTTGCTGCATCGCCTTCGCCGTACTGAGTCTCCAGAAGTTCGAAATCAGTTCCTTCAAATGCAGAACGGAAACCTTCTTCTCTCATAACGCAGGAATCGGTTGCTGCATTTACATTGATGATACCAATGGAACCACTGGTGACACCTGCATCTGCCAATGCTTTCTTCATCTCTTCACCTGCTGTCTTACCTGCAGCATTGTTGTCGGTAGAGAAAGTAGCTTCTGCGGATACGTTCGCAGGGGAATCTACGTAAATCAGCTTAACGCCTGCATCTGATGCCTCTCTCAGTGCGGAAGAAATCGCATCGGGACCGTTTGCTGCTACGATGATAGCCTGTGCACCTGCACTGACTGCGTTGTTTACACACTCGATCTGCTGAGCATCATCCTTGGTATTGGGAGCCATAAACTGAACTGTTACACCCAGCTCTGCTGCTGCCTTCTGTGCGCCCTCATTCAGAGTTACCCAGTGCTGATCCAGAGAATCCATGGTGATCAGAGCGATCAGAGTGGTTCCTGCGTCTGTTGCAGTTGAAGCCTGCTCTGTGGTGGTGGATGCTGCCGCACTGTTCTGTGCCTCACCGGTGGCTGCGGTTCCTGCGTTGTTGCTGCTGCCACATCCGGTCAGCATTGCTGTTGTCATGCATAATGCACAAGCTACTGATAATACCTTTTTCATTTTGTAAACCCTCCTTAAAAGTGTTCATTGATTTATCTTAGCATCTTAATTGATGTCTAATTCTTAGCCGGTTTCTTCTTAAATACACCATTCCTTACAACAACATCCAGAAGTACTGCAAACACTACGATGATACCGATAACCAGTCTCTGGATACCTACCTGGGCGCCAATCATATTCAGGCCATTCTCCAGTGTCTGCCATACGGAAGCACCTGCCAGAGTTCCCAACAGCAATCCGGTTCCTCCCAAAGGAGAAATACCACCGATAACGCCTGCGGCTACCGCATACATCTCGTACATGTTACCGGCTTCCATGTTACCCATTCCGGCCTGACCGCAGAGGATCAATCCTACCACAAAAGAACAGAATGCACTGACCAGATAGGTCTTGGTGGTGGTCTTTACTACGCTGACGCCGGACAGCTTTGCTGCATCCACATTGGAACCGATGGCATAAATATGTCTGCCGGTACGTGTTTTGGACAGCAGAAAGAAGAATACGATAAAGATAATAATTGCAATCCAGAAAGTATTGTAAACGCCCAATGTTTTACCATAGTAGAAAACATTCTGGAAAGTCTCTCCGGCATCTTTGCCGACACCGGATGCGATGGCATCCGTATTACGGTTGCCGTTTACCATGTAAGCAACACCTCTTGCTACAAACATGGTTCCCAGAGTAGCAATGAAGGGAGGCAGTTTCCACTTACCTACCAGAATACCATTCAGTACCCCGATGATCATGCAACATACAAAAGTAATCAGGATAGCTACTACAGGGTTCACACCCATGGTCATCAGTGTTGCTGCGATCATGGCACTCATACCTACCACAGATCCAATGGACAGATCGATATTACCGGTGATCAGCACATAACTCTGACCAATACCAATGATCAGATACTTTGACATGGATCGTAACAGGTTCATTACATTCTGACCGGAAAATACGGCCGGATTTATAATACCAAAAGCGATATAGATGATGATCAGACCGGCAAAAGCGGTAAGGGCTCCTCCCATTCCTCTGATCGCAAAAATTCTTTTCAACGGACTTTGCTTTTTCATAATGATATTTTCACCTTTCTTATGGTTATAATTTAAGCGTTAGCTGCGATCTTCTTCTCGAACTGGGTTGCCAGGGTCAGGATCTCATTCTGCGTTGTGTTTCTGGCATCCAATTCCCCAGTAATCCTTCCATCACACATTACAATGATACGATCGGCTATTCCCATGACTTCCGGCATCTCCGAAGATACGAACATTACGGCAATTCCCTGTTTTTTCAGTTCGTTCATGAGGTTATAGATTTCAACCTTTGCTGCCACGTCGATTCCTCTGGTGGGTTCATCGAAGATAACGACTTTTGAATTCCGTGCCAGCCATTTTCCTACGACTACCTTTTGCTGATTACCACCAGATAAGTTACCGGCATTGATGTCCACGTTCGGTGTTTTGATCTTCAGGTTTTCTACTGCCTCGTCACACATCTGATCTTCCTTCTTGCTGCTGACTACTCCCAGTTTGTTGCAGAGAATATCCAGATTAGGTAATGCAATATTGTGCCGGATGCTCAATTTGGTACACAATCCATCCTTTTTCCGGTCTTCCGGTGCCAGTACGATTCCTGCGCGGATTGCATCATTGGGATTTGTAATTTTTAATGTTTTCCCTTCCAGAATGATCTCTCCGCTGTCCTTTGGATCCACTCCGAAGATTGCTCTTGTCGTTTCTGTTCTTCCAGCACCCATCAGTCCGGCAAAGCCCACGATCTCGCCTTCATACAATGCGAAATTGATATCCCGCACCATGCGACCTGCGTTTAATCCCTTGACTTCCAGAATCTTTTCCCCTTTTTTACACGACTCTCTCGGGAACTGTTCCTTGATCTCTCGTCCTACCATATTGGCTATAATCTGGTCCATCGTGGTATCTTTGAAATTCATGGAAGTAATATACTGTCCGTCTCTCATGATGGTCACACGGTCTACAATATGCTGAAGCTCTTCCAGTCTGTGGGATATGTATACAATACCGCATCCCTTGGATCGCAGATCCTTAATAATGCGGAACAGATCATCTATTTCCTTTGCTGTCAGTGCGGATGTGGGTTCATCCATGATCAGGATTCTCGCATTGACCGACAATGCTTTGGCAATTTCGACCATCTGCTGTTTGGATACCGGCAGTTCTCCCACGACCTGCTTCGGGTCAATATCGATTTTCAGATCATTTAATATCCGGGAGGCTTCCGCTTCCATATCACCGTTTGCCAATACAATACCTTTTGTCTTCTCCCTGCCTAAGAACATGTTCTCTGCTACGGACAGGTGCTTACACATATTCAGTTCCTGATGGATAATAGCAACTCCGGCTTCCTGTGCCTGTTTCGGTGTCAGATCCCCATACTCCTTGCCAAAGATTTCCAGGCTTCCACTGTCTCTGGTATACACACCGCTCAGAATCTTCATCAGCGTACTCTTGCCGGCGCCATTCTCTCCCAACAGGGCCATGACTTCTCCGGATCGCAATTCAAACTGTACATGATCCAGTGCTTTTACTCCCGGGAAGCTTTTGCATATATCCTTCATGGATACTATGACTTCTTTTTCACTCATACCTTCTCTTCGTCCTTCCCTTCCATTAATAAATAGGCTAATTTTAGCTGTTTTTTGCGTTCCCCTTAACTTTATGTTAACAGTATAGCAAAAGCCCCCTTCAAAGATAAGGGGACTATCTTTCTTATTGAAGGGGGTTTTTTATGCACTATGAATATGAAATTCTAAATTACACCTTTGTACCTATACAAGTTTACGATTCTGTTTTTGTTTCTCTTCTTTTTATATCGGCAGTTTGTATACCAGTTTTTCTTTCCAGCTCTTCCATCATGACATTGCTGTTACGAAAGACACATAAAATCACTCCCACCATCAGGGAATTGGCCAGACAGTTCCCCAGCCCATAAGCCAGAAATGGAATGGATATGGTGTAGTAAATGCCAAATCCAAAATTCACCAGAACCGCATTGACGATCCGAAGCATGATGCTCAGACTGCACACACTGCCCAACAGCAATGCCGCACGATTACTCTGACGCAGAGCGACACGGAGTGCATAAAGCGCAAAAGCAAACAGTGCCACGATCACCAATACTCCCACAATGATACCAAACCACAGGAAAATGCTGTGAATAATGTAGGTTGTACAGCTCTCCTGTGACAGGGACCATGTCCCGTTATTTTGATCTGAGGTAAAAAGTAATGCCTCACTGATCTTTCCCCCACCCAACAATGAAAAGCCATGCTGTTCCTGCTGAATATTGCTGGCAATATAACCGGTCTCCCCTTTTCCCATCCGGTAAACCATCCGCCGCCAAATAGAGTAATCTCTTTTTTCCCGGCAGAATGCCCCGTTTGATGGCAAGGAACAAAATTACGATAGATAACAAGAAAGCTTCCATCATACCGGCAGAGCAGGTAATATCCTGCGATAACAGCAGCACCGCTGCCAGATACACCGCATCCAGAATCAGGATTACCTTCCAGCTTAAGGTTCGCATGCGATACAAAAGCAAGGCATACAGAACCGGAAGAAACATCCACAGCAGATAGACAGCTTCGTATCTGTCATGATAACTGCCACTCCACATATGTGTCCCCAGCATACTGCCTGCCAGCCCTGCAGCTATAAAAAGCGCCGTCAGCCCATAGCTGAAACGTACCAATTTCATATAGTTTCCATAGAGAAGTCCGAGAATCAGCAACAGTCCGATTCCGTTATACAGGATCGTATTACGCAGATAATTTTCCGCTCCCACCGTCTCCATATGGGAAAACAAGATTCCCTGCATGACAATTCCCACCAGTGTCAGTATCACCGTGATGCCAAACAACACTGTCGGAAACTTCGGCCTGTGGATCCGGTTCAATTCCCTGCCGGTCTGCAGCGGATCCCCCATCTGGCGTACCGCTTCCTGTGCGGCTGCCAGGGGTGTCATTCCCTCCCGGTGGTAGTCCTCCGTCTGTTCCTCAATGTGATTGCCAATCTCCCTGCGGATTGCGCATCTGGCATGGGGATTCTCGATCTGTTCTCCTATGGCATCCAGATAATCCCGGATGCTTCCGGCATTCCGCCAATCCGTATTCTCTTCCGCCGCCGGTTGTTCTGCCTCCTCATGCGCTGCCAGCACTACCCTTTTTTCTTCCTTTCCCATAATCAGCACCCTCTCTGAAGACTCAACACTCCGGAAACTGCAGTCTGGTATTCCTGCCATTCCTTCTTCTTTTCTTCCGCATGCTTTTTTCCTGCAGGAGTCAGCTGGTAGTATTTTCTCGTCTTGCCGGAAGTATTGTCCTCGTAAGACACCACATCTCCACGGCTCTCCAGCGAGTGCAGCAGAGGATACAGTGTCCCGGCCTTTAGTTCGAAGACATTGTTAGATCTCTCTCGCAGTGCCTCAATCATCTCATAGCCATACATGTCCTTGGTCTCCAATAGACGCAGGATCATCATTGCCATACTTCCCTGTACCAGATTCCTATCGATTGCCATATGTATACGCTCCTCTCTATATGGGCTTTCTACACACAATATATATCGTCAGTCTATATATGCCAAGGAAATTATTCTCACTTCTCTTTTGTGCTTTCTTTCGCACGGTATCGTATGCTATACTGTTCCCAGATATTTTCTTGATCATTTCTACAAAACCCAACATTATATAAAATAAAGGAGGTATACAATGAAAAAAATATGGATCGTCGGTTCCCTCGGTCACATGGGGCAGGCGTTGATCAGGTTGTTAGACATGATGGAATATGAATTATACGAAACCGATAAGGACGAGCTGGATATCACGGATGAACATGCAGTTTCCCTGTTCATGCACCGCAATCGTCCCGATGTCGTCATCAACTGTGCAGGATATCATCCTTCCGCCGGTGCAGCGCAGTCGGAGACAGATATGGCTTACAAGGTAAACGCCGTAGGTGCGAGAAATCTGGCGCAGTCTGCGGAGAGCATTCAGGCAAAACTCATACAGATCTCTACGGATGATGTATTTTCCAGCGCATCCGACACACCCTATAATGAGTTCGATGATGTAAATCCCGTAGGACTGTTTGCAAAATCCAAATACGCCGGAGAGAAATTCGTCATCCAGCTGATGACCCGCTATGTCATTATCCGCAGTTCCTGGATCTATGGCATCGGCAAAGACTTTTTGAATGAAGTACTCGAAGCTGCCGCGGACCCTCAGGTATCCACTATGGAACTGCTAAATAACGACCGTGCGGTACCTACCTCCGCTGCAGAGCTTGCACGCGTGGTAAAATTTTTCATTGACAACGACCATTACGGTATCTATCACGCCGTATGCGGCGGCGGTTCCTGCACACGCCTGGAATTCGCGAAAGAGATCCTGCGTCTTGCCGGAAAAGAGGACCGGCTTACCGTCACAGTAAAATACGGCACCCCGGAGAAATATTCCGTACTGGACAATATGATGCTGCGTCTCACCGGCATCGAAGAACCCAGTGGCTGGAGAGAGACGCTGGCTTCCTACATGAAAGAAACCGGAGGACTGGAATAGTGGAAAAACACGAAAAAGAAAAGAAAAAACTCGGTCTGTCCACCAAAATCTTTATCGCCCTTTTAACCGGTGCGGTATGTGGTGTGCTGATCCATTATTATATGCCGGAAGGGTACTTTAGAGATACGATTCTGATCAACGGTATTCTCTATGTACTGGGCAACGGTTTTATCCGCCTGATGCAGATGCTGGTGGTTCCTCTGGTATTCTGCTCCCTGGTCTGCGGCGCCATGGCCATCGGTGACACGAAAACGTTGGGAACTGTGGGTGTGAAAACGATCCTGTTCTATCTGTGCACCACTGCTTTGGCGATCTGCGTGGCACTGGGCATTGCCAGTCTGATCAATCCCGGCGTTGGCTTAAATATTGCGTTGCCGGAGGATGCCACCGAAGTCGCGACCACCCAGGTAGATTTTGCGGAGACGTTGTTAAATATTATTCCGAAAAATATTTTTACCTCTCTGTCCGCCGGAGATATGCTGCCGATCATCTTCTTTGCTTTATTTGTCGGCATTCTTCTGGCTGCCATGGGCAACCGGGTTTCCACTGTGGCGAACTTTTTCAGTCAGTTCAATGACATTATGATGGAAATGACGATTGCAGTCATGAAAGCAGCCCCTGTCGGTGTCTTCTGCCTGATCGCCAAGACCTTCGCAGGTATCGGCTTCGACGCTTTTGTGCCTATGCTGAAATATATGGGAAGTGTCATTCTGGCACTGGCAGTACAGTGTTTCGTGGTATATCAGGTCATGCTGTTTGTGTTCACCCGCTTGAATCCTTTTAAGTTCATTAAAAAGTTCTTCCCGGTTATGACCTTTGCCTTCTCCACTTCCACCAGTAATGCGACGATCCCTCTGTCTATCGACACTCTGTATAAAAAAATCGGTGTCTCCAAACAGATTTCGTCCTTTACGATTCCTCTGGGTGCCACCATTAACATGGACGGTACTTCCATCATGCAGGGCGTAGCAGTTGTTTTCATAGCACAGGCTTACGGTATTCCTCTGACCCCGGCTGCCATTGCTACTGTCATTGCCACCGCGACGATCGCCTCCATCGGTACTGCCGGTGTCCCCAGTGTCGGTCTGGTCACCTTGTCCATGGTTCTCACCTCCGTGGGCCTTCCCACCGAGGGAATCGCACTGATTATGGGTATCGACCGTATTCTGGACATGCTGCGTACTGCCGTAAATATCACCGGTGATGCCGTATGTACCACTATCGTGGCTAAGCAGCAGGGTGCCTTTAATGAGAATACTTTCCGGGCAGATAACTGATCACCTGTTTACAACTTTTCAGACGGCTGTCACCGTATAAAAAAAAAGTGAAACATTCTGTCTTGTGCTCAAGTGCACCGTCAGAAGTTTCACTTTTTTATAGCTCGCAGCTATTCTATTTCAGTTTATTGAGTTTTGCCCGGTTGGCAATAACGATCAGCCGCATATCCTGTGTCAGAGGTTCTTCCGGATCGATATTGGTATTTACATTTTTTCCTTCGATGATCGCCACCACGTTAATGGAATATTTTTTCCGCAGATTCAGCTCGATCAGGTTCTTCCCGATCCACTGCTGTTTGACTTCCATTTCCACCATAGACACATCCTGGGACAATTCGATAATGTCCATGAAACCGGAGCTTAACAGATTTTTGGCCAGGTGGATCCCTGACTCACTCTCGGGGAATACTACACGGTCTGCTCCTACTTTCGTAAGGATCTTGCAGTTTATCTCAGTGGCGCATTTGGCGATAACGGTCTTTACGCCCAGTTCTTTACACAGCATGGTTGCCATAACACTGGCTTCCAGATGATTTGCCATGGTCACAATGACCACATCAATATTCGCAATACCGATCTGTCTCAACGCTTCCGGATCTGTAACATCTGCACATTTACAGTATGGAATCTCTGAGATTGCCGCATTGACAACTGCCTCTCTATTGTCTACCGCCACCACCTCTGCGCCGTTCTCTGCCAACTCCTTCGCCACACTTCTTCCATATCTTCCAAGTCCAAATACTGCATAGGTCTGATTGATTCCCATAGTCTCTTCCTTCCTGTTGCTTCGATCTGCTTTATCCGACGCTGATCTCTTCTGTCGGGTTCTTCACAATATTTTTGTTCTTTTTCTGCGTGCTGAATGCCACTACCAGAGATATGGGGCCGACTCTTCCCAGATACATGGTCACGATAATAATCAGTTTTCCCCAAAGATTCAGCATGGAAGTCAGGTTCCTGCTTAATCCCACAGTAGCTGTGGCACTCACTGTTTCATACACAATATCTATCACATCCGCATCTGTCACTGCAGATAAAAAAATCGCGGACAACGATGCAATGATAAAAAACATACCTACAACTGCTACCGATTTATTCACCGCCTGCTTCGGAATATTTCTCCCAAAAAGCTCCGCATCCTCCTTACTACCTATGGTGGCAAACATAGATACCAGCAGCACTGCGATCGTAACTGTCTTCATTCCTCCTGCGGTTCCCACCGGAGAGCCGCCGATCAGCATCAAAAGCACCGAAATGATCGCAGAGGTATTGGTCAGATCCTCTTGTGGAATCGTGGCAAAACCTGCGGTTCGCGTAGTTACTGCCTGGAACAGGGATGCCCAGATCCGCTGCGGCACCGTGTAATCCTGCATCGTCAGGGGATTATCGTATTCAAAAATATAAAATGCCGCCGCTCCCACTACAATAAGTATTCCTGTCACCGTGAGTGCTATTTTACTGTGAAGCGTCAGCAGTCGGAAACATTTGAGCTTCTGACTCCGGATATTTTTCAAAACCCGCAGTACATCCCACCAGACAATATAGCCTAAGCCCCCCAATATGATCAGCAGCATCGTGACCAGATTGACCATGGGCTGGAATACATAGCCGCACAGACTGTCTTCCGCCATAATATCCATTCCCGCGTTGCAGAAGGCAGATACGGCATTAAAAATCGAAATCCATATGCCTCTGAGTCCGTATTCCGGCACAAATACTGTCATATACAAAAGAGCGCCGCATCCCTCCACCACCAGAGTACCTATGAGGACCTTGCGGAGGAATCTCACGATTCCGGAGATATTATTCAGATTAAACACATCCTGCAGCATCCACCGGTTACCCAGTCCCAGTCGTCTGTGCAGTCCCATCATCACACCGTACATGACCGTAATGACTCCCAGACCTCCCAACTGGATCAGAAACAGGATCACGATCTGTCCCCAGACGCTCCAGGTGGAATATGTGGGAACCGTCACCAGACCGGTCACACAGATGGATGTGGTAGCCGTAAATAAAGCATCTATATAAGGAACCGCTTCTCCGGTAGCTGAACTGATGGGTAATGCCAGCAGGAAGCTACCCACTAATATGGCACACAGAAAGCTAAGCATGATTTTCTGTGTCGTAGACAACTGTATTATTTTTTTACTGTTCATAACACACTCCATTCCGCCGATGCTTTATCTCATCAGTGGAATCGCTAATCAAATTTCACGGGTGCAATCCGCAATGTCATGATTATAACACACTTTTAGATAAAAAACTCCTATTGGAGACAGTTTGTTGCCGAATCCATCATAGGAGTTCTCTTCTGATCTTATTTTTCTTCTTTTATACTTTAAATCGGTAGCCCACACCCCAGATGGTCTCGATATACTGAGGTTTTGCAGTATCTTTTTCAATCTTCTCACGGATCTTCTTGATATGCACGGTAACGGTGGCAATATCACCGATAGAATCCATATCCCAGATCTCCCGGAATAATTCTTCCTTGGTAAATACATGATTCGGATGCTCCGCCAGGAACGTCAGCAGATCGAATTCCTTGGTCGTAAACGTCTTCTCCACACCGTCCACATAGACACGTCTTGCAGTCTTATCAATACGGATACCACGGATCTCCACGATATCATTCTGCTGCTTCTGGTTGGTTCCCACCAGTCTCTCATAACGGGCCATGTGCGCCTTCACACGGGCTACCAGTTCACTGGGGCTGAAAGGTTTGGTCATATAGTCATCCGCACCCAGCCCTAAGCCGCGGATCTTATCAATGTCGTCCTTCTTCGCAGATACCATGAGAATGGGAATATTTTTCTCCTCGCGGATCTTCTTACATACTTCGAAGCCGTCCATGCCGGGCAGCATCAGGTCTAGAATGATCAGATCATAATCGCCTGCCAGTGCAGTCTTTAGTCCCTCATCGCCGGTATTGCAGATATCCACCTTGAAATCGCTGAGCTCCAGATAATCCTTCTCAAGATCTGCAATTGCTACTTCATCTTCAATAATTAAAATCTTACTCATTATTTATCCTCCATTTACAGAATTTCCTTGCATCATCGGTTATCATGCTATTTCTGTTTCATTCCTTATTGATTCCTTATTCATTACTTGGTTCCACCCGGCTGCAGTTCAATGTATTTTCTCAGGACAAAATGCATACAGGTGCCTTCACCCTCTTTGGCTGTTGCCCATACATAGCCGCCGTGATCCTCGATGATCTTCTTCACAATAGAAAGTCCGATGCCGCTGCCGCCCTGGGCGGAATTGCGCGAAGCATCCGTGCGGTAGAACCTCTCGAAGATCTTCTGCAGATCCTTCTGCGCGATTCCCTTGCCGTTGTCCTCGATCTCTACCCGGATAGCATCCACTTCGTCGAGAATACGGATATCAATGTGCCCATTGGGCTTGTCCATATATTTTACGCTGTTACTGATAATATTATTGATGACCTTCTTCATCTGCTCCGGATCCGCTATGACAACTGTGTCAGGAGATACCAGATTCGAATAGTTCAGCTTGATACCCCGCTGCTCCAGATCCAGTCCGACTTCTTCCACACAGTCGCCGAAATAATCCGCCACGTTGATCCGGTGGAAATTGTACGGGATCCGGTTATTATCAATTCCGGAATAAGTGGTCAGCTCGTTGATCAGACGATCCATATCAATGGCTTTATTGTAGATGGTCTTGATGTATTTATCCATCTTCTCCGGCGTATCTGCCACACCGTCCATGATTCCTTCCACATAACCCTTAATGGCTGTGATAGGGGTCTTCAGATCATGGGAAATATTGCTGACCAGCTCTTTGTTCTGCTTCTCATGCTGGGTGTTCTCTTCCGTGGATTCCTTCAGCCGTAAACGCATGTCCTCATAATTGCGGTAGAGATCACCGATCTCACCCTTGGCATCTGTCTCCAGAACATAATCAAAGTTGCCTTCCTTGATCTTGCGCATTGCCACGTTCAACTCATTGATGGGCTCAAATACGCCCTTGTGGATCCACTGGGTCAGCATCAGGCTGGTGAAGATCAGGATCACTATGATAGCCACAAACATATCGATCAGCAGATGTCTCGAGATCAGCGAATTGACCTTCGTGACGATAAATACGCTGCCCGGTGTTCCATCCCGGAAGGTGAAATCAATCTGTTTTACATACTTCTCCAGTTCATTGTAGAAATATCCGCTGTCATCTGACAGATTCTCGTCACCGTAGGCAGGCAGTTTTTCAAAAATCTGCTGTGCGGCTTCTTCATTGCCAGCATAATACAGCTTATCACCTTTTCTTACAATAATGTAAGTAGACTTCCGCGATACCTCCTCATTGATATGATCCAGATATTCTTTATCTTCCAGCCTGCTGCTGTCTTCCTTCACCTGGTCCAGCAGCACATAATATGCCTGATCCGTGGTGTTGGTAAATTCTTTAAAATTCTCCGACATCATGGAATAATCAATATCCTTCAGACTGAGACCCTGAGAAAAATTCATCAGATAAATAGCAATCATCACGAACGCCATGATCGTCAACAACAGCGGAAGTAATATAATACTTATAAATGTTACACGAAGTCTGGTTTTAAATTTCATATTACTCTTGCCTCTTTCAGCAACCTGCACGTGAATAATTTATATTTTATACTTTACTTTCGCTCATTATAGCATGATTCCCACCTTCTGTGTATAAAGGAAGCAAGAATATCATTAAAAAAATATAAACAAAATTTTTTCATTTTTCTGTTGACATTATTCTCGCATCATGTATAATAAGCTTATAAGAAACAGTAATCATTACTATTATTGAGAAAGGGGCTTATCATGGCACTGAAACGAAGCAGACAACGGGAAATGATCAAATCCTTTCTCATGGGACGCAAGGATCATCCTACCGCTGATGTGATCTATTCTAATCTGAAGCAGCAGGATCCGAACTTAAGTCTCGGTACCGTCTACCGTAATTTGACACTTTTGTCAGACATGGGAGAAATCTTACGACTTCGGGTCGGTGACGGTGTTGACCATTTTGATGCCGATACTTCCGAACATTATCATTTCGTGTGTACGGAATGCGGAAGCGTTATTGATCTGGACATGGATAGTATTGATTCCATCATGGAGGCCGCCGGAGAGAGATTTGACGGCCGGATCCGGGGACATGTTACTTATTTCTACGGCACTTGTCCCGCCTGCACCAGGGTTGCTACGGAGTCCTAGTTTTCTGAATGAAAACTGGCTTCGTTCCATAATATATTTGTGCTTATAAAGCACACGCAAAAAGAGAAAACTGAAAACAAAACATTTCATTAGAGAAAAGGAGAAAAAATTATGGCAAAGTATGTATGTCAGGTATGTGGTTATGTTTATGAAGGTGATGCGGCTCCCGCAGAGTGCCCCATCTGTCACGCTCCCGCTTCCAAGTTCACCAAGCAGGAGGAAGGCAAGACCTGGGCTGCTGAGCATGTAGTAGGTGTAGCGAAGGGTGCTCCCGAGGATATCATTGTAGATCTGCGTGCGAACTTCCAGGGTGAATGCTCTGAGGTTGGTATGTATCTGGCAATGGCAAGAGTTGCTCACAGAGAAGGTTATCCCGAGATCGGTCTGTACTGGGAGAAGGCTGCTTACGAAGAAGCTGAGCATGCTGCAAAATTCGCTGAGCTGTTAGGTGAAGTCGTAACCGATTCCACCAAGAAGAATCTGGAGATGAGAGTAGATGCCGAGAACGGTGCTACCGCAGGTAAGTTTGATCTGGCTAAGAGAGCCAAGGCTCTGAACCTGGATGCTATCCATGACACCGTACACGAAATGGCTCGTGACGAGGCTCGACATGGCAAGGCATTTGAGGGTCTGTTAAAGAGATACTTTGGCTAAGCTACAAGCCATGCAAGGATAAAATAAAAAGTCACTGGGAGGACATTTATGTACTTCCAGTGACTTTTTATTTTAGATTTATACGGCGACAGCCGTCCATGAGCAAGTCACGCAGTGACTGCGAATGGGTTGCATGGCGCCAGCCTTAGGAGCGCGGCAGCCCTTATACAGTTCCGGAGATCATCAGCGTGCTGACGCCGGGGTTGATCCCCCACGCTCCTGTAACGGGATCCTGGGTGTAAGTCGCTGCGGGTACAGTAATACCTCCTGCAGTTCCGGTAAATAATCCGGTAGTCGTATCATACGTATAGTTTGTTCCCTCTGCCCATGCAGTTCCATTAAAATTCACAGTCAGATTCTCCAATACGGGATTAAAGGTATCTGTGATCACGACACCGGTAGCTGCATCCGCTGCCGTATTCCCCAGATTCTGTATCAGGAACGTATATGTCAATGTTCCATTCTCTGTCACAGGTACGGGGCTGACGGACTTTGTGATCGTAAGAAGCGGTCCGCTTGCCGCATTTACTGTCTCATTCACAGTAACAGGAGTGACTCCTGCCCCGGCAATCGTCGCCGTATTCGTAATGGAAGTCTCTGCTGCCAGCGGCGCATAAGAGTTCACCTCAGCCTCATAGGTTAGTGTCACATTACCTCCCGCAGGCACGGTAATTCCTGTGATTGTCAGAGGAGGTCCTGCAGTTACAGCCGGTGTTGCCTGTAAAATTCCGTTTGCATAGTATTTTACGGTCCCCGGAATATACGTCAGAGGTGTCAGTTCTCTGGTATTAAACAAATACTCTCCCAGATTATCTGTTACTGTAATTCCGTTAAATGCTGTAGTGCCTGAGTTCACAATGCTGATCACATACGTCACATTTTCATTCTGTCCGTAGGTATCCCGCACTGCTGTCTTGGTTGCAGACAATACCTCCGTGATCTCACCCACTGCTATATTGGAGTTTGTAATCTCATTTCCATAGCGAAGCTGTGCCTGGTTCGTAAATCTAGCCATATATTTTTGTATCCTTTCATTGTATTTGGATTTACTATAATATATGACTGTTTTTAAGAAAGTTGACGGATTCTGTCACCGCATTTCTTGACTTTCCTCTTCCACCTCCGTATGATGGAATCACAAGCATTTACTTGCGCTGCCCCCAAAAACATTGAGGATTCAACATGAAGAAAAAAGTATTTAACATCATCCAGATCGGTGACAAAAGTAACCGTCTGAGCCGGCTCTTTGATATTTTTATTGCTATCGTTATCTGTGCAAATATTCTGGTGACTTTTCTGCAAACCTTTGATGAGCTTGCTATTTTATTTCCGGTATTTCACTTGATCGAGGTTATCACTATTCTGATCTTCTGTGTGGAATATATTCTGCGGATCTGGACTGCGGACTATCTATATCCTGATAAAAGCGAGTTCCGCTCCCGGCTGCGGTTTCTGATCTCCTTCGACGGCATTATCGACCTGCTGACAATTTTACCCTTTTTCTTCCTGTCCGGCATGGTCATCTTCCGGATGCTGCGGGTGGCGAGAATCTTTCATCTGTTCCGCCTGAATGCCCGATATGATTCTTTCAATGTCATCACTACGGTATTGTATGAAAAACGCAATCAGATCATTTCCTCCGTATTTATCGTCCTGATCCTGATGCTCGCCAGCAGTCTGTGCATGTACAGCGTGGAGCATGATTCCCAGCCGGAAGTATTCCGCAATGCTTTCAGCGGCATCTGGTGGAGCATGTCAACGCTGCTCACCGTGGGCTACGGTGACATCTATCCCATCACCACACTAGGCCGGATCATGGCGATCTGTATCGCCTATCTCGGTGTCGGTGCTGTGGCTATCCCCACCGGTATCATCAGTGCCGGTTTCGTGGAACAGTACCAGCGCAAAAGCAGTCTCTCTAATATTAAAGAAGCAGATATTCATGAGATCGCCGAGATCTTCGTAGATAAACGCTTCGCCGGAAAATCCGTGGAAGAAATGGAAGAGGCAGAACAGGTTACGATCTTCCTCATTCTGCGGGGGGATCTGTCCATTCTGCCTCAAAAAGATACGATGTTGAAAATAAATGACATCATTGTCATTCGTGGTGAGAATCCCTAACAATAGTGAAGACTGCCTCTTTTGCAGGGGCAGTCTTTATTATTTGTGATACTTATTTGGCTTCCACGGTTTCCGTAGTTTCTGTTGCCACTGTTTCACTTTCTGCGGTTTCAGCCTCGACATTCTCGGTCTCCGTCGCAGTTTCCGTTGTCTCGCTTTCCGTTATCGTAGTATCTGTAGCTTCGGTGCTTTCTGTCTCTTCAGCGGTCTCCTCCACCTCCACCAGATCCTCCAGTGTATAATTGAAGCCTGTCACCACGTTGGTGGCCACGACATACACTTTCATTTCAGAGGGAAATGCAACGTAATACTGGCTGGTCATGGAATTCAGATTACCGACATTAATGATCACGCTGCGATCTGCAGTCTCGTACTGAATGGTACGCTCCGGATCTGCCAGTCCGTACTGCGACATATCCGTCACATTCTCAATCACCTGATCTGCCTTTAACGGTGCCACCTTCAGGATCATCGCCTTGATCCGGTCCTGGTTCAGATTCAGGGAATGATCGTCCGCATAGTACCATGTTTCATCCTCTTTTTCAAAGGCATAGGTCTCTCCCTCATATACATAGCGGAAGCTGGTAATATCATCGGAGTTTACATCCAGCACCGTCTCCTGTGTATCCTCGGTGATGGAAGTCGCAGACGATGCATTTTTATTATACTGGCGGATGCCCAGGAAAACTGCCGCCAGCACCACCAGTGCCAGCAGCATTCCGATCATTTGTCTTTGTTTCTTTTTCATATCTATAACTCACGCCTTTCACAATTATTTCTTCCGTCTGCGGAACCAGATCACGAATCCGGCGATCATACAGCCGACGGGAAGGATCACGGTAACCAGCAGTCCCAACAACAGAATCTGTGCGGAATCCACTACCAGATTAGAGACCTCATAGCTTTTTACCGGAATGGATACCGAGGTCTCATGATCTGCCATTCCACTGAACGTATTGGTGAACAGGGTCAGGTTCGCACCGCTGACGACAGAGTTGGCATCGTCGGTGAACAGCTGCTCACAACCGTACACGACCAGTGTCGCATCCCCATCATCCAGTGTCTTTACTGCCTCAACACCTAATGCGAAGGGACCATTTACATCATTTTCACCCTGCGAAAAATCCTGTGTATTGTTGACATCCTGTTTTGCAAAAGAGCTGTCGGAGGTGCTCAGGAATACATCATAGGTAATATCACCGGTGGCTGTCTCGTCGGTACTTACTTCCTCCGGGACAATGATACCCTGAGAATACGGCAGGAACAGATATTTTCCGTAGGTTCCGGAGGTATAGCTGTCAGAGCTCTGTGTCGGCAGTATATAATACGGACTTCTGTAGTAGCCGTTGGAATCATTCTCCACTACCAGTCCTTTGGCAATGCTCAGATTCATGTAGCTTAAGATAGCATCTATATTGGGTGTCTCCTCATCGGTATAGCCGGTTACCAGGATGACTTTTCCACCGTTGTTCAGATAGTCGATCACCTTATCCTTATCATCGGATGAAAAATCGCTGGTGGCACCGTTAATGAACAGACAGGCCGCATCGTCAGGGATAGCATCCAGATCCATCAGATTTACGGTCTCATAATCCACATTTTCTTTGTTCAGTGCGGATGTAAAAGTGTTGCTTAAACTCAGTTCATTATGTCCTGTTGTCATATATACCTTGGGCATATCATCATTTAACACATAATCCAGTGCACTGGTGATCTGTCCTTCGCCATCATAACCGGTGGTCGTGGTGTTATAACTGTAGGTCGAATAGTCAAAATCATAGGAAGACTCATAGACATCGTTGTAATCAATGACCTTGCTGCGCTTGTCACTGACCACGATCAGGCTGTTCGTGCTGATGTTGCCGGTGGTGTACTGGGTATAGAACATCGGGTTAACGGTGGGATCCACATATTCCACGGTGATATGATCCGACAGATCATCGTATCTCTGCAAAGTCTGCCCCAGTGTGGTATCCTGATTGTCCTGATTTACCAACACATAGATTGTCACATCATCCTGCATATTTTTCACATAGTCGACGGTCTGATCTGTCAGGGAATACAGCTTCTGGCTGGTCATGTCGATTGCTGTCCAGCTGGAAGGCATCTCGCCCATGATAATATTAACGACTACTACCAGCGCTACAGCTACAGCGATCATACCGGTACTGTAAGCACTGAAGCTTAAGTTCTTCACGGACATGCTGTAACGGCGTTTCTGAATGGACTGTACCGTCAGGAACAGAACCAAAGCCGTAACGGATACATAATATACGATAGAAGATACATCCAGTGTGCCGTTTAGCAGGTTGGAAAACGGTGTGTAAAGGTCAAAGCAACGCAGCAGCTTTGTCAACAGATTGCCGGTGCTGGAAATAATGGAGCAGATGGAATCCATCATATATCCCAGGAACAATACTAAAAAAGTAAGTACTGCTGCGATGACCTGGCTCTCTGTCACGGAAGACAGGAACAGACCGATGGCAATGGCGGTCATCCCGAAGAGGAAATATGCCAGGATCGACAGATAGGCCTCTCCCATGGGAACACTGCCGTACTGCGCCATGATCAGCGGGTAAAAGCAGATGATTGCTACGGGAATGGCAAATATGGTTAACAGCGCCAGGAATTTTCCCATAACGATGCCGCCTACAGACACCGGTGCCGTCAGGATCAGCTGATCCGTCTTGCTCCGCTTTTCCTCCGCCAGAATACGCATGGTCAGGATCGGCACGGTCAGCATGAATAAAAAGGTAACGCTGGATACCACATACGCAAAATAAGGATATCCATTCATCAGGTTATAAACGCTAAAATACAGTCCCAGGAAAAACAGGGTGACTGCAATAAATAAAAATCCGATAAAGGAACGGAAATAGGATTTCAATTCTCTCTTATAAATGGCTAGCATATGATTCCGCCTCCTTTGTAGTTACAGTTTCTTTTTTCTCTTCTCCGGGCTGTGCTTCCTCTTCCGAAGCTTCTGTCTGCTGTGCGGCAGCATCTGACATTTCCGGCCTTTTTCTTTTTGAGAATAGTTTGTGCTTCTCCGGCTGTGTGGGTGCTACATCCTCGGTCAGTTCCAGGAAGATGTCTTCCAGAGACTTCTCCGCATGGGTCATCTCTAAAATAGGCAGCTTTGCATCTGCCAGTGCATAAAATACCTGCTCTCTGATATCTGCATTCTCTTTGGAGATCACTTTCAGTTTTGCAATATCTTTGGGAGCCTCGGTATTTTCTTCGATCCGGTCGATCTGTGAGATCTCCTGCAATGCACTCTTCACCGCAGCGATGCTTCCCTTTACTTCCAGATCCAGTTCCATGGAACCACTCATAAGCTTCTGCAGATTCTCCGGAGAATCACTGGCTACCAGCTTACCGTGGGCTATGATCATAATATGGTCGCAGACCGCACTGACCTCCGACAGAATATGGGAGCTGAGGATCACGGTATGATTCTCCCCCAGCTTGCGGATCAGATCACGGATCTCGATGATCTGTTTCGGATCCAGACCTACCGTGGGCTCATCCAGAATGATAACCTCAGGGTAGCCAAGGATTGCCTGCGCCAGTCCGACTCTCTGCCTGTAACCTTTTGACAGATTCCTGATCAGACGCTGCTGCATATCGGTGATCTGTGTCATTTCCATGACCTCATCAATCTGCTGCTTCCGCTCTTTTTTCGGCACTTTTTTCAGTTCTGCCACGAAATCCAGGTATTCTCTGACAGTCATGTCAACATACAGCGGCGGAAGCTCCGGCAGATAACCGATGGCACGCTTTGCCTCCTCCGGATCTTTTTGGACATCCTTGCCATCGATCGTCACAGTACCCTCCGTGGCTGCCAGATAACCCGTGATGATGTTCATGGTCGTGGATTTACCTGCGCCGTTTGGACCAAGAAAGCCGTAAATCTGTCCCTTTTCCACACGGAAAGAGAGATGATCTACGGCAATATGGTCACCATATTTTTTTGTAAGATTGCTTACTTCTATCATATTTGCCTCCCGGATATGATGTGATACCCCCACCTGATATCTACGGGTACCCGTAACTGATACCCACGAGTCCCCAGAACTGATACCTACGGATTGTTCCGTGCTGCGCACTCTCACAATCCTGCCCGCTATTCGTACATCGTGGGATTATCATCCCACTTTTGTACTCATATCGGGGCAAATCGAAAAGTCTCTCAACCACATCTGAGCAAGCTCATGTGGTCTCGGACTTTTCGATTTTGGTATCAGTATATGTCTCAAATGTCATGAAAAGGTGAAACATTTGTGAAAAATCTGTGAAGCCCCAACCCTTAAAGCTTCGTCACGGTCAGCGAAATGCTTAAATTTCCTGCCTCCGCCGCCAGATGCAACGGCAGCTTCGCCACAGGAATATCTTCAAAAATGAATTCCGGATCACCGGATGCGGCCGTCTGGAATAAAAAAAGTAATCCGTCCACATAGAGCACCACTTTTTTCTGATTGCTGTAAATTGTCAGAGAAAGTAATCCGTTCTCCTGACGATGCAGGGTGGAAAGTACCGGATAGAGCACCGGTTCGCTGCTCCACTTCGCCTGATAATAGTAATACCGCTCCGTCAGCGTTCTGCCATTCGCCGAAAGAAGTGCATCTTCTGCCGTTTCTCCGGATAATCCACGATATACCGGAAGATTTTCCGGTCTTATCCACAGGTCTCCCGTAAGGAATCCACGCTTTCTGCACAGGCTGTAAAACGTTCTCACTTCGGAGCAGTTCACCCCCTCTGCCCCGGTCCCGGTTCCTTCCAGCCGGATCACATTTACCCCCATCCGGACCAGCCGTTCCAGATCTCTTCGTACCTGCTCCACCCTCGTCCCGGCATCACTGATCTGCGGGGGAAGCCGGTAGACTACTTCATGTGGCAGAAACTCTTTTTCATTGAGAAAGATTCCCTTTTTATCGATGACATGCACGTCATAAATTGCCAGTTCCTGCTGCCAATACATTTCCACTTCCCCGGTTATATCCTCAGCATGATCTGATTCTTCCTCGTTCTTTATACCCCCCATATTTTCTCCATACTCCACGGTTCCGAACCTTCCCTGCGCCTTCACCAGATAGACATAGGGATCCCGCATGCCGTCCCAGAGATGCGGCCGCAACAGCAACGCCGTCATGGAATCCGCTTCTTCTGATGAGTATTGCCCATGAAAAACAAGGCGTTCGCCCTCCGCACCTTCCCAGATCTCAATCTGTAAAGCGGACAGCAAACGCCCTATCTTTTCCGGCAGGGCAAATTCCAGATAAGCCTTGCCATTTTCCAGTTTTGTTGTAATTCCAAGATCGTCTCTCATCTGCATTTCTCTTTCCTGCCTTTCGCATTCTGTTACTAAGAGTTTTTGCAGATAACATTTTATTTATGCCGGGAATCCATCTTTCCCGCACACTATTATTACATGGGACAAGACCTGCGGCCGGGCACTTCCTCTCCAGATACATAACCTGCATGAAATTCCATATTGATGTCCCGAAGCTCCTTCTCCCCGTCGATGTATGCCTGATACATTTCCGCCAGTCCCGAACTGCAGCCATCACAGTTGGCTTCCATATATCCCAGAGACTCCGCAACGATCTGCTCCCGCTCTTCTTTTGTGGTATCCTTAATCAGATATCCTGCCATTTTCTTTTCCTCTCTTGTATTTCTTTTACAGCCAATGTATCACAGCAATCTGCCGGGTGCAAGTTTTTCTCTGCATTTAGAGTAATCGAAAATCTACGACCGAAGAATTCTCTCATAGATCTGCAAATCCTCATTCTTAAACACATTAAAGATCACATTTTTGACACTGCTGTCAGGAGTCTCCTCCAAATACTCCTGTACCGTCTGTACGGCAATCTGCGCCGCCTTGTCGTTCGGAAAGCAGAATACCCCAGTGGATATACAGCAGAACGCCACACTTTCTAGCCCGTATGCCGATGCCAGTTCCAGACAGGACAAGTAACAGGACCGAAGCAATGCGCAATGTTTCTCCGTCAGCTTTCCCTGCACAATAGGGCCTACGGTATGCAGGACATAGCGGCAGGGCAGATTGTAGGCTTTCGTGATCTTCGCCTGTCCGGTGGGTTCCTCATGCCCCTGTTCTCCCATTTTGCTTCTCCTATGCTCGTTTCTGCTCTTTTTACGCTCTCCTGTAATGAAATCATTATATCCCCCATCGCCGGGATCCGTAAAGCAGGCACAATAAAGTGCCCCGGTTACCCAAAAAATACTATTGGGACAAACATATAAACCTGCAATTGAAATATTTTTACGTTTTTGTAACAATAGGAACAGGAACCTTCGTTATGACTCATAGAAAGGCCTGGGAACAACAAATGATATATCTGATGATGATCGACGCCGAAGAAGACAAACAAAAGTTTGCGATTCTCTATGAAACCTATCGGCACCTGATGATGAAAGTAGCTCTGAATGTGCTGAAGGATACTTTTCTTGCGGAAGATGCCGTACATGAGGCATTTATAAAATTGCGAAAAACATGGAAAAAATAGGGGAAATCGGCGCCACGGCGACGAAACGCTACCTGCTTACCATAACGAAAAATGCGACTATAGATATTTACCGGAAGCGAAACCATCAATTTCAACGGGAAATCTATGTGGATGAGCTGGAAGAATGTAATGTCCCGGTGACTTATGCGGAGACGGATGTGGATGACGGAATACTGGACATCCTTAGGTGCCTGCCCGTAAAATACCGGGATGTATTTCTCCTCAAATACTCCGGCAATATGGACAACGATGAAATCGCAAAAGTATTAAATATCACCGAGGGAACGATCCGGCAGCGATTATCCCGGGGAAAGATTATGATACAGGAAGCTTTGAATAAACGGGAGGAAAATAATGAGATCCATGGAAGTAACGGATGAATGGCTCTATCAGTATATGCCTGTGGTGGACAATGCCATGATAAAAGCATTGGAAGGTCAGGTTGATGAAGACTATGTATTTTCAAAACGATTTGAACGGAAAATGAAAAAAGTGATCCGTCACGAAGCCCATCCGATGCTGACCGGTGCGCAACAGCTCCTGAAACGCGTGGCAATCTTTTTCACAGGTATCGTATGCGCCGGGCTGGTTCTGACGTTAAGTGTGGATGCTTATCGGGATAAGTTTTTCATGACACTAAAGACCCTGTGCGAGGATGCTACGCAGTATAACTACTCTTCCGAGGAAAAAGATGCGGTACTCACTCCCACGATACCGACCTGCATCCCGGAGGGCTATACAGAGACAGACCGAAGAGACAGTCCTCTTTTTTGTGAAATTTTCTATGAAAACAATGCCGGAGAACAACTCATCTGGGAGCAAATGCTAATTTCCGCAAATAATGCCCTGACACTCGTATTAGACAATGAATACGATGCCGAAGAGGAACATGTCATCGGCGGTCACATTGCCACGGTATATACTTATGTGGATGGTTACGCCATGGCTTATTATGAAGCTGACAATTATGTATACGTGATCACCGCAGATCACATGACCGCCGAGGAAATGTTTCAGCTCATTGCCAGTATGGATATCTGATTGTATAATAAAATAAAAAGGAGGCAAGAACCATGATGCGAAATAAAAAATTAAGAACCGTTTTCTGCGGCATTCTGATTTTTCTGCTCGTATTTGCCTTATTTTGCCTTGGAGACTACGGGATCCACTATTATCATACTCCCATCAAAAAGGATTATGACTATACCGGAACCGGAATGCTGGTCAGTCTGACGGAACCGGATACCTTCGAACAGGTATCGGTGGAGATCCACGGGAAAGCCTTACATTATCTCTGGGGGAATCAGGAAGACGCCATAGCGGGAAATGTCTGGATGAACGGAGAGAGGCTTTTCGTGGAAGGTGCGGATGACATGGGATTCTATGCACCTTTTATCGATGAAGAACCCTATTACTCCTGCCTGACCGAATCTGTAACAAATATCCCGGGAAATATGTTTCTTATCTCCCGGGATCTGAAAACCGTATTCTGTGGTGTACTTATGGACGGGAAAGAATTTCTGCTGATAATACCGGCAGAAAATAAATCGGATGCCGACCGTACCCTGAAATCCGGTCTGGAACAGTCCCAGCCTCTTTCCCGTTGGCTGAGCGCCTATCCCTTATTCCTGTAACTGTCCGTCCACAATACGCACGATACGTTTCGCAGACTGTGCTACGCCCAGGTCGTGGGTGATCATGACGATGGTGTTGCCCATATCGTTCAGTTCCCGGAACAGCTTCAGTACTTCCTTACCGCTGGTCTGATCCAGAGCACCGGTAGGCTCATCCGCTAACAGGATCGCCGGCTGTCCCACCAGTGCTCTGGCAATGGATACTCTCTGCTTCTGTCCGCCGGACAATTCGTTGGGCTTATGTCCGATACGATGATCCAGCCCCAGCAGTTTGATAGTATTTTTACACTTTTCTTCTGCTTCTTCATGGGTCATGCCACGCATCAGCAGGGGCATGATAATATTCTGCATGACATTATAGGTCGGGATCAGCTGATAGTTCTGGAAAATGAACCCGATCTTCTGGTTGCGTACCATGGTCAGATCGTCCTCTTTGGTCTCGTGGATTGCCATGCCATCCAGATAATATTCCCCACTGTCCATCACATCCATACAGCCGATCATATTCATTAACGTAGTCTTACCGGAACCGGAAGGGCCTAAGATTGCCACATATTCTCCCTTATTTACCTGAAAATTGATGTCCTTCAAAATCGGCAGACGCTCCTCTCCCAGCATATAGCCTTTATTTATATTTTTCATGGTGATCATTGCGTTTTCCATCATAATCCTTACACCTTTCGCACTACTCCTGATTTAAAGCTTCTACGGGGATCAGTCTCGATGCCTTATATGCCGGATAGAAGCCGAAGATGCTTCCGGTGAGGACACCAAACAACAGCGACAATACTGCACCCTGTACCGACAGGGACACTCTCACGTTGAACAGCTGCACGAATGGCGTAATTCCAAGAGCCACCAGCACCCCCAGTACCGCTCCTACCAGACTGGTAAAACTTGCCTCCAATAAAAACTCCAACAGGATATCCTTTCGGGAGCAGCCCAGTGCTTTCAGAATACCGATCTCGTTGGTACGCTCCTTGATGGATACAAACAATACATTCATAATGCCGATACCGCCGACAATAAATACGATCACCGCCATGGAGATTAACAGTAATGTCAGTGTCTCGTTGGAAGCAGAGGCTGCCTCCATCTTGCTTCCGGCATCGCTGATGGTAAATGTGGTATTGGGATAGCTCTCTTTTAAGGCACTCTCCACATCCGTCATTACGGTATCCACCTGATTCACATCCTCCGCAATGACCGTGATGGTTGGACTGATATTCGTACCGGTAATGTATTTGATGCCGGTTTCGTAAGGTATATAGATCGCCGTATCCGGACTGATGCCGGATGCCACAGTTCCCATCTCGGATAGTACCCCTGATACTATATAGGGGCGGCCATCAATATAGACTATACCGTCATAAGCATCGTAGGCGCTGCCAAAAATTTCCTTTGCCACGGTGGCACCCAGTACGCACACCTTTTCCTTGCTCTCGTTGTTTTCTTCTGTGAGGAAATCCCCGATGGCCATTTCCAGATTACTGATGGCAGCATAATTGTCCTCCACACCGGCAATGGTGTAATAGGAAGCAGAGGTCATATCGCCTCCCTCCACCGATGCTGTAGTGGAATAAGAGACCGTAGTTGCAGAGATTCCCGATACAAAAGTCGCCAGATCATCACAGTCTTCACTGGTCAATGTCACGGCTTCGCTCTCTTCCTCCTGTCCGAATCCGAAAAATCCGCCGAAATCCATTCCCCCGCCGGGACCACCGGACATACCGCCGCCGGAACCTCCTCCGGGTCCTCCGCCCATATTGGTGACGGTAACGCTTCCTCCACCGCCCGGCATTTCAAAGCTAAAACCACCACTGTCACTGCTGTCACAGGAAATATCAATAGCTCCAGGCATTCAGATTCTTGAACTGCTCCGCCACTTCTTCTTTTCCACCGGTACCTATCGCCAGCACCAGCATTATGGTGGCAGATCCTACAACGATACCGATGGAAGTCAGGATCACTTTGAATTTATTCTGTGACAGGTTCAGCCACACCAGACGCAATATTTCGGATAATCTCATATTCTACTTCTTCCCTTCCATTGACCTTACTTTCCCACAGGTCTCCGCTCTACTTCGTAATGCTGCTTTCGATCAATACGGTATCTCCTTCTGCAATATCTCCGGAGATCTCCACATTAGAGCCATCTGACAGTCCTGTCGTTATTTCCTTTTTCACAATGCTGCCCTCTGCTGTCTTCACTTTTACATAAGTCTTGTCATCCTCTGTGATAATGGCTCTGCGTGAGACATACAACACTTCTTCCGTTTGTTCCGTAACGAAAGTCACATCTGCGGTCATGCCCTGGAACAGTCCTGAAACATCCCCTTCTAATGTGACAGTTACGTCATAAGTTATGTTTCCACTGGAATCCGATGTCGCATCTCCGATAACCGTCACCTTTGCCGTAAAGATATCTTCCGGATATGCCGTCAATGCAATATTCGCTGCAGATCCCAGAGAGATATCCGTCATGTCATCTTCATCCACCGTTACCGTCATGGTCACTTCATCCATATCATACAAAGTGACCAGAGAGGTTCCGGTGCTGATCTTGTCTCCTGCTTCCAGTTCCACACTGGTGATCACACCGTTGTATCTGGCGCATACCGCGTTGCCATCGATATAGGTGCTGAACTCGTTCCATTTTTCCAGAGTCTCATCGTAGGTTTCCTGCTGATCGGACAGATCCTGTTCCAGATACCCCAGCGCAATATCGTAAGTCTCCTGTGCGGTATTGTAAGCCAGCGTCCGCAGTTTTTTTGTCTCGGCTGCGGTCAGTTTTCCCTGCTCCAGTTCCCGCTTTGCTTTATTATAAGCGGTCTCGGCTGTGGTCACATTTTCTTCTGCCTGCTCTACCTTCTGTTCCAGTTCTTCCTTCTGCTGTTCCAGAGAGTCCGCAGTAGACTGTGCCTGTGTCGTCAGCTGTGCAAAATAGACATATCCATAGGTATCATCTGCCGGATCCGTATTGTTCAGACTGTATTGGCAGTTGGATAATACCTGTGCCGCATCTTCGTAAGCAGTTGTTACTTCCTCCAGCTGTGCCTGATAATCTTCCAGACTGCTCTTCGCCTGCTCCAGCGTGCTCTCCGCAGAATCTACCGTATTTTGAAGTTCCTGCAATGTAGTACTGTACTCGGTATCAATATAACTGCCGTAAGCAGTGCTGCTGTCATAAGTGTATTTTGCCTGTTGTTTTGACAGGGTCTGGTCGGCTTCCACCGCCTCCAGATCCGCTTTTGCTTTCTCTACGTTAGACTGCAGTTCGTCTTCCAGGTCGGAGACACTGTCTTCTTCCAGCAGGTACAGGGGATCTCCCTCGGACACCTGCTGCCCCACGGAGACCACTACCTCTGCCACAGTCAGGGTAGAATCGTCACCATTGCTGCCGGAGCTGCTGCCTCCCATATTAAAGATCTGCCCAAACATGTCTAAGCCTCCCTGGGCTCCGCCACCGGATGCACTCATGCCGCCAAATCCACCGGATCCAGAGCTGCTGCCGGCAGTACTACCGGAGGAGCCGCCGGAGGAACTGCTGCCGGAAGTATCCGTTCTCTGTAGGGCACTCATATCCAGATCAAAGGTCTGATCCACCGTACCGATGTCCACAGAGCCGCTCTCCGTCACACCTTTGACCAGTGTACCGTATTTTACCGTGGTCTCTTTATAAATGACTTCCGTGTCGGAACCACCGGAGAGACCAATGGCACCAGCCACTACAGCGATCACACAGACACCACAGACACCTGTGGTGAGCTTGCGTCTTTTCGACCAGCTTTTCCATGATCCAATCCGGCGCATTTGATTTCTTATATTTTCTTTGATCTTTTTCCCATTTTCATTCTGCTTCATAACTGTTCCCAATCATTCCTGTCTGTTTCTCAACATTTGCTCCATCCGCTTGATTTATTGTCCTCCGGGACCGCCCGGCATTCCGCCGCCGAAGCTGCCGGAATCACCACCCTGGGGCATGTCATCGCCTCCCGGCATCTGCATATCCTCCAGCATCTCGAACTCCGTATCACTGCCGACTGCGGTATCAGAACTGCTGCCGGAATCAGCAGTCTCCTCCGTACTCTTGACTTCTTCCTCGGAGCTGACTTTACTTGCCAGGTAGATGGTATCGCCCTCTTCCAGTCCTGACAGGATCTCAATGTCCACACCGTTGGTGATACCGGTCTCTACCTCTGCCAGTTCCCTGCCACCCAGTGCTGTCTTGCGATAGACATAGGTCTTGCCGTTCTCTTCTACGATCGCCTTACGGGATACATAGAGGACATCTTCTTTTTCTTCGGTAACGAAGATCACATCTGCCGTCATGCCGCCGTAGAGCTGCTCCAGTTCACCTTCCACGCTGATCTCCACAGTGTAGCTTACCGTGTTGCTGTAATCGGAAGTAGCCGTGGTATTGATGGAGAGAATGCTTCCGGTATAGGAATCCTCCGGATATGCCGTAAAGGTGATATCTACCGCATCTCCCACCTGCAGGTCCACGATATCCTCCTGGGTCACATCCACGGAGATTCTCATGTCATCCGACGTTGCATAGGAAAACAGAACTCCTGTCGTCGTCAAACGGTCTCCCGCTTCGTAGCTGACCTCTGTGATCACACCATCCTCTGTGGCATACAGGATACCATCACTTCCGACAAAATCTTCAAAGGCCTGTAACTGTTCTTCCCGTTTTTCTTTCGTCTCTTCCGCTTCCTGTAAGGTCTCCTTCAGATCTTCCACGGTAGCGTTGTAGGTAGTCTGGGCGTTCTGCCCGTTGATCACCGCTTCCTGATAGGTCTCTTCTGTATCCAGCTTGTCAATTTTCTGTTTTGCCTGTGCTGCCGCCAGCTGGTTGGTAAGCTCAGCGATGGCATTTTCATTATCTGTTACCGCAGTTTCTGCCTGTGTCAATGCTGATTTTGCCTGTTGATATTTTGTTCTTGCGCTGAGATAACCGTTCTGGATCGTCATGAAATTCACTGTATTATCGGTTCCGGCACCTTCATAGCCTTCCTTTGCCGCTTCGTAGGTCTCCAACGCATCCTGATAATCTTCCTGTGCTTGCGTCAGTTTCTCCTGCAAAGATGCGGTATTCGCCTGCTTCTGCTCCAGCTGTACCTGCAGAGACGCCACATTGTTCGTCACGCTGGTCCCGGAAGTATTGCGGATGGATGCCGCATAGGAAGCACTGATTTTCTGGGTATCATAATCCGTCTGGGCTTCCAGCAGGGACAATTCATAAGTACTCTCTGCCTCCGCGTAGTCGGACTGTGCCTCCACTACCGCATTCTGCAACAATGCCCGAACTGCCTCCACGCTGTCTTCCGTAAATTTCAGAAGTTCCTCGCCTTCCATGACACGCTGCCCGCTGGCGGCGTAGATCTCCTCTATCTTCAGATATTTTTGTACGGTATCATCGTCATCATCACTGTCATCCTCTTCATCATCACTGACGTCCAGATCCAGATCGTAATCTATGGATTTTGTGTTGTATTCCAGAGAGCCGCTCTCAGTAACACCTACCTTTAATGTACCACGCTCCACCGTCTCTTCCTTGTAGATCCACTGTTCTTTCTGAAGTAACGGTGCAATAAACACGGTATAGCAGGCTGCCAGGATCAGCAGAAGTAATGCGATCCCCGCCAGGATCAGCTTCTTCTGTTTCTTTGTGAGGGATTTCAGTTTTTCAAAATGTGGTCTTTTTAATTTCATGACTGTGTCTGTCCTCCCTGTTGTTCATTTGCATTTTCCGTAGATTCCCCGTTGTCGGAGCCGCCTTTCGGCATGCCACCGTTTTCTGGCACTTCTCCGCTGCCCGGGACTCCTTCCGGCATGCCACCGTTTTCCGGCACTTCTCCGTTACCCGGGGCTCCTTCCGGCATCTCACCATTTTCCAGCTTTTCGCCGCCTCCGGGACCGCCCTGCGGCATCGCATCGCCGTCGGATACATCGTCAGGTCTGCCCTGCATACTCTGTCTCTGCTGTAACTGCTCGATCTCTTCCTCCGTCATGCCGAAGACTACGGTGACGGATTCGTTGGCACTTAAGCTGTCCTCCTCATCTTCCACGTTGATCTGTACCGTCACGCTATATATGACACTGGTACGGCTGTCAGACGAGGATACCGGATCAATGGCTGTGATCACACCGGTATATCCGCTGCCTGCGGAGGACTGCACATAAGCACTGTCGCCTACGATCAGTTTTGCAATATCCGACTGATCTACCGATACGGTAACGGTCAACTCCTTCGGATTGCTGTAGACGAATACGACTGCATCGGAAGTCAGAGCCTGCTCCGCCCGCACCATGATCCGCAGGATTGTTCCATCCTCAGATGCATAGAAATATCCGTCCCCCACACTGCTTTCAAACAATTCCAGATTCTCCTTGGCATCTTCATAAGTACTTTTCAGAGCTGCCAGATCGGACTTAGCTTTTTCCACCGTAGTATTATAATCACTCTCTGCCCGTTCTGCGCCGGACTGGGAAGTCTCATAGGTCAGCTTTGCCTGCGCCAGCTGGATCTCATAATTTTCCTTCGCCTCCGTGACTGCCTGCTGAAGGCTGGGAAGCTTCAACTGCAATGTCTGTAAGTTAAAAGAAGCATTGGTGACTGCATCCTCATATTTTTCCTGCGCTTCTTCCAGATCCTTCAGGTTCTGTTCCAAAATGCTGTAGAGGGATGCCAGAGTTTTCACATTTGAGGTATTGCTGTCCTGTCCACTGCTGCCCAGCACATTGCCTGCGGTTCCACCCGCTTGCACAGATCCGGCTGACCCGCCGGTGACCTGAGACCAACTGATGCCCCACTCATCCATCTTGTCCGTCAGTGCTTTCAGGTTCTCATCATAGATTGCCTGATACTCATCCACCTTGAAATAACTCTTATAGGAACCGTCATTCACATAGGATTCATACTCTGCTATATCATCCTCCGCATCCTGCAATTCCTCTTCCGCCCTGGTCACAGCACTCTGCAGACTTGCTACGGTCTCATCATAGACATTCTTCGCCTGTTGTCCGGTGAGAATGGCACTGTCTCTCGTATACTCCGCTGTGATCAGGTTCTGCTCATATTCGATAGCTCCGGTGCGATACGCAAGCTCCGCATCCTCCAGCGCTCTCTCCAGTTCCTTTCTGGCTTCCTCCACACTGTCCTCCGTAAGCTTTAAAATCTTATCTCCTGCAGTTATCTCTTCCCCGGAGTCCACATAGACTTCCTCGATCTTTAGCTCTGTCGTCAGATTTTCCACATCGAAGGTCTCCTCCGTAATGCCGACATTAGTGACCCCGGAGGCTGCGATCATATCCTCGGTGAAATTCAGTCCGGCCATATTACCCGACATGGAAAATTCCGACTGACTGTTGTTTTTATGTAATATCACCACTGCTGCCACAGAACCGCCGCCCAACGTAAGTACCAGTACCAGCGCAATGATGATCCATTTTTTGTTTTTCTTTCGGGAAAAAATTATCTGTTTGATCTCTTTGTTCTTCACGGCGAACCTCCGATTGCTATTCCGTCCAAATTTCATTGTTTTCTCAAGTATAGTTGGATTTTGTATTGAAAAAGTGTTCACTCTGTGAAAAATCTGTGTTCTGTATGAGCTTTTCCCCCTGCTTACGTCTATGCAATTACACAAATAGAGCACAAAAAGAAGGCCCTGTTGGAGGCTGCTTTCGCAAAAGTCTCTAACATGACCTTCTATCATAAGCTTACAAATTCGTGCTATCGCGCTAATATGCCCGGAAAAACAAATCACCGCTTCCGGGAGATGCAGATATCCTCCAGATTCTGCGCGCCCTCCGGTCCGATAGGTCTGCCGCCCGTGGTGATGCCCCATCCTGCACGGATCTTGATAATATCGTCAATCTGTCCCTGGGACAACAACGTCTTCTTCCCTAAGATAAAGTTGTTCATCATCAGGATCTTCGCATAATATTCCGTGGTCTCCATGCGGTAATATGCCTGCATGAGGTTATCTCCCCAGGTCAGCGCGCCATGGTTTGCTAACAGTACTGCATTGTATTCCCGACAATAGGGAGCTACCGCTTCCGGCA
>ERZ1027232.82-NODE-82-length-54245-cov-8.014966_pt1 | contig 54245 bp, 81 predicted proteins | sample MGYA00519478_ERZ1027232 | MGnify/ENA primary metagenome ERZ1027232 (study PRJEB26926, sample SAMN06164468) | human gut metagenome | biome: ENVO:00009003; feature: ENVO:2100002; material: ENVO:00002003 | host: Homo sapiens | place: USA | collected 2012 ...
GCCGCGGCATCAGCAAGGATGTCAACAAGGGCATCGAGCTGGCTGAGCAGCTGGCTGCTGCACTGGGCGGCGGCGTTGTGGGTGCTTCCCGTGCCGTTACCGATGCAGGCTGGATGACCGCTGACCATCAGGTCGGTCAGACCGGTAAGACGGTCCACCCCAAGATCTATGTTGCTCTGGGCATTTCCGGTGCCATCCAGCACACCGCTGGTATGCAGGATTCCGAGTGCATCATCGCTGTCAACAAGAACGAGAGCGCACCCATCTTCGGTGTTGCTGACTACGGCATCGTGGGCGATCTGTTCAAGGTCGTTCCCGAGCTGATCAAGCAGATCGAGGCTGCCAAGGCTGCTGAATAAGCACCTGATTTTCCCCGAACCCTGATTGTGATAAGGCCGCCGCGCAGTGGAAACGCTGTGCGGCGGCTTTTTGCATCCCCGGAAAATCGCTCCGTTCTATCCCACCTGTTCCCGGAATAAAATGACACCAAGAGCGGACAGGAAAGGAGCGCGTACCATGGAGTTGAAGATCTTTCGGGATGCCCTGCCGGCGGCGGGGACAAACTGTACCCTCAAGGCAGAGCTGCCGCTGGAAACAGAGATCCTGATCTCTGATTATCTGCCACCGGTGTTCAAGCTGGTCAAGTGCTTTGTCAGGCCGGTGGTGCTGCAAAAGCGGCTGCAGCCCGGCAAGCTGCAATTGGAGGGATATCTGCGCTGTGTGGTCTATTATCAGGGGGAAGAGGGGGCGGGCTTATGCCAGACTGAGCAGAAGCTCCCCTTTACCAAGCTGCTGGATCTGCCGGAGTTCGTCTTCACGGCATGGGCCGTACAGGTGGAAGGCCAGACCGAATATCTGAACTGCCGCACCGTCAACCCGCGCCGCATCGAGGTGCGGGGCGCGTATGGGCTGGTGGTATCGGTGCATACGCAGGTCAAAACAGATGTCATCACGGCTCTGTCGGATGGCGGGGTGGAGCAGAAACTGGTCACCCTTTCCGGGGTGCGGCGTGCCGCTGTGCTGGAAAAGCTGGTCACGGTCGAGGGCGAGATCCACTTTCCCACGCCGCCCGCCGCCGTTTTGGACCTCAGCGGCAATGCCTCTGTCGGAGACCTCAAGCTCCTGAACGGGAAAGCCGTTGCCAAGGGCGTGCTGGTCGTTTCCTGTGCCTGGCGTGCCGAGGGCGACCCGGCACTGCAAAGCCAGAGCGTGAATCTGAACTTCAATCAGGTGCTGGATGTGGACGGCCTGAGCGAGGACTGCCGCTGCCTCTGCGTGGCCGAGCCGGTGGGCTTTACGCTCACGGAGGGAGAAGGGGAGGAACCCAGCCGCCTGACTGCCACCCTGATGCTGCGCCTGCGGGCATGGAGGCCCTACCAGCTGCAGTGCGTGGCGGATGCCTTCTCCACGAAATTTGAGACAGAACAGACCCCGCAGACGGTACAGACGGAATCGCTGGCCTGCACCCTGGATGAGACCGTGACCCTGACCGGCTCCGGTCCTCTGCCGGACGCTGGGGCTAAAATTCTGGCCTGCTTTGCCTCCTTTGGCCCGGCCTTGCTGGCATACAGGGAAAACAACTGGAATCTGACCAGCCGGGTGACTGTGACTGCCTTTGGGGAGAACAGCCTTTCGGAGCTGGAAAGCTATGAAAAGGTGCTGGAGCTTGCCCTGCCGCTGGGGCGGGAGCTGCCCTCGGACGCGGAGCTGATCCCGGAGTGCTGGCTCCGTGCCGAGGACCTGCGCTGTGTCTGCGCAAACGGCACACTGGAGGTCAACCTTTCCGTCAAGGCAGAAGGAGCCATCCTACAGCGGAGCGGAAACACCTGTGTGGGCTCCATCGCGCTGGGAGAGCCGTTGACCCCGGCAGACCCGGAGATCAGCCTGCGCATCTATTATGCACAGGCGGGGGAGGAGCTGTTTGCCATCGCCAGGCGGTTCCATGTCTCCCCGGCCCAGATGCTTGCCGCCAACGACCTTGCAGAGGGCACCACGGCCATTGATGCGCCTCGGAGGCTTCTGGTGCCGGGAGCAGGGGGCTGATCCATCCGATTTTGTACTTCACAGAAGAACAATTCGAAGTTAAAGTATGACTTATGAACTAAAAATGAACAAAAAACATCCCGGACCTCTCCCAATTTGAGAAAGGCTCTGCTATAATAATTTTTGTCGTGTAAAAAAGCCTTTTAGATAAAGGAGAAGTTATGATCAAAAATATCGAGTTGGAGAAGGGTGCATACCAGTTTGATGCCAAGATGCCCCTTCGCCAGGCCATCCCGCTGGGCCTGCAGCATGTATTTGCCATGTTCGTGGGCAACCTGACCCCGCTTCTTATCATCACCAGTGCCTGCGGCCTTGCAGGCGGTGAGTTTGCTGACCTGCAGGTCAGCCTGCTGCAGAACGCCATGTTCGTGGCCGGTGTGGTCACGCTGGTGCAGCTGTTCTCCATCGGCCCTGTGGGCGGTCAGGTTCCCATCATCATGGGTACCAGCTCCGGCTTCCTGGGCGTGTTCAACAGTGTGGCAGCTTCCATGGGCGGCGGCGTGCTGGCCTACGGTGCCATCATGGGCGCTTCCATTCTGGGCGGCCTGTTTGAGACTGTGCTGGGCTTCTTCCTCAAGCCCCTGCGCAAGTTCTTCCCCACGGTGGTCACCGGCACGGTGGTGCTGTCCATCGGTCTGTCCCTGATCTCCGTGGGTGTCAACTCCTTTGGCGGCGGCAACGCAGCCAAGGACTTCGGTTCTGCGGAAAACCTGCTGCTGGCCGTGTTCGTGCTGGTGGTGATCCTGTTCTTCAAGCATTGGACTACGGGCTTCCTGAGTTCTTCCTCCATCCTCATCGGCATTGTGGCGGGATATCTGGCAGCCTTTATCATGGGCTTTGTCCTGCCCACCACCGGTGTCACTGCCGAGGGTGTGGAGTTCACCAAGGCATGGGTGCTGAACTGGAGCAAGGTGGCACAGGCCGACTGGTTTGCCATCCCCAAGCTGGTTCCCGTCAAGATCGTTTTTGATATGCGTGCCATCCTGCCCGTGCTGATCATGTTCATCGTCACCGCTGTGGAGACCGTGGGCGATATCTCCGGCGTGATGGAGGGCGGCATGAGCCGTGAGGCCACCGATAAGGAGCTGTCCGGCGGTGTTATCTGCGACGGCCTGGGCTCTTCCTTTGCCGCCTGCTTCGGCGTTCTGCCCAACACCTCCTTCAGCCAGAACGTGGGTCTGGTTTCCATGACCAAGGTCGTCAACCGCGGTGCACTGGCTACCGGTGCCATCTTCCTGATCCTCTGCGGCCTGATCCCCAAGCTGGGCGCACTGGTCTCCATCATGCCGCAGGCCGTTCTGGGCGGTGCTGCCGTGATGATGTTCTCTTCCATCGTGGTGTCCGGCATCCAGCTCATTACCAAGGAAAAGATGACCCCGCGCACCCTGACCATCGTTTCCGTTGCACTGGGCGTGGGTTACGGCATGGGTGCAAATGCCAGCATCCTGGCACACACCCCCCAGTTCTTCCAGTTGATCTGCGGCGAGAGCGGCATTGTGCCCGCAGCCTTTGTGGCCATTGTGCTGAACGTGCTGCTGCCCAAGGACGATAAGGCCGAATAAACCTCTCAGTCACCTTCGGTGACAGCTCCCCTGTCAGGGGACGCACCATTGCGCTGCAATGGCGGAGAGCTCCTCCAGAGCTTCCGGCGTATCTGCATCCAGCAGTTCTTCCCGCCGCTGGGCGTAAACGATCTGTACCTGCTCAGGGTGAGCCTTGAGCACAACACTGCCGCCCTTGCCCTCGGGCAGGGTGCGCAGAGCGGGAAAATATCCGCATCCAAACAGAACGGGACTTCCGACAACGGTGTCCGGGCCATGTGCGGCCCGGGCTCCCAGCCGGAAGATCGCCCGCTCTGTTTCTTTTTGTGTCTGGGCAAAAGCAGTGATCAGAGCTTCCAGCGTCTCCCGCTGCAGCAGTGGCTGATCTCCGGGCAGGAAGATGCAGCCTGCAAGACCGGGGCATTGCTCCAGCAGCGCCTCCAGCCCCAGCCGAACGGTGTCGTTCCGGCCCGGCAGGCTGTGGAGCAGGCAGGGAACGGCCTGTGCGTCACACAGGGTCTTTACCTCGGCAGAACGGGTCACGACCACCCGGGCAGCAAGGGCGGGGGTGGCGGTGACCTCCAGCGCCCGGCAGAGCAGGGGACGGCCCCCGAAATCTGCCAGCAGCTTGTTGGAGCCGAACCGCCGGGCCAGCCCCGATGCCATGATGACGCATCCCACCGAAGGGAGGGCGTTTTTTTTCCACAACTCTGCCATAAAATCATTCCTCCTGAACCTGCCGGATCTGCGGCAGTCTTTCCAGTGGCATTATAAGGGATTTTGTGATAAAATAAAAGTAGCAATCGAAAAAAGAGAGGTACTGCGTATGATGACGATCCGGGAATACAAACGGGCCGAAAGCCTCGAGGAAGCCTGGCAGCTCAACCAGAAGCGAAACAATCGGGTCATCGGCGGCATGATCTGGCTCAAGATGGAGAACATCAATGTCGGCACCGCCATCGACCTGTCGGGCCTTGGGCTGGACAAAATTGAGGAAACGGCCGAGGGCTTTTCCATCGGGGCCATGGTGCCCCTGCGGCAGATCGAGCTCCACGAGGGGCTCAATGCCTACACGGACGGCGCTGTGCGGGAATCTGTGCGCCACATTGTGGGTGTGCAGCTGCGCAACCTTGCCACCGTGGGCGGCAGCATTTACAGCCGTTTTGGCTTTTCCGATGTTCTGACCATGTTCCTGGCCCTGAACGCTTCGGTGGAGCTCTACAAGGGCGGCATCGTGCCGCTTTCGGAGTATGCTCAGCGCCCGTACGACAGGGATATCCTGGTGCGGGTCATCGTGCCGAAAGAGCAGGCAGCATTCTGCTATCAGTCGGTGCGCAACAGCCAGACGGATTTCCCGGTGCTGACCTGTGCCGCCGCGAAAACGGCCGGGGGCTTCCGGGTCGCCATTGGTGCCCGGCCCGGCAAGGCAGTGCTGTATACCCTGCAGCCCAATGCCGCCGAAACGCCGGAGCTGACCGCCGCCCGCTTTGCCGCTGAGGTGCGGGCAAACATCCGGACGGAGAGCAACATGCGCGGCAGTGCGGAATACCGCAATCATCTGGCCGGGGTGCTGGTCAAGCGCGCTGTGCTGAAATTGGAAGGGAACAGGTGAGACAAGATGCAGGTGAATATTATTCTGAACGGAACCAAAGTCACGGCAGAGGCCGCACCGGATACCCTGCTCATCGATTTTGTCCGCGCACACGGCTGTTACAGTGTCAAGCGCGGCTGTGAGACCTCTAACTGCGGCCTGTGCACCGTCTTTCTGGACGATGTGCCGGTGCTGTCCTGCTCTGTGCTGGCAGCCCGTGCCGACGGCCACAGGGTGACCACGCTGGAGGGCCTGCAGGAGGAGGCTGCTGAGTTCGGCGCTTTTATCGCCGATCAGGGTGCGGAGCAGTGCGGCTTCTGCAACCCGGGCTTTATTATGAACGCCCTCGCCCTCTTCCGGGAAAAGGAATACCCCACTGAGGAGGAAATCAAGGAATATCTCGCGGGCAACCTCTGCCGCTGCTCCGGCTACGAGGGCCAGCTGCGGGGCATCCAGAATTTCCTCGCCTGGAAGAAAGCAAAACAGGAGGGTGCCGAATGAAAAACGTCAACAAAGCATTCCGCAAAAAGGATGCCATGCAGCTTGTGACCGGCAAGCCCGTTTACATGGATGATCTGGCCCCGGCAGACTGCCTGATCGTCAAGCTGTACCGCTCGCCCCATGCCAACGCCATGGTGAAGCGCATCGACACGTCTGTGGCCAAAAAGGTGCCCGGCATCGAGGCCATCTTCACCTGGGAGGATGTGGACCAGAACGCCCGCCGCTACACGCAGGCCGGCCAGACCTACCCCGAAGCCAGCCCCTACGACCGCCTGGTCATCGACCGCCACGTCCGCTTTGTGGGGGACGTGGTGGCCATTGTGGTGGGCAAGGATGAGAAGTGTGTCGAGAAGGCCATGAAGCTCATCAAGGTGGAGTATCAGGTGCTGGAGCCGGTGCTGGATTTCCACACTGCGAAGGACAACCCCATCCTTGTCCATCCGGAGGATAACTGGGAGAGCCTGAGTCCTGTGGGTGCCGACAACAAGCGCAACCTCTGTGCCCACGATGCGTGCGGCGACGGCGACATCGATGCCGTGCTGGCAAAGTGCGATGTTGTCATCGACCGTGTCTACCACACCAAGGCCTGCCAGCAGGCCATGATGGAGACCTTCCGCACCTGCTGCTGGATGGACCTGTACGGACGGCTGAACATCCTCAGCTCGACCCAGATCGTGTTCCACACCCGCCGCAATGTGGCAAACGCCCTGCACATCCCCAAATCCATGATCCGCGTCATCAAGCCCCGCATCGGCGGCGGCTTTGGTGCCAAGCAGACGGCGGTCTCGGCCATCTATCCGGCCTTTGTTACCTGGAAGACCAAGAAGCCCTGCAAGCTGATCTTCACCCGCGAAGAGAGCCAGACCGCATCTTCGCCCCGCCACGAGATGGAGATGCACGTCCGTCTGGGTGCCACCAAGGACGGCATTGTGAAGGGCATCGACCTCTACACCCTGTCCAACACCGGTGCCTACGGCGAGCACGGCCCCACAACAGTGGGCCTTTCCGGCCACAAGTCCATCCCGCTGTACGGCAAGGCCGAAGCCTTCCGTTTTGTCAGCGACGTGGTCTACACCAACCATATGTCTGCCGGTGCGTACCGCGGCTATGGTGCGACCCAGGGCCTGTTTGCAGTGGAATCTGCCGTCAACGAGCTGGCTGCCAGGCTCCACATGGATCCCTTCAAGATCCGTGAAATGAACATCGTCAAAGAGGGCGATGTAATGCCTGCCTATTACGGCGCTGTGAACACCAGCTGCGCGCTGGACCGCTGTCTGAAAAAAGTCCACGAGATGATCGACTGGGACAACAAGTACCCTGTGCGCGACCTTGGCAATGGCAAAGTGCGCGCCGTGGGTATGGGCATGGCCATGCAGGGCTCCGGCATTTCCGGCATGGATGTGGGCAGTGCCACCCTCAAGGTAAACGATGACGGGTTCTACTCCCTCATCATCGGCGCGGCCGATATGGGTACCGGCTGTGACACCACGCTGGCTCAGATCGCCGCCGAGGTGCTGGACTGTGACCTGGACAATATCACCGTCTTTGGCGCGGATACCGATACCTCGCCCTATGATTCCGGCTCCTACGCTTCCTCTACCACCTATGTCACCGGCAAGGCAGTGGAGAAGTGCGCCCTGCGGCTGCGCGGCCAGATCTGCAAGCTGGGCGCGGAGCTGCTCCAGACGACTGAAGATGCCGTGGATTTTGACGGCAAGTTCGTCTCCCTGAACGCAGACCCGGAGAAGAGGGTCTCTCTCTCTGAGGTGGCTTTCGCTTCCCAGTTCGGCCACATGGTGCCGCTGGAGATCACCGAGACCCACACCTCGCCCCTTTCGCCCCCGCCCTACATGGTCGGCGCGGCTGAAATTGAGCTGGACAAGGAGACTGGCGAGGTCAAGGTGGTGGATTATGCCGCCTGCGTGGACTGCGGCACCCCCATCAACCCCAACCTGACCCGTGTGCAGACTGAGGGCGGCATCCTGCAGGGCATCGGCATGGCTTTGACCGAGAACATCACCTACGATGCCAAGGGCTGGCCGATGGAGAATTCCTTTATGCAGTATAAGATCCCCGCCCGTGTGGACATCGGCCACATCCGGGTGGAGTTTGAGAGCAGCTATGAGCCCAACGGCCCGTTTGGTGCAAAATCCATCGGTGAGGTGGTCATCAACACCCCGCTGCCCGCCATCGCGGATGCCATCTACAATGCCATCGGCACCCGCTTCTACGAGCTGCCCATCACCCCGGAGCAGGTCGCCATGGCGGTGGAAGAAAACCGCTGATGCTTTCGGAAACACAGTTTCCGTTTCTGGCTGAAAAGGGCCATGTGGTCTCGCTGGTGGGCGGCGGCGGAAAAACCACCCTGCTCTATGCCTTTGCCCGGCATTGTGCCGCCAAAGGCTGGCGGGTGCTGGTAAGCACCACCACCCACATCCGGCAGCCGGGGGAGAATTATGCCGCAGATGAGGCTGCCCTTGCGTCCCTCTGGGCGGCAGGGCGATATGCCGTGGCCGGTGTCCCGGCAGAGCAGGGCAAGCTGACCGCCCTGCCGCCGGAGCAGCTGACTTGCTGGATGGCACAGGCGGATATGGTTCTTCTGGAAGCGGACGGTGCAAAACGGATGCCCTGCAAAGTTCCGGCGGCCCATGAACCGGTGCTGCTGCCGGAAAGCGATATCGTGCTGGCCGTGGCAGGATTGTCCGCGCTGGGCAGACCTCTGCGGGAGGTCTGCTTCCGGCTGGAGCAGGCCTGCGCCCTGCTGGGCACTGCCCCCGAAACGCTTCTGACCCCGGAGCTGCTGGCAAGGCTGCTGGCCAGTGAGCAGGGAGGACGAAAACTGGTAGGGAACCGCCGTTTTTCTGTGGTGCTCAATCAGGCGGATGACCCCGCCCGCATTGCTGCCGGAGAACAGACCCTCACGCTCCTGCGCAAAAAATATGAGGTGCAGGGCGTGTTGACTTATTTTGATGAAAGGGAGCGTGCATGAAATGGCAGAACAAGGCCCCATTGTCTTCTGCACCGGCGGCGGGTGCACCGCCAAGCTGGGTGCCGGGGTACTGAGCCGCATTCTGGAAAAGCTGCCCCGGGGCGAAAAAGACCCCGACCTTCTGGTTGGCTACGACAGCCGGGACGATGCTGCCGTCTACCGCATTACCGAGAACATTGCTCTGGTGCAGACGGTGGATTTCTTCCCGCCGATGGTCGATGACCCCTATACCTTCGGGCAGATCGCCGCGGCCAATGCCCTGAGCGATGTCTACGCCATGGGCGGTGAGGTCAAAATGGCACTGAATCTCGTCTGCTTCCCCGAGAGCATGGATCTGAACGTGTTGGGGGAGATCCTGCGCGGCGGTGCCGAAAAGGTGGCCGAAGCCGGGGGTACGCTGGCGGGTGGGCACTCCATTGCCGATACCGGCGTGAAGTACGGCCTGTCGGTGACCGGTCTTGTAGACCCGCACCGCCTGACGGCCAACGATACCGGCCGCCCGGGCGACAAGCTCCTTTTGACCAAGGCGCTTGGCGTGGGGCTGATCTGTACCGCCAACCGGGTGGGCGAAGCCGCTCCGGAGCAGATGGAAGCAGCCGTCCGTTCCATGACCACTCTGAACAAAACGGCGGCAGAGATCGCACGCAGGTACGAGGTGCACGCCGCCACGGATGTGACCGGGTTCAGCTTCCTGGGCCATCTGCACGAGATGATGGGGGAAAAGCTCTCCTGCGTCATCGATGCCCATGCGGTGCCGGTGCTGCCCGGTGCTTGGGAGGCTGCGGATGCCTGCCTGTACACCGCCGCCGGTCAGCGCAACCGCAACCACACCGGGCCCTTTGTCCGGTTTGAGAAAGTGCCCTTCCCGATGGAGGAGATCCTGTTTGATCCCCAGACCTCCGGCGGCCTGCTGTTTGCCGTGGCCCCGCAGGATGCCGCTGCCCTGGAAGCAGAGCTGCAGGCGGCGGGTCTGCCCGCAAAGATCGTGGGCACCATTGGGGAAAAGCAGACACCGGAGATCACAGTAACATACGAATGAGGGAGGAACAACCGATGATCAAGATCGATGCCCGTGGAGATGCCTGTCCGCTGCCCGTGGTCAAGGCCAAAAAGGCCATTGCAGAGCTGCACGGCCCCGGCGAGGTGGAAGTGCTGGTGGACAATGAGATCGCTGTCCAGAACCTGACCAAGATGGCCCAGCAGAAGGGCTATCTGTCCAGCTCCGAAAAACTGGCCGAGCAGGAATACCGTGTTCGCTTTACCATCAAGGACACGCCTGCTGCGGAAACCGCTGTGCCGGGCGAAGAGAAACAGCAGGCAGAAGCGGAAACCTGCATCCCGGATGCCCGCACCGATACAGTGGTGGTCATCGCGTCCGACAAGATGGGGGAGGGGGCCGAGGAGCTGGGCAAGACCCTGCTCAAGGCTTTCGTGTTCTCCCTGACCCAGCAGGACAAGCTGCCCAAGACGATCCTCTTCTATAACGGCGGCGCGTCCCTGACCTGTGAGGGTTCGCCCATGCTGGAAGACCTGAAGGCACTGGAAGCTGAGGGTGTGGAGATCCTGACTTGCGGCACCTGCCTGAACTACTACGGCATAACGGAGAAGCTGGCCGTGGGCGGCGTGACCAATATGTATGTCATCGCTGAAAAGATGCTGAATGCCGGGAACGTGGTCAAGCCGTGATCTACCTTGATAACGCCGCAACCACTCTGCACAAGCCCCCGGAGGTGGGACAGGCGATGCTGGATGCGTTGCAGACAGCGGGCAACCCGGGCCGTGGAGCCCATGCGCCCACCCTGCACGCCTCCCGCATCGTCTACGAGACCCGGGAAGCGCTGGCCCAGCTCTTCCACGCCGAAGGCCCGGCCTGCATCGCCTTTGCATCCAATGCGACCCAGGCGCTGAACACGGCCATCAACGGCCTCTTTGGCCCGGGGGATCATGTCATCACCACGGTCTGTGAGCACAATTCCGTCCTGCGGCCCCTCTACCGCCTCCAAAGGCAGGGGGTTGAGGTGAGCTTTGTGGATGTGGATGCAAACGGTGTGCTCTGCTATGCGCAGTTTGAGCAGCTGCTCCGTCCCAACACCAGGGGAGTGGTTGTGACCGGTGCTTCCAATGTCACCGGCAACCGCACGGACCTGGCGTTCGTGTCCGCTTTTGCAAAAAAGCACGGCCTGTTGTTTCTCGTGGATGCCGCCCAGACAGCGGGTGCCATGCCGGTGGATGTGCAGGCACTGGGGATCGATGTGCTCTGCTTTACCGGGCACAAGGCGCTGCTGGGCCCGCAGGGCACCGGCGGGCTGTATGTCCGGCCCGGGCTGCAGGTTGCCCCCCTTGTGGTGGGCGGCAGCGGAGTCCACAGCTTTGATGAACGCCACCCCGTCGAAATGCCCACTGCTCTGGAAGCCGGAACGCTGAATGTGCCGGGAATCGCTGGGCTGGGGGCCGGGGTGCGCTGGCTCCTGACGCAGGGCGTGGAAGCGCTGGAAACAAAAGAAAATGCGCTTGCACGCCTGTTTTACGAAACTGTCCGGGGAATTCCCGGTGTGCGGCTTTATGGTGACTTCACTGCGCCGCGTGCGCCCATCGTCTCACTGAACCTGGCGGGCGAGGATTCCGCCCGGGTGGCGGATGCGCTCTGGGAAGAGTACGGCATCTGTGTGCGAGCCGGTGCGCACTGTGCTCCGCTGATGCACAAGGCGCTGGGCACGGTGGAGCAGGGCGTGGTGAGGTTCAGTTTCTCCCACACCAACACCCGGGAGGAGGCGCTTGCCGCTGCCCGTGCGGTGCGCAGCCTTGCGGAGGAATAAACGATGCGTGCAAAGAGACCCTATATCGTGTTATCCTTCCGCACCACAGTGGAAGCGATGGCATGGGAAAAACACTGCGAAGCGGAACACATCCCCGGGCGGCTCATTCCGCTGCCCCGGGAGCTCTCTGCTGGGTGCGGCCTTGCGTGGCGGATGCCGCCCGAGGACTGGACGCTGTGGCAGAGCCGCATCGACCCCGCTGCCTATGATGCCGCAGCGGTGGTAGAACAATAACAAATAAAGGAGAATTGGATGGGAAACCGTTCTTTTTTCAATGCACTCCATGACCGGGAGGGGGATTTTCTGCTGGCCACGGTGCTGGAAGGCCCGGCGCAGGGGGAACGTGTCCTGCTGCGGAACACAGCACCGGTCTGGCCGGAGGAACTGCCTGCGTTCTGGGGGGAGCATCTGCCTGCCCTGGCCGCTGTGACCTCCAGTGGAATTCTGAAATCAGCCGGACAGCGCATCTTTGTGGAGCGCTTTGGCGCAGCCCCGCAGCTTGTGGTCTGCGGCGGCGGCCATGTGGGTGCGTCGGTGGTGCGGCTGGCAAAACTGCTGGGCCTGCCGGTCACAGCGCTGGAGGACCGCCCCGAGTTTGCGGAGGAGCTGCGTCAGGCCGGGGCCGATGCTGTGCTCTGCCTGCCCTTTACAGAGGGTCTTGCGCAGATCCCCGGCGGGCAGGAGACATACTTTGTGGTCGTGACCCGTGCCCACAGCTGTGATATTGCCTGCCTGCGTTCTATTCTGCAAAAGCCCGCCGCCTATGTGGGCATGATGGGCAGCCGGAAGCGCGCGGATCTGGTGCACACACAACTGGCCGAGCTGGGGCTGCCGCAAGAGCGCATTGATGCCCTGCACGCGCCCATTGGGCTTTCCATTGGCGCAAAAACCGCACAGGAGATCGCACTTTCTATTCTTGCGGAGATCGTCTCCGTTAAAAACAGCCGCCAGCAGACCGAGGGCTTTTCCCCGGCGCTGCTGGCCGCGCTGGAACAACAGACCGCTCCGGTGGTGCTGGCGACCATCGTAGGCCGCCATGGCTCTACGCCACGGGAGGAAGGCTCCAAGATGTTGGTCCTGCCCGATGGCTCTGCCGTGGGCAGCGTGGGCGGCGGCATCATGGAGTACCGCACCCAGCAGCTGGCGCGGGAATTGCTGGAGCCGGGGGCTGCCCCGTGCAGGCTGGCCGCCTTTACCACAGAGGGGGCCAGCGATGCCGCGGCCATTGCGGCCTGCGGCGGCTCCATGGAAGTCTTTTTGCAGCGTCTGGAACCGGAGGAATGAGCCATGAAGCGTGATGACCTGATCGTTGTCCGGGGCGGGGGAGACCTTGCCACCGGCGTTGTGCATCGGCTCTGGTCGGCGGGGCTGCGGGTGCTGGTGCTGGAAACAGCCCATCCCGCCGCCATCCGTCGGCAGGTGTCTCTCTGTGAGGCTGTCTACGAAGGCGAGACCGCTGTGGAAGGAATGCGGGGCCTCCGGGTGGAGACGCTGGCAGATGCCGATGCCGTCTGGGCACAGAACGCCGTGCCGATTCTGATAGACCCAACGGGTGCGTGTCTGCCGCAGGCAAGGCCAGCTGTTCTGGTGGATGCCATCATCGCAAAGAAAAATCTGGGCACCACCCGGGAGATGGCTCCGCTGACCATTGCCCTTGGCCCCGGCTTTGCGGCGGGGCAGGATGTGGACGTGGTGGTGGAGACCAAGCGCGGCCACAAGCTGGGCCGCATCATCCGAGAAGGAGCTGCCGCACCCAACTCCGGCGTGCCGGGCATCATCGGCGGCTATGGTGCCGAGCGTGTGCTCCATGCGCAGGCCGCGGGTATCTTCCGTAACCTGCATTCTATCGCTGATTTTGTGGAGGCGGGCGAGGCTGTGGCCGAGATCGAAACGCCGGACGGCCAGCGTCTGCCGGTGGTCACACAGATCTCCGGCATCCTGCGGGGGCTGCTGCGGGATGGCTACCCGGTGACCAAAGGATTCAAGGTAGCCGATGTGGACCCCCGCCGCGCAGAGCTGGAAAACTGCTTCCTCATCTCGGATAAGGCCCGCTGCATTGCGGGCAGTGTGCTGGAACTGATCGCCGCAGCGTGCTGGAACTAAAAGAAACGGGACTGTTTTTGCAACAGCCCCGTTTCTTTGTTACTCTGTCAGTTTGGTGATGAGCATCTGATAGATCTCGTTGCCCTTGAGGATGAATTGCTTCTTGACCAGATCGGCACTCAGCCGGTCAGGCGTGCCGATGTCCAGACAAAACAGCTCCTGATCCAGTGCTTTGATGGTGCAGCGGATGGAGCAGTGGCCATCCGGCTTTTCGGTGATGCGGGCGCTGTACTCGGCCTCTTTGCGAGCCCAGGTCTGGCTGCGCAGAACCGCCGCCACCGCGCGCTCCCGCACACTGCGGGGCAGGTCATAGGCAAGCTCCTGCGCGACCTTGCGTCCTTTTTCGGTGATGGAATAGCGATCTTCCTTCAGCGTGACCAGCTGCTGGCGGGTGATATCATCCAGACAGGAGCCGATCTCAAAATAGTTGACCAGCTGTTCTTCCATCAGCGCGTTCTCGATCTCCGTCCGGGTGATCGGCCCGGCATTCTTTACCAGATAACACAACAGCAACCGGATCTCCGTGCTGTCGGTCAGCCCGCCGGGACGAACACCGGCGGTAAAAGCATCGTTGGCGGCCATCGTTCTGCACATCCCCCTGTCATTTCAAATTGCTGCCCGGCACTGCCTCAGGGCAGGCTATAAAGAACACTTTCTTATAGTATAAAGGGTTTCAGACCGGATTGCAAGCCGCAACCGCAAAATCTGTCTCAATGCGCTTGCGGCTTTCGGGGGTGGAATACAGCCAGTGGTCGATATGCCCCTCGGTGATGAAATAGCGCAGGTCGAACCGGTGGCTCTGGCCCAGGCTGTGGTTGACGATGACCAGCTTGATCTTCATTTTATCGGGCAGGATGTTTTTGATGTAGACGCTCACCGCCTGCCCGGGATGCAGGTCGGGGCAGGTCTCGGCAAGGCCGGCCAGATTGGGGGCGATCTCCACAAAGGTGCCGTATTCCTCCACGCTCCGCACAATGCCCACTACGGTTTCGCCCACGGTGAACCCGGCGGCGTTCTCCTCCCAGGTGCCCAGCAGCTCCCGGATGGTCAGCACGAACCGCCCCTGCACATCCCGGCTTTTGATGGCGCACAGGATCTGCTGGCCCACACTCACCCGGTCGGCAGGGGAGGAGATGCGGCTGACCGACATGCAGTCGATGGGCAGCAGGGCGCTGATGCCGCACCCAACGTCACAAAAGGCACCAAACGGTTCGATGTGGGTCACAGTGCAGGGCAGGATGTCCCCGGGCTGTAAGGTGTCCAGATACTCTGCCTTGCACATCCGCTGTGCCTCAGCCCGGGAAAGCAGGTAGTAGGGCTGGCCGTTTTCCCCGGTCTCCATCCCTTCGATCACAAAGCAGGTGGGGCGGCCCACCCGCGTCAGCACCGCAATGTCCCGCACGGTGCCGCTCTCGGCTCCATCGGCACACTGGCCAAAGGGCATCACGGCCTTTACCCCGCCCAGGTCGAACCGGAGCTGGCGCTGGGTGTCAAAGGCAAGGGCAGTGCTCTGTAAAATTTCGCGGCTGGCGATGGCGGCGCGCAGTTCTGCGGGGCTGAGCCGGTCTGCGGAACGGTAATTGCCTTCAGTACGAAATGTCTGCATCATGGTTTGTTCCTCTTTCTGTGTTATTTTAGCGTTTTCCGCTGCACGTCGGCACACAAAGCAGGTGTCGGCATTAAAACTCTATGCGCGGACAATTGCATTTTATACGAGTTTGGTTTATACTATATCTGTATGTGCGGCATGGAAACCTGCTGCACAGGGTACTGCCCCACAAAGGGGCGGCAGGAGGGAAAGAAATATGGATATCGCAGTGGGAGATACCATCCAGACCCGCAAAAAACACCCGTGCGGAGCTTCCAGCTTCGAGGTGCTCCGGGTCGGTATGGATTTCAAGATCCGCTGCACGGGCTGCGGCCGTGAGGTCATGCTGCCCCGCGCGAAAATTGAAAAAAACATCAAGAAAGTGCTCAAGCCCGGCGCTGCCGAGTAACCATTGGGTCATGTAAGGAGAACTGCACAGTATGTCAAGACTGCTTTCCCAAATGGAGGCTGTCAGCCACCGGTTTGAAGAACTTTCCATCCGCCTGAACCAGCCGGAAACAGCGGCAGATCCCGCACTGTTCCGCCGTTTGATGCAGGAGTATCACGAGGCGGAACCCGTGGTGCAGGCCTATCAGGCCCTGACCACGGCGCAGGATCATCTTGCTCAGGCCAAAGCCCTGCTCGAGGGCGAGACCCTTGATCCGGACTTTAAGGAAATGGTACAGCAGGAGATCGGCGAAAAAAGTCAGGAAGTGGCGCAGCTGGAAAATAATCTCAAAATTTTGCTGCTGCCCAAGGATGTCAACGATGATAAAAGCGTCATCATGGAGCTGCGCGGCGGTGCGGGCGGCGAAGAGGCCGCGCTGTTTGCCCACAGCCTGATGCGGATGTACACCATGTACGTTCAGAGCAGGGGCTGGGAGCTGGAGGTGCTGAACCTCAACGAGACGGAGCTGGGCGGTGTCAAGGAAGCTATCCTTGCCGTGAACGGCGCAGGGGCCTATAACCGGCTCAAGTATGAGAGCGGAGTGCACCGTGTCCAACGTGTGCCCGAGACCGAAACGCAGGGCCGCATCCACACCTCCACAGCAACCGTGGCGGTGATGCCGCAGGCCGAAGAGGTGGATCTTGTCATCGACCCCAAGGATCTGCGCATCGATACCTTCCGCTCCTCGGGTGCGGGCGGCCAGCACATCAACAAAACGTCCAGTGCCATCCGGGTCACGCACATCCCCACCGGAATGGTGGTGGAGTGCCAGAACGAGCGCAGCCAGTTCCAGAATAAGGATAAGGCACTGGAGATCCTGCGCAGCCGCCTGCTGGCCCAGAAGCAGAAGGAACAGCAGGATGCCATCAATGCCAACCGCGCGGGGCAGGTGGGAACCGGTGATCGCAGTGAGAAAATCCGGACTTACAACTTCCCGCAGGATCGCTGCACCGACCACCGCATTGGCCTGACGGTCCACAATCTGGATAAGATCATGGACGGAAATCTGGACGAGATCATTGATGCACTGGCAACCCATGAACAGGCCGAAAAACTGCGTCAGCTCAACGCACAGGCTGAATGATACTGCAATGAAAAGAATAACGTGCTTGCGTTGATTTAATGATTGAAAAGCATTTATACTTTACAGATAGAAAGAACGATGAACCGCATGAAAATGAAAACTGAAATTTTACCTGCTGAGGGCGAAGCAATCGCCAAAGCGGCTGATCTGCTGCGCAGAGGGGAGCTGGTGGCCCTGCCCACCGAGACGGTCTACGGCATTGCCGCCGATGCGCGCAACGGCGCGGCAGTTGCAAAGATCTTTGTGGCCAAGGGCCGCCCGCAGGACAACCCCCTGATCGTCCATGTCACCGGCCCAGAGATGCTGCCCGGCCTTGTCAGCGAGGTGCCAGAGCGTGCCCAGCTGCTGATGGCCGCGTTCTGCCCCGGCCCTCTGACCATCATCATGCCCCGCGGCCCGGAGGTGGCCGCGGAGTGCTGTGCCGGTCTGGACACGGTGGGCATCCGGATGCCCAGCCACCCGGTGGCACGGGCTGTCATTGCGCAGAGCGGCTGTGCCTTTGCGGCCCCCAGCGCGAACCTTTCCGGCAAGCCCAGCCCCACCAACGCACAAGATGTGTTCACTGATATGGATGGCCGTCTGCCCCTGATCCTGGATGGCGGCGAGTGCGATGTGGGTGTGGAGAGTACCGTGATCTCTGTGGTAGGCGAAAAGCCCACCCTGTTCCGCCCCGGCCATATCACGCTGGAAGATCTGGAGCGCGCTCTGGGAGAGGAGGTCGAGGTCTCCAAAGCCATCCTCGAAAAGCTGCCCGAGGGTGCTGTTGTCCGCAGCCCCGGCATGAAGTATAAGCATTACGCCCCTAAGGCTGATGTCACCCTGCTGGACGGCACCTTTGAGCAGTTCAAGGCCTATGTGGATGCCCATGCCGACCAGAACCCCAGCTGCCTCTGCTTTACCGGCGAGGCCGAAAAGCTCGGCTGGCCCTGCGTGGAGTATGGCAGGGAGGGCGATGGTGCCGATCAGGCAAAGCATATCTTCCGCAGCCTGCGTGCCCTGGATGAGCAGGGGGACGGCGTGGTCTATGCCCGCTGCCCGAAAAAGGACGGCCTGTCCATGGCAGTGTACAACCGCCTGATCCGTGCGGCAGCGTTCCGGGTGATCCAGCTATGATCACGCTTGGAATCACCGGCCGTAGCGGCTGCGGCAAATCGACCGTGACGGCGGTGTTTGCCGCCCATGGTGTCCCGCTGGTGGATGCCGACCAGATCTCCCGCGAGATCCTGCTGCCCGGTTCTCCGCTGCTGCCTGTGCTGGCCCAGCGGTTCGGAGCAGATATCCTGTATGCCGACGGCAGCCTGAATCGCCGCCTGCTGGCAGACCGCGCCTTTGCTGCGCCGGAAGGAAAGGCTGCTCTGGATTCCCTCGTGCTTCCGGAGATCATCCGGCGGGTCTGCAGACTGAAGCAGGCCGCCCGGGAAGCCGGAGCACCGCTTTTTGTGATAGACGGAGCCGTGATCGTGGGCACCGATGCGGAAAAAGAGTGCGACCACCTCTGTGTGGTCACTGCGCCCTTTGCCACCAGTGTGGCCCGCATTGCGGCCCGGGACGGCATCGCCCCGGAGATGGCGGCACGGCGGCTCAACGCCCAGACCCCGGAAGAGGTCCTGCTTGCCAGGGCCGATCTTGTCCTGCGCAACGATGCTGACCTTGCTTCTCTGGAAGCGGCGGCAGCGGCGCTCTGTGAGCAGCTGCAGGCGGAGGGTGCACGGAAAGGGGGCGCGGACACTTCGTTTTGAAAAAGTTTCTGAAAACGCTGGTGCTGCTCTTTCTGCTCTGTGTGGTCCTGCTGGCGCTGCCGCCGGTGCGCCGTCAGGTGGAACAGCGGCTCTACCCGCGGAAATACAACGACCTTGTGGAGCAGTACGCCGCCGAGTATGACCTAGACCCGCTGCTGGTCTATTCCTTCATCCGCACCGAGAGCGGCTTTGACCCGGGCGCAACTTCTAGTGTCGATGCGCGCGGCCTGATGCAGATGACGGAGGAGACCTTCCTCTGGCTCCGCAGTAAGCTGGGCCTGGGGGAGGAGGTTTCCTTTGGCGACCTGTACGACCCGGATGTGAGCATCCGCTTTGGATGCTATTACCTCCACCTCTGCCTGGTGCGTTACAACGGCGATATCTCCACGGCCGCCGCAGCCTACCACAGCGGGTGGGGCACCGTGGATGCCCTGCTCCAGAAGGAGGAACATTCAGAGGACGGGTTGACCCTGTCGGGCTTCCCCTATAACCAGATGCACCACTATGTGGAAAAGATCACCGCCTGCTATGCCAAGTACACCGAGCTGTACGGAGCCTGAGCAGGCTGCAAACCCGCTTGAACCGGCTTGTGCCGGTTTGAAATATTTAGGAATACCGAAAGAGAAAGGCAGGAGAAATTCTATGGCAGAAAAAACTCCGAACCAGCAGCTGGCTGAAAAGCTGCTCTATAAGCCTGCTTACGTCGCCGATAAGGACGCTGACGTGAAGCAGAAGGCCCACGACTTTGCCGAGGGCTACAAGAAGTTCCTGGATGCAGGCAAGACCGAGCGCGAGGTCGCCGCCGAGAGCGAGCAGATGCTCAAGGATGCAGGCTACCAGCAGTTCGACCCGAAAAAAACCTACAAGCCCGGCGACAAGATTTACTTTGTCCAGTACAACAAGGCTGTGGTGGCTTCCACCATCGGTACCAAGAGCTTTGAGGATGGCTTCCATCTGGTCATTGCCCACACCGACAGCCCCCGTCTGGACCTGCGTCCCACCCCGCTGTATGAGTCTGACCACCTGAGCTACTTCAAGACCCATTACTACGGTGGTATCCGCAAGTATCAGTGGGGCACTATCCCTCTGTCCATCCACGGCGTGTTCACCCGTGAGGATGGCTCCACCGTCACCGTCCGTGTGGGCGAGGATGAGAACGATCCCGTCTTCTGCATCACCGACCTGCTGCCCCATCTGGGTGCCGAGCAGAACGCCCGTCCCCTGAAGGACGGCATCAAGGCTGAGGAGCTGAACATCCTCATCGGCTCCGATGCTGTTGATGACGAGAACGTCAAGGAAGCTGTCAAGCTGAACACCATGATCCTGCTCAACGAAAAGTGCGGCATCACTGAGAAGGAGTTCATGCGTGCTGAGATCGAGATCACCCCGGCTTACAAGAGCCGCGATGTTGGCTTCGACCGCTCCATGGTGGGCGGCTATGGCCACGATGACCGTGTGGACGCTTATCCCGCACTGATGGCCGAGATCGAGACCAAGAACCCCGCCTACACCACCGTCTGCGTCCTGACCGATAAGGAAGAAATCGGCTCCGATGGCGTGACCGGTATGCAGAGCATGTACGCCTTCCACTTCATGCAGGAGCTCTGCCGTGCCGCCGGTCAGGATGATATCCTGGCCTTCCGTCACAGTGTCTGCCTGTCCGCTGACGTGACCGCTGCCTACGATCCCACCTGGGCAAGTGCATTCGAGCCTATGAACGGCACTTATGCAGGCCGCGGCGTTGCCATCTTCAAGTACACCGGCGGCGGCAGCAAGGGCTCCGCAAGCGATGCCTGCGCTGAGCTGGTCGGTGATATCACCCGGATGCTGGACAACGGCAACGTTGCATGGCAGATCGGTGAGCTGGGCCGTCTGGATCTGGGCGGCGGCGGCACCATCGCCAAGTATGTCGCAAACCGCGGCATCCCCGTGCTGGATATCGGTGTGCCTGTGCTGTCCATGCACGCTCCCTTCGAGGTCATCCATAAGAACGACCTGTACATGGCTTACCGTGCCTTCTCCCTGTTCAACAACGCACAGTAAGCGCGATCCAGAATGAATGCCCCGGCAGGTTTTGCGCCCGCCGGGGCATTTTTGCGCTATTTTTTGAAAAATGCTTGACCTTCAACCGACTTTATGGTGTAGTGTAAGGGCGGAGGTGAAGCAAATGAACATCAAACAGGCTGCGGAACAGAGTGGAGTTTCCAGCCCCAACATCCGCTTCTACGAAAAAGAAGGGCTGATGACCCCTGCCCGTAACCGGGGCAATGCCTACCGGGATTACACCGCCGGGGATATCCGGACCCTGAAACTGATCCGGATGCTTCGGATGCTGGATATGCCGCTGCCCGTAATACAGAGGGTCCTCAACGGGGAACAGCCGCTGAGCGAAGCACTTCAGGCACAGCAGGCGGTACTGGAGCAGCAGGCGGCACAGCTGGCGGGTGCGATCCGCTTTTGCGCAGAGCTGACCCAACAGACTCCTCAGGTGGATCAGCTGGATGTGGACGACTGCCTGAAACGGATGCAGGACCCGCAGGAGCCGGGCAGATTTTTCTCCGGCTGGCTCAGGGATTACCGTACCGTGGCAGAAAACGAACAGAAAAAACGCTTTTTCATCGTATCGGAACAGTCCATCAATACCCCGGAGGATTTTGCAGCCGTGCTGCTGCGCTATGGGGAAGCTCAAGGGAGCCCCGTCTGCATCACAAAAGGGGGAATGTACCCGGAGTTTGAGTGGCACGGTATCCGGTATAAGGCATGGCGCGGGCAGGGCCGCTATTGCGATTCTATCTGCTGCGAAGCACTCTTCCCGGAATCTCTCAAAACGGGACTGCCGCTCAGGCGGGAACGCCTGCTGCGCTGGCTACGGCGGTTGCTCCCTGTGGCAGTGGCCGCTATGGTGCTGGGAGCACTTGCTCTACGCGGCAGAATGTGAACCCCTGATCCCGATACCACTGGATGATGTCCGGCAGCGCCTCGGCGGTGGTGCGGGTGGTGGCAGAATCATGCATCAGAACGATGCACTGGGTCTGCTCGCCGGTCTCACGCACCACATTCCGGTAGATGGTCCCGGCACTGGGCTTGCCGCCCACGGCATCCTCAGCGCAGACATTCCAGTCTACATAGGCATATCCCTTCTCGGCACACTGCTGTTTCAGCTCGGCCATCACACCGCGCCCGCCGTAGCGGCGGCTGACCGTATTGGTGCTTCCGCCCGGAAAGCGCAGGTAATGCAGAGAAGCTGTGTTGACATAGGGCGAGATGCGCTTTTTCAACAGGGTGATATCCTGCCAGTAGGCAGCTGAACTCTGGTAGATGTCGCTGTATTCATGGGATGCGGAATGCAGCGCGATCTGGTGGCCTGCCGCCGCTGCATCCGCAATAAGTGGCAGATACTTTTCATTGTAGCCCGTGGCCACCACAAAAAAGGTGGCCTTGACCCCGGCGGCGTTCAGCGCATCCAGAACCGCCGGGGTCGTTTTGCTGGGGCCGTCATCGAAGGTCAGGCAGACCCATTTCTCCGGCATCGGCTCCTCCTGCGGCAATGAGCTTGCAGGGACTGCCTCTGGAGCAGGGGAGGCAAAGCCAGTATCCGGTACCGGGGTCAGGTCGCTTTCCTGGCAGCCGGGCCCCGCCGGCACAGCAAAGGACAGCCCTAGCCCAAAGCCTGCCGCTGCGCCCGCCAGAAGCAGAGCTGCCCCGCGAAATAAGATCTTCCCGTTTGCTCTCAGCCATGAAACCATCTCCCAAACCTCCTTGACAAATCGCATTGGATCTGCAGTATCTCTTATAGGATATGACCTGCTGAAAATTTGTAGAATACAAAAGCAGGCAGAGGAATTGACATTTCCCGCAAAAATTGATAAACTAAATAAGTTCTCCGTGCAGGAGTGGCGGAATGGCAGACGCGCTGGTTTTAGGCACCAGTTCCCAGTGAGTGAGGGTTCAAGTCCCTTCTCCTGCATACACAAAACGGCAGGCCCTTGGATAGAAATCCGGGCCTGCCGTTTTGTTTGCGGCTTTGGTTGGAAAGCATAAGAAAAGCCCACGATCTATCGCTAGACCGTGGGCTTTTCTTTTATGCGAGGGAGGGGACTCGAACCCCCAAGGATAAACCACACGCACCTCAAACGTGCGCGTCTGCCAGTTCCGCCACCCTCGCACAACTATAAAATTGTTGCAATCCTGGATTTCTGAGGCTTGAAACCGTTGTTGCGGACTGCTTGAATATACTACCACATTACCCCGGGAAAGTCAAGCGATTTTGATAGAAATTTCCTCGTTTCATATTCAATCGTGTCCCGGTGCATACTAGAACAAATTATCACCGGGGAGGCAGGACCGTGAAACGACGCAACAGAGCACAGCGATTGCTGAGACTGACAGCAGTGTATCTTCTCCTGCTGCCGTTTCTGCTGCTGGGTTGGCTGTACAGCCGCCTGCCGGATCGTGTTTATCTGGAACCCGGGCAGACCTTGCTTTTGCCCCGCTTTGGCTGGGTGGAACCGATGGGGCTTCACGGCAGCCAGAATGCGGCAAGTACCCAGGTCGTGGGCAGTTACCAGACCACTCTGTCACTGGGCGGCTGGCTTCCCATTAAGAATATCCGCACGGTGGTCACGGAGCGCACGCAGGTCACGGTCTGCGGTACGCCGTTCGGGGTCAAAATGTTCTCCGAGGGGGCACTGATCGTTGGCTTTTCCGATATTGACAGCCCCGGCGGGAGCACAGTGAACCCGGCAAAGGCAGCGGGACTGCGTCTGGGAGACCGCGTGATCCGCATTGGACAGATCAGCACGGAAAACAATGATGCTGTGAAGGAAGCGCTGGAAGTCGCCCGGGGAAGCGCCGCAGAGGTCATCTATGTCCGCAGCGGGGAACAGCGCAGCACCACCCTGACCCCTGTCTGGGATGCTGCTGCCGCCCAGTGGCGGGCAGGCATGTGGGTGCGGGATTCCTCCGCCGGTGTGGGCACTCTGACCTTTGTGGACCCGGAAAAGGGTGTCTTTGCGGGGCTGGGGCATCCCATCAGCGACGGCGACACCGGCGAAAGCATCGCTCTGCGCAGCGGGGAGATCGTGCCGTGTGAGATCACCGGGTGCAGCATGGGCACTGTGGGCAGCCCAGGGGAGCTGAAGGGGAAGTTCCTGAGCGCCCACGCCATTGGCAGCATCCGGATCAATGGAGAAAACGGTGTTTATGGCACAACACGGACAGGCTTTTCCGGGCAAACCATGCCGGTGGCGTTTGCGCAGGAGGTCGAGACGGGGGATGCACAGATCCTGGCTACTGTCTCTGGAGAAACACCCCGTACCTACCATGTCCGCATCGAGAAGATCAGCGATGCCGATCCGCGCCGCAATATGGTTGTCCGGGTGGTGGACAAAGCCCTGCTTTCCCGGACCGGCGGCATTGTGCAGGGGATGAGCGGCAGTCCCATTTTGCAGAATGGGCGGCTGGTCGGCGCAGTGACCCATGTTCTCGTCAACGATCCGACACGGGGCTATGGAATTTTCGCGCAGACCATGCTGGAGCAGGCTGAACAGGTTGCAACGGCGGAAAAATGAGCAGATTTGGTAAAACAAAACAGGCTGATTCGACTGAAGGTTCCATAATATGGCAAAAATAACAGTTGAAATCCATGGGAATTTATGGTAAAATAAGAAACGTAAGGAAAACCGCACACATTGGAGGAATGAACGATGGACAAGATCAAATTTTTGATGTCGGATACTGGCGCAGAGATCACGGCAGCCTGTCGTGAAGCTTTGGAGCAGAAGGGCGTAGAGGTGACCGTGGTGGAAAAAGACGGCCTGAAGGTCCTGCAGAAAATGCTTGCAGTGCGGCCCCAGGTGGTGCTACTGGATGCCTTTATGCCCGGGCTGGATGCGCTGGCTGTAAAACAGAAGTACAATGCAGCCGGTGAGCGTCACACCTCTTTCTTTGTGACGGGGGCGTTCCAGAGCGAGGAAATGGTGCAGGAGCTGTTGGACGAGGGCTTTGCTTACTATTTCGTCAAGCCCTTTGACGAGACGGTTCTGGCAAACCGCGTGCTGAAGGTGGCTGCCGGGCAGGAAAAGCGCATCCTGCACACCAGCGTGGACAGTGATGAGCTGACAGTCACTGAGATCCTGCACCAGATCGGTGTTCCCGCTCATATCAAGGGCTATCAGTTCCTGCGGGATGCCATCCTGCTCACCATGAACGAGCCGGAGTACATCAACGCTGTGACCAAACGCCTCTACCCGGAAATCGCCAAGAAAAACGGTACCACTGCCAGCCGCGTGGAGCGGGCCATCCGCCACGCCATCGAGGTGGCGTGGGACCGGGGCGATGTGGATACCCTCAACAGCTACTTCGGCTATACCATCCACAACCTGCGGGGCAAGCCCACCAATTCGGAGTTCATCGCGATGATAGCTGACAAGATGCGGCTGGATAAACGGCAGAGAGCGGTGTGATGGATGCACATGCAGACGTGATATTTTGTGTGCACATCTGGCAATTCTGGGAGGTTGAAAAATGTTTATCGCTATGGAATTATAGAATTATGGATTCCGTAGCGATAAACTGATTGTTGATAGGGCAATAAATCTCCGGAATTTATTGGGTGTGGAGCCGAATGGATTCCGGAGGTTTTTGTGGTGGAAAAAGATGTAGAAATGTTTCTGGAGGCGTGCGAGTTAAAGGGACTGAGTATGAAGACGATTGGCAGTTATGAGCAGACGTTGAGGTTGTTCATGCAACATTTGTACAAAATTGGAATTGAGCGCACGGAAAATGTTACGCATCTGACGATTCAGGGATACATTCAGGAGATTCGGAGGCGGGGAAAGTATACCGCTGTGACGAATCAGGATGCCAGAAATTATCCGGAAAACCGTCCGGACTACGGAAAACAAGTCTCAGATGTGACGATCAACAACTACCTGCGGAATCTCAGAGTGTTTTTTAACTGGTGCGTCGATGAGGATATTCTTCGGAAATCGCCGATCAAGCGTGGCGACTTTACGAAGACAGAGCACAAGCCGCTGGAATTTATCTCAGATGACGACTTCAAACGGCTGCTGAGAGCGCTGGATATTTCCAAATTCAGTGAGTACAGGGACTTTGTGATTATTCAGCTCCTTATGGACACCGGTATGAGAATCAGCGAATGCCTGCTGATCCAAGTCAATGACATAAATCTGGCAAAACGGTTCATCTGGCTGCCAGCGAAAAACACGAAAGGAAAACGGGGCAGATCGGTATTCTTTTCGGAGAAGATGGCAGGGCAGATCCGGAAGTGGAGCAAATACAAAGACCGCTACCGTGACAGCGACTTTTTATTTTGTACAAACGAGGGGAAACCGCTGCAAGCAAATAATTTTGAAGCCAACGTCCGAAAGTACGCTAAGAGAGTTGGTTTGAAGAACGTTCATCCGCATGTGTTCCGGAACAACTTTGCAAAACGGTTCCTGATGAATGGCGGAGATATTTACACCCTGAGCCGGATTCTGGGGCACAGTAGTGTGACCGTGACAGAACAGGCTTATCTTGACCTGACACAGGAGGATCTGGCAGAGCTGTACCGCAGGCACAGTCCTCTGAAAAACATGAGATAACGCTGAAAAGCTCGGATTTTCCGGGCTTTTTCTTTTATGAATTCTATTCTAGATTAAACGATAGATTTCAAAATGGGCAACGCTTCACCCAGAATAAAATAAAACAGGACGCAGACGACAGTTTTTTCCAGTAGTATTCCTTTGAACTCAGCGTGGGCTGAGAAATAGTGCAAAGGAGTCTACTTTATGAAAAACTGTAACGAAATCATGCGGGGCGAACGGGCGGAGCTATCGAAAAAGAATCCTTATTATATTTCAAAGCATCGGTATTACGAACTGAAACATTTTTGCCGACAATACGACGAATGGAAGCGCGCATTGGTACGCATCGACGGATGGAAAGCGTTTCCGGAAAGCACGGGAGCAATTGTCAATGCAACACCCTCGAACCCGACAGAGCAAATGGCGATGGCGCGAGCATTCTATTCGAGTAGGGTCGATCTGCTGGAGCACTGCCTGGGCGAACTGGAACCAGCAATCGCACCTTATATTCTGCGCGGCGTGACAGAAGGGCATTCCTATGAAGCCCTCCGGATCAAGGGGTGCCCATGCTGCAAGGATACTTACTACAACAACTATCGCAAGTTCTTCTGGATTCTCAGCCGGGAGCGGGCATGACGCGAAAAATTCAGGCTCCTTTATGGACGAAAGTTCACGAAAATTGATTATGTAAAGGAGATTTTACTATGTTGAAGGCAAAGAAGAACTCTATGTATATTGACGTGACGGGTGTTGACGATATGACTGATCGTAGCACACTTATGGAAGAAATCATCCGCAGAAACTGCGATGTTGATCCGCGAATCATCAATTCGCTGGTGAACAAGCTGGGGCGATACGGTGACGAAAATCATAAGAAGTGCGACTATCAGATCAAACTCGAAAACTATGACCTGGGCGGCATTGCACTGGATTTCAAACTGCTGAAGAGTGCAGGTATTATTGAACATGTAAGCAAACTGACGAACTACATCGTTTACTAAAGGCGAGAGCCGTGGAGAAATCTGCGGCTCTTTCTTTTTATCTGGACGCGAAAAATTCAGCTGCCTTTATGAAAGGTGGTATGTTGATATGTTTAACTTGATTATCTGGATTTTGATCGTTGTGATTCTGGTCAGGCTGGCAAAGCTGATCGGAGCAAAGACAAACGAGGTGAAAAGCAGAACAAAGAAGAAACACTGATCAAAATGGAGCTTGTGAGAAATCACAGGCTCTTATTTTTTATGCAGACGCGAAAAATTCACCTTCTATTATGGAAAGAAATAAACAATTTTAGGAGGTATTTACTATGCTGGAGAATATTGTGAAGGGCTTTGAGGAAATGATGAACTCTATTATGGCCGCATTTAACGAGGCGTATAACGACAAGTATGCGGGCTGGAATGAGGGCGAAGAACTCCTCATGCTGAACGATGTTCGGTGTGGTATCCGCTGATGGATTCTGACCGGAAAACGGGCGTATGGAAACATGCGCTCTTTTCTTTTTTTTCTATTTTAGAATAGGTCGTAACGAAGCAACGCGAAATTTTCTCTGTGCTTTATGGAAGGATGTCTTCCGAATATGAATAAAGGAGATTGAAACTATGAACTACCGAGTAAAAACAAATTACGACAGAGGCTATGTGAACGCAATGGACAAGGTCCGCGTGTTTATCGAAAGCAATCAGAAAGTTATGTATGTGAATACGGACGAGTACAAGAATGCTAAGAATGCACGTTCGGCTTATGCCAATGCGATCGCATTACTTCGTGCGAACGGAATTGTGAGAGCAACTCGAAGCAGAAATGACCTATTTCTGATTCGCAACGACATCTAAGGCGTAGAGAGCTTACGAGAAATCGTAGGCTCTTTTATTTTTGCATCACGCAGAAGACCGTTTTATCCACTACATTATTAAAAGGAGATTTTCAAAATGCTGTACATCTACTATGCTGTGCTATTCGTTGCCATCGTTCTGGGGCTGCTCTTCGGGATGGCGCTCTACCGCTGGTTCCATTACCGTGATATTTACGAAGTGGGCGAGCTGCTGATCGGCGAGGAAGATTCCCCCGACTGGCCCTACCTGAGCCTGAGCCTGGATGAGGAGGTGAAGAATTTTGAAGGCGACAAGTACATCATGCTGCGGGTGCACAAACTGGACCTGACGCGAGAAAAACATGGTGCTTAATGGAGGAAACTCTAATTACTTTGTAAAGGAGAAAATCAAAATGGAAAACTACGAAAACAAAGAATTGCTGAAGGAAGCGGCAAGGCAATCGCTGGAGAGTCTCAAGGACTTGAAACCGGGTACGGACGAGTACACGAACACGGCGAAGATGGCATTGCAGCTGTACGACATGCAGCTCAAGAGCGACGAGCAGGAGAGCAACCAGAACCTGAAAGAGGATGAGGAACGGCGGAAGGGCCAGGAGGTCATCAACGATCAGGAGAAGGCTGCCAAGGCACGGCGCATTGAGTGGGCAAAGTTTGGCATCAGCTGCCTGACATTTCTTGGAACGATTGGTACGACGGTATACTGGTCGATCTGCGAGGCTGGCGGTGTAGCGCCGCTTTCCAGAGCAATGAACGATGGTCTCCATGAGATCAAGAGAGGCTTTACGGACAGAAAGTAAAGGAGGAACCGAGAGGGTTCGCGGCGAAAGCTGCGGGCTCTCTTTATTTTTATGAGATATCACGATATGCCACCGAAAGAGTGGACGAGCTACTACGGGAGCGTTTATCGGTGCAATCACCCGGTGTACCGTGTATGCACGCTCTACCGGGAACAGAGAAAAGGCCTGTGCGTGATCCAGCAGCGCTACAACGAGAAAACCAAGGCCACTTACTGGAGCGCCATCGACCCCTGGCTGACCGACAAAATCTATCTGCATGCCGGTTTCAAGGAATATTTTGACAGTCACGCCAAACGGAAAAATCAAAATGGCGAATATCCCACCGTGACGGTTCGGCAGATCATGTGGGCTTTGCGGATGAAACCCATCAAGCGGGAACGCTGGGAGACCGTGTTTGACCGAAGTTTGATTTAAGAAAGGGCAAAATATTATGTGCGAGTACAATAACGAAACTATGATAATTAAAAAACATGCAGCTCATGATACAGATACAATGGAGCTTGGAGCCAATGATTACCTTGCATGGTTAGCCAGAGAAAAACAAAAAATAAACGCGATAAGATCAGCTTATATCAAGGAGCTGATTAGCAAGGGTGCTTACGAAACATTTTAACAAAGATAAGAAAACGCGAAAAAAACTCCTTGCCTTATGGGAGAAAGCCCAAGAAAAGGAGTAAGAATTATGAACGAATCTATTTTTAAGAAAAATTGGAATTATTCGATTACGGTTGGGCAGATGATCATGACAGCTGCTGCAATGGCAATTGTAACCATTGTGGTGTGGCTGCTGTGTTCGGCGTTCCGACCGTCGAAAGACTGAACTTTGACGATAGGCCGGACAAACACAACTTAGGTGGGCGTTATCCCGGAGAAGAGCTTATGCGAAAGCATGGGCTCTTTCTTTTTCGGCGCGAAAAATACAGCCTGCCTTATGGAGGTAAGAGGGCTTACATTGAAAGGAGAAATTACTATGATGAAAGCTATTAAGAACTTTATGAACAAACCTATTACTTATGGGGCTTATTTCAAATACTGCGCCGCATGTGCAAGCATTGGCTTGGCATGTTGCGGATGGGCATATTACAAGATGAGCAAACTGAACAATTGGGTTGATGCAAAAGACGAAAAGAGCAATCTGGAAGAGGACGAAATCTAAAAGATCATGCCCTCTTATCTTTTTGTCAATCCGCGAAAATTCATCTTCCTTTATGGAAGAGATAGCTCAATTGGGAGAGCGCCACTTTCGGGTGGAGGTTATGGGTTCGAGGCCCATTCTCTTTTTCATTTTTATTTTTGGAGGTTAAACATCATGGAGGACATAATGATTATCCGATCGGGCTTTCTGCGCAATCTGATCTCGAAGGTCATCAACAAAGTATTGGCAAAGCAGACTCCCGGTGTGGAGGTGCAGCTGAAAGATATTCAGGTGAACTGGAGCGAGAAAGACCAGAAGATGAAGGTGCATCTGGAGGCTTACGGCGAAGTGACCAAGGAACAGCTGCTGGAACTGCTGAAGAAGGCAGATGTATTGTGACGCGAATTTTCCAGGGCGCTTTATGAGACGAGTTACGTCTTGACATTTATATTTGGAGGTATGAAAGATGAAAATTGACAAAAGAACTGTTATGCAGTACGTGGGCATGATCGTTGGCGGTGCTATTTGTATAGCGTGCGCGATGGACCAAGGCAGTGTTGACGGCATTCGGAAAGGCTATGATGACGGCATTCGGGACGGAGCGATAGGTGAGGCAAGAAGTGTATCGCGTGCGATCTACGATGCGTATGAAAAGGAACAGGCGGATGATATTAAGAATCGAGTCAATGCCAAATTCGATGAATATGCAAGTAAAAAGTAACTCAAAGGCTGGAGCCGTGGAGAAATCTGCGGCTCTTATTTTTTCAAAATGGAGGTACAAGCTATGAAACTGACGAAAACGTGCGCACGATTTCTGCGCAAGCACGGCGGAACCATTCTGGCGGTGGCGGCATCGGTTGGCGTGGTAGCAACGGCCATCGAGACCGGGCGGGCGACTACGAAGGCAAAGCACCTGCTCGAAATAGACGAGGCTTTACGAAAATACAACGAAGAGGAACAGGGTGTTGTGGAGGAGCCGTTGACGAAGAAGGACATTGTTAAAGTCTGCTGGAAAGCGTATGTCCCGGCTGCAATTCTGGGCGGCGGCACCATTGCCTGTATCCTGGGTTCCAATGCATTGAACAAAAGGCAGATCGCAAGCCTGACTGCGGCCTACATGGCGCTGGGAAAGACCTATCAGGAGTACCGCAGGCAGGTGGCTGATCGAGTGGGAACTGAGCAGGAACAAGAGATCTGGAAAGATGTGTATGCAGATGACGAGGACCTTGCGAAAGTGAAATCTGAGGAAAAACTGCTCTGCTACGAGCCTATCTCAAAAAGATATTTCCATGCCACGGAGGCTGTCTTATTAGAGGCATTTTACAACCTGAACCGCGACTTTGCCCTGAATGGATATGCCTCGATGAATGATCTCTACAATTACCTTGGACTGGATTATATTCCGGAAGGCGATTTGAAGGGGTGGTGCGCCGATTATCTTGCATCCGAGTGGGAATATTTCTGGATCGACTTCAGCTATCTCAAGCAGAAAACAGATGATGGACTGGAAGTCTACTATGTAGAGGCATATCAGGAACCCATTAACGACTATTTGAACTACGATCCGAGCAAAGATACACCGTTTTAAGATCTGCTAATAAAAGTAAGATTTTAAAATAAATAGGAAAGATGCAGGGATTTTTGTTGTTAGTGGACATAATATGTGTTATAATGACCGTAGGTAGTACCATAGTGTGTCAGTATGATTAGAGGCAAGAAAGTTAATAGCTGGGGGCTAATATGAAGAATGTGACCCTCCTTGAGAAGCAACTTCAGAATGCAACCTCAATTAGTGCTCTTGTTCCTGTTTTTTCGCCAGATGGTGAATCTTGTATATTTCATGGGAACCAGAGCTTACTAACGGTTGATACGATTTCGGCGCTCATTGCAGGTATCTTTTTTACCGTTCACAACAATAGTCAAGTTTCGTCTATCACCATTGCGTTTCCGAATGGGGCTTTCGACGAAAAGTTTACGTATGTTCTGCTAGAGCGTTACTTGGAGCACATTATTGCAGATCATGGTATATCTGTTAGGTTGCTCTATAATAAGAAGGAAAAGAACATATTCACTGATGGCATTGATCATTCTCCACTGTGCGTTTTTGGAGAACCAAATCGTTCAGGGATGGATTTTGTTCGACAATTCAGATTTGGAGTTGGAAAAAACTATTATCGCAAACTTTTTTCAGCGAATGAAAACGATGATGAAACATTGTCTTCAGCTTTTACGACGCTCTGTCTCTTCTTTGAGGGATTAGGCATCACAAAGAAACGTAGCGAGTCTCTTGCTGAAGTTGCTGTGGAACTGGTTGGAAATGCGATTGAGCACAGTTGCACGGATTGCTTCCTTGATATTGATGTTACTCCTCACAATTATGTTCGTCGAAATAATCCAACAGGTCCGAAATATTACGGAGTGAATATTTGCGTTGTAAACTTTTCACCAACCCTACTTTCGTCCCAGATTCAAACAAAGCTATGCACTAATAGTGAGATAAGTAATACAAAGGATAGTGCACGGTATTGGCGATTGCGTGAAATTTACTTGCATCATAGAAGATTTTTCAGGGAAGGCTATGGTGATGATGAATTTTTCATGCTGAGTGCTTTCCAAGATCGTATATCCGGTAGACCAAACGAATACTTGACTGGCGGAACTGGCCTTCCGGCCTTGATTAAATGGTTAGAGGCTCAAGCAGACAGTGACAATTGTTATGTCTTGTCTGGACGACGAAAAATGAAATTCATACAGTCACTTTTGGAATATGATTCGGATCATTGGGTTGGAATGAATCAAATGCATGATTTTCAGCACTGTATTCCTGACAAAAATGTTTTTCATCAATTCCCGATATACTTTCCTGGAACCGCATACAATCTGAATTTCGTGATGGAAACGGAGGATACATTATGATTAAACAAATGATAACTCTTGAAATAAAGGATAGGAGTTTGACAAAACTTGCAGGAAACAGTTATGGAAGAAAACTGTTTGATGCGCAAGTCGATGGCCATATCAATTTAAATGAGCCGTTTACAATCGTTTTTCCTGAACAAATTGATTATTTGGCATCTTCGTTTATCCAGGGCTTTTTTGGAAAGATTTATACCGAAATTGGCCGGGAAGGAATGGAAAAGAACTTCGATGTTATTGTGCCCAAGATTTCCGACCCGAAGAAAACTATTTTGGATCGGCTGATGCTTATGTAAAGGATGTGTAAATGGATGATTGAAGTTATTTCTGCTATTTTATCAGGGATTGCAATTTTAGTATCCATTTATGCCGCCAGCACAGCGAACAAATCAGCGGCTGCGGCCATTCGTTCGGCTAATTGCAGTATAATTTTTGACGAGTATCTTATAAAAAAGATTCCACAAGCTAGAACGGCACTTGATTTTGGTGGTGATGGCTATCTACGAAATGGTAATAAATTTTGTGATGTACTAAGTGAAATGAATGTTTCAGCGTTGTTCTATAAATATGATGATAATGAATTTTTTGTGGAATTAACAAAGCAATCTGGAAATCTTGAAGACATGGTTGTAGAAGCTGGAAACCATTCCACAGATCAGGAAAAATTTTGGCAAGATATACAGAGTTCGTTGGAGTCGATTTATAAATTGATTGACAAAAAGCGAACGGGCCAGAAAATATAATATACTTAAAATCGTTCCCCACCTTGGCATTGGATTGTTGAGGTGGGATTTTTTGTTGCCCATAAACAATGATTTGAGTTAAAGGAGCTTGATATTTATGAAGAACATTAACTGGTGGAAAGTTGCATCCGTGGCCATGATGGCTGCAAGCGCGATCCTGAGCTTTGGTCACGACCTGATCGAGGAGCAGCGCAGCGAAGAGGAAATGCAGGGCATGGTGCGGGAGGAAGTTCAGCGTCAGCTTGCAGAAAAGAACCTGTAAACGCGAAAAATACAGTCTCCCTTATGGAAGAGATATCCAAACTGACAAACAAAGGAGATTGATATTTATGTACGATCACGACTATTATGCAAAGATGGACAAGGCAATGGTACGCGTACTGAAGGCAGTTGCACGTTCAGTAGGATACGGCTTTACAGGGCTGTATCACTATCTGAAAAAGCAGCCGACCAGACTGTACGAATATATCCGTTACCAGATCCAACTGGAGCGCGATGATCAGCGTGAAACAGAAATTCGCTTCGAGAATTTGAAGCAGCACGGACATATCTGAAAGGCGAGAGCTTACGAGAAATCGTAGGCTCTTTCTTTTTATACATTTTTGGAGGTACGAACGATGAACCTGAAAACATTTGCAAAGGCAGTGCGCAGGAGCGCAGGTAAGAACGCATCTAAGATCCTGGGAGGTCTGGCGATCACGGGAAGCATCACGGCGGTCTATTTCGCTGTGACCGCGACCCCTAAGGCCATGATCCTGCTGGACGAGAAAAAGCAGGAGCTGGGTGTGGAAAAGCTGGACGTGAAGACCATTGTCAAGACGGCAGGCCCGGTGTACGTGCCGACTGCGCTGAGCATGGTGCTGTCTGCGGGCTGCGTCATTGGCGCAGTCCATGTGGACGAGCGGCGGAATGCTGCACTGGCTGCGGCGTGCACCCTTTCGGAGAGCGCACTCAAGACCTATCAGGACAAGGTGCTGGAGGCCATCGGCCCGGAAAAGGAACAGGAGATCCGGGAGACCATTGCACTGGAAAAGATGGCCAAGTGCCCCGAACCGGCAACCATCCAGCCTGCCAAGGGCCTTGCCACGACCGATGTTTCCTACGACCAGCGGGTGAAGTGCTGGGAAAGCCTGACCAACACCTACTTCTGGACGACCAAGGCCATGATCGAAAAGGCCGTCAATGGGGTCAACAAACAGCTGCTCAGTGACTTCCGAGTGAGCGAGAATGATCTGTTCGACTATCTGGGCATCGACCACTGCGTCAACGGTGACCTGCTGGGCTGGGACACGGATTCGGGGCTTAACGTTGATATTTTCTATGCGTCCCGGCTGGACGAGGACGGAATGCCCTGTCTGACGCTGGAGTATCACACGCCTCCGAAGTGGCTGGGCGGCTATTGATATTTGACCCGGCGCGAAAAATTCAGCTTCCTTTATGGAGGTAACACTCCGACATTATAAACTTATATTTAAGAAAGAGGTAACAAAAATGGACGAAATGATGAACATGAACGAAACTACTATGGAGAACGAGACTTCTGTTGAGGTCGTTCCGGAGGAGAATGTTCAGATGATCGATAACGAGGAAACTTCGAGCAACGGCTCGGGCATTGGTCTCGCTGTTGGCGCTGTGGGTCTGGTTGCAGCCGTGGGATACGGACTGTACCGGAAGCACAAGGCCAAGAAGCAGAACAAGGACGAGGAGAAGCCGAAGACCAAGAAGAAGATCGTCTGGCAGAAGCCCTGGAAGATCGAGAATGTCGATTCTGCACAGGTGGACGTTCCTGACGAGGACGTTGAGGAAACTTCTGAAGAGAAGTAATGTTAGGTAAGGCGAGAGCCGTGGAGAAATCTGCGGCTCTTACTTTTTTGTTTTTTGAAAGGATGACAACATGGCACAAGTAAACATGCCGAAGAGTAGCATCGGACAGCAGCCTGCCGCAGAGCCTCAGAAGAAGTTCCAGAAGGTCGTCAAGGGAAAAGTGACCCTCAAGGAGCAGAACGATATCCAGAAGATCGCCAACGAGTTCCTGGCCGAGGACCTCAAGACCGTGAAGAATCGCATCGTGGTGGACTATCTGCTGCCCATGCTGAAGAACGGCCTGTGGAGCATTTTCAACTCAGCCGTCAGCATTGCACTGTTCGGCGAGGACCGTTCCCGCGGCTCTTCGAGTAACTACTCCGGCTCCCGCACCCAGCGGAACAGCTACGACACCTACTATCAGGGCGGCTCCGGCAACCGGCAGGGAAATCCGAACCGGGCCGTAGGACGCAGCTTGCAGAACCTGGACTTTGAGTTCCGTGGGGATGCAGACGACACGCTTTCCCAGATGTATGATGCGATTCGCCAGTATGGTCAGGTCTCTGTGGGCGACCTGTGGGATCTGATGGGCGTTTCCAACGAGAGCACCGATTACAATTACGGCTGGTACAACCTTGACGGGGCGTTCATCAAGGGCATCCCGGGCGGATATCGCCTGATGCTGCCTCGCCCTGTACCGCTGCGCTGAACAATAAGAAAGGATTGATATTTATGAAGTTCCTGAAAAAGATCGACAAAACCGAAATCGTGGAAAAGATGACCCGTGCTGCATCCAAGTGCGGCTACAAGCTGAAGAAGGCAAGCCCTACCATTATGATCGTTGGCGCTGCCATTGGTGGTGTGACCGCTACTGTGTTGGCCTGCAAGGCGACCATCAAGGCGCAGGATATTCTGACCGAGCACAATGCTCAGGTGGAGAGCATCCACACGACCAAGCAGCAGATCGAGAGCGGTGAGATCCAGCTGAGCGAGGGCGAGACCTACACCGAGAAGGATTACAAGAGCGATATTACGACCACCTACGTCCAGACCGGCCTGAAGCTGGCAAAGGTGTATGCGCCTGCGGTCACCCTGGGTGCGGTATCTCTGGGCTGCATGTTCGGTTCCCACCACATTATGTCCAAGCGCAATGCGAGCCTGACTGCGGCTTATATTGCTCTGGACAAGGCCTTTGAGGAATACAAGAGCCGTGTATCCGACCGCTTTGGCAGCCGTGTTCAGGAGGAGCTGGAGCACAACATCAAGGCTGTGGAGCTCGAGAGCAAGAGCACCAACGAGCAGGGCGTGGAGGAAACCATCAAGGAGTACAAGGACATTGCCATGCAGCACACCAGCCCCTATACCTGTATCTTTGACGAGACTGTGGACACCTGGCAGCCCGACAACATGCTGAACCGCAACTACCTGTTCCTGATGGAGCAGGCGGCAAACAAGCGTCTGCGCACCCAGGGGCACCTGTTCCTGAACGATGTTCTGGCATCTCTGGGCACCCACGGAGGTGTGACCCTGAAGACCCCGGAAGGTCAGATCGTGGGCTGGATCTATGACCCGAACGACCCGACCCGACAGAACCACGTGGATTTCGGTGTGACCAACTACGTCAAGGGCGACGATGCGCTGAACAGCTTTATCAACGGCGGGGAGCGCTCGGTGATGCTGCGGTTCAACTGTGACGGGCCCATCATCGACAAGATCTGAGACTGATATTTGGGAGGAATACGCTATGACCAGATTCGCTAAGAGACTGTCTTACCTGTTTGCTGCCATGGCCGGAGTCTGCTTCGTCTCTGGTCTGGCGGTTCTTTCTGAGTGAGGTGGAACGATGGAAACTTTGGAAAGCACTTTCCTGTTTCTGGACTATCTGACCGATACCAAACGCAAGCGCCACATGGTGGGAGGCATTCTGATGAGTGTCTCCCTTTTCTTTGGCGGACTGGCGTTTACCATGATGACGATCAAAGGAGACATCGACAATGAACAAGACCGTGCGTGATATTCTGCTCTTTGCAGCAGGCTTTGGGGCAGGTGCCCTTGTGATGCACACCGTTTTCGAGAAGAAATACGAGACCTACTACGGCAAAAAGTACGAGGCCGAGCGTGAGAATCTGCGGCAGAAGGAAGCCGATATGGACAAGACCATCGAAGAAAGGGCGACCCAGAAGAGCTTTGAACAGCTGGCCGGAAAGTACCGTACCGAATCTGACCCGGAAGATGTGGTGGCACATGAGGGCATCGAAGTCATTGAGCCGGATCAGTTTGGTGAGCTGGACGACTACGAGACTTCCTTTCTGACCTACTACGCAGACGGAAAGCTGGTGTTCGATACGGAGGATCAGCCCGTGGACGAAGATGATATTCCGAAGATCATCGGCAACGAGGCGCTGAACCACATGGGTGAGTTTGCACTGAGCGCTGTTCATGTCCGTAACCACAACTACCACAAGGATTACGAGATTCTCCGGGTTCGGGAGAACTGGCCCGGCAACCACGACGATGAGGAGGATGAATGAACTTTATGAGGGAGACGGAGCAGTATTATGACTGGCTCTACAAGATCGTCTGTGGCGAATGGGAACCCCGGAACCTCAGCTTTCACCGCCTACTGATGTATCTTTTTAACCGGGATTATATTCCGGCGTGCGAAATGGATGTCTGCCGGGCAACGGACGGCATCAACCTGCGGTACCGCTTTGCATCGGAGAATAATATTCCGTACGGAAAGATCGATGCGGTATTTCAGGGCGTACCCTGCTCTATGCTGGAGATGATGGTGGCGCTGGCGATTCGCATCGAGGAGCATATCATGGAAGACCGCAGCATGGGCAACCGTGTGGGACAGTGGTTCTGGAGCATGGTCGTCAGTCTGGGCCTGGCTGCCATGGACGACACCCGTTTCAGCGAAGAGCGCGCGGAACCGATCCTGGCCCGGTTTATGGATCGGGACTACGAGCCGAATGGGGCTGGCGGTCTCTTTACGATTACCCGTACGTCCATCGACATGCGTACCATTGATATTTGGTACCAGTTGATGAACTGGTTGAATGAGAATGAGTTTTGATGACATATGAATCGAAAATCTGCATCCCTATGGAAGGATTCGTTGAGAAGATACTCGACGATTCCCATGTGATGCTGCGAATCACGGCGTGTCGAGACGAGAATAACATTGGTCGGCTGATTCTGGCTGACCCGAATTACTGGAGGAAAATTGACAATGGAACTGACTGATATTTTGATCGACCTGAGCAACAGCAAGGCTGCACTGGAGGCGGCCAATCACACCATCCGCCGCATGAAGGGCAAGTGCATCCGGAAGAACATTCTCATCGCTGGCCTGCTGTGGTTTGGCTTTGTTTCCTGCAAGATGGTGAACGAGGCAGAAAAGCAGCGCAAGGAAGCCGATGAGCGTGCCCGCGAGGCAGAGGCAGCGCTGGCCCAGATGACCCTCCAGAAAGAGAATGACGTATAAAAACCTCGGAGAAAGGAGGAAGTCAGTTACAAATGATTGATTTCCTGATGATTGCAACGCGGACGGGAAAACGCGGGACAATCGAAATTTATCCCAAATTCATCATCAAGAAGTCGAAAGACCTGATGATCCGGGGTTCTGATTTTTACGCGGTCTGGATGGAAGAGCGGGGGCTTTGGAGCACGGACGAACAGGATGCGCTCCAGATGATCGACCGCGCGCTGGATATTTACGCGGAGGAACACAAGCAGGTCTTCAATGACAGCTACCGTGTTCTGCACATGTGGGACGCGGAGAGCGGGATGATCGACAACTGGCACAAATACTGTCAGCGTCAGATGCGGGACAACTACCACACCCTTGACGATACATTGATATTTGCGAACACCCCGGTCAAGAAGGAAAGCTATGCGTCGAAGCGGCTGCCGTATCTTCTGGAGGAGGGGAACATCAGCGCCTACGACGAGCTGATGACCACCTTATATTCTCCCGAGGAGCGGAAGAAGATCGAATGGGCGGTTGGTGCGATCGTGAACGGCGATTCCCGCAAGATCCAGAAGTTCCTCGTGCTCTATGGTCCACCCGGAAGCGGTAAATCGACCGTGCTGAACATCGTCCAGAAGCTTTTCGACGGGTATTGGTCGGTGTTCGACTCCAAGGTGCTGGGGTCATCGTCCAATGCGTTTGCGCTGGAGGCGTTCAAATCGAACCCGCTGATTGCGATCCAGCACGACGGTGACCTTTCCCGCATCGAGGACAACACCCGGCTGAACTCGCTGGTATCCCACGAGACCATGCTGGTGAACGAGAAGTTCCGCAGCCAGTATTCCAGCCAGTTCAAGTGTTTCATGTTTCTGGGCACCAACAAGCCCGTTAAGATCACGGATGCAAAATCGGGCCTGATCCGGCGACTGATCGATGTGGAACCTACCGGCGAAAAGATCCCTGCAAAAAAGTACCGTGACCTTGTAGCGAAGGTGGACTTTGAGCTGGGTGGCATTGCATGGCACTGCAAGGAGGTATACGAGAAGAACAAACATCTCTACGATGATTATATTCCGACCCGTATGCTGGGTGCATCGAACGACTTTTACAACTTCATGCTGGATTCCTTTTATATTTTCAAGAAGGAGGACGGTGTATCCCTGAAGCGGGCCTGGGCGATGTACAACACCTACAATGACGAGGCAAAGGTAGCGTACCCATACTCACGCCGTGCGTTCCGGGAAGAGCTGATGAACTACTTCGAGGAATACAAAGAACGCACGGAGACCGTGAATGGCGAGCGAGTGCGGAGCTACTACAGCGGCTTCAAAGCGGAGAAATTCAAAGAGTTCCTTGACGAACCTGTGAAGGCAGAAGAACCCACTGCCGAGCCGGAAACGTCATGGATCGAGTTCAAGGAGCAGCATTCTCTCTTCAATGATATTTGCAAGGACTGCCCTGCACAGTATGCGACAGACGATGGCATTCCGATGCGAAAATGGGAGAATGTCAAGTCAAAATTGGCCGAACTGGATACTTCGAGACTGCACTACGTGAAAGTTCCGGAGAATCACATTGTCATCGACTTTGATATCCCCGGGCCGGATGGAAAAAAGAGCTTCGAGCGCAACCTGGAAGCTGCCTCCAAATGGCCCCAGACCTATGCAGAGCTGAGCAAATCTGGTGCGGGAATCCACCTGCATTATATTTACACCGGCGATGCAACGAAGCTGAGCAGGATCTACGACGAGAACATCGAGGTCAAGGTGTTCGCGGGGAAGTCCTCTCTGCGGAGAAAACTGTCGAAATGCAATGATATTCCGGTTGCGACCATCAGCAGCGGCCTGCCACTGAAGGGAGAAACGAAAATGGTTGATACAAAGCAGATCCAGGATGAGCGGCACCTGCGTATCCTCATCAAGAAAGCCCTTGCCAAAGAGATCAGCCCCTATACGAAGCCCAGCATTGACTTTATTGCGCACATCATGGACGAAGCATACGAGGGCAATGTCGTTTACAACGTGGACGACATGCGGAATGCGATCCTGGGCTTTGCCGCCAGCAGCACGAACCAGGCGGACACCTGCCTGAAGATCGTGGCGAAGATGCATTTCAAGTCGAAGGATGATATTCAGCGGGAGGCCCCTGCGGGGGAGGAAACGCCATTGATATTTTTCGACGTGGAGGTGTTCCCGAATCTGCTGCTCGTGAACTGGAAGTTCGCCAAGCAGGAGCCTGTGCACCGTATGGTGAATCCTACGCCGGAGGAGATCGAGAGCCTGACAAAGTATCGGCTGGTCGGCTTCAACAACCGCAAGTACGACAACCATATCCTCTGGGCCCGCATGATCGGGATGTCGGTGGAGCAGATTTATGCGCTGTCCAACCGGATCATCAACGAGCACACGGGCTTCTTTGGTGAGGCGTACAACTTGTCCTACACGGATATTTTCGACTTCTCGTCGAAAAAGCAGAGCCTTAAGAAATTTGAAATCGAGTTAGGAATCCACCATCAGGAGCTGGGACTTCCGTGGGATCAGCCGGTGCCGAAGAGCCTGTGGGACAAGGTAGCCGAGTATTGCGATAACGACGTGATCGCGACCGAGACCCTGTTCTACTCGAAAAAGCGCCAGGCAGACTTTGTGGCACGCGAGATCCTGGCAGACCTTGCCGGGATGACGGTGAACGATACGACAAACTCGCTGACAACACGCATTATTTTCGGCAAGGAAAAGCACCCCCGGCTGGTCTACACCGACCTTGCTACGGGAAAATCCGATGCGATCGTGGAAGTCGAGCCTGATATTTTGACCGACCGCAACATCATCAACGCCTTTCCCGGTTACGAATGGGCCAAGGGCGAGGACGGCAAGTACCACAACATGTTCCGGGGTACAGACCTGGGCATGGGTGGTTATGTCTACGCTGAGCCCGGGATGTACACGAACGTAGCCCTGCTGGACGTTGCGTCGCTGCATCCACATTCGGCTGTTGCCATGAACTACTTTGGCGAGTACACCAAGCATTTCAACGACCTGATGGATGTACGAATCTACGTCAAGCACGGCGAGTACGAGAAGGCAAAGGGGCTATTTGGCGGCAAACTGGCAAAGTACCTCGATGATCCGCAGCAGGCAAAGGCTTTGGCGCAGGCGTTGAAGATTGCCATCAACTCGGTTTACGGGTTGACCAGTGCAAGCTTCGACAACCCGTTCCGCAACCCCAAGAACGTCAATAACATTGTGGCGCTTCGAGGGGCTTTATTTATGCGCACTTTGCAGGATGAAGTGCAGCAGCGCGGCTTTAAGGTCGCGCATATCAAAACGGATTCGATCAAGATCCCCGATGCGACCCCGGAAATCATTGCGTACTGCATGGATTTTGCAAAAAAGTACGGCTACACATTCGAGCATGAGGCGACCTATGAGCGGATGTGTCTGGTAAACAATGCCGTTTATATTGCGAAATACATGACCGCGGACCGCTGTGAGGCGCTTTACGGCTATACCCCGGGCGACTGCAAGGACGAAGGCGGCGAATGGACGGCTACGGGCACCCAGTTCCAGGTGCCGTATGTGTTCAAGACCCTGTTCTCCAAGGAGAAGATCGAGTTCACTGACCTCTGCGAGACAAAGACCGTTTCCAAGGGCGCTATCTATCTCGACAAGAACGAGGACCTGCCTGAAGGCGAACACAATTATATTTTTGTGGGACGCGTGGGACAGTTCTGCCCGATCATACCGGGAAAGGGCGGCGCTCTGCTGCTGCGGGAAGCGGGCCTGACGGATACCGGCGAACGGAAATATGCTTCTGTGACCGGAGCAAAGGATTACCGCTGGCTGGAAAGCGAGGCGGTCTATCAGCTCCAGATGCAGGAGGATATCGACAAAAGATATTTCAACCGGGAAGTCGATGAGGCAGTTGAGGAGATCTCCAAGTACGGCGACTTCAACTGGTTCGTTGGCGACGATGGTGTTGCTCCCTGGACAGCGCCGGATCTTCCCTGGAGCGATGCGCAGGAAGAAGCAGCAAGAAATTTTGACGTGAGGTGATATTTTATGACGAACAAACTGTACGATTCCAAAGGACAGCTGATTGGCTATATCAGAACCGTTGAGAAGAATCAGCACGACGACCTGATGAAGGTGATTCTTTCCACTGGTCACGAACTCGTATTTGGCTCGTGTGATCTGACCTCTGATCTAGACGGCAATTGGCGTATCCGTTCTGGTGCGCTCTATCCTCGGTGTGAGGGTAAGAAGACGGATTCTGCTACGAACACAGCTGCTATCAAGGACGTTATCTTTGCACCTCCGGCCACGATCGTTTACTGGTCGGATGGTGCCAAGACCGTTGTGAAGTGCAGCGAGAAGGATGTTTTCGACCCGGAGAAGGGGCTGGCCATGGCGATTGCAAAGCGTTGCGGTGGTAACAAGGGCAGCTATTACAAGGAGATCTAGAATTGGGTTGAGAAGAGCGGGAAGAAGTATCCCGGGAAGCCTGCTGCCGGAAAAGCTGTCGATCTGGATGTGCTGAAAAAGTACAGTTCTGAGGCAAATAAGGATTTTGAGAAGTTCCTCAGCGCTGCCAAGAGCAACAATCAGTCTGGTGCGCTTCTCCACCTGACAGCACTCGTGGCAGACCTGAAAATTCTGGAGATTGAAATCAACAAGTAAAAGGAGACTGATATTTATGTACACCAAGCGCCAGAAAGTCAATATTGACGACACCCATTTCATTTTTACTACCAACTTCAGCGGTGATCCCAGCCGTGATCGCTTTGGCTCGGACAAGCGCCGCGTCAATGTGGTCATTCCCACCATGGAGCTGGTGAATCACCTCATGGATCTCGGCGTGAAGGTTCGTCAGACCAATCCGAATCCTGAGCGTACCTACGACGAGCCGTTCGTTCCGACCTATTTCGTGCCGGTGACGATCAACATGGACTCCAAGTGGCCCCCGCATATTTACTGGGTCACCACTTCCGGCAAGCGTCTGCTCTGCAACGCGGACACGATCAGCCAGCTGGACTTTATCCGGGTCAAGAATGTCTGTCTCCAGGCAAACCTTGTCGAGAAGCGGAACGCACCCGGCGAGTACAGCCTGTACGCGGATGTGATGTACGTTGAGCAGGATGCGGATGCCGATCCGTATGCAGAGCGCTATGCCCGGTTTGCAGCTCCTGAAGCAGACATGGCAGAGCCGAGCGACCACACCGAAATTCCGTTCTGAGGTGAAGCATATGAAGAAACTGTTTATCAGCGCACCGATGAAAGGCCGTACTGAAGCACAGATCCGAGCAACCATGGAGCAGATGCACCATATTGCTGAGGCTGTGTTTGGCGAGGAGCTGGAGGTGATCCAGACTTATATTTCTGACGATCCTCCGGCTGACGCGAATCAGGCAGTCTGGTACCTTGGTGAGAGCATCAAGAAGATGGCGGATGCAGACTACTTTATCGGGATCTACGATGAGGAGAAGGCGTTCCGTGGCTGTGCAATCGAAAACCTGGTTGCCCGTTCGTACAATATCCCGAGCTATGTGATCAACTTTGGTTTCGTAGCCCCTGATGTTACGGAAGCTCGTGCAAAAGCCAACCGGAAGTACAACAGCTATTATTGATCATTGATATTTTTCGAGTGCCGGGTCAGCCCTTGGTCGAATGTCCAGCCGGTGAGTGCCCACGTCGCAAATGGCGGCTCTAAGGAAACAGCTCGATTTATATTTTTGATGTGCAATTTGGGAGGTTGACAGTATGAAAGTTCTGAGGGTTCGCCCAAAGCATTACCCTGAAGTGATCGACATTGACTGCTCTCTGGAATCGCTCTAGAAAGAGGTGGAAGGCCCGATTCAGGCTGTTTATCCGTGGGACGATGCGGTGGCATTGATTTGCAACGAAGAAGGAAAGCTGCATGATGATTGCATGGAGAAACTCAACCGGACGCTCGACGGCCCTTATGGCATCCCCATTGATATTATCGTTGGAACATTCCTGATTGTAGGCCTCACGGAGGATGATTTCGGTGAGCTTTTGCCGGAGTTCGTCGAGAAGTACGAGAAGATGTTCCATCAACCGAGAAAGTTCGTCACCTACACGGATAGCGAAGGCAAAGTGCATCTCGACGTTGATTATTGTACACCTGAAGAATAAGCACATGAGAGCCCTGGAGAAATCTGGGGCTCTTTTATTTGAGTCATTAGCATGGGCTGTACGGTGGGTTCGATTCCCGCATGACTCACAACCGGGCCAGAGAGCCTGATATTTGAACAACAGAAGGAGTAAGGATTATGAGCAGAGAAAAAGTAAAAGAGATCGTCGATTACATGGTTTCGGAGGGTACACAGAACACCAACTACGGCTGCTGGGCCTTTGATATTCCGGAACTGTGCGACAAGTTCGACCTTCCGCTGGAATGGTTCTATGAGCACAACGATGATATTTGCCGCGAACTCGGCGAGCGTGATGAGGTTGCTGATTACGAGCAGAACTACGATTGGAACAACCATCCGCTGGATTACGGCCTGGTTTATTACACGGACTCCTGCCATGTTGAGGAGGTGTGATATTTATGGGCGGACTTCGCAGAGTAGATAAGGCTTGCAAAAAATGCGGCGTTATGATGTATCAGGTCCCGTCAAAAAGGCTGTACTGCGATAATTGCCGAGACACTATACCTCGTAATACGGCAAAGGCAGAAGAACAGCCTAAAAAGCTCACACTGTCAGAAATCATGCGCGAAGCAGACAAGGAGGGCTTGCAATATGCGTCCTACTGCAAAAAGCACGGACTTTACTAAGAAAAAAGAGCTCTGGAAGGTGTTCAGAAAGCACCGGAAAGAGCTCTTTGCTTATACCGTCAGAGGGGAGGGTAAGGATGAGGAAGAGGCGACGATCTCGCTTCTGGCCTACGAGAATCACTGCAAGAAAAGTGCCATTTATGTGACGTTGGAAATGAGGTGAGCGACCTGATGGCAGGCGTAACGCTCTACGACTACCAATTGGATGCGATCAACCGTATGAAAATCGGCTGCATCTTATGCGGAGGCGTAGGAAGCGGAAAATCGAGAACGAGTTTGGCGTTCTATTACAAACTTTACGATGGGGAGGTGAACACGGAGAATTATGTTCGTATGACAGAGCCCCCGGATCTTTACATCATCACGACTGCCCGGAAACGGGACACCGGAGAGTGGGACGAAGAACTGGCCCATTTCTATATGTCTACAGATCCAGAGCATGATATTTACGAGCACAAGGTCGTGGTGGATTCCTGGAACAACATCGGAAAGTACGTTGGCGTAAAGAATGCATTCTTTATATTTGACGAGCAGCGAGTCGTTGGAAAGGGCGCATGGGTGAAATCTTTCTACAAAATTACGCAAAATAACGAGTGGATTCTGCTCAGCGCCACTCCCGGGGACTGCTGGACGGATTATATCCCGGTGTTCATCGCCAATGGGTTCTATCGCAACCGGACAGACTTCAACAACCAGCATGTGGTATACAGCCAATTCTGCACGAAGTATCCGAAGATCGATCGGTATCTGAATACCCAGCGCTTGGTACGGCTGCGGGAACGGATTCTGGTTGACATGGACTTCGAGCGGCCGACGGTATCGCACCATGAGAATGTATTTGTGGAGTACGACAAGGTGAAGTATCTGTCGATCTGCAAGAACCGGTGGAACCTCTGGGAGAACAAGCCAATCGAGACCGCCAGCGAGTTCTGCTATCTGCTGCGGAAGTTGGTGAACGCTGATGCAAGCCGACAAGAAAAAGTGCTGGATATTTGTAAAGGCAGACCTAGGGTCATTATCTTCTATAATTTCGATTATGAGCTTGATATTCTGATGGGTCTGGACTATGGCAAGGACACCGAAGTTGCACAATGGAACGGGCACAAGCATCAGCCGCTTCCTGAAGGCGACAGGTGGGTGTATCTGGTGCAGTACAATGCCGGTGCTGAAGGTTGGAACTGCATCAAGACGGACACCATTATATTTTACAGCCAGAACTACTCATATAAGATCATGGAGCAGGCCTCGGGGCGTATCGACCGACTGAATACACCGTACAAGGATCTGTACTACTACCATCTGAAGAGTAGGAGCGGTATTGATCTTGCGATTTCGAGAGCCCTGAACTCGAAGAAAGCGTTTAACGAAAGGAAATTTTATGGAGCGTGAAGAATGGCGTAAAGTTCCGGGTTATGAAGAACTTTACGAAGTTAGTAGCATCGGAAGGATTCGTTCGCTACGGCCTAATACAAGAATTTTTGACAAAGAGAATGGTATAATGCGTCAAAAATTTGATAATAAAGGTTACTTGCGAGTGAATTTACATAAGGATGGAAAATGCAAAGCTGCGTTGGTCAGTAGAGTTGTAGCGGAAGCGTTTATTCCAAATCCGAATGACTATCCTGAAGTTGGCCATGATGACGACTGCAAAACTAATAATACTGTTGAAAATCTATACTGGACAACTAGACAAGAAAACCTCACCCATAACAATCTGCATTTAAGAATTAGAGATTTAAGAAATCAAAACGGATTAAAAAGGGTTGTCGATGCGTTGGCGGTTCCCGTCATTGGAACAAGTATTTGCACAGGTGAAGAAATTTATTTTTCATCTATGCAAGAAGCTGCTAGAAATGGTTTCGATAGTGGGAAGATTTCAATGTGTTGTTCCGGAAAAAGAAGAGCACATCGCGGATATACATGGAGGAAAGCATAATGATTAAAGATTCTGGTAATCGGACAGAGTTTGCGACGGGTGCAGTGAGAGACTGTAAAAGAGGTGTTGGTCGCATGGACCTTCTGCCTTGGTACGGCATCATGGAAGTCAGCAAGCACTGTGAAGAAGGTGCGCTGAAGTATGGCGAGCACAATGTGGATAAGGGAATCCCACTCCATTCTCTGCTGGATAGTGCTGCACGGCATCTGGCAAAGTACATGGTTGGCATGGATGACGAAGATCATCTGCGCGCTGCCTGTTGGAACCTGCTTTGGGCGTTAAACCAGCGGACTACTCATCCGGAGTTGGATGATAGGTTTGCGGTCGAGCAGGAGAAAGCAAAGAAAAAGCGCCCCTGGATATCGGTTGAGTGTATGAATTGCATGAAACGCCATCCGGTTGCCCCTGAGGTGTGGCTGTACGACATGGATGAAGTTCCTGCGAGCAGTAGAATTTTGAAATGCCCGTTTTGCAATGGGCATTGGGTACATAAATACATCGGTGACCTTGATGGATATGCAGATCCTGACGAGAAGCTCGTTGCCGTTAAATGCGGTGACTGTAATGCTCATTTTGGGATTCCTGCATCTAACTGGAACAGTATGAAGGAGTGCACAATCCATAACGGTGAGGTTCTGGCACGTTGCCCTCGCTGCGGAAAGGACACTTTTATTTCGGAGGTGAAACCTGATGAGTGACTGGATGCGCGAAGTGGACTATGCGACTTACTGTCCGAAGTGCACGAACTTCAAGGTGCTGGAGACGGATGAGGCCTGCAATGAGTGCCTGACGGAGTGCGCGCGGGAGGGGACTGTGAAGCCTGTGAACTTCAAGGATAAAAGGGAGAAGGCGAAGTAAGGCGCGAAAATTGCAGCCTCTATTATGAGACGAGTTACGTCTTGACAATTATTTTGGAGGTATGAAATATGATTAAAACTACTTACGGGTCGGTTATAAATCCGGAAACTTGGATTGAGAAAGACATTACTGTAAAAACGCATCCAAATAGTCTGAAAGATATTCTTATTGGCGGTTGCGTCATTGTGGCAGGTGTCGCCTATATGACCATATCGGCATTTAAGCATGGATCGATGGCTTATATGAATGCGGAAGAAAAGGCGTTGGACGAAGCAGGTTTGATCACGAGAAAAAGTAACGGTGATCCGCATTTGGATTTGTATATCCATAAGGACAAGATGAAAAAGTAACTCAAAGAACATAGAGCTGTGGAGAAATCTGCGGCTCTTTGTCTTTTATATTTTAGAAAGGAGCGAGATTATGCTGCGCAAAATCACTGAGTATATCAAAAAGATATTCTGTATGGAGCCGATGGTTTCGACAGTAAATACGCTGAAAGATGCTATGCGGGAACTTGAGGTTGCCCGGAATCATTTCGAGAACTGCGAACCGGAGTTTATTACGGCTGCTATTTTTGAGCTGAACGCGGCGGAGTGTCGTCTGGATGCTGCGAGGAGGTGTGCGGTATGACAACAAACCTTTGGGAGAAGATCGGCCATATGCTGGGTCATATTCTGGCGGCAACGCTGGTTATTTGCGCATGGCTGATCATTATTGCGTTTACGTTGAAGGTGATCTGGTTCATTCTGTTCCGGATTCTGCTGTGAGGTATGATATGGAGGATTATGAGGAGATTACGACGCTCTATGCACAAGTTATTCGTGAGGCGGACGGGTCATGCGAGGACCTATATTTTGAGGATTACGAGCTTCAAAAAGATATCCTGATCAAGCCGAACGCTAAGCTGTGTGATGTGGCTGAGCTTTGCATGAATTGTGACATCAGCTACGCAGATGCCCGCAAGTGGTGTTTGGAGAATGATATTTCGCTGGGGCAGTTCGACAGGTGGCTTTATGGTGCGCTGAGAAAGTACGATAACCATGCTCCGGCGGGGCCGAAAGAACCGTGGCCATACCGACTGGTGGCAGGTATGAACCGTGGACTGGAGATGCTGCTCAACTCGATTTTGGAGGGTTTTATATGAAGCGGTACACGTTTTGGTTTGAGTGCACGGACAATGGTGGCGGACATCAGGGGTTCATGGTCAAGGCAGAAAATAAGCAGGAGGCTATCAAGAAAGGCATGGCTTTTGCGAAGAAACATGCTTCGGGTGATATCTGCTCGTGGGAGTGCGAGCTGAATCGGGCGGCAATGTTATAAAGGAGAAAATATTATGACTTTTGAAGAACTGAAAAAAGAACTCCCCACCATCAAACAGAAGATTGAAAGTGGAGAGTATCGCGTTGTAATTATTGATGGTCCGCAAGGCCCTACGGGTAAGACCACGGCAGCAAACTTCCTTCGCGACAATGGTGTTCCGGTATTTGAAGAATGGCAGATGTTTTATATCCGGATTGGATGGGCACCGAAGCCTAAAACGTCGATTATGATGTGGCATGAGTTTGTTCGGGATGCTGGAAAGATTGTTGACATGATTCATAAAGGACACCATGGGTATCAAGCCGCGATCGTTGACGGAACTCATCGTGTGAATGATGTATTGGAAATCCTATGGTGTAATAGAGTTGAAGCGTACAAGGAATTGGAAGTCCTGCGACTCACCTTCAGCGATTACATTTCCCCGGCCATACGACATCAGAATCCTCAGACACATTGAAATGCCAATTCCACGCTTTACGATTGGCAACTTTGAAACCAGCTTCAAGCATAGCACCTTTAAATTCACCATTGCTAAAGTATGATTCAAAAGGAGAACCGAGATCGATTAAGCCGCGAATTAGTGCAGAATCATGGTTGTAATTTATGCTGTTGATGGGGTAAAGATGTGCGTGAATCCAGTTAAGTAATGTCTTCTGGCGTTCAGGCGACATCCTATAAAAGTCACGCTCATCATTTCCTTCCCACATTTCAGCTGGTGTAAACATGAATGGTCACCTCCAAGTTGTATTTGTGTGCTGAGTGTATCATAAAACCAAATCAAATACAACGCAGTTCGCCCAAATAAAAATCTTTCTATTCTAGGATAAAACCAACTTGTTTAAATAAAGAACGAAAGGAAAATACCATGAAAATTATTAAACCTAAGTACGAAATCCTCACTGATATTTCTGAGGGAGGCATTAAGGAGCTCCAGCAGATCGAGCGGGTGGCCCGGGTCTGCTACAAGAGCGAGGACAAGATCACGCCGGATGGTGAGTCGGCTAAGAAGCTGGTGGGTTTTCTGGTGAAGCAGGGACATGAGGCTATGCTGGAGCATTCGCAGCTGTCCGTGCTGTTTACCTGTGACCGTGGTGTGGCGAATGAGCTGGTGCGTCACCGCATTGCGAGCTTTGCGCAGGAGAGCACCCGGTACTGCAACTACTCGAAGGAGAAGTTTGGCGGAGAGCTAACGTTTATTCGGCCGTATTATATTGATGTGACCGACACTGACAAGAAACGTGAAAGCGCAGAATATACGCCTGGCAGCACTTGGCTTGATTCCTGCGAATCTGCGGAAATCCTTTATAAGGATATGATCGCACTCGGTATGCGTCCCGAACAGGCTCGCTGCGTGCTGCCGCTGTGCCTGAAGACTGAGATCGTGGTGACTGCAAACTACCGTGAGTGGCGCAACATCTTCAAGCTGCGTACTCCTGTGGCGGCTCATCCTCAGATGAGAGAACTGATGTGCCCGTTGCTGATTGAGCTTCAGAAGAAGATCCCGGTGGTGTTTGATGATATTGAGACACTTTGGCCTGCGGATGACCAGACGCGGAAAGGGAGTATGGTGAAGTGACCATGAAAGGAATTGATAAGAAATATATTGACGTGCTGCAACAGTTTGGCTTTCATTTATACACGATCGAAACCGGGTATAAACTGTGCTATAACCCGATAGGCGGAACATTCTCTGCAAATTTTAATGACGAGAATATTGTAGAGAACCTAATCAACTTTGCAGAGACGTTTGATCCGAGTACCTATGCCTCGGTTGAAATCGAGGGCCCATGCTCAATCAAAGACCTTGCCGGGACAGTTAAAAGTATGGAAGAAATCCAAATTCGCCTCCTGAAAGTGGCCCTGGAGTTTGTAAAAATCGACAAAGAAAGCATGGTGAACGAAAATGCAGCAAAGAACGTATGATTTTCTCGCTAAGTTGAAGGTTCCCATGCTGACCTTTGGCGGGGAACTGATTGGCGAGGCGGTGGAGATGGTCATCGATGACTTGAACTCGCACCGATTTATGTCCATGAGGGATATCGAGGCATCGCTGGCAGATAAGTTCAATTGCAGCCCTGGAGTTGCTGATCGCCGGATGCGGTATGCGTTGGATATGGCGGAATATCGCTCTGGTGGGGTTAATGTTGAGCTGGAGAATTTGAAGAGTACGTACGATATTAAAGTGCTGTCGCTGAAGAAATTCTTGTATGCGGCGGGGAGAAATTTGACGACGGAGGTGAATGTGACTAATGACTGCGGGTGAATTTAATGAACTGGCCAAGCAGGGGAGAGTGTGGGCTAAGATTGTGGCTAATTTTAGTGGTGAATATGGGTTGGTTGAGAAAATTTCCGGTTTGACGAACCAGTTTGTGAGGTTTCGGTTCAAAGGTAAGAAGCATGATACGATCATCTCGCCGGAGAATGTAATGTTTGAGATTGAGGATTAAGTCTTTGTGACGCGAAAATTTCTTGATGCTTTATGAGATGATTAGTCTCGAAATTATATTTTGGAGGTATGAACTATGAAGAAAGTATTGAAAACTGGTACCCTTTGTGCAATAGGATGCTTATTGCTGGGCTACGGTGTAACTGTCGGCTATACTTATGCGTGCGAAGAGCTTTGGAATAAAAAGCTCTTTACCGCATCGGACGAACTGGTAGATACAGCGAAGAACACATTCAGAGAATTGCCTAAGTGGTATGTTACTACTTGCATGAAAGTTCACAGAGAAGAGAACAAGAACTAATCAAACATATGAGGCGTGGAGAAATCTGCGTCTCTTATTTTTATTCACTCATAAATCAATTTGGAGGTTGAACATTATGGATGAAGTCAAATTTGCATGTGGTTCTGTACCTGTTAGGGTGGCAGCGAAAGTGTACGGGCGTGATCCTTCGTGGGTTCGTGCGGGCATCATCGCTGGCTGGTTGCCGATTGGCGAGGCGACGCGGAATGGTGTCAGGATCACGGACATCAATCAGATGGACTCGAAGTATGGGAGGATCAGCTACTACATTTCCCCGAAGCTGTTGTATGAGCATACGGGGTATATGTGGGACGGCAAGAAGTAAGCGGTAAATAAAAAGGCCTCACATTCGTTACTTGAGCGAGTGTGAGGTCTGATTTTTGTTAAATCAAAGGAGAAAGATTGTTATGAAAAAGAATAACGAAAAGAAAATCAACTGGAAGAACGTTGCAATTATCGGTGGTGTGTTCGTGCTTGGTATAGCCACGGGAGTTGTCGGAGGGAGAAAGGTTCTCGACTATATTATTGAGAACGAGGATACCGTAATTCGTGCCACCAAATGCCTTACAAGGGGAAAGCCCGGCGTTACACTGACAATCGGGTGTGAAAAGGCAGGTGTTATGATTCCTATGGACGTGTCAAGAGGCTTTGTCACGGGTATGCTACATATTATTGATGGAACACCGGCAGACATAGATGATATTTTTGACTAAACAACGACATATTATTTTCCGTTAATGATATTGGAAATGGTAGATTGGGCATATCCGGTGGCTTCAGCTAATTCTTGCTGCGTGTAATGATAGTCATAATAAAGTTCTATGATTTGTTGTCGTATTTCAGCTGGCGAGCATTTCATGTTGACATAACACACTCGTCCGGCAACTGCTCCTGATTTGGTATCAAATCGGCTTACACCTAGTCCGCTATTTGTGCCGAAATGAGTTTCCCATGCCCCGGTTCGCTTATTAAAACCTTCACGTGTTTTTACAATTGTTCCAGGTGCATTATTCGGTCGAGTTACATTGTTGGGGTTAAAATACTTCGTAAGATCAAAGCCCATAATATCCTCCTATGTAATAGCTCTGAATGGCGACCAGTAACGTCGAACTATGTGCTACTGGCCTTTACTGGCGCTAGTATAGCACGATTTTTTCTGAATAGGTGGACAAAGTATGAACAAGATAGAACGAATCAACGCTATAATTTCATATTGTTAGTTATTGAATCTCTGTGAAAGGATGAAAATCGAAGAAAACATGCGTATAATCGAAAGATATTATAAAAGTCGAGATTCTCCCGAAAATGTTTTTTGCGGTTCAAATTATTTTTTAAAAAAGCAAGAGCTAAGCGGCTTGACGCAGGTACTTCTCCATGATATTCTTATACCAAGATTAAGGAGGTGCTTTTATGGCACGGACGGTAAAATGCCCTGGCTGCGGTGCGGATCTTACGGTGAAGGATGACAACCGAGATTTCATGTTCTGCGAGTTCTGCGGGACGAAGGTTCGGCTCGATGACTATCAGGAGACCCATCGGTTTGTGGATGAAGCACGGATCCAAGAGTCCAAGGATGCGAAGGAACTTGAACTCAAGAAAATGGAGTTTGAGGAACGGAAGAGGAAAGAAAATGATGCGTTTCTAAAGAAAAACTGGAAATGGTTCCTTTTGTTTTTCATTTGCCTAATCGCTTTTTGTCTTTTTATGAGCTATATAACTCCAGAAAAAGAAAGTGCTATTGATCGAGGGCTTGACATTTTAGAAGCTTATGTTAAGTCAAGAGGGTAATCTCATGCCCAATTCTGCCCCTGTCTCTTATACACATCTGACGCTGCCGACGAATAGCCTTGT
>ERZ1027232.115-NODE-115-length-48037-cov-13.595452_pt1 | contig 48037 bp, 40 predicted proteins | sample MGYA00519478_ERZ1027232 | MGnify/ENA primary metagenome ERZ1027232 (study PRJEB26926, sample SAMN06164468) | human gut metagenome | biome: ENVO:00009003; feature: ENVO:2100002; material: ENVO:00002003 | host: Homo sapiens | place: USA | collected 2012 ...
TCCCTGCTGAACGCGAACCAGCAGACACTAATCGACGAGTACAAGCAGATAAACGCCGAGAAGCTCAAGGAGATACACAAGAAAATGCCCCTGGGCGGGTTGTCGTACTAATAATTAGAGATTAGCCTAATAGAGAGCATTATCTTGATTATTGTTACGACTCCGGTTCCGTCAATAAAAGAGCTTTGGCAAGTAGCAGTTGTAGATGATTTATCCAAAATACTGCTTTTGCGTGCCGAGTCCATATCAAAAAAACTAATAGCATACGCTGATACAGCGCATACAAAGAATACAACAAGCGCAAGAACAACCGATATATACTCACCTCCATTTTCTTTTTGAGGTTTCCCTCTATACAGTAAACAGCAATTTTCGACAGATACTTGCATATTTTCTTTTTCGAATCCTTTATTCTACTTTTTGCACAGTTTCAGCGGTCGATATCAGTTCATCTTGACCAATATTGTAACCTGACAAATAAATCACATAGTCGCCACAATCCCAAATTAACACGTTTATTCCATGATATGTTTGAAAAGTCAACCCTTTGCAGCCGTTTACTATTATTTCAGTAGGCATGGCCATAGCTTTCTCAGTATTAAGCCAACAGCTTTCACCTTGATAATGGTCTTTTATCGCTTGACTAAAGCCAAGCACGCGATTTCCATTGACTTCGTGATACTCAACCAGATATTCATATTCATTGTCAAGCAGGATATTCTCAGAATACCCGCTCAAATCAATGCCCAAGCGGTATTTATCCTCCAAAGTCGTCGGTGCGCCTTCAATATCCAATGCCACCAGAAAAGAATGCTCTCCCACGTCGTGGAGCTGAAATTTATCCCACATCTTATAGATGAGCAGGGTCGCTCCCGTAAGAAAAGCGAGCAGGATAACCGTGATAATCGCGAAAGTAACGGCTTTCCTAAGAGGGACACGCTTTGTTTCCCACTCTGAAACACCGCCCCCGAGCAGTTTCCTCATTCTTCTCCGAAACCGAAGCGAAAACCTGTGCTCGGGCATTCCGTCATACATGGCAAGCTCGGCGTCAAAATCGTTTTGGAGCGCTAGGGCTATAAGCTGATTGTTGTTCATTGGTTATTCTCCGTATGCTTTCGTGAAATGATTTTTCTTGCTCTGGATATTGAGGAATGCACCGTGTTTATCTTCATATCCAAAAGCTCCGATATCTCGCCCGCAGAGCAGTTTTCAACGAAGGACAGATACGCGATATCCCTTAACGCGGGCGAAAGAGCCTTGATGTTTTCGACTATCTCCTCATACGCCAGCTCGGATAACACGCTGTCCTCAACACTCATACCGTCAGGTGTTTCCTCGTCGAGCTCCGCTTGCCTGTTCGACTTCGAAACCATGTTCAGTGCAATGCCCCTCACTATAATAACAAGGTAAGACACGTTTTCCTTGCATGAATAGCTGCGGAATTTCGATAAATGGTTAATTACCCTCAAAAAAGCGTCGTGAACCGCATCCTCGGCGCTTTCCCTGTTGCGAAGAATCGCGTATGCCGTTTTGAACATAAGCTGTTTGTACTCATTGTAGAGAAACTCGACAAGCGCCTTGTCCTCCCCGCTGTTCATCATTGACAGATAGAATTGCAGCATATTGTTAACCCCATTCAATGTTAATATGATATATTTAATTATATCATTTCAACAATAAAAATGCAACGCCTTTCTCCGCATAGTCCAAAACATATAAAACTGCTGCCACTTAAGAAAAACGTGATGTTGTATAATAAAACTTGACACCCCACGCTCAAAAGAATATACTACGAACCCCCAAAAACGCAATGAGCCTGGCGGAGTAGATCCGGCAGCTTCGAAGCGAGGTAAAGCAGCTGAACAAAGAAAACAAACGTAGAATGGTTCGATAGGCTCTCAAATGTGGACGGCTGTGAAAATTCTCTTCAGCGCCAAGTTATCCACGCATTTGTGAAAGAGGTATTCCTATGGGACGACCATGCAGTTATTGTCCTCACGCTGAACAACACGCAGGAAGCCGTCACATTCGAAGAGATACGGGAATTCGAGCAGTTTTCAGATGAGACGCAAGAACCGCTCTCAGACGAATCTGAAAGCGGTTCTTGTAGTATAGAGTTTGGCTCCCCCGACTGGACTTGAACCAGTGACACCCTGATTAACAGTTTGGGTGTTGAAAACGCACTATACACATTATACAAGGTTGATGAGCATTTGTCAATACTGCTTACCAGAAAAGGCAGCAGGAACCGTCAAATTACGCTTTTTATCTCCCAAAGGTGTATAATAAGTATTGCGAAACAGATTTGTTTTGTAAATACAACATATGGGAGCAAAACATGATATCAAACATTTACAAAGAATTTATGCTTGAGCAAAAATTCCGAAACAACACCGGAAAAACGATTGAATGGTATCAAGACAATCTGGAGAAGTTTTTCATCTGGCTTGATACTGACAATCCCGCTAACCTATCGCTTGAGAATTTCAAGCAGTATGGTGTCTATCTCCAAGACAACGTAATCAAGCACAACGGCGATAAGCTGTCAGACTCGTCTGTACAAGGTTGCCTGAGAGCTGTAAAAGCGTTCTACAATTTCGCAATCGAGCAGCAGTACATAGATGATTTCAGCAGGAAATTGAAACTCCCAAAAGTACATCATCGTGAACAGCAAATCCTTGATGACGAAGAAATCGAAACCTTGTTCAGCTGCTTTGGAAACAGCGAAACGGATACCCGTAACAAGTGTTTTATTGCGTATATGCTTGACTGCGGACTGCGTAGGGGTGAACTCACCAAAATCAATATAGGCGATGTGGACATCAAGAACAAGACTACCATTATTAAGGGAAAAGGCGGCAAGCAGCGTTTCGTTCCTATGGGTTCGATGAGTTCTTCCCTGTTGAGCGAGTACATCAAGCGCTATCGCAGCAGCGCCGGTCTGACCTCTCCACTGTTCATCGACAATAATGGTGATCGCTGCTCGGACAATTTGATAAAGCAGCTATTCAAACGGCTCAAAGACCGAAGCGGTATAAAGCGACTGCACCCGCACCTTTTAAGGCACACTTTTGCAACGTACTACATCGCTGACGGCGGCGATCTGGAAACGCTCCGCCTGATACTCGGTCACGCAAATATTCAGACGACTCAACGATATCTGCACATGGCGTTTAACCTCAAGCTCCAGAAATCACGTCATACATCACATATCGACAAGCTGTACAAGATGTAAATTACATACACACCAAAGCAGAGAAGCAACCCTTCCCTGCTTTTTCTTTTTTCAGTTCTGAAAAAAGAGCTATATAATACTTGGTATGGAGGAAAATATGGAAAACATTCGTGAATGCTTTAAAAGTCATATGTTAGATTTTGGGAAGTGCTTTAATCATAACCGTAGAAGAGGTAATTGTTGCATTCCTTATGATTTATTCAAAAGAATTTTGGACGAATACATGGAAAGTGACTATCAAAAAGAAGAGGAATTTGTATTAAGGGAATATATTCCCCTAGGTGAACTGTATGACCGAAATAAAGCGCTCGCCTATGCCGAAGCAAAAAACGCCAGCATAGAGGATATTATTACTAGTATCGCTTACGGGTTCATACCAATGCTCCCAATATTTATTTTTGATAAGGCAGTAGAAAAGTTCGGACTGGTTTTATGGAATGTTCCTGAACCATGGGCTATAAAGAGATGTTATAGGACTTGTCCTTTGGGTGATTATTGTAACCGTGTAATGATATATACCATTGCAGACAAGCAATATTGCATAGGGCAGTTATTATTGAACCGTTACTGGCGCAGTATAAGTAAGTTAGACATGCCAGATTATACCGATTACGAATTGTGTTGTATGACTCTTTTCGATAATTCATCGTCACCTGAATGGTCTGCGTTTGCAGAGATTTCAGATTTTGAGATGAGTTTTTCTTGCAAGGAACATCAAGGGTCACTACGTAATGGAAAAATCACTGTGCCGTTCTATCACCGATGCATTAATACTTACATTGGAGGGAATGTTATACCGCGTTTATGAAAGCAAGTTACATACACACCAAAGCAGAGAAGCAACCATTCCCTGCTTTTTCTTTTTCAGTCCTGCAAAAAATTGTGCTACATATAGCACATCGGGCAAAGAAAAGAGGTAAACATGAAATCCTTTTTCAAAGCGATAACGCAGCTTATAATCTACCTTATAGCAAAGAAGAAAAGGGACTAAAGGAGGACAACATGAAAAGCGAAAGATGGCAAAACTCAAAGTCGATTTTATTGTCTTATCAAGATTTTAAGGACGAGCTGAGAACCGAACGTCAGTGGGCAAAAGCAGGATATCTTCCGGTGTCCAAGGACTGCGGAAAGAAACTCCGTCCCTCACGCTTTTCTACTGGCTCGGTTAATACCCTCCCCCGCTATCTTCTGCCAGAGGAAGTCAGAACTGCAAGCTCCGATGAGCTGGCGGAATATTTTAAGCCGGAGCGAGAGCGCAAGGCAGCACGGGACGCCGAACGCAGAGCAAGACTCAAGCGGGAACGCGAAAAAGAAAAGGAAAAAGCTCGAATGCGCCTTGCATTGGATGAGCAACGGGAAAAGGTTCTTGCTATTACACAGCCTGTTGAGCTGCCTGCCAAAACATCAGGCGGTATCGTAATAGATACAGAAACAACAGGCTTGTGTGCTGGAGAAGATGAAATCTTGCAGCTTTCCATAATCAGCGAAAGCGGTGAGAAGCTGTTCGACAGCTACTTTCGTCCCCTGCACAAGTCATGGAGCGCAGCGCAGGCTGTAAATAACATCTCCCCAGATATGGTAGCAGACGCACCGAGCATTGCTGATAAAGCTGCCGAAATCCAGCGGATACTAAACTCCGCAGATACGATTATTGGCTACAATACACCTTTTGACGCGGATTTCATAACGGCTGCCGGATTGATTATCCCGGAAAGAGCTGAAATCGTTGATATAATGCCGATTTTCGCAGAGATTTACGGCGAGTGGAGCGACTGCCACGGCGGCTACAAGTGGCAGAAGCTCACGACCTGCGCTGCGTACTATCACTTTGACTGGAGCAGCATAACAATGTCAGCTCACAACAGCCTTGCAGACTGTTTTGCAACGCTTCACTGCTACAAGCACATCTTCAAGTGAAATTGTGCTACATATAGCACAACAATCCCCTCCGCCACAGAGGTTCACATATATTTCTCCCCGATGAACGCAGCTTAACCGCTGCGTTCGATGAAAAATCTCCCGAAATGGGATTATTTGTAAAGGAGCATTACAATGTTTTCAACTCACACAAAGACAGGAAGAAACAACATGGTTGGCTACACAGTAGCGAAAATTCGTAAGCAGCAGCTTATAATCAGTCAGCGCGAATTAGCCGACAGACTTAACTCACTTGGCTGGGACATAGACAAGAACGGAATACAGCGTATTGAATCCGGCGAGAGGTTCGTAAACGATATGGAGCTTATCTATCTGGCACGGCTCTTTAATATGACTATTCCGGAGCTTTACAATGATGTCCCCTCTATTGACACAATAAAGTTCAATGCGAACGAGAACAGCAAAGGTTAAACGCTCTACGGAGCTTTAACACACGGCATGGGTAGCTCCCAAAAGGGCGGTATTTCCTCTTTCGCCGCCCCTTGCCGTGTTATATATCAAGACTGAAAGAGGAAATCAAATCGTGCTTACTGCACAGAAAGAGGCAAATTATGAAATTACAAGGAATTAAAGGTGCTACTCCCGAAAAGCCAAAGAAAAAAACAGAAACTTCTGATGGAAAACTCATCTTGTCCTCACTTTTGTGGGCAATCTTGGCTACCGGAGCGCTTGCAATTGTAGCACTGATGAGCTGGCGATATCTTAGTGAAGCAAGCCAACTCATCGGCTCAATAGATACAGTCAATACAACCGTATCTGCTGTTTATGATGGCATAATCGTTGACAAGCGTATTGTTAATGCGAATACAAATGTTTTTCGTTCCTCTGAAACAGAGTACCGTCTATATATAAATGTTGATTATGAGGTTGACGGCAAGCAGCAGACAACGACAAAATATTTCTGTGTACCTGAAAGCACATATCTCTTATACGACATCGGTGACTATTTCAATTCTCACAGCTTTGAGATTGAATAATACAGAAAGAGGTACATATGAACGAAAACACCGAAGCACAGACAAACATCAGCCCGGATTACCCTTTGAACTTTCTGCTTGCTGTTGACAACAAGTACAGAACGTACTACATTCCGGCTGATATTGATGAAACGATAGAATACTTGCTGCACATCATTTTCTCCAACACGCCGAATGACGCGGATATTCTCCGCAAGCACTTCAAATACGGCAAGACATACGCTGATATCGCCTGCGAATATCAGGACACCGCAGAACACATACAGCAGCTTGCCAACCGCGCTATCGGGAAATTCCAGTATCCCACTTGTATTGACTGTCTGGGAAAGGGCATTTTTAAAGTAATCATGCAAAATCGCGGATTTTTTGGTAGGTTCAGCGGTAACAATGATGTTCCAGATTTCGTTACACCAGTAACCGAAATCGACGACCTTAGTCTATCCGTTCGCAGCGAGAACGCATTAAGGCGTGCCGGAATAAATACAATCGCCGATTTGGAAAAGATGACAACCAAAGAGCTTTTAGGCATTCGCAACCTCGGCAAACGCAGCTATGACGAAATAGTAAGTATGCTTAGGCTGTACAACATCGGGCTGCGGGAGGAAGAATGATTTGAGGTAGCTCCTCATTCAGCGCATAAATGTGCTACATATAGCACAAATCGAAAGAGGATAATCACATGAACACGGAAAAAAACAACGAGCCGCAAGAGCTGAAATGCCCGTTCTGCGGCAAAACCCCGGTCTATGGAGTATTCGTCACATCGTACTATTTCCGGAAAGAACATAAGCTGTACAATAGCAGCGAAAACCTTATCATTCCGGAAAGTGAAAATGACAACATCAGCGATGTTATCGGCTATCCGATAGAAGAAATACCAAACCCCAGCATACGGATAACAAGTTTCCGCTGCGGCGCTTGCAACCAGAAGTGGCTATCAAGCGAGTACAAAATCGTATCTGAGTCAAACGGCTCATGCTCTTTTGTAAAGAAAGATATGAGCAAGCCCAGAGAACCAAGCAGTACATTCTACGCTAGATTCATGGACATCTGTAAGAAAAACGGCGTAAAGCCAACTCCTTTGATTAAATCATTAGGGTTAAGCACAGGTAACTTGAAAAAGTGGTCTGAGGGTTCAACCGTTAATTCAGACATTGTTAAAAATCTAGCTGCGTATTTTGGCGTATCACCCGGTTATTTCTTTTCAGAAGATGAAGAACAGCCGATTGCTGGCAGCGCATTAGACAAGCTGTGCAAATCCGCAGGCGGAGGTGAGTAAACATGGCAGAAACCAAATTCGGCAAACGAATACGCTCTATTCGTCAGAATGCGGAATGCAGTCAGAAAGAATTCTGCACAGTGCTTGACATACCGCAGTCCACGCTGTCCGCATATGAAACCGACAGAATGCAGCCTACTGTTGCTACTCTGATAAATATTGCGACCAAGTTCAATGTTTCGCTGGACTGGCTTTGCGTTATTGCCAAAACCAACGGCGGCAAATACATAGATAGCAAATCAATCGGCTTACGGATAAGGACGCTGCGGTTAGAGCGCAATTTAACGCAGACCGACTTTGCCAAGATGATTAGTAAATCGCTGCGAACCGTCCAGAAGTACGAAAACGGCGAGATCGAAATCAATATCTCAACTGCAAATGATATTGCCCGCATTCTGGACGTATCTGCGTCTTATATTCTCGGTAATGATGATACGGTTTTATCATCTCAATTGCCTAAATTCCCTCAAACGTTTTACGAAAAGCTAATCTATCTCATCGAGGATAAGGGAATAACCAAGAACAAGCTGCTGACAGACTTGAAACTTAACCGTAACTCGTTCGGGAACTGGCAGAAACAAGGCTCAAAGCCCAGAGCAGAAACAATGGAGAGGATCGCGGAATATTTTGAGGTCACTCCCGAAAGCCTGACCAAAGACAACACGGAAATCCAGTATCTTCCGACAGCGAAAAAGCTCATAGCGCAGCCAGCACCTCCGACAGTCAAGCTCAACGGAACTAATTTCACCGCAGAGATACCCGCTTACGTTTTTACGGAGCTTATGTCGGTTTTGCTCGAAAAGCTGGAGAAATAAGGAGAAACAACACATGAACATCAAATTTGCTAACACCGCGCACGAAAAGGCGTTTTACAAGCTGATTTCATCAATGAAAAAAGACGATTGCTACCACAAGGCGGTTGCATATCTGCTTACGCTCGACAATGTTTGCCGAGAGCACATCACCGATTTGTTCGACCTGAAAGAAGATATTATTCTTTTCGATGGGTTAAGGAAGGGCTGGCAGACAGGGACAAGCCTTAGAACAACAAGGCTTGCCTACAACCTTTGGTGTACATACATTGACGAAAATCCAAAATATAGTACGCCGGACGAAATATTCTGCTGTTCCTACGCTCCGTATTATTTCGAAGCCATTATGCTACGGTATCCGGAATACCTAGAGATGAAAGAGGTGTAAACATGGCGGTTAATCTTACAAAACCATTTCGGGGTCGCGAGTACACCCCTGTCCACCTGATGGACGAAGAAGAAAGTATTCAGCGCAGCTCACTTACTACTACTGCTGCGCCCAACAAATTGCCCAGCTACACACCCGAACACATAGCGTATGAACCCGATGCTCCGGAACAGAGCGCTGACATTGATGTATCTGTCGTCCATGCTGAAAATGCTCCCGCTGTCGTTGAAAAGCCAGACCTCAACGTTTACATGAATGAACTGCTTGAGGGAATAGAAAATGCAGACGCTGATACGCGAGAAAAGTTCATGAACGAGTTCTTGAAAGCGGCTAAAAAGAAAAAGAAGTCTATGAAAAAACATGAGACTGCACTTTCAGTAGAAACAGTTCATGCTTGTTTGTCTGGTTTAGTATTTGTAGTTATTTTACTTTTCGGCAGTTTCTATCCTACAATTATTGAATTGACAATCGGTCCAATCCCAGAAACGGGAGCAGTTTCAGAAATATTTGAGCTTGCAAATTTCTTACGTCCCGTTGCATTACTCACCGGAGCGCTTGGAATAGCGTTATCAACATTTCGCCTTATTCGCAAAATATTGTTTCCATCTTAAACCGGAAAGAGATAGCTACTCTGACGCAGCAATAGCCTGCTGTGTTCCCGGTTAAACCCAAAGGCTAAAAAATGTGCTACATATAGCACAAAACAGAAAGAGGAAAAAACATGAAATCTATCGCACTCTACAACAACAAAGGCGGGGTTGGAAAGACAACCTCGACAATCAACATCTCGCAGCAGCTCGCCCTCAAGGGCAAGACCGTACTGGTCGTTGACCTGGACGGACAGGCGAACAGCTCCCGTTTCTTCACGGAGAACCCGAAGCCCGGACTTGCCGACGCACTCGTTGACGCGGCAGCAGCTCCTGAGATTGCACTCTGCACCACACGATACGACAATATCGACATTATCACAGCAACACCGGAGCTGAACAACATCATCTCAAGGTTTGGTGCATTCGCCGAAGAACACCAGCGCCAGCAGACAGAAAAGATTTTTTCTTTTTCAGCAATGCCGTGGTATTCTGGCAGGAAATACGACTATATGCTGATAGATATGCCCCCGGCGCTCAACGCGCTTACAAAGAACATTCTTAGCTCCTGCGATTATGTATTCGTTCCGATCGAGCTGGGACTGTTCTCTATTCAGGGCATACCGACAGTTACAGATATAATAAGCCGCTGCGGAACAAAGTTCGGCGGCTGCTTTGCAAACAGGTTCGACAAGGATAACCCCTCTGACGTGCAGCTCCTTGATATGCTGCGCAGCAACCTCGGCAAAAAAGCTATGGACAGCGTAATCCCATACAGCCGGGTAATTAAGAACTCGATAAATTTCAGCGTTTCCGCTGCGGAATATATGAACTGGACATCGGCGTCCGACAGCTTTAAAAAGCTGACAGATGAGATTCTGGAAAGGGTCGGTGAGTAATATGTATATTAAGTATGCCGACAGAAAAAAGATATGCGAAAAACTTGCCGCCTACCGTGTTGGCGAAATCGTTGCAGTTCTTACAGATACCGAATGTGAAGATGGCTTAATCGAAGCTCAAACTAAACTCACGATTACAAGTATCAAAATAAGAGATAACATATTTGTTCCTGAAATACTTGAAAATCAGCTGAGCAATTACGTTTCAGACTGTGACGAATACAATTTCATATACACACTAACCCCTATCGACTCTACTCCGGCTGGGATTTATGATTTCAGCTCAAGCGAATTCGTAAGGGCTGACGAGTTTGTCGGCAAAGACTTTCACAGCATATACAGAGCAAAGGAAAAGAGAAGAAAAAGGGCTGCTGCAAAGTACTGGGGAAAAGTTGTCTTGCTTTTGGCAGCTGGGTTCATATCATACACGGCTATAATATCGCTCTTATTGTTACCGATATTTTGGATATGTGAGATACCTTTCTTCACAGCTCCTTTTATGGCATTGGGTATAGCTTCTTTGGCAATGCTATTCTCAATGCTTAGTGAAAAAATCACAGGAACTTTTACAAAGCTCACAACAAACCACTGCATAGCCAAAAGAAAGGACAGATAAAAAATGGGTAAGTTCACGTTTAACACGTCCATAGGAATGGACATGAAAGCTGCGTCCGCCGACAGCTTTGTTGATAACATACAGATGATCGAATTTTCGGAAATCAAGCAGAACAAGGACAATTTCTACACGCTCTCGGAGCTGGAACTGCTGGCAGATGATATCGAACGTCAGGGACTTAAGCACAACCTTGTTGTGTGCAAGGACAGCACCGGGTCTGGATACTGGCTCATCAGCGGACACCGGAGATACTCCGCAATTAAGCTGCTCATCGAGCAGAACAGACTGAAAAGCACTCTTGTTCCCTGCTACGTTGACGGCGAACGCACACAAGCTGAAGCAATGCTCAATCTGATTATGCTGAATGCAACGCAGCGTAAATACACTGACGCAGAAACGATGGCGGAATACGAAATGCTCAAGCAGACAATACAGCAGCTTGAGGACGAGGGAAAACCCGTAAAGGGACGTATCCGGGAAATCATCGCGAAAACGCTGAACGTATCACCGGCACAGGTCGGGAAAATCGAGAACATTCGGAACAATGCTATTGACGAGGTACACGAAGCGGTCAAGAACGGCGAAATGTCCATATCGACTGCGAACGAAGTCGCAAAGCTCAATCCCGCAAAGCAGCAGGAAATAATCAGCAGCAAGCCCACCGCCGAAATTACGCATAAGGAAGTCAAGCAGCTCCGGGAGCAGGAAAAGGAACCCGAACCCGAACCGGAAAATGATGATATCATCGACACCGCGCCTGATACTCCCGAAGAACCCTATGACGATCCGGATGATACCGATGAATACCCGGAGGAAAGCGAACTGGAAGAACCCGAGGATACAGAAGATATCGAGGTCAAGCCCGAAAAAGAAACACTTCAGCCAACTGCCCTGGCTAATGTTCCGACAAAAACAACAGCGACCCTTTCCCTCACCGCTGACGAGGTCTTAGCGCTGTCGGACTGGCTTGATGAGAATGCGTATATTACTCCGAGCAGCGACAGGGAGATTTACGAACTTTCCGAGAAACTTTCTGCGTTCCTTAAAGAACATGGAATTGTATCATAAAAAGCGCAGATTAGGTATTGACACAAGATGTCAATTATGGTATAATAGTTGTGGCATTGAAAAAATGCTAATAATTTAAGAGGTGATTATATGAAATCAAAATATTTCTTTTCAGTCCTGTCAGCTGTTTCAATCGTTGCAGCAGGAACTTGCCTGACCGCCTGCTCATCAAAGCCTACTATCGACTTTGAGCAGTGCGTCAGCGCCGATTTCACAGGCTATGAAAACGAGGGCAGCGCAATTATCCGCACAGACAACAATTACATACTCTCGCTCCTGGGAGATATGAACACGCTTTCCGCAGCCAGCCTGCTGAGCAGCTTTTCAATCAGCCCGGTGGAAAACAACGGAGAATTATCTAACGGCGATGTAATAACCGTTACCGTCAACACAGACCAGACCGCCCTTAACAACGCAAAGATCAATGTAAAGAATACGGAGCTGCATTTCACCGTTGAGGGGCTTGAGGAAAAGCCGAAAATTGACGTTTTCTCGGACGTAAGCCTAAAAGTCAGCGGAGCTTCGCCCTACTGCTCGGTTTCTGTCGAATACAGCGGCGACAAGTGGCTGAGTTCCTATTCGTTTGAAATCACAAGCTCTGACGGAACTGAAAAAGAAAGCTACCGCAACGGCGATAAGGTCACGGTAACACTTACTCAGGACGCGCAGGACAATCTGAAATCAAGCGGAGATGTCGAAGAAATCTCACATGAATACACCGTTCAGGCAGACAAGTCCTACATACTCTCCGCTGATGACTTGTCCTCCGACAGCACAGAAGTATTAAAGTCTACAATAGACGATTATCTCAACAGCAAAGCAGCCGATATACTAAGCGGTTCGGATAGAACAGCAGCCTGCTATGTAATTTCCGGTTTATCTGGTATAAATGCCGGAGCGCTCGCAGCAAACAGATTCAGCGTTACCGCAATAGACGACCTTAGTTTTAATACCGCCTATGCCGGAATTGCGAAAGAAAAAGGCGCTTTTGGAAATATCATTGAAACCAAGTGCGCGTACTTTTTCTATAATGCTGAAATTGCCTATACTGCAAGTTCTGATATGCGGAGAATCGAGGACACTGTAAACGGCACTCTGGTGGTTTGTATTACAGAACCCACAATTGCTTCCACTGGTGAAATAACGTACAAGGATATTTCTCTTAGATCCAACGCGGATTATCAGACAGCCTATGACAAAAGGATAAATGATAGTTTTTCCAAGCTGTTATAAAAACTATATCACGTGAATAAAGCCGATTGCTTATAGTAATCGGCTTTTTCTTTTTGTGCTACATATAGCACAAATACATTAAGGAGGATAAAATATGCCGATGTCAGACGAGCTTGCAGGTGCAACGCTCAATTACAGCCAAAAAGCTCTTGAAATTGCAGCGGAACTTGTAAAAATGGTTGCCCCGACTGTAAAACAAGGAACTGAAAAACTACTAGGTATCATAGCCGCAGATAAAGATAATATGACTGGAAAAGTGGATAGAGCTACGCTTTTTTCAGAAGCCAAAGCTGAAAAAAGTTCTATCATGTCTACGTCAAATTTTATCGACAAGGACGCTGAACAGCTTGCTGCCAAAGCCAAACAGTATGGTATTCCAGTATCTTTCATAGGCAAGGACGGCAAGCAGACAATGGAGTTTCTTTCACGCGATGAGCCTGTGGTCAAGCAAATGATACAGGACGTTATGCAGGAACGCCTGAAAGAAGCGCCACAAAACGTTAAGTCATTTGCGGTTAGCGAGAGCAACATAACATCTGTTAAAGAGCAGCTTGAAAAAAATGGTGTCGAATGCCAGTTTGCCCAGACCGCTAACGGTAAAATATACTGTATGTATCCTGCTGCCGAAGCAGAAAAGGTTGCCACGATAAAGCAGGAACTAAAATCGATTCAAAGCGGAATAGCTGATAATTTTAAAGCTGAACGAAAGAACGGCGTTGCAGTCATGGAGGACGCGACACTTGGGAAAAGCATTTCGTTTGTGAATGAAAAAAATCAGCCTTTAACCAAAAGTCATGTCATGGAAGTAATGCAGGAACAGTTCGGATATACCAAAGCAGAAGCCGATATCGCTGCTAACAAGTTCTGTGATGACCTCGGTCTGGATAAAAAGGCGTATTTAATTCATAACGAGCAGCTTGATAAAATCAATGCTATGAAAACAAATATTAAACTTGAGAGTGATAGTGTTCTTCTCAAGGATAACACATTTTCCGCTATCAATTTCAAGGGCGGCACAGGCACTCATATATTTATCACGAACGGAGATAAAGGCGCGGCGCTTACCCCGGGAAGCATGACAGAAACAGAGATGAAGAACATCTGCATAACCAGCCTGAATATGTCGGAGCAGCAGGCTGATGAAGCCGTCAAGAAGTCCCTGAAAATTGACAGCCAGATAAATTCCAAGCTCAAAGAAACAACAATCTACCGCGAGGGCGGCAGTCAGATGGTGAACATCAACCGTACATCTCATTCTTCTTTTTCAGTCATGGTAGGTAAGACAAAAAGAATGTACGACTTTAACGACAAAGACCTTGCCGCAAAGATGTGTAAAGACTTCGGTATAACCGAAGGAAAAGCTCAAAACATCATAGACAAAGCGAAAAAGCAAGGCACAATCGGCAATAAGGTGCATGATGGTCTTAAAAAGGCTGCTGATACCATTAAACCTAAAACTAGCGAAATCGGTAAGATTGGCAAAGGGGTTAAACGATGAAAAAGAAACAAGACCCCTTAATGCTGGCTATCTATGGTATTCTCTTGCTATTCGTGCTGTATTTCGCAGCAGGAATAGGTACAGCAATGGATATATCTGTTGACGAGGAAACTGGCGGTTTGGACTTTAATGCTCTTGGAACAAGTCTGGAAACCACAATAGTTGATACCGACCTCGTTTTCTCACACCTTGCAGATACAAATACATACGGATTTAAGATAACGCTTATATCTGCTGTTGGTATCGCAATTTATGTACTGCTGAAAGTCACCTCCAAAAAACGGCTGCACCGCAAAGGTGTAGAACACGGTTCGGCTCGATGGGCTACTGAAAAAGAAGCAAAGCAACTTGCAGACAAGCCTGAAAAGAAAAAATCGGGCAAGGGGAAACAGCCGCCTAAGCCAAAATCCCCCTTTGAAACGGACAACAACATCTTGCTCACGAAGGAAGTCAGAATGTCGCTGAATACCCGCCAGCACCGAGAAAATCTGAACGTACTGGTAATCGGCGGCTCCGGTTCCGGTAAGTCCAGATTTTACGTAAAACCGAACATAATGCAGCTCAACACCTCGTATGTCGTGACAGACCCGAAAGGAGAACTGCTGCGTTCCTGTGGGCGGTTGCTGAAAAAGGCGGGATATGACATTCGGGTGTTCAACCTGATTGATATGTCGCACAGCAACAACTACAATCCGTTCAACTATGTGTATGACCGCGAGGGCAACGTCAATAAGTCCTATGTCCTGAAGATGATAAACTGCCTGATGAAGAACACCAAAAAAGAGGGTTCTTCCGGCGGCGACCAGTTCTGGGACGATGCTACTCAGGCTCTGCTGCTTGCTATATCATTTTATCTGCTTGAAAAGGCAGAACCGCAGGACAGGAACTTCGGCATGGTCATGAAAGTCATGAAGCTGGCTGAAATAAGCGAGCAGGACGAAAACATGAAGTCCCAACTCGATGAAATGATGGACGAGCTTTACGCAGAAAATCCTTACAGCATGGCGGTAACGTACTACAAGGATTTCAAGAAAGCTCCCGCAGAAACGGCAAAATCAATTCTTATTTCTGCTGCTGTACGACTGCAAGCGTTCAATCTGCCGGAGGTCGGGAATCTTACCTTTACGGATAATATCCACCTCGATACCCTCGGAGATAAGAAAACCGCGCTGTTCGTAATCATTCCGTCCTCGGACGCTACGTTCAACTTCTTGGCGGCAATGATGTACACACAGCTATTCGATACGCTGTACGATACCGCGAATTTCAAATATGGCGGCAGGCTTCCGGTACACGTCCGCTGCCTGCTTGATGAGTTTGCGAACATCGGAACAATACCGGACTTCGATAAGCTGCTTGCAACAATGCGTTCAATGGAGATTTCGGCGAACATCATCATTCAGAACTTGGCACAGCTCAAAAAAATGTATGATAAATCATGGGAGATTGTCACAGGTAACTGCGACAGTCTTTTATTTTTGGGCGGTCAGGAAGCAAGCACACTTGAAGCTATATCAAAATCACTCGGTAAGGAAACCATTGATGTGGTATCACAGAACCGCACACGTTCGCACCGCAACAACTCATCATCGGAAAACAACAGCATTATGGGGCGTGAACTTATGACCCCTGACGAGCTAAAAGTAATGAAGCCTATGGAATGTGTTCTCATGGTAAGAGCATTCTACCCGTTCCTATGCCACAAGTTCGACATTGAAAAGCACCCCAACTATAAGTATCTCGAGGACAGCAACCGAGAGTATGCCTATAAGGTTGATAAAATCGAAACTCAATCCATGCCCGATAACGCCGAGCTGCATACCGAACAGCTTGAGCCCAAGGACAGAATATCAATTCCTGACATAGAGGAGGATAAAATGACCGCAGAAATCGACATTCCTGAAGATGAAATCGAAAACATCAATGTGAACAACAACGTTTCCATTGACGATGAGTTTGAACCGGACTCTACTCCTTCAGAAAAGCTGTTCCAGATGGACAGCATGGAGGACGAAGAACTGCCGGACGACCTTCAGGTACTTAATCTCGACAAACCTACCGTCATTACCGAAGAGGATTTTGCCGATTTCGAAGATGATGACAGTTCAGACCTTTTCTGAAAAATGTGCTATATGTAGCACAATCACGTTGGATACTTCCGCAAGGTGCGGTTGTACATATATTTTTATAGGAGGTTTTCTGATATGGAAAACAACAACACCCCCGCTGTTCAGAACACAGCAAAGCCCACTGCCAAGAGCTTTATCGCAGCTCTCAACGCGAAGCGCAAGAAGCTCATGCTCTCCCTCTCTACCATGGTGGCTATGAGCATGGTCACCGCTATCTCTGCGTTTGCAGATAGTGGTTCCGGTTCCGGTACGGGCGGAACTCCTGACCTTACGGCAGGCGATGAAGCGTTCTTCTCTGTTCTCGGCTTTTTCTGCACATGGATCGGTCGTGTCGGACTGGTAATTGCATTTGTCGGCGGCACAATGTTCGGCTTTGCAATCAAAAACGATGACGCAGATTCCAAGCAGCGCGGTCTTACAACTCTGGCAGCAGGATTTATTGTTTTTGCGCTTACTCGTTCAATGAACCTGTTCTTCCCCGGCGTTAACATTCCTATCTTCTAAATCCAAATCTAGCAAGGATAAAGTTTGCTGTGCTTGTGCTATATGTAGCACAAAGCACGGCTTTCTTTGCAGAGTACAAAAGGAGGTTCCTCAATGGGTGGAATAGATTACGCATGGGTAAAAGATGCGATAGAGCAATATGGTGATGTCCTTAATAACGCATATAACATGATTATCAACATATTGTGCAACGGTACATATCTGTCCACGATATTAGCCGATGAGAAGTTAGCACCATTGCTTGACGCAATTAAAGGCACAGCAATTATTTTATGCGCTATTTTCTTCCTGCTTGACTTTTTCTCAAAGTCACTCCATTTTCAATGGGTGAGCTGGGAAAATGTTCTTATGCTTTTCCTTAAACTCACAGTAGCAAAGGTATGTGTTGATAATGCTGAGTGGATAACCACAATGCTGTACAATGGATTTTGTTCGCTTGGTTCGAGTATCACAGAGAGTGATTTAACGCATTCATTCTTGCCTGAGCCGCCAGAACTATATTCATATTTCTTGACAAATACAGAAGTACAAAAGTTGGACACTCAATCTTTCTTTCTCAATCTTGACTCACTTATGATGGCAACAAAAGTAAATATTATCGGCTGGACAATACTAATTGTTCTTCTTGTTTCTAATGTTGTCATTATTGGTCGTATGTTCGAACTTGCAGTATACACTCTGGTTGCGCCTATCCCATTATCAACTCTAGCCTGTGACGGTTTGCAGGATGTCGGAAAAAACTTTCTCAAATCCTATGCAGCCGTATGTATTCAGGCAATTGTGCTGATAATTATGTTCCTTGCTTATAATGCGGTTTCCGAATTACTAATTCCAGTATTTAATATATTGGACGGATTCAAGGCAATAATCATGTGCCTTGTTCTTGGATTAAGCGTTATGCAATCAGGACAATGGGCAAAACGGATTTGCGGCGCTATGTAAGGAGCAGCTATGATAGAAATAAAAATCCCGAAAGAAATCAACGAGTACAAGGAGAAGTTTCTCTTTGGACTGACAGTTCGGCAGTTTATATCAGCAGCAGTGGCACTGGCAGTATGTGTGCCGCTGTTTATCTTTGGCAAGGACGCAATCGGCGAAGATATGATAGGTTGGATAATAATACTCATTGGAGCGCCGATAATTGCTTTCGGGTTCTTTCACTACAACGGAATGAACTTTGAAGATTATCTGCTGCTGATATATCGGCAGAAAGTTGCAGAGCCACAGAAACGTGTGTTCATTGATTATCCTGTTTTCTGGTATTGCAGACAGGAAATCATTGATAATACGATAGCTCATCAGCTCGCCAGCAAGAAAAATTACAGGAAGGGTGGTAAAAATGTTCGCAGCAAAAAAGCAGCCGACTAACTCAAATTCTGCTAAGGATATTGATAAACTGAGGCTTGCAAAGGAAAAGAAACCAAAAAAGTCAAAGGAAAAGAATGTGCGCCGGGTCGCACGTTCGGTTCAGGAAACCATTCCTTATGAACGCGTTTGCACCAACTATATTTTTGAGGTCAGCAAAAATCATTACTCAAAAACTTATTCTTTTTCAGACGTGTCCTATACAGCAGCGTCCCCGGAAGAACAGGAAAGAATATTCCTTGCTTATGGCGACTTGCTCAACAGTTTCGACACAACAGACGATATTCAGATTACGCTGCACAACAATGTAATCAACAAAAAGGAGTTTTCAAATAGAATACTGCTTAAGCATGCCGATGATGGCTTTGATGAATATCGTGACGAATACAATGAAATGCTGCTTGACAAAATGCAGCAAGGTCAGAACGGCATAACCTGCAAAAAGTATTTTACAGTTACCATCACAGCAGTTGACCTTGATACTGCACAGCAGAAATTTGTGACCAACGAGCTTTATATGCGCAGCTGCTTTCAGAAAATCGGCTGCGAGCTTACCCCTCTTAAAGCTAACGAACGCATTCGTATTATCGCCGATATTTTCCGCGGCGTAAATAAAGAGATACGTCCGATATCCACATCTGAATTTATGCGCGGAGCAGAAAAATCTCTCTGTTCCCCCGACTATTTTGAGTTCAAAAAGGATTACTTCCTTTATAATGATAAATTTGCAAGAATGATATACCTGAAGCTGCTGCCCGCGTCACTTCAGGATAAAATTCTTACCGACCTCTGTGAAACCTCGCTGCCCATACTTGTTACAGTAAACATTTCTCCAGTCGACCCCGCCGAAGCCAGAAAAAGCGTAAAGCGGCAGCTCACAAACATGAGGTCAGATAAAATCAAACAGCAGAAAAAAGCGGCGCAGCACGGTATTATTACCGATGTTACGAACGATGATTTAAAACAGTCACTTGAAGAAGCTGAAAGTTTGCTTGATGACCTTCAAACAAAAAATCAGAAGATGTTCCTGCTTAACCTTGTTGTAATGGTTACCGGAACGTCTTTCGATGAGCTTGAAGCGAATACGGAGAAAATAGAAGCAGTATTCCGTAAGCACATCTGCACTACGTCACGCGCTCCCTTACAGCAAGAAGATGCTATGGCAAGCTGTCTGCCACTCGGCAACTGCCGACTGCCTATTCGCCGTACTCTGACAACGGAAAGCGCCAGTGTATTTCTGCCTTTCAACAGCAAGGAACTTTCACAGCAGGGCGGCATGTACTATGGACTTAACTCCACAACCAACAATCTGATAATCTTCAATCGTGCGTCGCTTATTAACGCTAACGGCTTTATCCTCGGGTGTCCGGGTTCTGGTAAATCATTCTCGGCTAAACGAGAAATGGTTAATGTCTTTCTCTCGACCAACGATGAAATCATCATCGTTGACCCGGAACGCGAATATACAAACCTTGTCCGCGCTCTTGGAGGAGAGCTGATTTACATATCGGAAAGCAGTAATTCCCACCTCAATCCCCTTGATATTTCAGAGGAAATGCTTAAAAATGATGATGAGGATCCTATCAGCGCAAAGTATGACTTTTTCCTTTCGTTCTTTGAAACGATAATGGGCAAGTCCGGCATTTCTCCGGAACAGAAAACCATTATTGATAACTGCCTGCACGAAGTGTATAAGGATTATCAGATGGGAAAATCTAAAGAAGTTCCTACGCTCAGCGATTACTACAAGATACTTAAACAGCAGACATCAGAAGAAGCCAAGGCTCTCTATATGTCGCTGGAGCTTTATGTAAACGGTTCGATGAAAGCGTTTTCCTATCCCAGTAACGTGAACGTCAACAACCGTGTTGTCGTGTACGACATCAAGGATTTAGGCAAACAGCTGAAACCGCTGGGAATGATGGTCGTTCTTGAAAACCTGTGGGATAAAATCGTCCGCAACCGTGAACGTGGAATCCGCACACGCATTTACATAGACGAGATTTATCTTCTTTTCAGGAATGAAGAAAGCGCAAACTTCCTGTTTGAATTGTATAAACGTGCAAGAAAGTGGGGCGGTATTCCTACCGGAATTACGCAGAACGTTGAGGATTTGCTCAAATCTGATACGGCACGGTCAATGCTTTCCAACTCCGAATTTATCCTCATGCTTAATCAGGCGGCAAGCGACCGCGACCACCTAGCACATCTTTTGAAAATTCCTGATACGCTGATGAATTTTGTGACAGGAGCACCAGCAGGTTCAGGCTTGATTTACTGCGGTCTTAACGGCAGCCTGCCGTTCAAGGACGACTTCCCAACAGACACGAAACTGTACAAGCTCATGACTACAAAGTTCGGTGAATAATCGTGAAAGTAATCGACACTACCAAATCAGACGTTACAGCTAATGACCAGTCTGAAAAAGAAATTCAAAACTCGGTGAAACCGAAAACCGCGCTGCAAAAGAAAGTTAACAATAACGGACTTACGCAGCGCATGAACCGTGGCATAAGCCTAAATAAATCCTCAAGCGTTCATAAGCCCAAATTCAAGCTGAGTGCAGCACGTTCGCAGAAACGTGTAATATACCACAAGCGAAAGCTCAAGCCTGCGCCGCCGGGGAAATACAAGCTGCTCACTCAAAATAACGTTATTGCCAAAACCAAGCTGCTTAATCAGAAAAAGCGGGAAATTCAACATGCAGTCAAGTTCAACAGAGCCTCGCTGCATTTTAAACGCATATCAGTAGACAGGCTGAAAAAACTCAAAGTTGCCGCAAGCAGTCACAAGTATTCCGGCGCTGTAAAAATAGCAGGAATGCCAAGTTCTGGTTTAAGAAAGTTCCGGTCAATGCTCAATGCTCCGGGAGTTAAAGAAGCAGCGGCGGCAGTCAGAAAGCCTGTCAGTCTGGCAAAAGACAAAATACTGTCCCAGAAAGCTGATATAAACAAGTCAGGCGATACTGGAACTGAAGCTATGAAACTTGGGTTCCAGAATGTTGGATACGTTGACCGCGGAGTTCGTGCAGTTAAGGATACAGCAGAGAACACGGTTGATACTGTTAAAAACGTTCGTAAGCTGTACAATCGGTTTCACAGGACGGTAACGAATAATGCAAAAACTTCGCTTAAAACCGCCAAATCCTCCGTGAAATCCACTAGGCGCACGATAAAGACCACCTCACGAACCATAAAGGCAACAACAAGGACGGTACGAACAGCAGCCAACTCCGCAAAAACTGCTGCCAAAACTGCCAAAGCAAGTGCTAAAGCAGCAAGAGCAGCAGCAAGGGCTGCAAGGGTAACTGCGAAAGTTGCAGCGGAAATCGCCAAGGCGATAGCCAAGGCTGCAAAAGCGGTTGTAAAAGCAGCTCAAAAGCTGATAGAACTTATTGCAGAAACAGCACCGTATAGCCTGATAATATTAGGCGCTATCGTTGTATTGCTGTTACTTTATGTTCTCATTTCGACGATTGCTGGTGGCATTGGCGGTACCATAACCGGAGGAGCTGGCTGGATGATTGACGATACGGAAAGCAATTCGCCGTCTGATATCTATGACAATTACAAGCGCTTCATTGACGAAGCGGAAACAGTTATCGACAATAAGATAGAGGGCATGAAGAACATTGTATCAGGTTTCTGTGAACCCATTACGGATCCTGATACGCCCAAACGTATCATCGCCTATGACGGAAGCACCTATTATCCAGCTGACTACAAAGACCGAATCATTAACCCAAAACTTAGCAAATTTAAGGACAATCATTTTGACGATGAAGAATACGCCAAAATGATGGCAACACTTTTTGTGCTTATGACTCGCGAAAAACAACAGGCTGAAGGGAAAACCGAAAACGAAATATACGATTTCGATTTTACAGCCGAGGATTTTGAAGAATTCATCGGGGATATTGCTCAAACGGGAACTGGTTCTACAAGCGGCAGCGGCAACACGTCCAAGTGGGGTCCTACGTACATATACAAGGAAATCGTCACAGAATCACCCGTCCCCTGTCCCGGCGAGAACTGCAAAACCAAAACCATACCGGGCTGTAAATGCGGCTGTACCAAAGATGAAGATGGAACTAAGCATTACTACTGCAAAGGAGACCACCCATACTGCCCGATAAACCACACCAAAAAAACCGTAAAGCTTTCTACCGCAGAAGAATATTACAACAAGACTATCGAAGATTTATACAACTTTACCGACACAGAGAAAGTTCGATACGGAATTGCTGAGGAGATGATTAAACTCTTACTTGAAGATAAGGAGAACGGCGTAATATGAAACGTTTCATAGACTATTTTTCACACAAGAGCGTTAAGCAGAGAGTATATCTTATTATTGGATTTGTTCTTCTGTTAACGCTCTGCTTTTTTATTATCAAAGGCAACATCGTAGACAAGCCTACCAAGCAGACGAACACTTCAAGTTCCGTTAGTCAGGAAGCAGAAAGCGGAACAGAAGAAATCCCGTCTGATTTCAAATTCCACATCAGCATTATTGATATCGCTCCGCTTTGCGTTGTTACGGCAGGATACGGAATACACAGATATAGACAAGCGAAGCGAGAAAGGAGAAAATGATGGACAACACAGCAGGCAAAATTTCAAAGCTCCGTGAAAAATCGGAGCAGAAAACCATGCAGCTCATGGAAATCAGCGACAATATCGCGAAGTCCAAAGAGCAGATAAAAGTGCTGAAAAAGGATATTGCTTATCTTAACGAGCAGATCGCCGCACTTGAGATGAAGCAGCTCTCTGAAACGCTTGCCAGCAATGGTATAACAAAAGCTGATATCGAAGCCGCTATTGCTGCCGGGCAGTTCAAGAAGCCCGAAACACCAGAATCCGCTGCAAATGTGCCGGCTGAAAATGTGCCGGGAAGCAGCATAAATATACCGGAGGTGAACGCAAATGAAGCTGGTAGTCGCTGAAAAACCGTCAGTAGCCCGGGACATTGCTGCTGTAATCGGCGCTGACGAAAAGGTCAACGGCGTTCTTAGGGGCAACGGGTACATAGTTACATCAGCGCGTGGACATCTTGTCCACCTGAAAGACCCCACCGAGTATGACGCGCGTTATCAGAAATGGTCGCTGTCTGACCTGCCTATCGTTCCGGAATTTGAGTTTACACCCGTTCCCGGAGCAGAGGACTGCCTTGACGCGCTGACAAAAAATATGCTGAGCAACGACGTCGATGAGATTATCGAAGCAACAGACGCGGGACGTGAGGGCGAGTGCATATTCCGGTATATCTACGATTTTATTGGCTGCACCAAACCCGTAAAAAGGCTCTGGATTTCCTCGCTGACCGCTGAAAGCATTAAGCAGGGGTTCAATAATCTTCTTTCCAGCTCTGAAAAGGATAGCGTGTACGCTGCCGGACTTGCCCGAAACAAAGTTGACTGGCTGTTCGGCATGAACCTTTCCCGACTGTACTCGATATACTGCGGTGCGAAATGCTCCATAGGCAGAGTGCAGACAGCAGTTGTAAACATGATTGTGCAGCGTGACCGGGAAATTGCTGCTTTCGTAAAAAAGCCGTATTTCAAGCTGAAGCTGGAGAACGGCGCGGAATGGTTTGACGGAGAAGCAGACAGCTTTGCTGAACAGAGCGAAGCAGAAACGGTCAAGGCAAAATGCGAACATCAGGTTTGCACGGTCAAGAGCGTTGATACAAAGCTGAAAAAGGAAAACCGCCCGCTGCTGTTTTCCCTGACCTCGTTGCAGGCTGAAGCTAACGACAAGCTGGGCTTCTCGGCTGCGACAACGCTCACTATCATGCAGTCGCTCTACGAAAAGAAGCTGCTCACCTACCCACGAACGGACAGCAACTACATAACCGATGATATGGCTCCCAAGCTGGAGGGACTGGTGAAGAAAGTGCGTTTCTTCGATGAAGCAGCCGCCGATGAGCTGATACTCACCGGGCTGAACATTGATACTCGTTTAGTGAACAACGCAAAGGTCAGCGATCATCACGCTATTCTTCCTACCGAGTACATCGACAAAGCCGAAAAAATAGAGCTTACCAAAGAGGAAAAGGCTATCCTTGATATGGTAATAAGACGTTTCCTCGCTGTTCTCAGCCCGGAATATCAGTACAACGAAACCGCCGTAATCTTCGAGGTGAACGGCGAAACGTTCCGCAGCAAATACAAAGTCCCTGTCAAGCTAGGCTGGAAAAGGTTCTACCCCGGTCAGGACGAGGACAACGGAAAAGCGGTAAACTACACCGAGGGAGAAAGCTTTGAAGTAAAAGACCTCACCGTTTCCGAGTGCGAAACGCAGCCGCCAAAGCACTACACGGAAAGTACATTGCTTAAAGCAATGGAGAATATTGACCGCCGTATCGAGGATAAAGAGCTTAGCAGCTATGTTTCCGAACGCGGCTTAGGCACTCCCGCAACCAGAGCTGCGATTATAGAACGTATAATCACGGTAGGATACATAAAGCGCAGCGGAAAGTCCCTCTTAGCCGAAGAAAAGGGTATCAAGCTGATTGACATTCTTCCTGAAAATGTAAAGAACATCGAAATGACCGCCAGCATGGAGCAGCAGCTTGCCGCGATAGAAAAAGGCAGCGAAACCGCTGAGAACGTCATAGCACAGACGGTTCAGAAAGTCCGCGACATCATAGCGCTTGAAGCGGGGCGGGAACACGTTTCGCTTGCTCCCCCGAAAATCTCCCTGGGAAAATGCCCGAAGTGCGGCGGCAGCGTATATGAGTTCGCAAAGGACGGCAGCGCTGTGTACTACTGCGAAAACTCCCCGGCTAAATGCTTTTTCCGGCTCTGGGCTGATGATAAGTTCTTCACGACAAAGGGAAAGAAGCTAACCTCCAGCATAGTGAAATCCTTGCTTGAAAAGGGCAAAGTCAAATTAAGCGGCTTAAAGTCGGAGAGAACCGGAACGACCTATGACGCGATTATTTCTTTTTCAGACAAGGACTACAAGGACGCAAAGGGTAATCTCCACGCTGCTTTTTCAATGGAGTTTGATAATTCCAAAAAGCAGCAGAAAACCAAAGATAAAAAGAAAGGCGGTTAAGACAAATGTATTTCTTTCGGGTCGAAATCAGCAGCTTTGACGATGAAAAGAAAGTGCTGTACCTTATTCCCGACCAGTCGGACACCGATGAACACGGAATTCCATTTCAAGAAAAACTGTTGACAAGCTCTCCACAATACAAGGAATTTGTCAAAGAAACCAAGACCTCCGTTGTTGATGTTGAGTATACGGTTTATCGAACTTCCGCTCCGATTGCCGGAGCAATAACAGATGAGAGCTTTGAGCAGATGTCGCAAGACAACGCTCTTGAATTACTCGATGGAAATGAGTTCAGTATCACAACAGGTAAATCCGCAAAATCAAGCGGAAAAGGCGGTAACAAATCAACATATATCGTTTTCGGCATGATAGCAACAGTCATAGTTTTAATGATAATCATTTCTGCTGTCACCGGAAACAAGGGCGAAGGTAAAGCGGGTACCGGAACTACTGAAGCAACCGCTGAAATTACTGCGGAGATTAAGACTAACGAATCTGAAACCCACGAAGCAGTAACAACAGAACCAGTTTCCGCAACCAAAGAGCCGGAGCAGCTAACATCGGAACCAGCATTCGTTGACACTCCTCCGCAGGAAACCGCTGAGAGCATAACAGCTGATACTCAGACAGCTGAACCAGAAAATGTAGTAAGCAGCAGTTCTGGTGGAAGTACCTCCAGCTCAACACAGTCTGAATATACGATATCATTTCATGCAAATGGTGGAACTGGTACTCTTGAGAGTATCACCTCTGCACCGGGGCAGTATGTAGTACTTCCGTCAGCAGACGCAGCAGCACAGAGCCTTTCAAAAGAGGGCTACAAGCTGATTGGATTCTCTGATAATGTCGAAATCAACTATCCGCTGTATGACTACCTTATGCCAAGCAGCAATATAACATTGTATGCTGTTTGGGAGCCACAAACCTATACGGTCACATACAACTCCAACGGCGGCACGGGTTCGCTTTCCAGAGCCGAAGTAAAATACGGCGAAGCAGTTCCCATGCCTACCGAGGTTTCTATCTATAATGGGAAAAAGGTGCTTTCTGGCTGGAGTACCTCTGAGAAAGCCAAAAACGCGCTTAGCAAGCTCACAATGCCTGCTGAAAACCTCACTTTGTATGCGGTATGGGGCGATAAGAAACCAACAGTTAAGCTCACGCTGCATTATGACGATGAAGTACTCGTCATGGATAAGGAAATAGGCACAACGCTTAATATGCTTGATGATTTCGGTGTAAGCAAAGACGGTTTTATTATTTCAGGCTGGTACTTTGACAATTCCCCTCAGCGTATTGAGTATCTTTCGCTGGACAGCGACTGCGATGTATACGGCAAGTGGGAACGTGCGGAATACATCACGGTCACAGTAGACCAGAGCTATCTCAATAAGCCGAACGCCAAATACAAAATGGCACTCGATATGAACGGCTCCGCTAAATTCACAACTCCCGCGGTGAACAATCCGGACGACATTTACAATCATGTTCCCGGCTGCACATATGGGTTTGCAAGAAAACCGCAGAAAGGACAGTACGGAACGATTGAGTTTTACAGCAACACTGAATATAAGTTCACGGACAACATTACGTTATACCGTGTTCTGAACAAATACGGCGGCGGCAAAGGCACAGAAAAAGACCCATACATAATCGACCGTTATGACCAGCTCATATACCTTTCAGAACACGAAGCAACCGGATATTTTAAACAGACCGCCAACATTACATTCCCAGTATCCGCAGAAAGGAAATCAATAAGCACACCCACTATCTCATTAGGATATGAGAATAAGTATTACGACCATTTCGTATACAACGGTCAGAATTATACGATAAAGGGCTTGAAAGGCGAGGGCGGTCTATTCGGCAGAATTGCAGCAAGCACGATTATGAATGTCCGAATAACCGGAGCAAGAATAACGTCAGGCGGCAAGAACTGCGGTGTTCTCGTCAACGAGGTAACATCGTATCTCTTTGACGATGAGAACAGCTCCAAGAAGTTTACTACCGGAAATTCCACCATTCTGAACTGCTCCGTGTCTGGCAGCACATTATCCGCTGATGAAACGACAGAGTATATGGGCGGGTTAGTTGGCTATGGCGGAGTAATAAAAAACTGCCTTGCAAGTTCCATAACCTTTAAGAGCAGCAAGCCAGTAACAGCAGCAGGCGGCATTGTCGGAAATGCCTGCACGGTTAAGAGCTGCCTTGTAAATTCTGTATCAGCAGATAAAAACGTAACCTATGCCGGAGGCATTGCTGGAATAGCTCGAGGAGTTGAACTGGCTGAAAGCCGAGGGAAAACCGAAAAGATCGGCGGCAGCATTATCGGCTGCGGAGTTCGCACGTTCATTTCCAGCGCCGAAAACAATGGAGGTATTGCTGGTATGACTACCTCAATCAACACCATGGCGTATATCAAGAGTTGCTATGTAGCAAATATTGTGCTGAACGGAAAGCATAACGGAAGTATCTCCGGAATTGACGGAACTGAAAATTACCGTCATTCAATAGCCTACTGTATTGTTGACAATACCAACGGCTATGAGTTTATCGGAGAAAACGCACGTTCTTCAACATCAACAATGGTTCTTAATGTACCTGCGGACAGCGGTCTTACCGTTGACGGCGTCCTGTCCGTACTTAACGCGTCCGGCAGCGGATACACCGAGTGGCAGCGCAGCAAGGACAAGAACAGCGGTTATCCATTCCCCGGAGGTATCACATTTTAACAGAGATTGTGCTACATATAGCACATTTTCGGAAAAGGAGTATTTATGTTCAACAGGTCTATTATCATGGGCAGGCTCTGCAATGAGCCTGTCATCAAAACCACTCCGTCCGGGAAGTCGTTCGCGACTTTCCGGGTCGCGGTTGAACGCGCTTACGCTCCAAAGGACGGAGAGCGCGAAACCGATTTCTTCAACATTCGTGTTTGGGGCGGCAGAGCCGAGTTCGTGTGCAAGTACTTCCACAAGGGCAGCATGATAATGCTCGAGGGCGAACGCCAGCAGCGCCGATATACCAACCAGAATGGTGAGTCTGCTATCTGGGACGAAATTGTTGCCGACATAGTCCGCTTTACCGGAGAAAAGGCGCGGAACGAACAGGCTGATGAACCGACAGCCGTTCCAGACGTACCCGCTTACGATCCGCCCGATTTTCCCGACAACACAGGTGTTGAAACAGACCCTTATCCGTTCTGAAAAATAAAATCGAAATTCTCCAAAAAAATCTTGACTTTATCGCATTAATGTGATAAAATACTATTACAGGAGGTTAATATGGCTCGACAGACACGAGAAGAAAGAGAGCAGGAAGTCCGAGAACAGTACGAAGCTGTCACCGACAAACTTTACACGGACCGACAGGCATTCAAGGATTTTCTTTCTTTTTCAGGCAAGCACTATAAGCTCCCGGCAGAGCATACAATGATGATTTTCAGCAGTAATCCTAATGCGGACATGGTTACGGATTACGACACATGGCAGAAGCTCGGCAGGCAGGTCACACGCAATCAGAGGTCGATGGCGGCATTTGAAAATGGAAAGCTGCGGCACTACTTTGACATATCCCAGACAGAGGGAAAGCCGATAAGACCCCGCTGGCATTTTGACAAGGACATGGCGGCTGCGTTCACTAAAGAGGTTTCCGCGCTTGAAGGCAAACAGTTCAACAGCATTACAAGCTGCGTTGACTACTTTTCCGACAGCCAGACCTATGGTCAGATAGCCAACCTGACTAAAGCGCTCAATGTGGACGCAGACAAGCGCAAGGCATTTTCACAGTCGGTCGGCACAATGGTTCGCGCGGTAGTAGCTGCCCGCTGCGGGTATAACAGCAAGTTCAATTACAAGAGCGACCCGCTTGACCTTTCTGCGCTGGATATGCTGCACAGCAAGGCAGAGCTTGAAAAGCTCACAGAATTCATACAGATAAATGCGAAAGCAGTCCTGCTTTCGATGGAAAAGACAGTAACAGAAATTCAGAGGAGGAACAGTTATGAGCAAGGACATAATCAAGGACGGAATTCGCCAGATATGGTGCGAGGAGGACAGCAAGTATTATCCGGAGATAGTCGAGGAGAACGGCAAGCGGTACAGGCTCGATCCGGAAACATGGATATATTATCAGGAGCTGTCGCTGGGGCTGACGGACGAGGAAGAAGAACTGATGAAGCAGCCGATAGGGCGGTACGGGGCAGCGTGGCAGAAGTTCATGGAGGAGAATTACCCATACGAAATAACCGGGCTGAAGGGCAGAATGAAATGGGAGCTGATACCCCGGCAGATAGACAAGGAAGCCGAGGAAATGGCGTGGAACATGGAGCAGGAATACGCCCGGAACAATCCTCGCCCGACAACGTTCACGGAGATAGCAACGTGGGAGAAAACGAAGCAGCTCGAGGTCGATCACAGAGTGATGACCGACCTGGTTCTCCAGCACAGAGCATAAGCAAAACGGCAGAAGCTGATACAGCTCCTGCCGTTTCTCTGTCTGATAAGAGCTTTGCGGAACAGGTGGACGAAAGTCTTAATGGAACGTTGCCTTTCTATACAAGCCTTAAAGTGTGTGACACTCCAAAAATACTGCTTGATGTCGGCTGCGAACAACTTCCTATGTTATATACGCAGAAACACCTCAAAAATGCTATAAAGCCAGACAGCGGTAAAGAGCATTTTCATGGTTTAGATGTAGACCAAGTAAAGAAACTGCCCGAACTACTCCAAAATCCGGTAATGGTATACGACTCACTGTCGAGAAATGATAGTATCGTTGTACTTACATCGGAATATGATAAAAACAATAATCCTATCATTGCAAGCATAAAGCCTAACGGTGAAGGGCGTTATGAACTTGAAACAATCGAGTCAAATTTCATAACAAGTGTTCACGGCAGAGAAAATTTCATTTCACAAATGAAAAAGGCACAGGAACAGGACAAGATACTTTTCTGCGATAAACAGAAAAGCCAAGAGATGTTTGAAAGATGGGGACTACAATTATCCGAATTAACAAACACTCTTGACTTCAATGTTATTATACACCAAAGCCGCAATATTGTCAAGGGTTTAGAGCCGGAAAATAAAATAAAAAATCAGAAACAGTCTGAAAGATGGGGAGAACAATACTCCGAATTAACAGACGTTCCTGACCTTGACAATAGTATACACCCAGCTGACGAAAATGTCAAGGGTTCTGACCCAGAAAATGACCTGCTAATTGCAGCCGATGCATTAAACAGCTACGCTTATACGCAGCTGCTTTTCTATGACGCGAACGTTCGCGAAGCGTCCCAGAGCAGCAACCGGGACGCTTTCAATACTGCCGTGGGTACAGCGCTGGATAACATCATCTCCGATGTGGTATCCGAACGCATTTCCCCCGAGAGCTTTTACAGAAGCTGCACCATGAAACAGTTTATGGTTCTCTACAAAGAAATGCTCGAGGATCAGGAATACAAGGACAAGTTCACGGAAAAGCTGGCAGACAAACTATACGAAGAACACCAGCGCCAGAACGAGGTTCGAGAGTACGCTCATGCCAACGGTATTCCTTTCCGCGAAACACCCGCTGACCCTGACGAGCTGTATGACCCCTTTGCCTATGACGGCAGCATGAGTATTGAGGACAGCATATTAGCAGCGGATGCGTATAATCTGGAGCAGTTCATGACTGAACACTCCGAAGTTCTGAAATCATCAGCGTTTTCTTTTTCAGCAGAGGAATTTGACAGCCACTTTATCGAACAGGCTGGAAAGCTTTTGAGTGAATATTCCGCCGAACACAGCTCCGAAAGCTGGTACAAGGATATGCTGAACGACCCCGAACATCTCAAAAAGGTGTCAAATCTGGTCGCTCCGGGTATGTACAATGAGCTGCGTGAGGAAATGCAGCAGAAAAAAATCACATACCCCGCCGTGTATGTAACCGGCAGCTTTCAGCGTAATTTCGACGTACAGAGCGTCGGCTTTGAGATAGGAAAGCCATACACCGTTGAGGAGTTCAACGCTGCACTCAACAAGGCTAACGAAATCTGGAACAATGATGATAGAAATCAGGACAAACTCAACAGCGTTAATGTTTCGATATACATGGACGAGCAGCACAACGCGCACAGCTATGAGGTTGAGCTGTACGCTATGTACAAGAGCATAGGCGAGGTTATCGACATGAAGCCGTCAATCAAGCCCACGGGCGAATTATCCGAGCTTAAGGCGGCTGTATCGGCGATAGAAAACCCTGTTCTCAATTCCGATGAAATCCCCTCTGACATCGACAAGTTCTATGTAGACAAAAATACCGAAAGCGTTACTTGGGTTTCTTACAACCCTGAAAGTTCCGCAGGCGGTCAGTTCGTTTACACCTATATGTCCTTTGACGATATCTTCGAAGCAATGGAAAAGGAAGACCCCTTTGAATATCTTAGAGAAAATTGCAGACAGGAAGTTCTTGACCGAGGTGCAGAGGGCTTTGAAGAAGCAGCTGAGAAGTTTAAGACCGAAAGCCAGGATATATCTAGTCAGGATAAGGACTATCCGAAAAACCTCGTTGCGCTGACAGAACCGAGATACGCAATCTATCAGCTGAAAGATGATGAGGATTTGAGAGAGTATCAGTTCTCTGACAGCGAATATCTTAAAAATCACGGAATGTACGTTGACCGCGAGAACTATAACCGCGTTTACCGTGGTAGGCTCAAGGAAAACGAAACTCTTGAAGATATATATGAGCGTTTCAATGAAAATCACCCGCAGGATTTCCACGGACATTCTCTTTCTGTCGGGGATATCGTTGCTGTAAAGCAAGACGGTAAAATCACCGCTAATTTCGTTGATACGGTTGGTTTTACCGAAATACCGGACTTCACCCTTTCCCGTGAGGAACGCAAGGCGCGAAGAACGATTGACAACCTCAATCTGCTTGCTGAAAAACAGCTTTCAAGCGATGAAATGGACACTCTGGGCGACAAGCTGTTTGACTACGACAATGCCCCCAAATACAATGGCATAACTAATTGGACTATGGGCGAAAGCCTTCATGCTGATGATTTTGAAAGACTGACGACCAGTTTCCACAATGGCGAGAACATAAACGCCGAGATTGCAAAAAAGATATACGGTAATATGTCATATTTCCGTTTCAGTTATCCCTCTGATGGTGTCAGCAGCATTGAAATTTCATCGGAGAAAACAGACAGCGGAATAACGTTACGCACAAAAGGCGGATATGAGGTGACACATTCATGGGAAACTCTCGGACAAGCTCTGCTTATTGCCGCAAGACAGGAATTCAAAAGGCATGAGCAGCTTGACAGAGAGTATTTTCTGAACGAAGCCAAAGCCCGGATAAACGAATATTCGCATAGAGAATTCCATGATGACGCTGATTTCTCCGACCTGTGGAAAGTCCCGCTTGCCTACACCACTCACGAAGATACCGAGGTTGAAGTAAGCGCTTATGCTGACCTCGAGGACAAGAGGATAGTAACAATGTACGGCGATAAGGTTGCTGCTGAACAGAGTTTCAAGAACAGTGACGATATGATTTCCGCTCTTGGGAACCTTGATTTCAGCGAACTAACAGCTATATCAGAAGAAACCGTGCAGCAGCTTGACCCGGAACAAAAAACAGAACCGTCAAAGCACATAGAGTTCAAGGATAATCCTCTAGCTCATTCAGTCTTTAACGGTTATGAATCTAGTATATCACAAACTTCGTCCGTTGTCAATCCCACTGAAAATCGTGCTACATATAGCACAAAATCTGACGAGCAGGAAGAAAAGATATGGAAACCCTACATAATTGCTGACCTCAAGACGTGGGCAGACAGCAGCAGCGCCGCAGCACCGTCTACGCTGGAGCATTTCGACACGTTCGAAGAAGCAAAGGCGCGGTTTGACGAGCTTAGAAGCCAACCGTACAACTCCGAAGAAACCCGGAACGCAGACGGCAGACCTTACGCACGTCTTACTCTCGGCATAGAAACCAAGAACGGCGCCGCCGATGTTATTCATGTACGCGCCGGGCAGAACTACCTTGTGGACGATTTCACCCGCCAGCCCTCCATACTCTCAAATTCCAGCGCAATGGAGCTGATAAACAGAGCCGAAAGCGAGATAGGATTTGACCGCGTATTCAGCTTTAAGAAGCTCGACAATGGCAGCTACGATAACGGCACAGACCTTTCTTTTTCGGACTGGAACAATGAAAACCACATATTCGCAGAACAGCCGCAGCAGAAATTCCCGACCATAACTTGCGATTGGAGCGAGAGTTTTGCGTTTGAGGAGGGAAAGACCTACTCCGCACTTGAATTCGATACGATCATGAAACGCGAAGATGAAGATTGGATATCCAAACGTCAGCAGGAGCTTAAAGCGTTTGGCGGCGATATTAATAAGCTTTACGAAGCGCGGGAAAAAGGTGAGCTGAAAGTTCACCACCAGGGATATGCCAAAACTCATTTTACCGTAAATATGCCAAATGGCACATCTTACAGCGAACGTCAGGACATCGGCGATGGCTATGGCGGCGTAATTGATTTTCTCGACAGGTTCGGGTATAAACACGTTGCCGAGGAGCTGAAAAAGGCTGCTAACGCCGAGCTGTCTGAAAAATTCAGAGCGCAGGCTGAAGAACGCGTAAACTCCTCGCAGGAAAACAACAGTTTCCACATAACAGATGAAACGGATATAGGAACAGGTGGTCTGAAAACCAAGTTCCAGAACAACATAGCGGCAATAACCACCCTGAAAACAATCGAGAGCGAAAGCCGCAGCGCAACTCCTGAAGAACAGAAAATACTTGCAAAGTACGTTGGCTGGGGCGGTATACCGCAGGCGTTCGACCATGCTAACGAGCAGTGGAGCAAGGAATACAAGCAGCTCCGCGAACTGCTCACTGATGATGAATACAAGGCAGCAGCGGAAAGTACCCTGAACGCGCACTACACCTCTCCGGAAATCATCGGCGCGATGTACAAGGCGCTTAATAACTTCGGGTTCAATGGAGGAAACGTGCTGGAGCCTGCAATGGGCGTGGGCAATTTCTTCGGCTGTATGCCGGAGAGCATGAACAATGACAGCCGGCTGTACGGTGTGGAGCTGGACAGCCTGACAGGTCGTATCGCGCAGCAGCTCTATCCGCAGGCAGATATCCGGGTGCAGGGCTTTGAAAAGTCCGATTTCCCGGATAACTTCTTTGACGCGGCGATTGGAAACGTACCGTTTGGAAACTACGGAGTAGCAGACAGACGATACGACAAGGAGCATTTCCTCATTCACGATTATTTCTTCGCGAAAACGCTGGATAAGGTCGCGCCCGGCGGCGTGGTCGCATTCGTGACCTCAAAGGGTACGCTGGACAAGAAAAATTCCAAAGTCCGCGAATACCTTGCGAAACGCGCTGACCTCATCGGCGCGATACGGCTGCCGAACAATGCGTTCAAGAACGCAAACACCGAAGTCACCTCGGATATAATTTTCTTGCAGAAACGCGAGAAAATGGCGGTCGAAATGCCCGACTGGGCGTATACCGGGCGCAATTCAGACGGAATGCCCATAAACCAGTACTTTATTGACCACCCAGATATGGTACTCGGTAAGTTGGAATACACAACCGGAGCTTACGGACAGGAAGTCACTTGCACTCCCATTGAGGGCGAAAAGCTGTCAGAACAGCTTGACCGGGCTGTCGCAAAGCTCCGCGCCGATATGAAAGTACAGAAGCGCGAAGAACGTCAGGACAAGGAGCGCGGCATTATCCCGGCAACTGCGGACGTGCAGAACTTCACACATACGCTGGTTGACGGTAAGCTGTATTTCCGCGAAAACAACGTAATGACTGAGGTCAAGCAGACCGGAAAAGACCTTGAACGCATGAAAGGGCTGCACGGTCTGCGCCAGACATTACGCGAGCTGATTGACGCGCAGTCCCGCAGCTGCTCTGACGAGGAGCTGCACGGCTTACAGGCAAAGCTGAATACGCAGTATGACAGCTTTAAAAAGGAATACGGCAGCATTAACGACAGGCTCAATGCGAACGTGTTCCGCTGCGATGACGACTACAACACCCTATGCTCCCTCGAAATCGTCAACGCTGAAAAGAAAACCACACAGAAATCAGACATATTCACGCAGCGCACCATAAAGCCAACTGTCGATGTTACGCACGTTGAAACACCGCAGGAAGCAATGCAGGTGTCGCTTGATATGAAAGGTCGCATAGATATAAGCTACATGGCGCAGCTTTGCGACAGAGAGCCGGAACAGGTCGTAAACGAGCTTGTCCAGAGCAACCAGATTTATCTCAATCCCGAAAAATACGTTGAAAGCGAACCCCTTGAGGGATATGAGGAAAGCTCCGAATACCTGTCCGGCAACGTGCGTGAAAAGCTCCGCGCTGCCGAAAGAGCCGCAAAGGATAACCCGGAGCTGTTCGGCAGGAACGTTGCCGGGCTGACCGATAATCTGCCCAAGACTATCGGCGCAGGCGATATTACAACGCACCTCGGCGCGTCATGGATAGACGTTCGGGATTACGAACGGTTCCTGAAAGAGTACATCGGGCGTGACCTCCCCGGAGTTACGCTGCGGCGCACTTCTGCCGGAGAATATAAGGTCGAGAACAAGACCTTTGACAAGAGCGTGGCAGCCACAAACACCTACGGCACGGAAAGAATGAGCGCGTACCACATCTTTGAAAATCTGCTCAATCACCGTGACGTAACAGTAAAAGACCGCGTTGATTTAGGCGAGGATAAGTACAAATACGTGGTGAACACCAAGCAGACCCAGCTTGCAACAGAAAAGGCGCGGCAGATGAACGAAGCCTTTTCCAAGTGGGTATGGGCAAAGCCTGAGCGCCGCGACAAGTACGTCACACGTTACAACGAGCTGTTCAACAGCATTGTTGGACGGCACTTTGACGGCTCACACCAGACATTTCCGGGAATGTCCCCGTATATCCAGCTCAAGCCGCACCAGAAAGACGCGGTAGCCAGGGCAAAGTTCGGCGGAAATACACTGCTGGCGCACTGCGTTGGCGCTGGTAAGTCCTTTGAGATGATAGCAGCAACCATGGAAAAGAAACGTCTGGGACTTATCAACAAGGCTTGCGTGGTCGTTCCAAAGGCGCTGGTCGGTCAGACCGCAAACGAATGGCTGCGGCTCTATCCGCAGGCAAAAATACTTGTAGCAGGCGATAATGATTTCTCAAAGGATAACCGGCAGAAATTCATCGGTCGCTGCTGCACAGGCGATTACGCTGCCGTGGTGATGAGCTACGAGCAGTTCGAAAAAATACAGATGTCTGTCGAGTACAGGCAGCAGTTTCTCCAGCGTGAACTGGACAGGATACAGTCCGGTATAAAGGAGCTGAACCCTTACCTCGACAAGACCAGCATAAAAGACCTCCAGCGCGAACAGAAACGCATAAAGGTCAAAATCGAAAAGCTGCTCGATACAGCCAAGACAAAGGACACCTCCCTCACGTTCGAACAGCTAGGCTTTGACAGCCTTGTTGTCGATGAAGCGCACAACTATAAAAACGGTCTGGTCGTATCGAAGATGAACAACGTGTCCGGCGTACAGACTACGGCGGCGCAGAAATCAGAAGATATACTGATGAAAACGCAGTATCTCAATGAAACCTACGGTACAAAGAACATACTGTTTGCAACGGGTACTCCGGTGACGAACAGCATGACGGAGCTGTACACCATGCAGCGTTATCTCCGTCCGGATCTGCTCGATAGGGCACGACTCCAGACGTTCGACGACTGGGCGGGTAACTTTGGAGAGGTCGTATCGCAGCTCGAACTTAAACCCGCCGGAGATGGTTTCCGCACGAAAAAGCGGTTTGCGAAATTCACGAACCTGCCGGAGCTTATGCAGATGTACAAGGAGTTTGCGGACATACGCACCGCAGATATGCTAAAGCTCGATGTGCCTGAGCTGGAGGGCGGCAAGCCGCAGACTATCGTTGCAAAGCCGAACGACTTCCAGAAAGCGTATATGCAGGTACTTGCACAGCGCTCTGAGGACATTCACAGCGGCTCGATAGACCCCTCCGTGGACAATATGCTAAAGGTAACTCACGAAGCGCGCCTGCTCGGTCTGGACGCGCGTGCAATAAATCCTGAAGCTGAGAACACCCCGGACAGCAAGGTAAATCTCTGTATCGACAAGGTAATGGAGATTTACAAGAACACAGAGGAGCAGAAAGGCGTTCAGGCTATCTTCTGCGACATCGCCGTCAATTCCACGGACGGCAAATTCTCCGTTTACGACTACATCAAGGAGGAACTCCAGCGCAGAGGTATCCCGGCTAACGAAATCTGCACAGCCGGTGATGCGAAAGACCAGAACCAGCGCAACGAGATGTTCTCGCAGCTCCGCGCCGGACAAAAACGCATAGTGCTTGCGTCCACATCGAAGCTCGGCACAGGCGCGAACATACAGACGCGGCTTGCTGCACTGCATAATCTTGATATCCCCTGGAAGCCCTCTGATTTGGAGCAGCGCAACGGTCGAATAATCAGACAGGGCAACCAGTTCGGCAAGGTCGGCGTATTCAACTACGTCACGGAAAACACCTTTGACGCTTACATGATGAACATAATCGTGACAAAGCAGAAATTTATTTCGCAGCTTATGTCCGGAAAAACTCCCGCAAGAACGTGCGAGGACGTGGACGATATGGTACTCAATTACTCCGAAATGCAGGCTCTGGCAACCGGAGATCCGCGCATAAAAGAGAAGATAGAGCTTGATACGGAAGTGTCCCGTCTGCGAACGCTGGAGAGCGAACACTACAACAATCAGTACAAACTTGAAGATGTTATTCTCAATCGAAAGACAGACCTCAAAGGAATGCAGCAGCGCGTTGAATTTGCGAAAGGCGATAAGGCGTTCGCAGAGGAACAGCTTGCAAAATCCGATGAATTCAGCGTAAAGCTGGACGGAAAAATCTACACTGAACGCAGCGAAGCAGGCGAAGTCCTTGCGAAAGAAATTGTGCAGTGCATGGCTCGGCATGAGGAAAAAACACTAGGCGAATACAAAGGCTTTGAGGTTTCTATAAACACAATGTCGAATCCGGTGTCTACCTATGCACAGGTAAATCTCAAGCGTTTCGGTGGGCTGACTTACAGCGCCCAGGTCGAGCTTGATAACAATCTCGGCAACATAACGCGAATGGAAAATCTCCTGAAAAACGGAATTGATAAGGAGATAGCCCGCTGCGAAGAGCGCATAGAACGCGATACGTCTGATATCAAAACCGCCGAAGAAACTCTCGCTATGCCGTTCGCCCTCGCTGACGAACTTCAGCATAAAGTCGCACGTCTGGATCAGCTCAACGCTGAACTTGACTGCGGCAAAAATGACGAGGTATTCCTCAACGATGATAACGACCGCGAAGAAGAAAAGCCCAGCCGCAGTCAGGGAATAAAGCCCGATACACCGTCAGCAAGACCGAAAAGATAAACAGTTTTCAAAGCCCCGTCAAGCTCTGGCGGGGCAAATTCTTTTTCAGAGAGGAAGATGATTTATGTCCGAAATAAACGATGAGCTTATCCAGAAAGCCCGGAACGCAGACCTCGCAGATTACTTCTTACGCAACGGATATGACTGCGAAATGAAATCAAAAAACGAGCTGCACGTTAAAGGACACGGCGGACTTTTCGTCAACACGCAGACGAATAAATGGTACTGCTTTTCGCAGGCTGGGGACAGTCGCGGCGGCGGTAATCCGGTCAACTGTCTGACTGACGTACTCGGTTTTGATTTCAAAACCGCAGTCGAACATCTGTCCGGCGGCAGACTTATCTACGAAAGAAAACAGAACGCCGAAGCTCCTTTACCGGAGAAAAAACGCGAGTTGGTTCTTCCGGAAAAGAGCGAGGACATGAAAAAAGTTTTCGCATATCTGTGCAAGACGCGAATGATAAAACCGGATATCGTTTCCGAACTTGCAAAGTCCGGACTGCTCTATCAGGACAAAAAAGGAAACGCGGTTTTTGTTCACAAAGATGACAGCGGAAAAATAATCGGCGCTGAAATTCAGGGAACAAATTCGTTCCAGCGTTTCAAAGGAGTTGCGCCCGGAACGTCAGAAAGTGTGTTCACTTTCAAGCTCTGCGACAAACCAAATTCGTGCTACGTTTTCGAAAGTGCGATCGACTTGCTGTCATTCAAGCAGCTTGCAAACCCGGAAAAAATCAAAAACTCCATGCTGGTTTCTATGGCGGGATTAAAGCCGAACACGCTGAAAAATCTCGCGGAAAGCGGAGTAAAATTATATAGCTGCGTGGACAATGACGAAGCAGGAATTAAGTTCACACAGAGCAACGGACTTACTCCCTGCCGAAAAATTCTTGAGGAAAATGGCGTGAAAGATTACAACGATCTGCTGAAATCTTTGACGGCAAAAACGCAGCAGCAAACCCAAACTGCTCCGCGAAAAAACTCACACTCTCACCGCTGATTTTTGAAAAAAATCACACGAAAAAGGGTTTCAGGGATTTGCCCTGAGTTGGTTGAAAAGAGCTGCCTGTTCACCGAAAATTTTCGGTGCAGAGCTGAAAAAGAAAATTCATTTTTCGTTTCAGTTCTTGTAATTTTTCCGCGAAACTGCGAAAAATTTTTCAGGCGGCTTTTTTCAGTTTGCTCGGCAAACTGTAACGGGTTCTAGGGTGTCCCTAGCGAGATGGCATATTTTGGCACGGCGTAGCCTTGCCAAAATTGCTTATTGAGTATAAGCAGTTTTGCGCACCCCCTCGATTTACCCCCCGATAACCGTCCTAAAAATACTCGGAACTCATCATTTTGCAGGACTGAAAAAAGAAAGCAAAATCGGTGAAAATCTGAAAAGCTGAAATTAAAAACCGAAAAGCAAAATGTCCGATTGGAGGAAATACAATGAGCAAAAATCAATCAACATCAAACGCGCCTTCCAACAAAGTCAGCGTAACATTTCGCGTTGACAAAGGAGTGCTTGAACATAACAACCGCACTTTCATTGCAAAGAACGTTGTTCGCGAAAGAGTACCAGACAACATCATCTACAAGCAAGAGAATATTCGGGCAAAATATCACGAAATATTCGACAAGGCACTTGAAGAATATAACACAGGAAAAAGAGCCGACAGAAAAATTACTGACTACTATGAGCATATGCTGAAATCAAAAAAGGAAAAACCTTTCTATGAAGTGGTGGTTCAGTTCGGCGATATAGAAAACTGTGGGTTCGGTCAGCGCAACTTTGAACAAGCAAAACAAATGCTTGATGAATACATGAAGGAATTTGAGAAACGAAACCCGAACATGAAAGTGTTCAATGCGGTCATGCACCTTGATGAAGCAACCCCACATCTCCATATCGACTTTCTTCCGGTATGCCACAATCAGAAACAAGGATTGTCAACGCGAATATCAATGAAAAAAGCCCTAGAGGAACAAGGTTTCATATCAAGTTCAAAGCGAATTTCCGAATGGGCAGTCTGGGCTACTGCTGAAAAAGAAATCATGACTAGCATTCTTAAACGTCATGGATTATCCCGTGATGTGAAAAATGCTCACTACGCTCATATGGAATGTGAAGAATATCGTCAGTCAAGAAAGGAACTCGAAAAGCTCAACAAGCACATCAACGAACTGAAACAAAAACCTGACGCGGAAATCACGCAGGAAGAAGTCAAGATGATAAAAAATCAGAACGACTTCATGCGTTCCGAAATCGTAAAGCGTGATGAAAAAATCCGGATTCTTTCCAAGAAAGCCGGAGCAAGGTTCGTTCCGTTCGAAGTGTACTCCCCGGATAAAATGCAGTTCATCACAGACGAATTGCAGCGGTCAAATATCCAGTTCGTTGAAGAAAGCAATACTCTCTATATTCCGGACTGGGCTACAAAAAACTGCTGCGCTATCGCTGCAAAGTATCAGTTCCCAAGTAAGTCAACCGGAATACATGACGAGATAAAACTCGACATAGATACGCTGGTCTACTCCTGCGAAAATTTCCCGCAGCTCCTCGACAAGCTCCGGGAAAAAGGGTACGAAATCAAAGAGGGAAAATATCTCGCAGTGAAATCTCCGAACGCACAGAGATTTGTCCGGCTGAAAACTCTCGGCGAAGATTATCTCCCGCAGAACATCGAAAAGAGGATTGCTGACCGCGATAAATTCCCGAAACAGGTTCAGGCTCGTTCCGCAAAGGCGAACGAAACCGAGCAGCGTTTCTACTCTACGATCACGCAGACCGTCATCGCAGTCCGCACTTTCATGTTCCGTCCGCAGAAAACAAACCCGAAGAAGATTTACTCCTTTGAGAACGACAAGGAAATCAATCACCTGTCGCAGCAGTTACTCACCATGCGCGATTTTAATTTGAATTCTCGTGACGATATCTACGAAGCTGCCGAACGCAGCCAGAAGAAAATAGACGATACACTCGCGCAGATACGAAAGCTCACAGAGGATATGCCAACGCTCAAATCAGATATCGCGCAGCTGAAATTTTACTTTTCAGCCCGGCAGAATAATTCAGACGCGATGAACCAAGTCAGACTTGCCGCCGCAAAAGAGGTCGCAAACAAATACGGCATTACCAGCGCGGAAGAAATCGAAAATCTTGAAACACGTTTACGGCTATCGCCGACTTACATCAGCTCACTGAAAAACGAAGTATCAGAGGAGCAGATGAAACTGAGCCGCATATCAGACCTCGTGCATACCTACGAAAAAATCATCGAAGGAAACTACATCGACAATCTGGTTGCCGCCGAACGCGAACGCAGGCAGCGTGAAGAAAAACCAGAAGAAAAAAAGCAGGACAGAACTCCAGACAAGAAACAGGCAATATGAATTATCCCGGTCAGCGCCGGGATTTTTCTTTTGCAGAAAAATGCAGCTGCCGTTAAGGTAGAATGTTCAAAAACAGAAAGAGGAAATCATATGAACGCAATTTTTCAGCTACTCAACCCGAACAATACAGTATCCGTAAATCGTCCCCTGGCTCACGCTATCGGTCTGAACGAAGCGGTAGTTTACGGTGCGCTTGTCGCAAAATACTACTGGTACTCTGACCGTGGTATGCTCGATGACGGCTGGTTCTACTCTACCGCTCCGGATCTTCAGGAGAGTACCGCGCTCACTGAGAAACAGCAGAAACGCTGCGTGGACGCGCTCGTCAAGCTGGGACTTCTGCGCTGTGAGCTGCGTGGAATGCCCGCTAAACGCAGCTTTTACATAATTGAGGATATCGACCTTATCCAGAGCCTGCTTGCTGCTGGTGAAGCTGCTATGCGCCAAATCAAGCCTGCTGCTGCGGAGAGCTATGAGAAAAAGCGCAAGACCTCCGCCGAACCTACAGAAAGCACTGCCAGAATGAACGAATTTCTTGCAAAGGCGTTCGGCGGAACTATTCCCGCCGCTGAACAGCCCTCCGATGTTGCTGTAACTGAAAAACCGCATAACAAAGCCGTTCTCCCCTGCTCCGACAAAAGGGCGGAGCAAGCACAGCCGGAAAGTGAAACCTTGCTCCGCCAAAAGGTAGGAGCAAGCTACGCCGAAACGTCCGAGCTATACTCTAATAAAACTAAAGATAATAATCCTGATATAATCAATCCATCTATCACGCGCACGCGCGAGGAACCCGAAGAAAGCTGCGTTCCGGCTGCCGATATGATTGATGGGATGGATTTTGAACAGCTTAAGGAAGAAAGGGCTTGCTATGCCCAAATCGTCCGGGATAATACTGACTATGATATCCTGGTCGAGCAGTTCCCGGAACAGGCTGACGAAATCAACGAGCTGATATCCATAATGGTCGATGTGATATGTTCGCAGAAAAAGACTATCCGGGCGAACGGCGAGGAAAAGCCGCATGATGTAGTGAAAAGCCGGCTCCTTAAGCTCAACAGCAGCCATATCGAATACGTCCTTGCAGCGCTGAAAAAGAATACCAGCGATGTGCGTAATATTCGCAGCTACTTGATAACCGCGCTGTACAATGCTCCGGTCACTATGTCCAGCTTTTACAGAGCCGAAGTCAATCACGATATGTTCGGGAAACGCTGACTTTTCTTTTTCAGTCCTGAAATAGCTTTTTAAAAGGGGCAAAACGTGGGTAATAACAAGCAGAATTATAACGGACAGTATATACTGAAAAACCGTCTGAAAGAACTACGCGCGGAAATGGACCTATCGCAGACCGCTTTCGGGAGAATGGTCGGCGTATCCAAAAACTCGATAAGCTCGATTGAAACCGGGAGGTTCTGCCCTACCGCAAAACTGGCGCTGCTCATATGCAAGGCGCTGAACGTAAGGTTTGAGGACGTCTTTTACTTTGACTGAAAGGGCGAAAACATGGCAATAGGCGAAAGAATACGGTTTATCCGAAATCTGCGCGGCATTACGCAAAAAGCGCTTGGAATATCAGCAGGACTTCCTGAAAAAACCGCAGATATCCGCATAGCGCAATATGAAAGCGGCGTGCGCGTCCCGAAACAGGAACTCACATCACAGATAGCTGACGTGTTGGGAATATCCCCGAACGCGCTGAACGTCCCGGATATTGATAGCTGCACCGGGGTAATGCACACGCTGTTTACGCTTGAGGATCTGTACGGCTTTATCATCAGCGAGCATGACGGGCAGCCGGTTATCAAGCTCAATCCGAACTGCGACAAATACCCGCAGCTATACCGTATGCTCCTTGATTGGCTGAAAAAAAAGCAAATGCTTAGCAGCGGAGCTATTACCAGAGAGGAATATGACGATTGGCGATACGGTTACGTTCCGGAGGACGATAAGGACTAATTTTTCTTTTTCAGTCTGGAAACAGCTTTATGAACGGAGTGAAAACATGACAACAGGTGAAAGAATAAGGCACATTCGAAATGAGCGAGGAATTAGTCAGAAGCAATTAAGCGAGATGTGCGGATTGAGTGAACCCGCCATACGCAACTACGAACTGGGCAACAGAAAACCGTCAGCGCAGATACTCGATAAAATCGCGGCTGCCCTGACTGTGACTGCCGCCGAACTTGTGCTGCCTGAACTGCTTGACGAGCTGGAGAAAGCCGGGCTTGAAATCACCATACATGACGATGAGCCGGTTATCTGCGTAAAAGGAGATAACCCACAGCTTGAGAAATTGCTGAAAGAGTATGCAGCAAGTAAATAATCGATGGCTGCTTGACATTATTGCGCTATTCGGGTACAATTAGTATAGGCAGATACTCTGCCTGAGATGGATGATTGCACATCTCCTCTGAACGGTGTTTCGCTGCCGTTCGCTTCACGAGAAAAAGGCGAACTGTTGTTATGGTGATTCGCTACCGTCCGCTTATCCACAACGGGAAATGCGAAAAAGCAATCATCGGCAAAATGCCGGGGAAACCCGGCGTTCTATTTTAGTTCCAGCGCATATTGACAATTCGACAATTAATGTGTATAATATAGATGTGAGGTTTTATATACTCCTTGCGGCGATGTTTCTTTCGTTTAAAGTGGGAACTTTGAAAGTGTGTGAACCTTACCGTTAAGTGGGAACTTTAAAAGCGTGTGAACCCTACCGTTAAGTGGGAACTTTAAAAGCGCGTGAACCCTACCGAAAAAAGAAACAGAAAGGCTGGACTTTTTCAGCCTTTTCTTTTTGAAATAAACCTTGAACTTCAAAAAAGGGAATAACATTTATTTTTACAAATAATACACTTGACAAAGCTCATGTTATGAGATATAATATATTTAGACAGTTTTCTGTCCAAGATGTTCGGTTACTCATCTTCTCGTTGGGTGCTTCGCTGCCTGATTAAAAGCGAGTTTTTCTATCGTGAGTGCTTCGCAGCTTGTAAAATGCGAGTTTTTCTATCGCAAGTGCTTCGCAGCTTGTAAAATGCGAGTTAAAAGTAATCAAAGCGGGCGCTTGTCGTCCGCTTTTTGTTTATGAGGTAGAATATGAAAATTGATTTTTATTACATCAACAAGAACTACTTAAACCAGCTTAGGCAAGCTGAAATTGAGAACCGAGGTTTTACCTGTGTTCCCAATACTGAGTATCATAGCGGTAGAACCAAATTCTTTTATGGAGCAGTTATGGAGGTTAACTCAATAAAATATTTTGTTCCCGTATCATCAAAAGCGCATTACAAACAAGATGATATGATAATCAAGGTAAAGGATAAACAAAAGCCTATCATGGGTACACTTAGATTTAGATATATGCTCCCCGTTCCAAATGATTGCATTGACTTATTAATTCGTGATAATCTAAATGACAATGCAAATAAGGAGCGAATACGAAAAGAACTAGCCTTTTGCAGAAAAAATAAGGATTTGATTGAAAAAAAGGCAACACAAACTTATAACCGAGTCATTGATAAGTCAAATACAGGATTAACTGACAATAGCTGTGACTTTAAGCTCCTAGAAGAAGTATATAAGAAACACATTCAAAATAAACAATTGCTTTCTGATATTATAAAACTAATTAAAGAAAAAGATTTAATATTGGATTCAAATCCATCACTTAAGCAAATATACAAGAACGCTGAAGAACTCTATAACAGCAAAAACAATTATAGCGGGAAATTAGCTATTGATGATAAACTGCCCATAAATGAACAACTTAGTCAAGCATATTCAATTTCACATAGAATTAGCGAAATCATTAAATCAAATCCAACTTTAAAAGCAGAATACATAAATGCCAGAGATACTTATCGGGAAAAACTAAAAACCAACGAGTGTATAAAATCTATACCTCCCGCTAAAAAGTTAAAATTATAATTGTGCTACATATAGCACAACCCCTCCCGATATCGAGAGGGGAATTTTTCTTTTTCAGACTTGACAAAAACTCTGTTTCTAATTATACTGTATATATCATCTATAAACAGAAAGGAAGATGAAAGATGAAAATACTACTTAATTCGGGAACTCCCCTGAAGAACCAGATAGCCGAACAGCTCCGCAGCGAAATATCAAGCGGCAAAATCGGCGCCGGACAGCAGCTCCCCTCCGTACGCAGTCTTGCAAAAGACCTCAAAATCAGCATAATCACGACTGCAAAGGCGTATGAGCTGCTGGAACAGGACGGATCCGTGACGTACATTCCAGAGCATGGATACATAGTTACAAGCCGGGTATAAACGTTTCAGCAGCAAAATTGTTGTCACAAACGACAAAAACCATGCGTAAATTTCGTGAAATATCACATACCAAATAACGCCATTCGGGTCGTTAAGCGGTATTGACATTTTGAAACGCATGGTGTATAATATTAATGCAATAAAAAACACCCGACTTGTGTGTGCGTGTACACACACACACACACAAGCTATCGAACAGATACTGCGAATATCTGAACGACTTTTACGAGTGCCTTCTATATGCTAAATTCTGCGCCCTTTTTTAATTGGACGTTTTTATTGTAGCATATTGAGATACATTTTGTCAAGAGCTGTTCAGAAAGTGCAAGAGTCTGGGCGGCTCTTTCTCATTAGTTTGAGTAGGGTTATTGCTGGAGCGAGTTACCTCGCTTCGTACAACTGAATCCCTCCGTGCGAGAACAACTTTTCTGCTGTTAGGACTTACGCCATGAAAATCGACACCGTTTCCATTCACGACGCACGATTTGAGCGAGTATCCCGCTGTGAAGCAGGTAAACAGAGCAGTCACACCAGCCGCAGGTCGGACTGACGGCAAGAAAACAAGGGCGCTTTCGCGTTGATTATTCCGCGTAACAACCGCGTCAAAGTTAAAAGTGTAACACAGGAGTGAAACAATCGTATATAATCACGGGGCGGTATCTGTTACCGCAGAACGCTGCTCCGTGTCTTATACAAAATCTCTTATATAACAAAGAGATTACACCACTTAAATAAGCTGTGTAATCTGTTTGTTATATGTTGGCTCCCCCGACTGGACTTGAACCAGTGACACCCTGATTAACAGTCAGGTGCTACTACCGACTGAGCTACGGAGGAATATAGAAACACAGCAAGTTTTTGACTTGCTGTGTTTATTTAGGTGTCGGCGCCTATCTATCTTCCCGGACAGTTGCCCATCGAGTATTGTCGACGCAAGTGAGCTTAACTACTGTGTTCGGAATGGGAACAGGTGGACCCTCACCGCTATCGGCACCGACTGTATGAGAGAGAACTCTCAAAATTGAATAACGAACATGAAAGAGACAAGACATAAATCATTGAGGTTTAAGCCCTCGACCGATTAGTATTCGCTGGCTGAACACGTTACCGTGCTTACACCTTGAACCTATCAACCTCGTAGTCTACAAGGGGTCTTACTGCTTACGCATGGGATATCTTATCTTAAGGACGGCTTCACGCTTAGATGCTTTCAGCGTTTATCCGATCCGCACTTAGCTGCCCAGCTGTGCCACTGGCGTGACAACTGGTGCACCAGAGGTGCGTCCAT
>ERZ1027232.144-NODE-144-length-43764-cov-11.539889_pt1 | contig 43764 bp, 44 predicted proteins | sample MGYA00519478_ERZ1027232 | MGnify/ENA primary metagenome ERZ1027232 (study PRJEB26926, sample SAMN06164468) | human gut metagenome | biome: ENVO:00009003; feature: ENVO:2100002; material: ENVO:00002003 | host: Homo sapiens | place: USA | collected 2012 ...
CATTTGTCCTCTTGACTACCGCTCCCGTGCGACAGCTTTATTATTATACCACGCTCACTCGACTTTGTCAAGTAAAATCGATGTAAAATATTCCTGTTGAATTTTGTTTATTTCGCTAATAGTCGTAATCGCCCTCATCGTCGTCGTAATCATCAAACCAGTTTGTATCGTAGTCATCATAATCTGCGCCCTCGTATTCATCGTCAATTTCATCGGTATCGCTGTTATACTCCGGAAAATGATAAGAATACTCACGCTTGACCTTGCTGCTGGAATCCTCATGCGCACTGGTCTCATCCTGACTCTCTTCATAGAAGGAATCAAAAACGCTCGGCTCTGACGGTGTATCCGCACACAACTTTGCGATAATATAGATCAAAGAGATCACGGCAAGTATGACTGCAATTTTTTGTCCGTCCATTGTGTATTCCCCCAGACACAATTCTTCTGACTGCATTATACCATATCTCTTCCAATTTGTACAGGTCTCTATAAAAATAAAAACCGCCTGCAAACCAAATTTGATTTCCAGACGATTTATTTTAGTATATTAAATTTGCAACAGTCATCATTGCTGATACACAATACCACTTCCCTTTGATTTTCACACACCAGACCTCAACTGTATCTGCCATATCGTCAGAACGCACTTTTACTTTACACCGGACTACCTTGGAGACCTTTTCCCCTATTTCTTCCTCATACTCCTCTGCATACGCTTTCCCGGGCGAATCCTCCGACAATTCTTTCTCTGTTCTCGTTATCCTTGCCGAGACATCATCTGCACAGAAAAATTCTGCCTGCTGCATCAAATACAGGCTTTCATCGTCAGATGTATCAAAATCCGAATATTGATCCTTTTTTTCTCTTAAAACACCCTCTAAATCTCGAATATCCGCCTTTTCGTCCCCATAATTCTTGTCTTTTGTATACTGCACCAGTTTCTTAGGGACTTGAGTCAAACACTCCTCCAGGTCTCCATCTCCTAAAGCATTATAATATTCTTTGATAGCGTGCCTGGGCGAATTGTTTGCTCCGGCAATTGCAGCGCCGCCAACAAGAAATATAGCCGCTGCGGCAACAACACATATTTTCCCCCATGAAATTGTAATTTGTTCTATATGAAACACACGCAGAGCACATTCACGAATGGCTAGGCATATCAGCGCACAAGCTCCTGCTAAAATCGTTGCCCAGAGAATATTTATCCAAAAAATAATCTCCGGCACACCGTTATTGAGATTATAGTATTTACTTATTCCATCCAGCCACGGCAAATGCCCTGCATCCGGATTATGTCCAAAACTCCAGCCTGCAAATTCCCATATCACAAACAAAGCAATCACTGCACAGCGTGCCAGCGTGGAAACTTTTACAGGTATGGCTTTTTGTTTTATTCTCATGACATATCGCTCCCTTCCAATTGTCCAACATCAGTATACCACAGTATTTCAATATTGTCAAGCAATTTTTATATAATAGTATTTAGATATTTTACACTTGAAAGGAGTCTTTCCTATGTTTGACGAACGCATCAAAGAACTGCGCCGCTCGCTGGGCATCAACCAGGTAGAATTCGGCAAGCGTCTGAATGTCACGAAACAGTGCATCAGCAACTGGGAAAACAACAACATCATGCCGTCCATTGACATGGTGATACGCATATCCAACACATTTTCCGTCAGTGCCGATTATCTTCTGGGACTGAGCAGCCAGCAGACCCTGGACGTTACCGGGCTTTCTGCCGAACAGATCCTGCATTTGCAGGCAATTGTCAACGATTTGAAATGCAGAAAATAAAACCGCCTGCGGAACCCAGTCGTTCCACAGGCGGTTTGCCTTATCTGTATTTTTATTGGCTCTTACGCCATCAGTTTCACCATAACAGCCTTCTGTGCGTGCAGACGGTTCTCTGCCTCTTCAAAGATCTCGTTTGCGTGTGCCTCGAATACCTTTGTGGTGATCTCTTCCTCACGGTGTGCCGGCAGGCAGTGCAGCACCATAGCGTCCTCGTGTGCCTGTGCCATGACTTCGTCGTTGATCTGATAGCCGTGGAATGCCTTCTTCCGCTTTTCTGCCTCGCCTTCCTGGCCCATGGATGCCCATACGTCTGTGATTACCACATCGGCGTCCTTGGCAGCCTCCAGCGGCTTGTTGGTCATCTGGAACTTGTCGCCGTACTGTGCCGCAAAGTCCAGGACTTCCTTGTCCGGCTGATAGTCGTCCGGGCAGGCGATAGCTACAGACATACCCACCTTCAGACAGCCCACAATCAGAGAGTTTGCCATGTTGTTGCCGTCGCCGATAAAACACATCTTCAAGCCGTCAAAGCTGCTCTTGAATTCCCGGATGGTCATCAGATCCGCCAGTATCTGGCACGGGTGACAGAAGTCCGTCAGGCCGTTAATGATCGGGATCGAGCCGTATTCTGCCAGATCCTCTACCTCTTTCTGCTCAAAGGTACGGATCATGATGCCGTCCAGATACCGGGACAGTACACGTGCGGTATCCTGTACCGGCTCGCCTCTGCCGATCTGCAGATCGTTTGCAGACAGGAACAGCGGATGACCGCCCAGCTGGTACATACCGGTCTCAAAGGAAACACGGGTACGGGTAGATGCCTTCTGGAAGATCATGCCTAGAGACTTGCCCTTCAGATGGGGATGGGGAATGCCGTGCTTCAGCTCATATTTCAGCTGATCGGCAAGATCCAGGATCTCGATGATCTCTTCGGTGCTGAGATCCAGCATTTTCAGTAAGTGTTTCATAGTCTAACTCCTTCATTTAGGAAACACTGCATAAAGCTTGTGCGTAAGATGCGTAGTCAGATTTTTCGGCAGATTGCATAGAAATTCCGCAGGCAGACTGTATGTCTGGCAAGGGATTTCTGGGCAATATGACGGAAAATCTGCAAGCAGATTGTGTGCAAAGCCGTCAGGCGGGCTTTATGCAGTGTTTCCTTTATTTCGACAGAACGTCCGCCAGGATGGCAACGCCCTTTTCGATTTCCTCGTCTGTGATGGTGAGCGGCGGCAGCAGACGCACCTTGGTCTTTGCCGTCAGCACCAGCAGTCCCTCTTCCAGCGCCGCATTTGCCACGTCGATGGCTTTCTTGTCCTTGAGGGCAATGCCGATCATCAGACCCAGACCGCTGACGCTCTCCACGCCCGGCAGCTGTGCCAGCTTTTCCCGGAGCAGTGCTGCCTTGCGCTTTACCTCGTCCAGGAACCCCGGCGCTGTCACTGTGTTCAGCACAGCCAGACCGCCTGCACAGCAGACTGGGTTGCCGCCGAAGGTCGAGCCGTGAGAGCCTTTGTCCAGCACGCCGGCGCATTTCTCACTGGCGAGACAAGCGCCCATCGGCAGACCGCCTGCAATGCCCTTTGCCAGCGTTGTCACATCGGCATGGTGTCCGAACTGTTCCCCGGCGAGGAATGTGCCGGTTCTGCCCACACCGGTCTGCACTTCGTCTGCAATGACCAGCACGTCCTTTGCGGCGCACTTTTCAAAAACAGCGTCCACAAATGCCTGTTCCAGCGCATTCACGCCGCCTTCGCCCTGGATGTATTCCAGCATCACAGCGCAGACTGTGTCGTCCAGCTTGGACTCCAGGTCGGCAATGTCATTGGCAACCACATAGTCAAAGCCCTCCACGAACGGGAAGAAGTAGTTGTGGAACACATCCTGTCCCGTTGCAGACAGGGTGCAGAGGGTTCTGCCGTGGAATGAGTTCACCAGAGTCAGGATCTTGTGTCTGCCCTTGCCGTACTTGTCAAAGCTGTACTTTCTCGCCAGCTTGATGGCACATTCGTTTGCCTCAGCGCCGCTGTTGCAGAAGAACACCTTTTCATAGCCTGCGGTCTCGCACAGCTTTTGTGCAAAGTCTGCCTGTACCTTGGTGTAGTACAGGTTGGAGGTGTGCTGCATGGTCTTGACCTGCCGGCACACTGCCTCTGTCCACGCCTCGTTGCAGTAGCCCAGCGAAGTCGTGCCGATGCCGCTGCCGAAGTCGATATAGGTCTTTCCGTTTTCATCCGCACAGGATTCCCCTGCGCCGTGGTCGATGACCACCGGAAACCGTCCGTATGTTCCCATAACGGACTGGTTCATTTGCTCTTGTGTTGTCATTTTCATCATTTCCTTTATTCTGCCGCCTGTTCAGCGGAAAATTTCTGTTCCAGAAAGTCGATCAGTTCCATGGAATTGGGACAGCCCTGTGAAAAGCCGTACTTCTTGCCGTCCAGATACAGGATGATGCACTGATCCTCGATGTACATTTGTTCCAGTTCCGTCCAGGCGTAGTGCTTTTCCGGTTTCCAGTTCTGCCGGATACGGATGCCTTCCTCATCCCACATGACCCGAAACCGCAGTGTGCAGCTGAAAAAGTACAGGCTGAGCAGCAGGAAAGCGATCATCAGTAGCGTGTACCAGATCTCGCTTGTGCCGTACCGCACAAAGAAAGCGATCGTTCCAGCCAGAAATACTGCGACCATAAAGCCGTAGATCCCATAATCTTTTCTTGCAGATGTCAGTTTCATGCCTTTTTCTCCTTCATATAGTCACGCAGATATGCCAGAAACGCATCCGACCCCAGGAAAAAGTCCTTTTCCACCCGGATTTTTCCCTTGGCGGTCAGAACGGTATAGCCGTCGCTTTTCAGTTCGATTTTCTGCACGTCCTGCAATTCATACTGTTTCGGCTTTCCGAAGAAGTTGTATACGGTGATGCCGGTGCGGTCATATTCAATCTTGAAATTGTGACCGTAGATCAGCAGAAATACGCCCAGCAGCACAAACGCTGCCGCCAGCACATAAAACATCACACCGCCCTGCTTTAATTTCAGCAGTGCCATTGCAATACCCATCAGAACGGAAAACACTGAGACCACCGGAAACACCTTGGACGCTTTCACAACGCCTCTGGTGTCCGTCCGGTTCTCTTCGTTTTCCGCAAATTTCTTTGCCGCCTCTACTGCGGCGTGTTCTAACAAACTCATTTTTTCAAAAACCCTTTCTGCTCCCCGTCCGCATCACTTCCGACACAGACCAGCCGCCTGTGGAAAGGAGGCAGGACGGGCTGTTTTTTGCCGGTATCCCCCGGCTGACGCTTATCGGAACTGTGTTCCGATGCCCTCATTGGACAGGGTCTCAATGAGGATGGAGTGCGGTACTCTGCCGTCAATGATGGCAGTCTTTTTCACGCCACGGCGCACCGCCTCTACGCAGCAGTCGATCTTCGGGATCATGCCACCGGAGATGATGCCCTTGCGCTTGAGGAACGGCACTTCGCTGACGTTGACAAACGGAATGAGGGTAGACGGATCGTCCTTGTCCCGGAGCAGTCCGGCGATGTCGGTCATCAGGATCAGATTTTCCGCCCGGAGCTGTGCAGCGATCCGTGCCGCCGCCGTATCCGCATTGACGTTGTAAGCCTGTCCGAAATCGTCAGTCGCCACCGTAGCAATTACCGGAATATAGCCGTTGTTCAGCGCATCCAGGATGGGCTGCTCGTTGACCTTTACGATATCGCCCACAAAGCCCAGATCTTCGCCGTTGGGACCCAGCTTGCGCTCTGCGGTCAGCATATGCCCGTCGATGCCGCACATACCCAGTGCCTTGCCCCGTGTCCGTGTCAGCAGGCTGACCAGCTCCTTGTTCACCTTGCCGGACAGCACCATCTTTACCACGTCCACAGCCGCCTCATCGGTATACCGCAGACCGCCGATAAACTTGGACTCGATGTTCAGCCGCTTGAGCATATCGCTGATCTCCGGACCGCCGCCGTGTACCAGGACTACCTTGACGCCGACCAGAGACAGCAGCACGATATCGTCCATGACTGCCTGTTTCAGCTCGTTGTTGGTCATGGCGTTGCCGCCGTACTTGACCACCAGAATTTTGTTGTTGTATTTCTGAATGTAGGGCAGGGCATCCACCAGCACCTGCGCCCGCACACTGTTCAATATCTCTCCCATTTTCGAAAGCCTCTCTTACGAACGGTAGTCACCGTTGATTTTTACATAGTCATAGGTCAGATCGCAGCCCCACGCCATTGCCGCCGCCGGACCGTCGCCGATGGACACCAGAATCTCGATCTCGTCCTCCAGCAGCACTTTCTTGGCGATGTCCTCGGAGAACTCGATGCCTGCGCCGTTTCTGCACACATCCACAGAGCCGGCACGGGATGCCAGTGTCACTGCCACCTGGTTGATGTCGAACTCTGCCGGAGCATAGCCCACGGCACACAGCACACGTCCCCAGTTGGCGTCTGCGCCGAACATAGCGCACTTCAGCAGAGGCGAGCATACCACGCTCTTTGCCACGACAATGGCAGTGTCCAGATCCTTTGCCCCGGAGACCTTGCACTCCAGCAGCTTGGTCGCACCCTCGCCGTCATACGCCAGCATCCGGGTCAGATTCATCATGACGCAGTACAGGGCGTTCCGGAACACGGTATATTCCGCAGAATCCGCCGCAACTTCCGGATTGCCTGCCGCACCGGATGCCATGAGCAGACAGGTGTCGTTGGTGGACTGGTCGCCGTCGACAGACAGACAGTTATAGGTCACCTTCACCACGTCAGACAGTGCCTTTTGCAGCAGTTCTGCCGGCACAGCCGCATCGGTCGTGATGCAGTTCAGCGTGGTCGCCATGTTCGGGTGGATCATGCCGCTGCCCTTCGCCATGCCGCCCAGGTGACAGGTCACGCCGCCCAGCGAAAATTCCACAGCGATCTCCTTGGCGAAGGTATCTGTTGTCATAATTGCCACAGCCGCCTCGTGCGCACCCTCTGCGCTGGCTTTCAGATTTCTGCACAGCGCCGGCAGGGCGTTCTGAATCGGCTCAATGGGCAGGATCTGCCCGATAACACCGGTAGACATGACCAGAATTTCTTCCGGCTTGACGCCCAGTTCTTTGGCAGTCAGAGCGCACATAGCCTCCGCCTTTTCCTCGCCGTCTGCGTTGCAGGTGTTGGCGTTCTTGGAGTTTGCCACCACTGCCATGGTCTTGCCGCAGGTGGCTTTCAGATGCTTTTTCATCACCAGCACCGGCGCACCCTTCACCTTGTTCTGGGTGTAGACCGCAGCCGCATTGCACATGGCATCTGCCGCAACCACCATCAGGTCATTTTTCTTGTCCGGGTTGTCCTTGATGCCGCAGTATACGCCGCCGGCACGGAATCCCTTTGCGGCACAAACGCCGCCGTCCACGAAGGTATAGCCTTCCATTGCTACTTTTTCCATGAGGTATGACTCCTCTCTGATTGATTTCGATTTCTCTTTTTCAAGACAGCATCGTACAAAGCCGACAGGCGGGACGATGTGGGCATCGTCCCCTACTATGCCGTTTCTCTAAAAGCTATCTGTAATGCCGCCCATAGGCACATAAATCGGTTTTTAAGAAAGTCCCCCTTGAAAAGGGTGATTCCCCACAGTGTGGGGAAATGTCACGAAGTGACAAAGGGGACGGCTCGGTAAGAGATGTCAGCGTAAGCTGACAGGGGGATTATTCTGTGAAATCCACAACTTGAAGAAAAATTTCACCCAAACCTCTCCACCAGCTTCGCTGGTCCCCCTCTCCTTTCAGGAGAGGCTATTTTTTTACAGCAAGCCCACAGTCTCATCCAGTCCCAGCATAATGTTCATGCACTGCACTGCCGCACCGGATGCGCCCTTACCCAGATTGTCCAGACGGGAACACAGCAGAATCTGCTCTGCGTCACCGAACACGAAAATCTCCATCTGGTTGGTGTCACGCAGGTCGTTGCAGCTCAGCTTGGTGGCTGTCATCTCTGCCGGCGTTTTCAGCGGCTGTACATGGACGAAGTTGGAGCCCTCATAGTGGCGTTCCAGCATCTCCTGTACCCGTTCCGGTTCCAGCGAAAAGCCGGAGACCGCCGCCTGGATCGGCACGCATACCACCATGCCGTTATAGTAATCGTCCACGATCGGGGTGAACATGGGTTTCTTTTCCAGACCGGAAATTTTCTGCATCTCCGGCAGGTGCTTGTGGTTGTTTGCCAGACCGTAAAAGCGAGGGCTGTACAGCTCCGGCGCACGGTCGGGCGATTCGATCTCGGCGATCATCTTCTTGCCGCCGCCGCTGTAGCCGGACATGGCAAAGCACTGCACCGGATAATCCTTAGGCAGCAGTCCGCTGTGTACCATGGGATACACCAGAGACGCAAAGCCGCTGGCATAACAGCCCGGCACTGCCACACGCTTGGAGGTGCGGATCTTTTCCCGGTGTTCCGGAGACAGTTCCGGAAAGCCGTATGCCCAGTCCGGATTGGTGCGGTGCGCCGTAGATGCGTCAATGATGCGCACATCCGCATCCCCTGCCAGCGCCACAGCCTCTCTTGCGGCATCATCCGGCAGGCACAGGAATGTCACGTCGCTTTCCAGAATGGCGGCACGTCTTGCCTCCGGGTCTTTCCGGGTTTCCTCGGTCAGGGTAATCATGGTCAGATCGTTCCGGTCTGCCAGACGCTCATGGATACGCAGACCGGTCGTGCCTGCCTGTCCGTCAATAAATACTTTTACAGCCATTTTCTTTTCTCTCCATTTTGATTGAACTTCTCACCTTATGTGTCTGATGCACACTTGGGACACGCCGTCTTGTTTCCGACAACTCCCATTTGCGGAACTTTCAGCACATGAATCAGCGAACGATCCACTTCCCGACTATTTCCTTTCCAGTCGTAAGTCACATCCGGATAGTCCTCTCGGGCACATTCCTCTGAAAAATGCCAGTATTCGCCGATCGCTGTATAGTAGACCGGACGCTCTGCCTGTTCCTTTTCCTCCGCCGTACGTACCGTAAACGCCACCGGCTCCGACACCACGCTTCCGTCAGCACTTGCCACATACAAGTTTCCGGAGCCAGCTTTCTTGCCGGTCAGACTAAACAGCACATTCTGATCGCCGTTTCTCCGAATGTCCCCGATCTCCACCAGTTCCGCCGGTTCTGCATAGATCCGGACATCCTCCGTCGTAAAGAAATTGGCGCTCACCACCTGAGAAGAAAAGTTCTCTTTCTTCTCCTCCAGATCCAGCACCAGATTATCGGTGCCGATCAGCAGTTTCGCCGAGATGATCTCTGCCTTTACCTGTTCTGTAGGCGGCAATGTCACTTCTTTTTTCGTTTTGTTCCCCGAAGTCTTTTTCTTCGGCGTTGCCGTTACAGTTGCCGCCACCCGTCCCGATGTGGGAGCTGCTGAACTCTCTGCCGCCTGCTCCGTCTGCACCGTTTCAGTTCCTGCGGCGGTTTCTGACGACGCCGGACTGCTGCCGCACGCTGTACAGAGGCAGAGCCCAGCCGCCAGCACAATTCCAATCCACCGTTTCATATTGTCCTCCCGATTCCCCAGATGTGATCCCGTTTTTCTGTCATTCCCGTGGACACTTCCACAGACTAAAGGCACAGGTCAGCACGATCACGGCAATCGCCCAGATCCGGGACACCGTCAGCCCCAGATCCAGCACCAGACCCAGCAAAATCTCTCCGCCGATCCAGACCGCCACCGCCGCCGAACACAGCGCCAGGATAAACTTCATCTGCCGCTTTTTCATGCCAGCCCCAGTTTTGCCTTGACCAGTTTCAGCTGTTCTGCCACAGCCTTCGGGGACGGACCGCCCTGAGAAACTCTGCCACGCACGCAGGTCTCCAGGCTGATGGCATCATAAACGTCCTCGGTGAACAGCGGTGTCATCTTCTGATATTCCTCCAGCGGCAGCGTCTCCAGGGTCAAACCCTTGGAAATGCACTCTGCCACCAGTGTGCCGGAGATCTTATAGGCATCCCGGAACGGCATACCCTTCTTGACCAGATAGTCTGCGCAGTCGGTGGCGTTGATAAAGCCCTTTGCCGCAGCGGCACGCATATTGTCTTTCAGCACACGCATAGTCTCCAGCATGGGGGTGAAGGTCTCCAGGCACAGCTTTACGTTGTCCACTGCGTCGAAGATCGCCTCCTTGTCCTCCTGCATATCCTTGTTGTATGCCAGCGGCAGACCCTTCATCATGGTCAGCAGGGTCTGGAGATCGCCGTACACTCTGGCGGTCTTGCCACGGATCAGCTCGGTAATATCCGGGTTCTTCTTCTGGGGCATGATGGACGAACCGGTTGCAAAGGCATCGTCCAGTTCAATGAACTTGAACTCCCAGGAACACCACAGGATGATCTCCTCAGAGAACCGGGACAGGTGCATCATGATGATGGAAAGGGTGTTTGCCAGCTCGATGCAGTAGTCACGGTCAGAAACGCCGTCCAGGCTGTTTGCCATAGGCGCATCGAATCCCAGCAGGGATGCGGTCTCTTCCCGGTCGATGTGATAGGTCGTACCTGCCAGAGCGCCGCTGCCCAGAGGGCATTCGTTCATGCGCCTTGCGGTGTCGTCCAGTCTGCCCAGGTCACGGAGCAGCATCTGCACATACGCCAGCAGGTGGTGTGCAAAAGTCACCGGCTGCGCACGCTGCAAATGGGTGTAGCCCGGCAGTACGGTCTCGGTGTGCTGTTCTGCCAGCTTGACCAGTACGGCGCACAGCTTTTCCACCAGACCACGAATTTCCTTGATCTCGTCCCGGAGATACAGCCGGAGATCCAGTGCCACCTGGTCGTTTCTGGAACGGGAGGTGTGCAGACGCTTGCCCACATCGCCGTAGCGCTTGGTCAGTTCTGCCTCCACGAACATATGAATATCTTCTGCGTTGGGGTCAAATTCCAGCTTGCCGCTGTCCAGATCTGCCAGAATGGCAGTCAGCCCCTCGATAATGGTCTTGCTGTCCTCCTTGGAGATGATGCCGCAGTCACCCAGCATGGTGGCATGGGCGATACTGCCCTGGATGTCATGCCGGTACATCCGTGCATCAAATGCGATAGAGGAGTTGAACGCATTTACGCCTGCGTCGATCTCTTTGGAAAATCTTCCTGCCCAAAGTGCCATAATTTTATCCGTCCTTTTCTGATTCTGTATATTCCGTGTGCGGATGATAGTGTGCGATCCACTGCTGTGCCAGCCTGTATTTTTCTTCCAGCGGTTCCATATCGTCAAACAAAAGCGCACGCCGCTCAGTTTCTGCATGATCTTTTTTCACGCAGATCTGCAAAGATATCATATTCCGGTTTCCATAATGTGTGCAGTACAGCTGGATTCGCTGTATCTCTTGCCAGGAAAACGACTCGAATCGCTGTATCTCCTGCCAGGAAAACGACTCGAATCGCTCTCCCCAATAACAAATGCCGGAGGGCGACAGCCTCAGACTGCATGGTATAGCTTTCTTTTTCTCTTTATAGAGGGCGTGTAAGGCACCGCACATAACGCCAATGCCGACAGCAGCCCAGCCAAAAATGGTAAGCACACAAAGCAGCAGCACAGAAACTGCCACCATGATCTCCTCACGCCGGCGGCGAAAAGCCATCTGTTCCCATTCTACTTTTTTGTAAAAGACCAGCGTCGGCTCTGCCGCTGCTTTGCTTTTCTTTTTCATACACCCCTCACAACAACAAAAGGCGACTGAACGCCGCCTTTTGCCTCCGGCAAAATCACCGGTTTTTATTTTCGCTGATTGGCTTACTTGTTGTTCCGCTTCTGATCCAGTACAGCCTTTACGTGGATCGGCAGACCGAACAGGTTGATAAAGCCCTCTGCGTCCTTCTGGTTGTAAACGTCTTCTGCATCGAAGGTTGCAACTTCTTCATCATACAGAGTGTACGGAGAAGTTACGCCGGCATTGATGATGTTGCCCTTGTACAGTTTCAGCTTAACATCACCGGTAACGGTCTTCTGGGTCTCGTTTACGAAAGCAGTCAGTGCCTCACGCAGCGGAGTATACCACTGACCGTTGTATACGATATCAGCGAACTTGATGCTCAGATACTGCTTGGTTCTTGCAGTTTCCTTGTCCAGGGTAATGGTCTCCAGCACATCGTGTGCGTGGTACAGGATGGTGCCGCCCGGAGTTTCATAAACGCCTCTGGACTTCATGCCGACCAGACGGTTTTCTACCAGGTCAGCCAGACCGATGCCGTTTGCGCCGCCCAGTTCGTTCAGCTTTTCTACCAGCTCTACTGCGCCCAGTTCCTTGCCGTCGATAGCGGTCGGGATACCCTTTTCAAAATGAATGGTCACATAAGTGGGCTTGTCCGGAGCCTGGATCGGAGAAACGCCCAGTTCCAGGAAGCCTTCCTTCTCATACTGCGGCTCGTTTGCCGGATCTTCCAGATCCAGACCTTCGTGGGACAGATGCCACAGGTTCTTATCCTTGGAGTAGTTGGTTTCACGGTTGATCTTCAGCGGAATGTTGTGTGCCTCTGCATAGTCGATCTCTTCGTCACGGCTCTTGATGGTCCATTCTCTCCACGGAGCGATGATTGCCATATCCGGAGCGTATGCCTTGATTGCCAGCTCGAAACGAACCTGGTCGTTGCCCTTGCCGGTTGCACCGTGGCAGATGGCGTCTGCGCCCTCTTCCAGAGCGATTCTTGCCAGCTCCTTACCGATAATCGGACGAGCGAAAGAGGTACCCAGCAGGTAACGGTTCTCATATACTGCGCCAGCCTGTACAGTCGGGAAGATGTAGTCCTCTACGAAGGTCTTCTTCAGATCCAGTACGATCAGCTTGGATGCGCCGGTCTTGATTGCCTTTTCTTCCAGGCCGTCCAGTTCCGTACCCTGTCCTACGTCTGCGGAAACTGCGATAACCTCGCAGTTGTTGTAGTTTTCTTTCAGCCACGGAATGATAATCGAAGTATCCAGACCGCCGGAATATGCCAGAACGACTTTCTTAATGTCCTTTTTTGCCTTTGCCATGATGCAAACTCCTCCATCAGCATAATTTATCGCATCTGTACCGCCCTTTTTGATCCGCTGCAAATGCTCTTGTCTTTTATTATACACCTTTTTTCAGCGATGTCAAGCATTTTTGCATAAATATACGGATTTTTTTTCCTTTTGCAATATTTTACGCATAATATGCAGTTATTCCTGTATATTTTTATGTTTCCGTGAAAAAAATGCAGTGCAAAGCGCCTGCTCCACGCAAAAAAGCCCCTGTCACAGGACAGAGGCTTTTTGATTTCGGGAATACTCAGTGCAGTTTTTCATAATATGCCAGTACTTCACCCACAAATTCCCGGTGCATCGGGTCGGTGCCGTACCATCTTTCATAGGTCTCCGGTTCGATGAAGCCCTCGGGCTGCATCATCGCCGTATAGCGTTTCCGGCAGATCAGCACACGGCGTGCCTGTGCAAAGGCAGTGGTTCCGTCCAGGAGAACGGGCCGCAATCCGGTTTGTTTCGCCTTATCGCAGTCCCGGCCGGAATGTGTGCCGCAGAATTGCAGTGCCGGTTTATAGCCCGGATCGAAAAAGCACGCTGAAAACAGCTCGTTCCGATCCAGATATTGCAGGGTATACCGATTGGTGCGTACCACACAGTGGAAGGACGGTGCGCCCCAGATCTCACCCATCGCACCCCAGGATGCCGTCATGGTGTTGTAGTCCTCCGGTGTGCCGGATGTCAGTAAGTACCATGATTTTCCGATCATGTCAAAAGGATTGCACTGTAGATCGCTTAGCTCCATTTTCTTAAAAAACATTTCTCCGTCTGTCATAAAATCAATTCCTTTCGCATAAGATAATACTATGTCTCCCGGCGGACAGGCAGAGCAGAGAGCAGATAGCTGTTTTTATTGTACCACAAAACAGAGCGCTACTGTAAGAAGATTTTACGCAGAGAAAATAAATTTTTTCACAAAGCGCAGCGATTTTCAGGCGTGATGCCGCATACCGCTCTTTCCGTACTGCAGCCGCAGCTTGTCCGTGAGCAGCGCAATGAATTCCGAGTTGGTGGGCTTTCCCTTGCAGTTATTCACCGTGTAGCCGAAAAAGGAATTGATGGTGTCCAGGTCGCCTCTGTCCCATGCGATCTCAATGGCGTGGCGGATGGCACGCTCCACACGGGAAGAGGTGGTGTCGAACTGCTGTGCCACCGTGGGATAGAGCATCTTGGTGACGCTCTCCAGCAGTGCCTGGTTCTCGATGGATGCCAGAATGGCTGCACGCAGATAGTGATAGCCCTTGATATGTGCCGGCACGCCCAGCTGGTGGATCATCTCCGTCACCACCATCTCCAGTGTCCGGTGCGCAGATGCCGCTTTGTCGGGAATGCCGTTGGATGCCAGTTCTGTGATGCGGTTTCCCAGCGCCGAAATGTGAAACGGCTTCAGCATGAAATACGCCGCACCCTTTTCCATGACCTGGCGCTCAATAAATGTGTTCTCATAAGATGACGTGATAATGAAAGCCGGCGCATGGGCGAATGTCTGAGATTTCTCGAGGATCTCTATGGCATCCATGCCAGGCAGCACTGCGTCCATTACCACAACGTCCGGCGTGTCGTTCCGGATCGCATCCAGAATGACCTTGCCGTCTTTGCGTCTCGTCACGACGTAAAGACCCAGCGCACGCAGTTCGTTGGCACAGGTTATGCCATACTCGGCGCTGTCGTCTCCGATCAGGACTTTTATTTTTTTGTTGTCCATTTTGTTACCTCCTGTTTTTTTGTTCTACCCTATAATTTTACCACATTCTTTGGAGAACTGCAAGGCTGAAACTTGTCGAAAAAGAAATTATCTTTGTAAAATCTGTGTAAAAAGCAGAGAAGAACCATACAGGACGTTCCGGGCGCTCAGAGAATGGACGGCGCTTTTGCCGAATCCGCCAGTTTTCTGGAACGGCGGCGCTGTACCGCCTCGGGCGAAAAGAACTGTAACAGTCCCAGCGCCGTAACGCAGACAAAGGGCAGGATCACCGGCAGGATCTGTACGCAGTACAGCGTCGCCGCCGGCATCTGCATCAGCTGGCTGTAAAAGGAATGCTCCTTCGCATAGGATGCCACATGGTACAGCGCCAGCAGGCACAGCACCACACCGCCTGCCGCACTGCCTGCCGCCGCCCAGTTGAGCCAGTTCTTCCGGCACAGCAGGACAAGCACTGTCCCCAGAGTCAGCAGGCCCGAACCCACCAGCAGCATCTGCCCGTAGCCCACAAAGGACATGGGCCAGTTGCTGCCGGCTCTGGCACGGCTGATCCAGCCCAGTCCGCAGCCCCAGCAGGTGATCCAGGTAAACAGGATGGTGGAAAGCACCAGCAGGATGCGGAGAATGATACAGCTCACCCGGCGGACACGCTGTTTTTTCAGCTGTGCGGCGGTGGGAATGGGACGAGAGGCGGCGTTTTTGGTTTTCATGGCGGTAGATCCTTTCATTTTCAAATTTTTGGATGTTTTGGAATTGCGGAAGTGGTTCTCCCGTTTTCCGGAAAGGCAGTTGCTGCCTGTTGTGAGAACAACTGTCCTATGTTTTTTCCTTGCATTGTCGCTGATAAGCGCTGCCGTACTGCACACGATAGATACGGAACAAAAATAATCACAATAACCAGAAAGGCAGGATACAAAAATGATACGTTGGATCAAGCGCACGGCAGTTCTCGGTGCTGCCGTGCTGCTGCAGTTATACGGCGCTGCGGCATATTACGCCTGGCAGCTGCCAGACAATTATTATGTACAGACCGGCAGCCAACTGGAAGTCGACACGGCACTCCATATCTCTGCCGTTCCCACGGCGCACACCGTCCAGGCGGCAGCCGCATCGGCACGCACTGCCGAGACCACATCCCTCCGGCTCTTCGGCGTCATTCCCGTCAAGGAGGTGGAAGTCCAGGAGATCGACACGCCCATGCTCGTCCCCTGCGGCGAGCCGTTCGGCATCAAGCTCCGCATGGACGGCGCTATGGTGGTGGGCATGGAACGGGTGGACACTCCGGAGGGCAAGCGCTGTCCGGCACAGGAGGCAGGCATCCAGACCGGCGACCTCATCCGTTCTGTGAACGGACAGGTCATCGACTCCAACCAGTCGCTCCAGGACGCCATCGCCGATTCGGACGGTGTTCCCGTTACAGTGACGCTGGAACGGGGCGAAGAGACCTGCACGGTGACACTGACGCCGGCATATGCCGCCGCAGACAACCGCTATGAGGCAGGCATCTGGGTGCGGGACAGCAGCGCCGGCATCGGCACCATCACCTTTTATGAGCCGGAAACCGGCGGTTTCGGCGGTCTGGGGCATCCCATCTGCGATGCCGACACCGGCGACATCCTGCCCTTTGGTTCGGGCGAGGCAGCTGCTGTGACCATCTCCCAGGTGGTGAAAGGCGTCTCCGGCAGTCCGGGAATGCTCCAGGGCAGCTTTTCGGACGAGACATCCCTGGGCGAGCTGATCTGCAACAACCGCTGCGGCGTGTTCGGGACGCTGTACCACAATCCATCCGCTGAGGACGCCGTTCCCATGGCGCTGAAACAGGAGATCGAGACCGGTCCGGCACAGATCCTCTGCACTGTCTCCGGCGACACGCCGAAGGCATATGACGTGATGCTGGAAGAGATCGACTACAGCGGCACGGACAGCACCCGGAACATGACCGTATGCGTCACAGACCCGGAACTGCTGGAGATCACCGGCGGCATCGTCCAGGGCATGAGCGGCAGCCCCATTTTGCAAAACGGCAGACTGGTGGGCGCAGTGACTCATGTATTTGTGGACGACCCCACACGGGGCTACGGCATTTTCTGTGAAAATATGGTGCGCTATGGGCTGAGCGGCAGCTAAGCCGGCGCAAAAACAAAAAACCTCACGGCGGAACTTGCTCCCCCGTGAGGTTCTCTTGTCGAAACAACAGCGAATTAGTCGCTGAAACCGCTCTCTACCAGATCTACCAGAGAGTTTACTGCGATCTGCTCATCAGAACCATCCGCAATGATCTTGATGTCAGTGCCGCCTACGATACCCAGAGACAGGATACCCAGCAGGCTCTTTGCATTTACCCGACGCTCTTCCTTTTCGATCCAGATCGAGGACTTGAACTCGTTGGCACGCTGAATGAAAAATGTAGCCGGTCTTGCGTGCAGACCAACCTGATTCTGTACTGTAACTTCTTTTACAAACATGATAAAAACTCTCCCATCCTTATGATCCTGCGCTTTCACGCATCATACGTTGGTTTGAAGAAGCTTTGCGGTTTCCATTCCCCTGGAAACAATTTGTGCATTCCTCTTCCCTTCTATGCTACCATTATACCGTTTTTTCCGGAACACGTCAACGCATTTTTTGCAGAAATTGTCCGATTTTCCGGAATTTTCTACGTGTTGTTATAACCGTTCTCCCTTTTCGTTTGAATCTTTGTGGAACATGACAACAATGTCAAAATGGAATTTTCCCCTTTTTCCGAAGTTGCATATTTTGTTCAAATTCCACAAAGAAAACAGTTATTTTTTATCCAAATAGCTTGCATAAAGGTCGGGGCGCTTGTTTTTTGTCTCTTCCAGACTCTGTGCGCTGCGCCATTCTGCAATGTTTTTGTGGTGTCCGGTGAGCAGCACCGGCGGCACCTCCCGGTCGTGCCACACCGCCGGACGGGTATACTGGGGATATTCCAGCAGTCCGCCGAAATGGCTCTCCTCTTCAAAGCACAGGTTTTCCGGCAGAACGCCCGGCACCATCCGTGCAATGGTATCCACCAGCACCAGCGCCGGCAGCTCGCCGCCGGTGAGGACATAGTCCCCGATGGAGACCTCCTCGTCCACGATCTCGTCCAGGATGCGCTGGTCTACACCTTCATAATGCCCGCAAAGCACGAAAATATGCGGCATCACGGACAATTCCAGCGAGCGCTGCTGTTCCAGCACCTTTCCTTTGGGGGACATATAGATCACATAGGGCTTCGTGCCGATATCCCGGCACACTGCCTCATAACAGCGGTAGATGGGGTCTGCCTGCATGACCATGCCTCTGCCGCCGCCGTAAGGCACATCATCCACACGGCGGTGCTTGTCCAGGGTATAGTCCCGGATATTCCAGCAGCGGACAGAGATATGCCCGGCTTTTCTGGCTCTGCCGATGATGCTCTCGGACAGCACCGCCTCACACATTTCCGGAAACAGGGTAGCGATCTCAATCTGCATCGAACAAGCCCTCCAGCGGACGAATGCGCATTACGCCGCCGTCCAGGTCGGTCTCCTGCACCACATCCGGGATCGCCGGGATCAGCACGGTCTTTCCGTCCGCATCTTTGACCTCGTACACGTCATTGGCGCCGGTCTGCATCACATCGGTGAGCTTGCCGTAGCTTTTGCCCGTGTCCACATCCAGCACTTCCAGCCCGATGAGATCCTGGATGAAGTACACGCCCTCTTCCAGTTCCACTTCGTCCCGGTCCATATACAGTACCTGGTTTCGCAGCTTTTCTGCCTCTTCCACGGTATCCACGCCCTCCAGATGCAGCAGCACGTTACCCTTTTGCAGGCGTGCGGCAGTCACCGTCACCGGCTTTTGCGCCTTGCCCAGGTACAGGGTATCGAATTCGCACAGGAATTCCGGATCGTCGCACCACGGCACGACTTTCATGTCGCCACGAAGTCCGTGGACGTTGACGATCTTTCCGATTTCAAGGTATTGTTTCATGAGCAGTCCTTTCTGTACATACAAGAACAGGCGAACATTTCTGTCCGCCTGCATGGATTGTTTGTAGCTGTTCCTCAGTCGATCTCGACAGCGATCTTCTGATTATACTTTGCTGCGCCGGAACGCATGATGACACGAATCGCCTTGGCAATGCGCCCCTGCTTTCCGATGACACGCCCGGTATCATCCGGTGCAACGTGCAGATGATAAACGATCACGCCCTCTTCATTGGGGGCATCTTCCGTGATCTGAATGGCTGTCGGATCTTCTACCAGACCGGCAACGATCACTCGCAACAGTTCCTGCATGGTCTTTTCCTCCTTCTATGGTCACATGATTGCTCCACTGGTCAGCCGTACCCATTGTGCAGCACACGCACCGTCCAGCCGGACAGCGCCGATACGGTTCACCGGCGGAGCAATCCCGTTCTGCCTTTGCAGAACGACCCCGCACTCGGTGTTGCCTCTAAGAAATTAGAGTACGCCTTCCTTCTTCAGGATAACCTTAACGGTATCAGTCGGCTGTGCGCCGTTCTTCAGCCAGGTCTTTGCCTTGTCAGCGTCCAGGCTAACTACGGTCGGCTCCTTGGTCGGATCGTAGAAACCGATCTCCTCGATGAAACGGCCGTCTCTCGGATAACGCTCGTCAGCAACAACAATACGATAGAACGGAGCCTTCTTTGCGCCCATTCTTCTCAGTCTGATCTTTACTGCCATTTGAATTTACCTCCATGTATTATTCTTGACTAATGTCAAATCTATCTCCAGCAGTTTCCTGCGGGATTTCTTACTTCTTCGGCGGCATCAGCCCCGGCGGAACGCCCGGGATGCCACCCTGCAAACTTTGCAGCTGTTCGGGATTCATGTTTGCCAGGCGTTTCATGGCACGGCGGTTCATCTTTCCGCCCTTGCCTGCCTTGCCGCCGAACTGCTTCATCATCTTCTGCATCTGGTCGAACTGTTTCAGCAGACGGTTCACATCCTCCACCTTCGTGCCGCTGCCGGCAGCGATACGCCGCTTGCGGGACGGGTTGATGATCGAGGGCTTTGCACGCTCCGCCTTGGTCATCGAGGTAATCATCGCCTCGATGCGGACGAACTGCCGGTCGTCAATGTCTGCATCTTTCAGCTTGCTGCCCACGCCGGGGAGCATACCGATGATGGACTTGAGCGAACCCATCTTCTGGATCTGGCGCAGCTGTTCCAGGAGGTCGTTCATATCGAACCGGTTTTCCTCGAACTTCTTCGCCATCTTCTCGGCATCCTTCTGGCTGATGGTGCTTTCCGCCTTTTCGATCAGCGTCAGCATATCGCCCATGCCCAGGATACGGGATGCCATCCGCTGGGGATGGAACTGTTCGAACTCGTCCAGCTTTTCGCCCATGCCCACATATTTGATGGGCTTGCCGGTGACAGCCAGCACGGACAGCGCCGCACCGCCGCGGGTGTCAGAGTCCAGCTTGGACATCAGCACGCTGTCGATGCCCAGGGCATCGTCGAACGCCTTTGCCACATTGACGGCATCCTGACCGGTCATGGCGTCCACCACCAGCATGATCTCGTTGGGGTGGGTCAGTTCCTTCAGATCTTTCAGCTCATCCATCAGCGCAACGTCAATGTGCAGACGGCCGGCGGTATCCAGGATGACCACGTCATTGCCGTGATCCTTGGCGAACTTCAGCGCCTCCTTGGCGATGATGCGCGGGTCGATCTGTCCCATCTCAAAGACCTTGACGCCGGCACGCTCACCCACCACCTGCAGCTGATTGATTGCCGCCGGGCGGTAAATATCGCACGCCACCAGCAGCGGAAAATGCCCTTCTTTTTTCAGCATCTTCGCCAGCTTTGCGGCGTGGGTGGTCTTACCGGAACCCTGGAGACCGCACATCATAATGATGCACGGCGGCTTGGACGGGAACTGGATCCGGGCATTTTCATTGCCCATCAGATTGCACAGTTCCTCGTTGACGATCTTGATGACCTGCTGTGCCGGGGTGAGGCTGGTGAGGACCTCTTCGCCCACTGCACGGTCGGAGACCTTCTTGACAAAATCCTTGACCACCTTATAGCTGACATCCGCCTCCAGCAGTGCCATGCGGACTTCACGCATCGCCTCTTTGACATCGCTTTCCGTCAGCTTCCCGTGGGATTTCAGCTTTTTGAACACCTGGTTCAGCTTTCCCGACAGTCCCTCAAATGCCATAATGATCTCCTCCTCTCAAAGAAAAACAATTGTATTGCCTCCCTTGAAAAGGGAGGTGGCACGCAGTGCCGGAGGGATAACCCTCTGCCGGCTTTCGCCGGCATCCGCCTTTTTCAAGGAGAGCCTTACAAAATGCAGTTCCTTCGTCTTTTTTCAAAGCAGCTCCAGCCCGTGGCGGACGCTTTCCATTGCCCGGCGGCACTCGTCCCGCACCGCCGGTACATCTGCCGCCTGTGCCTGGATGCGCTCCAGCGACCCGGCAATGGCGCTGTAGTTTTCCCGCAGCGCATTCAGCCTTGCCGCAAACTGCAGCTTTTCTTCCATCTCCTGCAGGATCTGCTCCCCACGCTTGATGCCGTCCCGGACGCCCTGACGGGTGATGCCCACGATCTCAGCGATCTCGCTGAGGGACAGGTCTGCACAATAGTACAGCTCTGTGAGCCGGTACTGGTGCGGAGTCAGAAATTCGCCGTAGCAGTCCAACAGCATGGCAAATCGCAAATCCTTGGACATTTCCATGCCGCCTCCTGCCTGTAAAAGTAATCTACTTTACAAGTATACCCTATTTTCACCGGCTTGTCAAGCTTTTTCTTTCGTGAAACTGCACAAATTTGAAACCGCACTTTTTCTGGTTATGCAATATATTTGCTTATTTTTCACGTTTTATCTGCATTCTCCTTGACATTTCCCCGATTTACGCCTATAATAAAGAGGAAAAGCATATGAGATTCCGGCGTATTTTTGCCGGATGGAGCGAAAGGAATGACAGAAAATGACTTTTGAAGAGATGTTTGCACAGGCAAAAACAATGCTGGAAAACGCCAGCGCCAAGAATGCGGACACTGCTGTTGCAGTACAGTTCGACGTTTCCGGTGAGGGCTGCGGCGCATTTTATGCCGTAGTTTCCGCAGACAGCGACAAGCTGACCATTGAACCGTATGACTATAAGGGTCACGATGTACTGGTATCCGCTGACGCCGCAGAGCTGCTGGACGCACTGCGCAGCGCAGAGACAGACGTTCTGACCGTGGAGGGCGACTGGGACAAGGTGGCTGTATTCCGTGAAGTTCTGGCAACCCTGCCGACACCGAAAAAGGCTGCTGCACCGAAGGCAAAGGCTCCGGCAAAGAAGACCGCTGCCAAGGCTGCACCGAAAAAGGCTGAGGCTCCGAAGACTGCCGCAGCAGCTGCAAAGAAGGTAGAACCGGCAAAGGCAGAACCCAAGAAAGCCGCTGCACCGAAGGCTGCGCCTGCCGCAGCAGAAAAGGCTGTCAAGCCGGTTGAAACCGCTGTGAAAAAGGAAGAGCCGGTAAAGGCTGCTGCAACAACTGCAAAGACAACCGCTGCAAAGCCGGCTGCCGCAGCAAAACCGACCACCACCGCAAAGCATGGCAGAAGAAAGTAAGCAAGGCAATGCACTAAATAAAACGAAAACCGTTTCGCGCGCCGGGGTCTCCGACAGCGAAACGGTTTTTTGTTTGTATGAGACCGATACTATGTCAGCCGCAGGTCACTTGCTTTTGGTTTCCGCCTTTGCTGCAGGCTTTTTCCCCACAGAAAAGCACACCCAGAAGATCACCGCCAGGAGCAGCACAGCGAACGCCATCCAGCCGATAAGCGTTCCCGTTCCCTTTCCGGCAAACATATCGTAATAGCCCTTGAGGTAGATCAGACAAATCAGCGTCGGCACGACATACGCCATATAGCCTCGCAGCCAGCCCGGCAGTTTCAGGCCGGTTCCCTCGTTGACCTCCGCCAGGAATTTTTCCCAGCCCCAGCCGTTTTTCCGGACGCAGAACAGCACATACACCAGCGAACCCAGCGGCAGGATGTTGTACGAAACCAAAAAGTCCTCCAGATCCATTACGCTGGAGCCGTCCCCGAAAGGCTGGAATCCGGACAGCAGGTTAAAGCCCAGGATCGCCGGCAGAGACAGCACGAAAATCAGCACCAGGTTCACCAGCAGGGACTTTTTCCGGGTCCAGCTGCCCAGTTCTACGGTCATGGTGATGATGTTTTCAAACACGGCAATGACGGTGGAGAGCGCCGCAAAGGACATGAACACGAAGAAACAGCAGCCCCAGATGCGTCCGCCCACCATATGATGGAACACATTGGGCAGGGTGATAAACAGCAGGGACGGACCGGCATCCGGCTGAACGCCATAGGCAAAGCACGCCGGAATGATGATGAGACCAGCCATAATGGCAACGCAGGTATCCAGTACCACTACGTTGATCGCCTCGCCGGTGATGCGCCGTCCCTTTTTCAGATAGCTGCCGAAGATCTCCATCGCACCGATGCCCACGCTCAGGGTAAAGAAAGCGTGGGTCATAGCGGCGAATGCCACAGAGCCGTAGCCGTTTTCTTTCAGACGGGAAAAGCTGGGGACGAGGAAATATTTCAGACCTTCGCCTGCGCCTTTCAGCCGGAGCGAGTTCACCACAAGCACCAGCATCAGCACGATAAGGAGCATCATCATGACTTTGGTGATCTTTTCGATGCCGTTTTGGAGACCCAGGGCGCAGATGCCGATGCAGAGGGCAATGACAATTGCCGCAAAGAGGATCATCAGCCCCGGATTATCCAGCATCCGGGAGAAAAAGCCGGAGGTCTCTTCGGCAGAAACCGCCGTGATCTTTCCCGACCCGTACAGGAACGCATAGTAGAGCATCCAGCCGGCGACCATGGTGTAGAACATCATGAGCAGATAGTTTCCGGCGATGCCGGCGTATTTGGTGATATGCCAGCGGCTGCCCGGCTGTTCCAGGATATTCAGCGCCTGGGAGATACTCCGGCGGCTGCCACGGCCGATGGCGAATTCACAGATGACGATGGGCAGTCCCAGCAAAAGCAGGCACAGCAGGTAAATGATAAGAAAAGCGCCGCCGCCGTTTTCGCCGCAGATATAGGGAAATTTCCAGACATTGCCCAGACCAACGGCGCACCCGGCAGATACCAGGATAAAGCCCAGCCGTGAATGGAACGTGGCTCGGTTTTTGGTTGATGTACTCATAACAGTTCTCCTTTGTTGTCTCCGCAGTTGCAGAAAAATGTGATTGTTTTATTATACAACAAGATTTCTTTTTTGTCAAATGCGACAAATTCAGTAGGTAATTGCGGTGGGTCACCGCTGACCTTTCGCCCCAATTTAACGTTCAAAACGGGCAGCGTTACGGCAGACAAGCTGCCTACAACCCCTCCGGGAGATTTTTGTTGTGTATAATCGGATTGCACTGCCAGTCGTGTAATACATTGCCGCTCAAAATAGGGGGTTGGCGAGGAGCTTTTCTTTTTTTGCTTCTTTTTTTTCTTTTCAGTAAAGAAAAAAAGAAGAGGAACTCTTTTATAAATTCCTCCGTCTGCTCCTTACGGAGCATCCATCTCCCTTTTCAAGGGAGGCAAAAAACTCCTCTGCCCTGTCAGTTATCCCAGAACAAGGCACACTCTACGAATATTTTTAAGAAAGTCCCCCTTGAAAAGGGGGATGTCAGCTTTAGCTGACAGGGGGATTATCGCAAGCCCTGCTCCTTTCGAAGAAGGCAAAAACAACTCCTCTGCCCTGTCGGGCATCTCCTCTATGAGAGGAGACTTTTCTTTTGGCTCCTCTACAGAGGAGCTGGCAAGCCGTAGGCTTGACTGAGGAGTCCCGGGCGAACCATGTTCGCCCCTACGGTAAACTTTTTTAGAAAGGGAACGGGGCGATGAGAGCATCGCCCCCTACAGATTCACCTTTTTGAAGAAGGCAAAAGACTCCTCTGCCCTGTCGGGCATCTCGTACTGAGCGGTCCCTTTTGTCACCTACGGTGACATTTCCCCACCCCGTGGGGAATCACCTCTACAGAGGAGACGATTTGATAAAGCCTCCTCTTTTAGAGGAGGTGGCACGCAGTGCGGTCGGAGTCAGAGGAGTCCCGGGCGAACCATGTTCGCCCCTACGATGTGCCTTTTCAGATGATACGGAGACAATTTGCGTGGCAAGCCATGAAAAAACGCATCTCAAAAATGAGATGCGTTTTCTCTGGGATAGAGTATATTAGAAAGTATCGAGGAGGTCAAGTATTATTTTTTCCACATCAAAGTGCCGTCTTCTGCGTAGACTTCCTGCACCTGGCTGGGGTCAACCGGTTCCAGAAAACTCATGTACAGGGTCACACGTCCCTCATCATAAGCCTGGTCCACATAGGCATACGGCACGTGTCCGGTGCGATAGAACAAATTGTCCAGGTTTTCCTGATTCTTTTCCACCTGCCTGGTCAGACCGTCCGGCGTGCGGACGTAGCCGGAGCAAGAGCCATTCAGAATATCCTTATCGCTCACCGGCACCACATAGCCGAATACCCGTGGCATCGGGTCAGACGGTTTCCAGGTAAAGGACACGCCCCACGGAGAAAGCTCCATGGTCATGGGCGTGTCTTTGCCGGTCTGGGGGTCTGTGAAAGTGAATTTGTCTGTCACAGTCTTGGTTTTGAGCGAATCCAGCGTGAACGTCATGCGGATACTGCCCTCTGTCAGAATGTCCGATTTCCGCAGATAGACCTGTTCATCTTCCTTTTCCCAGTGTCCGGTGCCGATCGAACCATGCTGCGTAGCATATATATTGTCCAGCAGTTCAAAGTTCTCCGAAACCTTCTGCTGATCCTGCTGGGACAGCGGCTTTCTCATGTTGACATCGGCAACGGAATAACCCAGCCAGTTCCGAATGTCCCACATATCATACGTATTCGACCATGCCCAGTCCAGATAATCATTGGTTTCCTCTGGAGCCTTCAGAAACTTCTGCACTTCCATGGTGAACTGCATCTCTGCATCGGGACCCGTCCTCTTGACCTCATAGTGATTGGTCACATACAGGTGTCCGCTGCCGGAGGCATCATAGGTATAATCGATGCTGCCTTTCCAGCCGCCGACACCGTCTCCTGAGATCCAGGGGGATTCCCCGAAAAGCTGTACATTTTCCGGCAGAGTGAACCCATTTACCCCGGAAAATTCCAGCACCACATTGACGCTGCACGCATCGCCGAACACACCCAGCACCTGGCAGTCGATGCCGTCACAGGTGTCGGTCATCTCCACTTCGGGGACGGTGTACAGATCTTCCAGCGTGGACGGATACGAAACATCCTTCCCGAACATCAGCTGCATCAGCTGGTCAAAGCCGCCGGCTGCCGCTGCTGCGGTGACGGCACTGCCGCTGACCAGCACTGCCGCTGACCAGCACTGCCGCTGCGATCAATACCGCCGGAATCCGTCCCATCTTCCAGTGCGCCGCACGGCGGTGTGCCGGTGCTGTTTCAGCGGTTTCCTCGTCCAGAGACGCCAGGACACGGCTGCGGACAGCACGTCTGGAAATTTTCGCCGTCCGGCGAATCTTCGGCATATCCTCTCCGGTGACATTCAAGTGAGAAAAAATCTCAAACAAGTTCCATTTGCTCATAGCCATATCCCCTTTCTGTAAACAGCTGGCGCAGTTTTTTTCTGCTCCGGTACATTCTGGTTTTGACGGTGGATTCTTTCATATGCAGTTCCCCGGCGATTTCCGAGACAGTCTGACGGTAAAAATAATAGCGCATCAGAATCTCCCGATCCTGTTCCGGGAGCAGTCCCATGACTTCCCGGACGATCTCCGCCAGTTCCGCCTGTTCTGCCTGTGCGGAAATATCCGTATCTGCGGCAACGACCACATCGTCAATGGGCTGGGTGTCCAGCTGGCGTTTCCGCAGCCAGTTGCAGCCCTTGGAACGGGCGATGCTGGCAAGGTAGCCGGTAAGGTGTTCCGTGCGCATTTCCGGTGCGTGGTGCCACAGGGCAAGGAACACATCTGCGGTCAGTTCTTCGATGTCCTCCGAGGACGCCTGCCCACGGGTAATGTTCCGCAGGATCGTTCCCACATAAGCGGTATAGCGCCGCATGACACGTTCCAGCGCCCGGCGGTTCTGGTGTTTCAGCTGTTCCAGCAGACGTGCGTCCTTTCCGGGACTCTCCGGGGCAGCTGCCGACAGGATGAATTCCGCCGGACAGCTGTCCAATGTGGTTGCATTCGGCATGATGTGACCTCCTTTCTGTGGGTCTGTGTTTTTCTCGTTCACTTAGATAGACACCACTTCTCCGGAAAAGGTTTCACTTTTTGAAAAAAAAAGAGCTGCGAAACGGTTTCGCAGCTCTCCGAGATCATGCTGGCAATTGTGTGATATCCTGTATCAAAAAGCGCATCAGCAATAACGCATCCGTTGCATCTACCACGCCATCTGCATTGCAGTCCGCTTTTTTCCGCTGTGTTTCTGACAGTTCCACTGAGCCATTGACTGCTCGCTGCAGCAGCACCGCATCTGTGATACAAATTTTGCCGTCCAAATTTACATCACCGATCAAAAACGGCTGAATATCCAGGCTGTCCAGACTCTGGTCGCTGATGACTGTGTCATCCCGCAAATCGTACAGCTTTCCCTCACAATCCATGACCAGGTCATATTGTTTTCCCTCGATCAGACAATCTTTTGCCGAATAAAGCCGATACACTTTCTCATGATACATTGCATCCAGAAATACTTGAGAATGCAGGGCAGTATAGGTACAATCCTGTGTTTCTCCATCGGTACAGGTAAAATAACCAACAGCAGCAAATTCATCAGCCGCCATCAAAAACGTCGTATATTCTCCTTCCGCAGTCGTGCCCTCGGTTTTCAGCTGTGCCATATCGAACAACCGATAGGCATAGGTCAAGAGGGAACTATCCACCTGCATCTCATGCGCAGCGGCGTAGTCAGAGATCTTTTCTGTCACACGAGAATATGTCTCAGTATCTGCAATGGTATTGTCTCCGTTTTGTCCATATGCCGCATAAACAGAGAGTGGAGAAATGAATATTGCAAATACCATACAAAGCAACAGTCCCATAAATCCATGTTTTTTCATTACGACTCAACCTCAACTTTCAAATTTATAAGAATATGTTCCTCCCCACTTTGAAGAAAGCATTCCATAATTGCTTGGAAGCATATCTGAAACATATACAAATTCATCACCATTTCCGAATACCGACGAATTTACATATACCTCAACCAACCCATTCTTAGTATAATCTGAATCAGCAATATAGTATTTTGCTGTATTAGAACTTAAAAATTTTATTCCACAAAGAAGAACCGTGTGTCCCGTTCCAGTGCTTGTAAACAAATCCATCAAAATCGGATTTTTCCAATATAATTCTCTATAAATTTCAGTTGCGTTCATCGTATTATACATATATGAATGCAGTAATCCATAGTGCTTTAATCCTGCTGTAATAAATTTCGGTGTACCAGCTGTATAATTGTTGCCTGTCTCTTGTGCCGCTGCTGTACGTACTTGAGATGCTGTTACATAAGGAGATTCATTATCATCATCCAAATCAATAGTATAGTTATACTTAGCTGCTATTGCAGCAGCCCAACATAAGCCCTGATTGTTATATGTTTCATTTGCAACTGGTGTTACATCAAGAATAATATCTTCAATTCCGACGCTTGTAGTTTGCACTCCGTTATTCAAATTGTAAATGTCACTACTTAATTCAGCGTCCTCAGTTACAGCATACTCACATAAAGAATCATATACTGGATAAACTTTATCTGATTCTATTGATTTATAAAAATCAGTATTTTTGCAAATCTCTTCACCAGAATACATATTGTAAATAGTGTTATTACTATAGGCAACCACACCATCTTCGTCTGTAAACCCAATTGCAAATTCGCTGCTGTCTTTTACCAATCTTTGCAAGCCTTCAAACGGTCCATTTCGCCATGAGGAATAAAATTCACCCTCATTATTTGCAACATATAAAAGACCGACGATAGATTCGTCGTAAAATGCGATATACTCACTTCCATATTTTGCTCCACTTTCTAAATCGTATAGATTTACAGCTTCACTTAATGAAACGCCTTCCAATGTTTCATAATCCGTTCCACTTAAATAGACTCCTACCATTTCTTTAGCATAAGTATCTTGTGCATTCTCATATTTTTGTGCCGCTATAACATTCAATGAACAACCACCAAACATACACATAGCAACCAACAAAGAAATACTACGCTTTACGCAATTCATTTTTCCATTTTATAGTCTCCTTTTCAATATAAAGGTTTTACATTTTCATTATACCATTATTCATTTTTCCTTTCAATATTTATTTTCCACAAATTTCACAAGACATATTTGCGCGATTTCACTATTTCTTTCTCAGACAAAAAGAGCTGCGAAACAATCTCGCAGCTCCTTTGTGATTCTTATAACTGTCTGACCTCTGCATCCGGGGTCTCGTCCTCTTCCGGCTGTTCCGGCGGCACAATGTCCCGGATCTCGAACCAGAAGGTCGAGCCTTCGCCCAGCTTGCTGTTTACGCCGTAGTTGTAGTTGTGCATCTTCAAAATCTCTTTGACGATGGACAGCCCCAGTCCCGTTCCCACCACTTCACGCTTGTGGTTCTCTGAACGGTAATACTTGTCGAAAATCAGCTTGATCTTGTCCTCTTCGATGCCGTCGCCGGTGTCACGCACCTCAATGCGCACGCACTGCGGCAGATTCCGCTGGGTCACAAACACCTGCTTGTCCTCTTTGGACGTGTAGTTGATGGCGTTGTTGATGAGATTGCCGATGACACGGTCGATCTTGCTCTCGTCACAGCGCACCATGCAGGACTTGTCCAGCGTCAGATGGATGTGATATCCCATCCGCTCCGACACGCCCTCATACCGGTGGACGATCTCTTCCATGCACTGGGCAATGTCGAAGGTGCTGTAGTCCAGCTTTTGTGCGCCGCTCTCCAGCTTTGACAGATCCAGCATATCGTTGACCAGCTGGGTCAGCCGGTCGGTCTCCTCGATGATAATATTCAGATGCTGCTCCCGTTTCACCGGATTGTTTCCCGAAAGGTCACGGATCATCTCCGCATACGCTTTCATCATGGTCAGCGGTGTCCGCAGGTCGTGGGAAACATTGGCGATCAGATCACGCTGCATCTGATCCGTCTTGGACAGCTCGTGCGCCGCATAGGTCAGCGTCTCCGCCAGATCGTCTACCTCCGCATAGCCGCCGCCTTCGAACTTCACCGCATAATCGCCGTGCGCCAGACGCTTTGCCGATTTGGTGATGCGTGTGATGGGCGTGGCGATGTGGTTCGCCGCATAGAACGAAATGAGAAAGCCGAAGAATACCAGCATAATGGTAATCATCATGGTCTGGCGTTTCAGAATGGAAACAGTAGACTCCACCGGCACCAGCGGCGAATTCAGCAGCAGATAGCCCAGCACGCTGCCGTCATCCTTGCTGTACATGGTGCAGCCGTAGACCAGCATCTGATTTTGCAGATTCGGGTTGGAGACCTTGCGGCAGATCGTGCCGGTGCTGCTGTTCTGGAGGTCGATGAGATAGAAAAATGTCCCGTTTCCCTCGCCGTGCAGCAGGCACTTGCCGTTGTATACACAATTATAATAGACTTCTCTGCCGTTTGTGTTGAGCAGTTCAATGCACATTTCGTTTTGCAGAGAAATTTCCTGGGCATCCTGCGAAAAGTCATCGCTGCCATAGTCAGAGACCAGCTGCTGTGCCAGCTTTGCGGTGTCCCGGATTTTCATGGACTCATAGAACCATTCCAGAAAGATGACCTGGAACAGCCACATGAGCAGAAAGACCACGCACACGAACAGCATGAAAAACAGCCAGATTTTTACGCCGATGCGAAGATTTCGCTCACCGAGCCGGTGATGCGGATGATGCGTCATTTTCCGGATCAAACTTATATCCCATTCCTCTCAAGGTCACAATATCTGTGCGATACGGTCCAAGGCTGCCGCGCAGCATCTTGATGTGGGTATCCACAGTACGGTCGTCCCCGAAGAAATCATATCCCCAGACCTCTTCCAGAAGCTTGTCTCTGGAGAGTGCCAGTCCCTTATTTTTCACCAGATAAAACAGCAGATCATACTCTTTCGGTGTCATGGAGGCACGCACGCCGTCCACATAGACTTCCCGTCCGGCAAGGTCGATCTCCAGACCGCCGAATTTCAGACGCTGCTGGGGCGCATCGGCGCCGTTCTTCTGTGCCGCATGGCTCCGTGCCAGAACAGCACGCACCCGTGCCATCAGTTCCCTCGGCGAAAAGGGTTTCACCACATAGTCGTCGATGCCGGTCTCAAAGCCGAACAGCTTGTCGTATTCTTCTCCACGGGCAGAAAGCATAATGATCGGAATGCTCTTCTGTTTCCGGATCTCCTTGCAGGCGGAATAGCCGTCCAGCCGGGGCATCATCACGTCCATGATAATGATATCATAGTCGTTTTCCCGGCAGAGTGCAACCGCCTCCATGCCGTCCCGTGCCTCGGTCACCTCAAAGTCCTCGAACTCTGCGTATTCCCGCACCACGGCACGGATCTTCTCTTCGTCGTCTACGATCAGCATTTTGCTCATGAATCACACCTCCCTGAGATGTCAAGGCAATACTGTATTTTTACTTCTTGTTCCGGTTTTTCAGCGATGCGCCGATAAAGGATGCGAACAGCTTCTGCGGCTTATTCGGACGGGACTTGAATTCCGGATGGAACTGTACGCCGATGAACCACGGGTGATCCGGCAGGGAAACGATCTCTACCAGGCGCTCGTCCGGAGACAGTCCTGCGATCTGCAAGCCCTTTTCGGTGAGCTGCTTGCGGAAGTTGTTGTTGAATTCGAACCGGTGGCGGTGGCGCTCGTAGATCAGCTCTTCGCCGTAGATCTGCTGTACCAGACTGCCCGGTGTCAGCTTGCAGGGATACAGTCCCAGACGCATGGTGCCGCCCATGTTCTCGATGTCCTTCTGATCCTCCATGATGTGGATGACGCTGTGTGCGCCGTCCGGCTCGAACTCAGAGGAGTTGGCATCCGGGAATCCAGCCACGTTGCGTGCGAATTCTACCACTGCCATCTGCATACCCAGGCAGATGCCGAACATCGGCACCTTGTTCAGACGTGCATAGCGGATCGCCTCGATCATGCCCTCGATGCCACGGTCGCCGAAACCGCCGGGAACGATGATGCCGTCGCATTCCTTCAGCATTTCCGGTGCAGTCTCCCGTGTGATCTTCTCGGAGTCGATCCACAGGATCTTGACTCTGGCATCATTGACGATGCCGCCGTGATGCAGTGCCTCTGCCACGGACAGATACGCATCCTGGAGTGCCACATACTTGCCCACCAGACCGATGGTCACATCCTTGTCCGCATTGTGCTGACGCTGGGTCATTGCAGTCCACTCGGTCAGATCCGGCTCACGGTTTTCCAGACCCAGGTGGTGGCAGACGCTGTCGGTCAGTCCCTCGTTCTCCAGCATCATGGGAACTTCATACAGAGACGGCGCAGTCATATTCTGAATAATATCTTCTTCCCGGACGTTGCAGAACATACTGATCTTCCGCTTCATATCCTCCGGAATTTCCAGCTCGGTACGGCAAACGACCACGTGAGGCTGGATGCCGATGGACAGCAGTTCCTTGACGGAGTGCTGGGTCGGCTTGGATTTCAGCTCGTTAGAGCCGGCAATGTACGGCACCAGAGTAACATGGATGTACATGGCGTTTCCTCTGCCCACTTCGGTCACGAACTGACGGATCGCCTCCAGAAACGGTGTGCTTTCGATATCGCCTACTGTGCCGCCGATCTCTGTGATGACCACATCCGCATTGGACTCCTTGCCGACACGGTAAATACGGTCCTTGATCTCGTTGGTGATGTGCGGAATTACCTGTACTGTACCGCCCAGATAGTCGCCCCGGCGCTCCTTGTTCAGAACGGTCCAGTAAACCTTACCGGTGGTGACATTGTTGTTGATGGAAAGGCTTTCGTCAATAAAGCGCTCATAGTGACCCAGATCCAGGTCCGTCTCTGCGCCGTCATCGGTAACGAACACTTCGCCGTGCTGATACGGACTCATCGTGCCGGGGTCAACATTGATATACGGATCAAACTTCTGAATGGTGACCTTATAGCCTCTGGCTTTCAGCAGGCGACCCAGCGAAGCCGCAGTGATTCCCTTACCCAGACCGGACACAACGCCGCCGGTGACGAATACATATTTTGGCATATTTAATAATCCTCCCGTTTGTCAGAACCCATTTCCCCGGAAAATCGCCCTGGAGCGCCGGCTTTCCACAAGTTCTGCTTCATGCAAACATATTGATTCATCTTATTATACCGTATTCCGCAGAAAAATGCAAGCCTTATTTTTGAACGCTGCGGAAATCCGGTTTTCTGAAAGATGCCGAAAGACTCCACCGGCACTGCGTGCCACCTCCTCTACAAGAGGAGGCTTTAGATTTGATTGAAACATGAATCCCCCTGTCAGCTAAAGCTGATAGAAAATAATCCCTCCGTCTGCTCCTACGGAGCATCCACCTCCCTTTTCAAGGGAGGCTTATTGTCTCGCATTATGTCCCCCTTGAAAAGGCGCCCGCAGGGTGTGCCTTGTGTTGAGGTAGATATTTTATAATATAGGCTCCCCTAACAGGGCGCCCGTAGGGTGTGCCTTGTGCTGAGCTGGCAAGCCGTAGGCTTGACTGAGGGGTTAATCCCACTGCCAAACATCGCCCGAAGAATTCTTAAAATGCACAAAAAAACTTCATGCAATTCCTGCATTTCCCTGTTATACTAAAATAAATGAGAATTATTCCTATTAAGCAGTTTCTGAGGAGGTATTACCATGCTGAAAACGATTCCCCATTCGGAGCAGATCTTCTATGTGGGCGCAGACGACAAGACCCTGGATCTGTTCGAGAGCCAGTATCCCGTCCCGGACGGCGTCTCCTATAACGCCTATGTCATCCGGGACGAAAAGACAGCCCTGCTGGACACCGTAGATCCCCGTGCCACGAACCAGTGGCTGGAACAGGTCACCGAAGTGCTGGACGGCACAGCGCCGGACTATCTGGTGATCTCCCACATGGAGCCGGATCACGCCGGCAGCATCCGAGCGATCACAGAACGCTATCCGGACATGACTCTGGTTGGCTCTGCAAAGGCGCTGGGGATGCTGCCCCAGTTCCTGGGCGATATGCCGGGCAATCCCACCCGTACCGTCAAAGAGGGCGAGACGCTGGAACTGGGCAGCCATACCCTGCACTTCGTCATGGCACCCATGGTACACTGGCCGGAAGTCATGGTGTGCTATGAGTCCGGTGAGAAGGTGCTGTTCTCCGCAGACGCTTTCGGCAAGTTCGGGGCGCTGGACACCGACCAGCCCTGGACAGACGAGGCACGGCGGTATTACCTTAACATCGTGGGCAAATACGGCGCACCGGTGCAGACGCTGCTGAAAAAGGCGGCAAAGCTGGACATCCGCACCATCTGTCCCCTGCACGGTCCAGTGCTGACCGGCGACCTTGCGCCCTATCTGGAAAAGTACCAGACCTGGAGCAGCTATGCCCCGGAGGAAAAGGGCGTGCTGGTGGCGTATGCCTCTATTCACGGCAACACGGCACAGGCGGCTGCCCTGCTGGCAGAGCAGCTGAAAGCCCTGGGCGAAACCGTGGTGCTGCTGGACCTGTCCCGGTGCGACATGGCAGAGGCTGTGGCACAGGCGTTCCGGTTCGACCGGACAGTACTGGCGGCGGCAAGCTATGACGGCGGCGTGTTCCTGCCCATGGAAGAATTCCTGCTCCACCTGCAATACAAAGCGTTCCAGAAACGCACCATCGCTCTGGTGGAAAACGGCTCGTGGGCGCCCTGTGCCGCAAAGAAAATGCACACACTCCTGGACAACATGAAGGACCTCACCGTCCTGGAACAGACCGTCACCATCCGCTCTGCGGTAAAGCCGGGAGACGAATCCGCACTGCTGGCGCTGGCAGACGCAGTCCACCAGGCATAACATACCACTTTCATCGCAACCAAAAAAAGCCCCTTTCCGGGGCTTTTTTTCTGTCATTCTATTGTATCAGAATCATTTTTGTGTACCAGGATCATTTTTGCATCCCGGTGGCGCAGGGCGACCACGCCGCCTCGCACAGCATAAGCAGTGGGGTCTCCGCCGCCGGCAGTTTGCAGGCATCGGATCGCTGTGCCGGGAATCCAGCCGAGATCCTGGAGCCGCCGCCGGATCGCCCCGTGCAAATAGACGCTGGCGATCACTGCGGTCTCTCCATACGCCAGACTGCACAGCGGACAGACAGATTTGGTTGACTGCATGGGTCTCTCCTCCTCACTGTATTGTATGCAGCGGCGAGGAGAATGTGTCCGGCTTTCAAAAACGGGGCTTTGTGCAGTGTTGCCTTTAATCTCCCAGCGCCTTTTGATAGTACCCACGCAGCAGCATCATGCGGTCTGCATCGGAAAAGGCAGTGGCGGCGGCACGGTTGCGTGCGCCCATCTGCCGGCGGAGCAGCTTGTTATCCGCCAGCTGTTCGATGGCGTCGGCGCAGCTGGTGACCAGGTCACCCTTGAGGCAAAAGCCGCTTTCGCCCTTTTCCGCATATGTTTTTGTGCCGTGGCTGCGCACGGTAATCAGCGGCAGCCCTGCAGCCATTGCCTCCAGCGCCGCCATGCCGCAGCCCTCACGCCGGGACGGCATACAGAAAATGTCCGCAGCGCCCAGCATATCCGGAATATCCGTCCGGTAGCCCAGCGGGTGGACACGCTCTTCCAGATGCAGCTGACGAGTCAGTTTCTGCAAAAACGGCATATCCGGTCCTTCGCCGCAGATCACATAGTGCAGCTGTTCCCGGTTCCGCAGGCGTGCCATCGCCTGGAGGATCACCCGGAGACGTTTCTGCATCCGGAGCGTTCCCACCGAGAGCAGCACCACCGCATCCTGGGGAATGTCCAGTTCGTTTCGCACCACTTCCCGGCTGCGCTCCGGCATGGCGTATTTGTCGCAGTCCAGCCCCACATCCGGCAGAGAGACTACCTCCGCCTGGTTCAGATGCTTTTTCGCATAAGCGGCATCTTCGGGACATACGGCAAAGAACACCTCTGTCGCTTTCCGGTATTTGCGTTCCACCGCCGAGAAATACACCCGTTCTGCCAGCAGGCAGCCGTGAAACACCCGGAAATCATGGGCAGTGTAAAACACGGGAATGCCCAGCTCCTGCGCCGCACGGCGGCCGTACTGTCCGGCGATCGTGCCGTGACAGTGGAGCAGATCGGGTTTCAGTTCTTTCAGCAGCGGCAAAAGCTTTTGGTATGCCTGGTGGTTGCGGCGCAGTGCGGCGGCGCTGTCCGCAAACGGCAGGTCGTGCCAGTGCAGCTGGGGAAAAGTCTGGTTGTATTCGTGGAGCGCAGCCTCTGAGAGATTGCCGTTCTGCATATTGCAGACCATGTGGATCTCGCAGCCCAGCGTCTGGAGTGCGGTCAAGTCATATTTGGTAAACTGCACCAGCGTTGCCGCCGCTGCACCGAGAAAAACGACACGTTTCATGAAATAAGTCCTTTCACACACAGGACATCCCTGTATTTCTGTAGAATGTATCTATTATAACATATGTGATACGAAAAGTCCATAGGCACGGTTGACAAGAAAATGAGTCCCTCAGTCAAGGGAAACAAAGTCCCCCTTGAAAAGGGGGATTCACCCCTCAGTCAAGCCTACGGCTTGCCAGCTCCCCTGTTAGGGGAGCCTATATTTACCAGTTCAGTACAAGGCACGCCCTACGGTTGCCTTTTCAAGGGGAACTGTTAGAGAGACTTTTTTAGATAAAACAAAAAACGCCCCGGGGTGAGGGACGTTTTTTGCTATGATATAGGGATTATTGGGGATTTTCCGTTCCGCATCGGGGTGTATGCGAAACGGTTTAGAGGATGTTACATGCTCTCTTTGAGCATGGTTTTAGTATACAGGGTCAATGTGTTCGTTTCGTGAAATCACGCTGAAAAGCGGCTGAAAACCGCAAGGGAATCGTTTTCACATTTTGCCGCTTTTCCCCGGAATCTCCCGCTTTCCGGCGAAATGGGAAGTTCTGCGGCGCAGATTCGCCGTATTTGTGAACAATCGCCAAAATTTGCGCCGAAACTTCGTCGAACTGCTGAAATCGCCTGCTCCGCCGGGATTCCCAAAAAGAATTTTGCATTTGCCCTTGCTATTTGTTTTGAAATGTGTTACAATAAAACTATCAAAAAACGAAACGATTCGAATGCACTTTTTGTACATTCAGACGAAAAAAGGAGTTCAAAACCATGGCACAGAGATTTGCACCGGCGACCCCGAAATTTCCCCATATGCTGCACGGCGGCGACTATAACCCGGAACAGTGGCTGGATCAGCCGGAGGTTCTGGAAGAGGACATCCGGCTGTTCCGGAAAGCCCACATCAACTGTGTGAGCCTGGGCATTTTCTCCTGGGCAAAGCTGGAGCCGGAAGAGGGCGTTTACGACTTCGGCTGGCTGGATGAGATCATCGACCGGCTCTATGCCAACGGCATCTACACCGTCCTCGCCACGCCCTCCGGCGCAAGACCCCAGTGGCTGGCGCAGAAATATCCGGAGGTGCTGCGTGTCCGTCCAGACGGGCTGCGGAACTTCTACGGTCACCGCCAGAACCACTGCTACACCTCGCCGCTGTACCGGGAAAAGGTCACCCAGATCGACACCCGGCTGGCAGAACACTACGCCAACCACCCGGCGGTGATCCTGTGGCATATCTCCAACGAGTTCGGCGGCGAATGCCACTGCGAGCTGTGCCAGGCGGCGTTCCGGGAATGGGTACAGAAAAAATACGGCACGCTGGACAAGCTGAACCACGCCTGGTGGGCAAACTTCTGGTCGCACACCTATACGGACTGGTCACAGGTACACAGCCCCAGCCCGGTGGGTGAGACTTCCGTTCACGGGCTGGATCTGGACTGGCGGCGGTTCGTCACTCACCAGACCGTGGACTTTATGAAAACGGAGATCGCTGCGGTAAAGGCAGTGAACCCGGACATTCCGGTCACCACCAACATGATGACCATGTACACCTATGAACTGAACTATTTCGCCTTCCGGGATGCGCTGGACGTGATCTCCTGGGACAACTATCCGGAATGGCACAACCCCTATATGGGCAACGAGGAAGTGGCGAAGGACTGCGCCATGACACACGATATGATGCGGTCGCTGCAAAAAAAGCCGTTCCTGCTCATGGAATGCACCCCGAACGCCACCAACTGGCAGGGCGTCAGCAAGCTGAAAAAGCCAGGGATGCACCAGCTTTCCGTCATCGAGGCGGTGGCGCACGGGGCAGATTCCGGGCAGTACTTCCAGCTGCGCCAGAGCCGGGGCAGCTGTGAGAAATTTCACTCGGCGGTCATCTCCAACACCGGCACGGAAAACACCCGGACATTCCGGGAAGTCACCGACATCGGCACTGTGCTGGAACAGCTGTCCGACCGGGTATACGGCAGCGGCACGCCGGCGGAAACGGCGATCCTGTTCGACACGGAAAACAAATGGGCGCTGGACAAATGCCAGGGGCCGAGAAACATCGGGCTGGACTATTTCGGGAATATCCGCCGGAACTACAGCTATTTCTGGAAAAACGGCATCAATGTGGATATCATCGACAGCACCTTTGACCTCAGCGGCTACAAGCTGGTGATCGCACCCATGCTGTACCTGTTCCGGGACGGCATCCAGGAAAAGCTGCGCCGGTTCGTCCGGGACGGCGGCACGCTGGTAACCACCTGTTTCACCGGCGTGGTCAACGACACCGACCTGAGCTTTCTGGGCGAGGCGACCGGGGACAAGCTTTCCGATGTGCTGGGGCTGTGGGTGGAGGAAGTGGACAGTCTGTATGACTGCGAATCCAACCGCACCACCTGGAACGGCAAGTCGTATTCGCTGAAAGAGCTGTGCGAGATCTGCCATCCCACCACCTGCGAAACGCTCGCCGTGTATGAAACGGACTTCTACGCCGGAAAGCCGGTGCTGACGAAAAACCAGTTCGGAAAGGGCGTGGCGTATCACGTCAGCGCCTCCGCCGACACGGACTTTTTCCATGCGCTGTATGCAAAGCTGGCGGCGGCGTGTGATCTCACCTATGCCATCCGCACCGCTGTGCCGGACGGCATCAGTCTGACCTGGCGGCAAAGCGACACGGAAAAGCTGATCTTCGTGCAGAACTTCGGAGACAGCGCAGCCGCAGTGCAGCTGGATCAGCCCTATGAAAACGTTCTCAGCGGAGAGACTGTCTCCGGCAGTCTGAATATAGAAAAATACGGCTTTGCGGTATTGGCAAAGCAGATATAGATTTTTGATTTATAGGAGGTAAGCACAGAAATGAACATTCCCGAATTACTGCAGCAGCTGACGCTGGAAGAAAAAGCCGGGCTCTGTTCCGGCGGCGACTTCTGGCACACCAAGGCGGTGGAGCGCCTGGGCATCCCTGCCATGATGATGAGCGACGGCCCTCACGGACTGCGCAAGCAGGATGAACAGGGCGACCACATGGGCGTAAACGACAGCATCAAAGCCGTATGCTTTCCTGCCGGCTGCGCCACAGCTTCTTCCTTTGACCGGGAACTGGTGGAACGCATGGGCAAGGCGCTGGGCAACGAATGCCAGGCGGAAAATGTGGGCGTGCTGCTGGGACCGGCGGTCAACATCAAGCGTTCTCCGCTCTGCGGCAGAAACTTCGAATACTACTCCGAAGACCCTTATGTTGCCGGCGAAATGGCGACCTATTTCATCCGTGGCGTACAGAGCCAGGATGTGGGAACCAGCATCAAACACTTTTATGCCAACAACCAGGAACACCGCCGCATGAGCAGTTCTTCGGAGATGAGCGAGCGCACCGCACGGGAGATCTATCTGGCGGCGTTTGAGCGTCCCATCCGCAAGGCAAAGCCCTGGACGGTGATGTGCGCCTATAACCGGATCAACGGCGTCTATGCCGCTGAGAACAAAGAGGCGCTCACGGATATTCTCCGGGGCGAGTGGAATTTCCACGGCTATGTGGTCAGCGACTGGGGCGCAGTCAACGACCGTGTGGCAGACCTGGAGGCAGGCATGGATCTGGAAATGCCCTCTTCCTGCGGTATGCGTGATGCGGAGATCGTCAAGGCAGTGCGCTGCGGCAGACTGCCGGAATCTGTCCTGGACAGAGCCGTCACACGCATCCTGCGCATCGTCCAGCGCTATCTGGACGGCAGACGGCCGGGCGCTGTGTTCGACCGGGACGCAGACCACGAACTGGCACGGGAGATCGCATCCCAGTGCATGGTGCTGCTGAAAAATGAAGATCACATCCTGCCGCTGGACAAGACGGTTCCGGCAGCGTTTATCGGAAAATTTGCGCAGTCGCCCCGGTTCCAGGGCGGCGGCAGCTCTCACATCAACTGCCACAAGGTGGAATCTGCGCTGGAAATGGCAAAGGATTATCCGGTCACCTATGCCCAGGGCTATGAGACCTCGGACGATGTGATCCGGGACGATCTGATCGCAGAGGCTGTGGCAGCGGCAAAGGCGGCGAAGGTGGCTGTGGTATTTGCCGGGCTGCCGGACATCTTTGAATCCGAGGGCTATGACCGGGAGCATATGCGTCTGCCGGACTGTCAGAATGCGTTGATCGAGGCAGTTGCCGCAGCGAATCCCAACACAGTCGTTGTTCTCCACGGCGGTTCTCCGGTGGAGATGCCCTGGCTGGGAAAGGTCAAGGGCGTGCTGGAGGCATACCTCTGCGGTCAGGCTGTGGGCGGCGCAACGGTGCAGATCCTGTACGGCGACGTGAACCCCAGCGGTCACCTGGCAGAGACGTTCCCGGTCAAGCTGGAGGACAACCCGTCCTATGTGGCATACCAGGGCGAGGGCGATGTGACGGAATACCGGGAAGGCGTTTTCGTGGGCTACCGCTATTACGCCACCAAAAAGATGCCGGTGCTGTTCCCTTTCGGCTATGGGCTGAGCTATACCACCTTTGCAATTTCCAACCTGCGCACCGAACAGGACGAGTATCAGTCTCACGACGTGATGACGGTTTCGGTAGACGTGACCAACACCGGCGACCGGGCAGGCAAGGAAGTGGTGCAGCTGTATGTGCTGCCAAAGACCAAGACCGACTCGGTACAGCGTCCGGTGCAGGAACTGCGTGGCTTTGAAAAGGTGGAACTCCAGCCGGGCGAGACCAAAACCGTCACCTTTACCCTGCACGGTTCCAGCGCCTTTGCGTACTACTGCACCCAGAAAAAGCGCTGGGTCGTAGAGACCGGCGCATATCAGCTGGCTGCCGGCAACTCTTCGGACAACCTCACCGCAGAAAAGACCGTCCTCATCCACGGAGAACGGGCGCTGCCTGCGGAGATCACTTTGAATACCACCATCGGCGACATCCTGCGCATCCCCGGCGCAGACCAGGAGATCATGAAATATGCCGGGGCATTTGGCATGAACGATTCCTCCGAATCGGACTCCATGGGCGAAAGCACCGCAGATATGATGGAAGCCATGATGCGATATATGCCGGTCCGTGGCCTGCTCTCCTTTTGCGGCGGAACGGTCTCCATTGCGGAATGCAAGGCACTTGTGGAAAAGCTGAACACCCTTTTGGAACAGGCGAACCTGCACAACAGGGACTGAAATCAATTTCTAATAGAGTTCCCCTTGAAAAGGCGTCTCCTTGTGCTGGGAGGTAACCCCTCAGTCAAGCCTACGGCTTGCCAGCTCCCCTGTTAGGGGAGCCTATACCAAGTTACTTCGTTATCTCATAAGAAATATTCCTTTTCAAAGAAGGCAATATTATAAAAATTGATCTTCATAGACTGATGTGACAACTTCTCCACCTTTCAATTGTCAGACGGCGCATATCGGGGCAACGACCGGTATGCGCCGTCTGCTGTCCGCTCCGCCGTCATCTGCACCCGGAGATTACAGAACACCGTCACCGACAGCACCGCCTGAGGCAACACCCAGGGGATGGTCACCACGGGCAGCATCTGCAGGCCATACCAGCCCAGCAGTGCCAGCAGTTCCTTTCTGCCGCCGTGCATGGCACGCATTGCCGCAAGGGGTACTTTCCACGCCGGCAGTTCCGGACGGGCAAAGCAGACGAACGGCACGCACCACAGCCCCAGGCAGACATAGCACCACCCCAGAAGGCAAAGTGTCCCCAGCACCAGCAGCTGCACGGCGGCGAACAGATACGGTGCGCTTTCCGTATGGGCTGCCCCGGCCTTTCCCAGCTGGTATGCGCCGAACAGACAGAGCGTCACGGTCTGGAGCAGCAGGGTACGCAGCAGGGTGTTTTGCAGCGCCAGCCACAGCTGTTTTTTCCGCCCGGCAGGACGGCGGTGCGGCAGCATGGATACCACGGCGGTACAACGCCGCCACAGCGACCAGCTGCACCAGTTCCAGACGAGCCACGCCGGAACCAGCCAGAAAAGCTGCACCAGCCGCCACAGCAGCGCCTGCTCTGTCAAAAGGGAAACAGGCAGTGTGTTCCGGATGCGCAGCACCAGCGCCGCCGCAAGCAGTTCCAGCAGCCAGAGCAAACTGCCCAGCAGCAACCATCCCCAGCAAGCCAGTCCAAGCCGGCGGTGGGCGTGGAGCATTTGTGCGCAAAATTGCTGGTTCTGACGTATCTGCATGGCATTCCCCTCCGATCTCTTCTGCTCCTATCTTTCCCTGCGCTGCATGATTTTATACGAAAGGACGTGTTTTTTCTGGCAGAACTGCATTTTCGAATGGACTGTCCCGACCCTATGACCCTGGAACAATTTCTCCGGCGGCACAAGGGCGTTTCGCACCGGATGCTGGTACGGCTCAAGCGAATCCCCGGCGGCATCTGCTGCAACGGAGCGCCCATCCGCACCATTGACCCGGTACGATACGGAGACGAGATCGTTCTCACCGACCGGGAAAACGCCTCGGCACTTCAGCCGGCGGCGGTTTCTGTACCAGTGCTGGACGAGACGGGCAGCTACATCATTTACAACAAGCCGGCGCATATGCCGGTGCATCCCTCGCAGGGGCATCACAGCGACACCCTGGGGAATGTGTTTGCCGCACAGTTCCCGGAGCTGCCGTTTCGCCCGGTGTACCGGCTGGACCGGGACACCAGCGGCATTTGTCTGGCTGCCAAGTCTGCCTACGCCGCAAAGCAGCTCCAGGGCAGCACCCGGAAAACCTATCTGGCGCTGGTCTGCGGCATCCTCACCGAAAGCGGCACGGTCGATGCGCCCATCGGCAGGCAGGACGGCTCTGTCATCCGGCGGTGTGTCCGGGCAGACGGAAAGCCGGCGGTCACCCACTTTGTACCGCTCCGGCACAGTGACCGGTATACCCTGCTTTCGCTCCGGCTGGAAACGGGAAGGACGCATCAGATACGGGTGCATATGGCGCATCTGGGGTATCCGCTCGCCGGGGATGACCTGTACGGCGGCGATACCAGGGATTTTTCCCATCATATGCTGCATTGTGATTCGCTGGAGTTTTTGGATCCGGTGACGGGAGAGTTGCGGCGGTATGCGGCAGAATGCCCATGGGAACTGCAATAACACTGCCAGTCGTGTGATACATTGCCGAACAGAACAAGGGTTGGCGAGCGGCGAGTCGCCGCTGACCTTTCGCCCCAATTTAACGTTCAAAAAAGGGCAGTGTCACGGCAGACAAGCTGCCTATGACCCCTCCGGGGAATTTATGTCATAAATAATTTAATGTAACACATTGCCAGTCGTGTGATACACTGCCGAACAAGGCAAGGGTAGGCGATAAGCTTTTCTTTTTTTTGCTTCTTTTTTTCTTTTCAGTAAAGAAAAAAAGAAGGGAAATTTTATGTAAATCCCTCTGCTGACATCTCAGCACAAGGCACACCCTGCGGGCGCCTTTTCAAGGGAGACTGAATACTCCTCTGCCCTGTCGGGCATCTCCTCTATGAGAGGAGACTATTTAGAAAAGCCTCCTCTACAGAGGAGGTGGCACGCAGTGCCGGAGGAGTCTCGGGCGAACAATGTTCGCCCCTACAGATTTACCTTTTCAAGGGATCAAAGACTCCTCTGCCCTGTCGGGCATCTCCTCTATGAGAGGAGACTATTTAGAAAAGCCTCCTCTACAGAGGAGGTGGCACGCAGTGC